>ENA-OUOG01003656-OUOG01003656.1-marine-metagenome-genome-assembly--contig:-NODE-3656-length-14105-cov-5.482250_pt1 | contig 14105 bp, 10 predicted proteins | sample MGYA00248635_ERZ508505 | MGnify/ENA primary metagenome ERZ508505 (study PRJEB26176, sample SAMN06267871) | marine metagenome | isolation source: Saanich Inlet, British Columbia, Canada | place: Pacific...
GTTCAGTGCGAGGTGTTGTCCAGGTCGGTATGCGAGACAAATACTCTTCAGCATTTGTTGCTACACCACCGCCCTGCAAGTATACGAACCATTGATCCGAGCCAGTTCGATAAACATGAAATGCTGCCGGTTCACCGTTACTGCAAACTGCTTCGGCAGAGTTGGTGTAGAAAACCGAGCTTGATGTTTCGTCTGAGCCGGACTGACCGTTGCCCTCCGCCACCTCGATGCTTTGTTCATTTCCGAGCATATCTACAACTTGGCCACCCACTGCAGTGAGAACTTCATTGCGCTGCTCGTCGGTTAGCATTGGCATTTTGGCAATCAACTGTAGTCCAACTTCTTGACGGTTTAGGTCGTTTAAAACGGCATCCAAGCCGGTCACAGAAATGGCAGGGTCAGCTTCCCAAGCACCAACAGCGACACGTCCTTGATAGAATGCACATGAGTTGGTTGCGAACTGCGCTAATTCGTCAAAACCACCAAAACCCTGATCCGCTCCCAACACCAGCCGGTTCGCAAGAAAGTCGAATTGAGGGTAATATTCTTGGCAGAATGTCGCGACGAATTCTCGACCAGCCCACTCGATAACAACATCGTATTTGCCAGCTAGAACACGATCATGAATCTCTAAATTACCCATTGCCGTTATGACAGCGCCAGACGTTGGCAACTGGATTGGTGACGCTAAGGCGAAAAAACCATCCATGGAGAATGATTGATCAGAATGGTCAACAACAAAGTCATTAAATGCCGCGGCGTAGATGTTGCCGAAAGGAATACCAGCATTACTCAGAATTCTGCCTCGACTGCCCGCTCCATTAAATAGGCTCTCAGGAACACGAAGCACATGGTTGGCGGGATCACTTGCCGGAATATGTGAAAACGCCAATCCACCAAGATTTTTGAGATACGCCCCTCTAACCATGTGAGCGTTTTGTTGATCATCGCCTCCACCGCCAATGAATGCCACATCGACAAGGCCATCCGCATCGACATCATGAAAGCGGAAGTTTTCAATGAAATTGTTCCATTCATTGCCTTCATGTTCTGCAACATAACCATCTGGTGCAGTAATGATCGGATAGAAGGAAGATCCATAGGAACCATCACTAAGGTTCTCGATCACTTGGACACCGGTGCCAACATATAAGATACCTGCGCGTGACAAAACGATGTCGAGATCCCCATCCGTGTCTAGATCCCATAGGCCCACTTCAGGGACAGTTCCCCAACTCTCAATTGTGGGCAAGCGAACGGAACGGGTGAAATTGCCACGACCATCGTTCAGGGCAATGCCTGTGGGAGAAGAGCCTTCATATTCATGACCAGCATGAACCAAATCAAGGTCACCATCTCCGTCCATATCGCCCAGCTCGATAGCGAACGCATTAACATCTCCACATGTACGCCTATACATGGACCCAGAGCCATCATTGATCCAACAAGTCAGCCTGTTTGCAAGTTCGGTAAGGACAATGTCTACGTCTCCATCTGCATCTATGTCCCCAACTGCGCCACCGTGGTCAAAAATCTGGTAGTTTGGATCACTCAGATGTGTGTTGGAGCTTTCCAGCCAAGTTCCATTGGGTTGGCTCAAAAAATAGCTGTCCCTAATGCCATCGTGATGACCAATTGCATGATCTGCAATGAAAAGGTCTGCAATATCGTCACCGTTAAAGTCAGCAACTAAGTTTTGTCGTGCCAAAGACTGACCAGGAACACTGCGCAAATCTACAAACAGATCACTACGATCGATAAATGCTCCGCTTTCATTTTGTAGAAATAACGTAGGTCCAGGCATCTCGCCTTCGCAATCACTTCCTCCGCACAATCCAGCGGTATTTTCGCCAGTCACCTCGACGTTTTCTGGGTTCATGGTTCCCGTGTAGATGAAATCGAGTAGCCCATCGTTGTTGAAGTCGTGGTTCGACCAAAAATGCCCAAACCAATATCGTTCTCTAGTGATCGCCGGGCTAAGAGGCGGATAGAGAAATTCAGAATTTGAATTCTCGTATTTAAAGCCAGCGAAAGGCGCCGTTCTCAGTCCTGCTTCTTCCGCAACACTGATGAGAGCAAGCAGGTCTGAGGCATCGACCACAGTAGGGTCGTCATCATCGAGATTTGTTTCCCGATAAAATTCAAAAATTGCGGCAGCTGTTCTGGGGCCATAGTCACCGTCAACACGACCAGCGTCATATCCAAGCTGGTTCAATATGAATTGCGCTGTGAAAATTGGATGCTGTTCGAAACCTGTAGTTTCTGCTTGTTGCGCATCTACTGCTTGCGATGCCGCGGTCAGTGCTATTGCACAAGAAATGACAAACTTTTGCATAACTACTCCCAAGATTAGGCAGGAGTATTTCTAATCAATCGCCAAATTTCAACTTTTCAGACCGCTTATTTAGATGAAGCCAACTTTTGAAGCCAAATTTGTAGCACCTCCAGAGAATAGCCCTCGCCATATCCTTGACCTACAGAATGCGAAGCCCAACCACCGAGCTGGTCAGCTATTTCGGTTGGACATTCAATCTGCCTGAGGCGATCTCGGAACGAATGGCGGAAGCTGTGCATCGTGCATCCTTCAGGAACATATGGACTTAGCCATTTGTTCAACGCAGCGCTTGCAGCGTTGGCTGAAGTGGTCGTCTGGCGATTGTATCGAGGGAAGGCAAACTGAGACGCTGTATCCGCCTGCAGGAGCCTCTCAGCGGCCCACAGAGAGTCACCTACGACTGGTATCAATCTTTGGCTACCTTGGGTCTTCAAGTTGCGCCAAGGGTGCTTCATGAGCCTTACATGCGGCGTATCGTGATCAAGAATGATGTCTGACTTCAGAAGGCCAGCAGCCTCAGCCAAACGCATTTCAGTATCGGAAATTAGAGCAACCAGCCACCGCATATCATCATCAATATCCCTACATGCCGCTTGAATGTTTCGGATGTTCTCAAGTGGAATAGGCTTTCTCGCAACCGCCCCCGCCGTGCGGTCATGAAACACACCAGAGACAGGGTTCCGCATTTCGATCGCCAGTTCTGAACAGGCGAAATTGATGATGGCTTTGATGTGAGGAAAATTACGCGTGACAGAGCTGCCGGCTAGACCTTTTACAACCAACCAATCTCGGAATTTCAAAGCATCTGCCCGAGTGTATTCCTGAAGTGCCTTATTGCCTGCTACTTTGATCACATAGGCTGTGGATCGCTCAGCGGCTGCTGTGAATGTCTTAGGGCGTCCTTTGGCCTTGTGACGCAGATAAATATGCAAGGCATCCAATAGCGTTGTTTGATCTTCTGAAACAGGCTCAACAGTATTCACCAAGGAATAGGCAGAATTTGACCTAACGCCTGATTTTACGAGATGCAGGCCCGGAATATCCGAAGATGCTAATCGTAGCTGCACCCAATAAGCCTCAAGCTTGGCGGCATTAGCTCCTGCCAAAGCCCTCGCCTGATGAGCAGATCGTGTCTTCAAAGCAATGACAACATGCTTGCTTCGATACTGAGAGACTAAATCCCGAGGAACACGCCTGCTGAAGTAAAAGTAGCCTGCCTTTGTGAATGTGTATGGGACAGAAATGGTCTTCATTTTGGTCTACCCTACTGGCACGCAAGGCGGCCTCGAACTATCATTTTCGAAGGAAATCAGTAGCTTAGAGCCATTATCTTCATGGAAATATGATGCCTGATGGCGGAGGAGGTGGGATTCGAACCCACGGTACGCTTTTGACGTACGTCGGTTTTCAAGACCGGTGCATTAAACCACTCTGCCACTCCTCCGACTTGAGCGAGATAGCCCTTGGAGGGCGATTCTGGAAGGGGGGCTGCGGTTGTGAATTCATCTGTAGTCAAAATTGCGCGACATGGCTTTTAAGGTTGCTTTTTACCGTATATTATTCGTGCAAAAATAACAATTGCACCCAGATGGGCGCGCGGCATCAGATTGAGAACAGGGTAGGGCAGATGGATTTTTCCTTTTTTGGACGGGCAAGGCCGATCTATGCCCTTTTGATGGCGACGGCTTTCGGGCTTGGCGGGTGTCAAACGGGGCTCACGGGGAATGCGGCCGATCCAAGCCTTGCTGATACTGGCACGACCCGTTTGGTCGAGCGCGATGTTGAGGCGCCCGATGTGTTTCAGGTGACCGAAGACGGGCTTTGGGATGGGCGGCCCTCCTTGGGCGGCGTTTGGGTGGCGCACCCATCAGCCACGGATCCCGAGCGGGTGATTATTCGCAACGAGGCCAATGGGCGCTTTGTGATTGGTGCGTTGTTCCGCCGTGAACGCGACAATCCTGGGCCTGCGCTTCAGGTGTCATCTGACGCAGCTTCGGCTTTGGGGCTATTGGCGGGGGCGGCTTCGGTGTTGAACGTTACGGCCTTGCGCCGCGAGGAGGTCGCGGAGGATATCGCCTTGGCCACCCCTGCCGAAGGGATTGCGCCGCCGAATTATGACGGGCCTGATGCGGGCGGGGCCGAGACGATTGCCGCCTTGCCTTTGGATGGGCCTGCCTCTGCTGCCCCCGTTGCCCCTGCACCTGCCGCAAGCCCCGCACCCGTTGCGACAAGCGCCCTTGAGCGGCCTTTCGTGCAAATTGGCATTTTTGCGGTGCAAGAAAATGCAAATAACACCGCGCAGGCCTTGCGAAATTCTGGATTGCAGCCCACCATCTATGATCAGACCTCCAATGGCCGCCGTTTTTGGCGGGTGGTGGTCGGGCCTGCCTCGACAACTGCGGAGCGGGCCAATAATCTGGACGTTGCACGCAGGCTTGGCTTCCAAGATGCGTATTTTGTAACCAATTGAACCCGCAGCCAAGCCCTGCGGGTCGAGTGACAGGTGGGGAATGGGCGTGACATTGGCAAAGACACTCGGCAGTTTTGGCTGCAGTTTGGCCTTGGCTCTGGGAATTTTGCTGCCCCAGGCGGTCAAGGCCCAAGGGTTTGAGACACAGGCAGGATCGGCCTATGTGGTGGATCACAATTCAGGGCAGGTTCTGTTCGCTCTGAATGCGGATGTGCCCTTGCCGCCTGCCTCGATGTCCAAGCTGATGACGTTGAACATGACGTTTGAGGCGCTGGAAGATGGGCGCCTCACGTTAGACACCGCACTGCCTGTCTCAGAGCATGCCATGTCCTTTGGCGGCTCAACCATGTTTCTCAACACCACCGACCGCGTTCGGGTCGAGGATTTGATCCGCGGGATTGTTGTTCTGTCTGGCAATGACGCAACGGTGGTTTTGGCCGAGGCGCTTAGCCCTGATGGCACTGAGGCAGGATTTGCCGCGCTGATGACAGAACGCGCACGGCAATTGGGGATGGAGACGGCAACCTTTCGCAACGCCAGCGGCTGGCCCGCGGCGGGGCATGTGATGTCGATGCGCGATCTGGGCATTTTGGCCGAGCGTTTGATCACCGCGTTTCCGCAATATTATCACTATTTCAACGAGCGTGAATTTCCCTTCGACAACCGCGCGCCTGACAATCGTTTTAACCGCAACCCGATTTTGGGATTGGGCATTGGGGCTGATGGTCTGAAAACGGGCCATACCGAGGAGGCAGGCTATGGTTTGGTCGGCTCTGCCGTGCAAGGCGATCGCCGCGTGACCTTTGTGATTTCGGGCTTGCCTACGGCGGATGCCCGCGCCGACGAGGCGGAGCGGATCGTGAATTGGGCCTTTCGCCAATTTGTCGAGCGCGATGTGATCGCTGCGGGGGATATTTTGGCGCAGGCGCCTGTGTTCTTGGGCGAAACGCCAACTGTGCCTTTGACAGTCGCCGATGATGTGCGGATGCTCTTGCCGCAATTGACGGTCACGGGCGGGCTGCTAGAGGCAGAGGTCACGCTGTCTGGCCCTATTCCCGCGCCGATTGCGGCGGGCACGCCTTTGGGTGAGCTGCACATCGCGGTTGAGGGGCTTGCGCCGACAACAGTGCCCTTGATTGCCGCCACCGATGTGGCGCAGGCAGGCGTAATGGGGCGTCTGGGGGCCGCAACCTCGCGCGCCATGGCGGCGGTGATGGGTCAGGTGTCTAGCCTGAGTGATAATTGAATGTCGGGCGCGGCAGGCGGGCTGTTTATCAGTCTTGAAGGGATAGATGGGGCGGGAAAATCCACGCAAAGCCGCCTTTTGGCGGCACATCTGCGCGGCCTTGGCCGTGATGTGATTGAGACACGCGAACCCGGCGGTGCAGCGGGGGCAGAGGATATCCGCAAGCTGTTGGTCGAGGGGGATCCAGATCGTTGGTCGCCCGAAACGGAGATCTTGCTTTTTTCTGCCGCGCGCCGTGATCACCTTGAGCGCACGATTGCGCCTGCGCTTGCCCGTGGGGCCGTGGTGATTTGTGATCGATTTGCGGACTCCACCCGTGTTTATCAGGGGGCTGCGCGTGGCGATTTGCGCGATCTTGTCGATGATATCCATGCCCGTGTGATCGGGGTAGAGCCTGACCTGACCTTGATATTGGATATGGATCCCGCTGTGGCCTTGGCGCGTGGGTTGGCGCGGCAATCGGGCGAAGATCGGTTCGAGGACATGGGGCTGCCCTTTCAAGAGCGGCTGCGGTCTGGGTTTCAGGCGCTTGCCCGCGATTTTCCTGACCGCTGCGCAATGGTTGATGCCAATCAAGCGCCCGAGGCGATTGCACAGGATATCGCGCGGATTGTAGAGGCGCGGCTATGAAGGATGATGATCTCCTGCCAGAGGCGGATGCCGCCGAGGGTCTGCCGCATCCGCGCCATGCCCCGCAACTGATTGGTCACGCCGCCGCCGTGACTGAGTTTTGTGCGGCGCTTGCCTCTGATCGGATGCATCACGCGTGGCTGATTACGGGGCCAAAGGGCATTGGTAAGGCTACATTCGCGTGGAAAGCGGCGGAGCATTTATTGAACAGCCCCAATGACGCAGGGGCGGCTTTGTTCGACATGCCGCCTGATCCGCAGGGCTTCGTCACTGATCCTGAGGGAGCCGTGGCACGGCGTTTGCGGGCGCTGTCCGAGCCACGGGTTTTGCTGGTGCGGCGCGGATGGAATGAAAAAACCAAGAAGCTCTCCGCCGAAATCACTGTGGATGAAGTGCGCCGCCTGAACCAATTTTTTGGACTTTCCGCCGTAGATGGCGGGCGGCGTGTGGTGATTGTTGATGCGGTGGATGAGATGAACCGCAACGCGGCCAATGCATTGCTCAAACTGCTTGAAGAACCGCCTGAGGATGCGATTTTGCTTTTGGTTGCGCATCAACCCGCGAAGCTTCTGCCCACAATCCGCTCGCGTTGTCGCACGTTGCGCCTTAACCCGCTTGGGGCGGATGAGATGGCCCAAGCCATGCAAAGCATTGATGTGGCAGTGGACGACCCGCGCGCGGTGGTTGAATTGGCCAATGGATCGGTTGGCGTGGCCGCGCAGATGATTGAGGGGGGCGGTTTGGCGCTTTACGGCGCTTTGGTTTCACTCATTGGAACCTTGCCGCGATTGGATCGCGCCCAAGCGATGACCCTCTCCGAGCAGGTCACGGGCAAAGCAGGGCACGCGCAGTTTGATCTGATGCTTGCGCTGTTGGATCGGTTGTTGGCGCGCTTGGCCCGTGTGGGGGTAACTGGCGCACTGCCCCCCGACATTGTCACGGGCGAGGGGGCAATTTTGGCGCGCCTTTCGCCAAGCCCCCATGAGGGTCGGGGATGGGCTGATCTGGCGGATCGTTTATCCGCCAAGGCACGACAGGGGCGCGCGGTGAACCTTGACCCTGCCGCTTTGATCCTTGATATGATCATAAGCATCGAAAAAGCGGCACCGCGTGTGATGGCGTGATCCTCCTGGAGGGGCGCATCATCCCCCTTGCTGTGCCATAATCTGCGAGACTGATCTTTTAGCCCATGAGTGACCGCGTGACCCCCTCCTCTGATGCCACCCCGCAATTGGTCGACAGCCATTGCCATCTGGATTTTCCTGATTTTGAGGGGGAATTGGGCGATGTCGTGGCGCGGGCTGTGGAGGCGGGTGTGTCGCGTATGGTGACGATTTGCACCAAAATGGGCAATGTTCCACAGGTGCGCAGCATTGCCGAGAGCCATGCGCCCGTGTTCTGGGCTGCGGGCCTTCATCCGATGAGCGTGGCCGATCAACCGCCCGTCACGGTTGAGGATTTAGTGGCCCTTGCAGCGCATCCAAAATTCGTTGGCATAGGCGAGACGGGTCTGGATTATCACTACACCGCCGATAGCGCAGAGGCGCAAAAAGACAGTTTGCGCATCCATATTGATGCCGCGCGCGAGACAGGGCTGCCCTTGATCATCCATGCCCGCGCCGCAGATGAGGATATGGCGCAAATCCTGCGCGAAGGATATGCAAACGGCCCTTATTCCTGCGTGATGCATTGTTTCAGCTCTTCGGCTGAATTGGCGCGCGCGGCATTGGATTTGGGGTTTTATCTTTCAATGTCGGGCATTGCGGCCTTCCCAAAATCGAACGAGTTGCGCGCCATTTTTGCCGAAGCGTCCCTTGATCGGATTTTGGTCGAAACCGATAGCCCCTATTTGGCCCCGCCACCGCACCGCGGACGGCGCAATGAGCCTAGCTATACAGCCCTGACCGCGCAGGTGGGGGCGGATGTCTTTGGCATCAGCCTTGCCGAATTCGCCGCGGCAACCAGTGCGAATTTTGACAGGCTGTTTTCTAAGGCCGCCCAATGGCAGGGGGGCGTTTAGGGTTATGGGCAAGCTGCGTTATACCATACTTGGCTGCGGCTCATCGGGCGGGGTGCCGCGTTTGGGAGGCAATTGGGGGGCCTGTGATCCGCGTGAACCCAAGAACCGCCGCCGCCGCTGCTCGCTTTTGGTGGAGCGTTTGGGCGAGGGCGGCACAACGCGGGTCTTGATTGATACCTCGCCTGATATGCGCGCCCAGCTATTGGATGCAGATGTGGGCGCGCTTGATGGTGTGGTTTACACCCATTCACACGCGGATCACGTGCATGGTTTGGATGATCTGCGCATGATCGTCTTCAACATGAAATCCCGCCTCAATGTTTGGGCAGATGCAGCCACGGCCAGCAATCTCTTGTCTCGCTTCAGCTATGCCTTTGTGCAGCCCGAAGGGTCGGATTATCCGCCGATCCTGACGCTGAACCCGATTGAGGGTGAGATTGTGGTGACGGGGGCAGGCGGGCCTGTGACGCTGCAGCCATTCGATGTGCAACACGGGCGCATCATGGCGAAAGGGTTTCGCATCGGTGACGTGGCCTATTTGCCTGATGTCTCGGACATTCCTGCGCCTGCCTGGGAGATGCTATCGGGTTTGGATTGTTGGATTTTGGACGCGCTGCGCCGCACGCCCCACCCAAGCCACGCGCATCTTGAGCAAAGCCTAGATTGGATTGCCCGCGCCCGCCCGCGCCGCGCAATCCTGACCAATATGCATTTAGATTTGGACTATCAAACGCTTTGCGATGAATTGCCTGCGCATATCTCGCCCGCCTATGATGGGCTGCGCATCAGTTTGGATATCTAGAGAATGTCCGCCCTTCTCGAAGTTGTCTTGCCCGTCTTTATCGTCATTGGCTTTGGCTATGTGATAGTTTGGCGCGGCTTGTTTTCTGAGGAGGGTGTTGACCTTCTCATGAAGTTTTCACAAGGGATTGCGATCCCTGCGCTGCTATTTTTGGCGATTGCGCGGCTTGATCTGAGCCAAGATTTCCATTTCCCGTTGCTGCTGAGCTATTATTCTGGCTCAATCCTTGTGTTCCTTTTGGGCATGTTCGGGGCGCGCGTCATCTTTGGGCGGGTTTTGACAGATGCGGTGGCGATTGGGTTTGTGGCCATGTTCGCCAATTCCGTGCTGTTGGGCCTGCCGATCATGGAGCGCGCTTATGGCCCCGATAGCCTTGCAGGGAATTATGCGATTGTCGCGCTCCACGCCCCGTTTTGTTATCTGGTGGGCGTGACCGCAATGGAGGGGGTCAAGGCAGGCCGCGTGGCCCCGCATATCTTGGCCCTTGCCGTGGGGCGCGCGCTGTCGCGCAATGCGCTGACCTTGGCGATTGGGGCGGGGTTTCTTGTGAATTTCATCGGGCTTGATATGCCCGTTGTTGTCGAGGATGGGATTGCCCTTTTGGCCCGCGCGGCCCTGCCAACCGCGCTGTTTGGGTTGGGTGGGGTGCTCTATCGTTATAGCCCTGAGGGCGAGGTGCGGGTGATCGCGATGGTCTTGATCTTGTCGCTGATTATGCATCCCGCAATTGGGTGGGTAATGGGATCGCAGATTTTGCATATTCCCAGTGATGATCTGAAATCGGTGGTCATCACCGCCGCGATGGCCCCAGGGGCCAATGCCTATCTGTTTGCCAATATGTATGGGGCAGGGCGGCGCGTTGCGGCCAGTTCGGTTTTGGTTGGCACGGGCGTGACAGTTTTGACCTCATCAATTTGGCTGATCATCCTCGGGTGAGGCCCTTGTAAATTTTGTGCTGCGGCAACCTTCACGCTTCCCATTTGCTCAATTGTATACTATGGGATGCCGAAATCATCCTCCCTAAGGAGCCAAAGCTATGACCGACCAGACCCCAGATATCATCTATACCAAAGTTGACGAAGCGCCTGAACTTGCCTCGGCTTCGCTTTTGCCGATCATCGCGCGCTTTGCGCGGGCGGCGGGTGTCTCGGTTGGCACGCGCGACATTTCGCTGGCAGGGCGCATTTTGGCGGCATTTGCCGATCAATTGCCCGCCGATCAGCGCCAAAGTGATGATCTGGCCGCCTTGGGGGAATTGGTCAAAACGGCGGATGCCAATGTGATCAAGCTGCCAAACATCTCGGCCTCTGTGCCGCAATTGCAAGCCGCAATCAAAGAATTGCAGGGGCAGGGCTATGCCATCCCTGATTATCCAGAAAACCCAAAAACTGATGCGGAAAAAGACGCGCGCGCGAAATATGACGCGATTAAAGGCTCTGCTGTGAACCCCGTTTTGCGCGAAGGGAATTCAGACCGCCGCGCGGCCAAAGCCGTGAAGGCCTATGCGCAGGCCAACCCACATCGCATGGGCGAGTGGACGAAGGATAGCAAAACCCGCGTTGCGGCCATGTCGGGCGGCGATTTCCGCAGCAATGAAACATCGGTCACGCTGAAGGATGCCGCAACCGCGCGCATCGTTCACGTTGCGGAAGATGGCACTGAAACCGTTTTGAAGGATGCAGTCAGCTACCCTGCGGGCACGGTTGTTGATGCGACCTTCATGAGTGCCGCCGCGCTGAGCGATTTTCTGGCGGCTGAGATTGAACAAACGAAGAAAGATGGCGTGCTGTTCTCGCTGCATATGAAGGCCACAATGATGAAGGTCTCTGACCCGATCATCTTTGGCCATGCGGTCAAAGCCTATCTTGCGCCCGTCTTTGAAGAATTTGGGGATCGTTTGGCGGCACTTGGCGTCAACCCCAATTCGGGTTTGGGTGATCTCTTGGCCCGCATTGCAGATGAGGCCGATATCAAAGCGGCGATTGACGCCTGCATGGCAGCGCGCCCGCCTATGTATATGGTCGACAGTGATCGCGGCATCACCAATTTGCATGTCCCCTCGGATGTGATTGTTGATGCATCCATGCCTGCGCTGATCCGTGCAGGTGGCAAAGGCTGGGGGCCAGATGGCAAGGAACATGACGCGGTCTGTGTGATCCCTGATAATTCTTACGCGCCCGTCTATGACGAGACGATCAAGTATTTCAAAGAAACGGGCAAGCTTGATCCCGCCACCTGCGGCACAGTGCAGAATATTGGCCTGATGGCGCAAAAGGCCGAAGAATATGGCAGCCACCCGACCACATTCGAAATGGCCGCAAAAGGCACGGTTCGGATGATCTTGGAAGATGGCACAGTGATCCATGAACACGCTGTTGAGGCGGGTGATATTTGGCGTTCGGCCTCTGCACGCAAGGCACCGATTGAGGATTGGGTGAATTTGGCGATTGATCGTCAGCGCGCCGAAGGCTGCGAGGCGGTGTTTTGGTTGGATGAAACCCGCGCCCATGATGCAGAATTGATCGCCTATGTGCGCCCGATTTTGGAAGCGCGCGGTGTGGCCGATAAATTCGCGATTATGGCGCCGCGTGAAGCGACCCGCAAAGCCCTAGAAACGATCCGCGCAGGTAAGAACCATATCGCCATCACAGGCAATGTGTTGCGCGATTACCTGACCGATCTCTTCCCCATCCTTGAATTGGCGACATCGGCCAAGATGCTGTCGATTGTAAAGTTGATGCAGGGCGGTGGTTTGTTTGAGACGGGTGCAGGCGGCTCGGCCCCGAAACATGTGCAGCAGCTGCAAGGTGAAAACCACCTGCGTTGGGACAGTCTGGGCGAGTTCTGCGCCCTTGGTGAAAGCTTTAAGTTCTTGGCTGAGACAAAGAACAATGCCGCAGCCCGTATCTTGGGCGAAGCGGTCGAGGCCGCGACCCAAGGCGTGTTGGACGATAACCGCAGCCCTGGCCGCAAGGTGGGCGAGCCTGACAACCGCGACAGCCATTACTGGTTCGCGCGCTACTGGGCCGAGGCCTTGGCCGCGCAAGGCGAGGATGCAAAGCTTGCCGCAGAATTCGCGCCAATCGCCAAAGCATTGGCGGAACATGAGGCGCAGATTTTGGCCGAGTTGCACGCCGGTCGTGGTGCGGCTGTGGATTTGGGCGGCTATTATCACGCAGACCCCGCAAAGGTTGCAGCCGTCATGCGCCCCTCGGCCACGATGAACGCAATTTTCGCCTGACGCATAGGCCACTTCGCGTGATAATTTAGCAAAGCCCCCCGTGGTTTCGGGGGGCTTTTCTCTGTTTTGGGGGCTTTCCATATCGGCCCCAATCAGACAGAACATGGCGCAACATGAGGGGGGATGCCATGCGCATTGTCATTGCAGGGGCGAGCGGGTTTGTGGGGCAAATGCTGGTGCCCGAATTGCGCGCGCGCGGCGCAGATGTGATGCTGCTTGGCCGCGACCCTCAGGCGCTGCAGGCGAAATTCCCCGATTGTGCGGTGTCGGATTATGCAAACCTATCGCAGGCGCTGCAGGGGGCAGATCTGCTGCTCAATTTGGCGGTGGTGAATTCAGATGCGGGGGCAAGCCTGAGCGCCTATCAGTCCGTCAATGTAGAATTTGCAGCCACGCTTGCGCAGGCGGCGCAGGATGCGGGGGTGCGGTTTATCAATGTCAGCTCAACCCATGCTTTGGAGGCAGCCAACCGATCCGCCTATGCACAAAGCAAGCGCTATGGTGTCGCCGCAGTTGACGCGGTGGGGGGGGATGTTGTCCATCTCTATCTGCCCGCGATTTATGGCGCGACATTTGCAGGCGCGCTGCGCCATCTAAACCGCTTACCAAAGCCTCTGGCGCGGTTTGCCTTTGGCCCGATTTCGGCGCTGAAGCCGACCCTGTCCGTGACGCGCCTTGCGGAGTGGTTGTGTGATCACGCGGGGACAGCCCCGCGTGAGCTTGTGCTGAGTGACGGGCAGGGGGGCAACCTCACCTATCGCGCGGTCAGCCGCGTGATGGATTTAGCTGCCGCATTGGTTGGCTTGATCCTATTCGCGCTGCCTATGCTGATCTTGTGGGCTTTGATCCGCAAAGAGGGCGATGGCCCTGCAATTTTCGCGCAACCGCGCGTGGGCCGTGGGGGGCAGGTTTTCACCTGCTACAAATTCCGCACCATGGCGATTGGCACGAAACAGGCGGGCACGCATGAGGTGTCTAGCGCCGCCGTCACGCCCTTGGGGGCCAAGCTGCGCCGATATAAACTTGATGAGCTGCCGCAGCTTTGGAACGTGCTTTGGGGTGATATGAGCCTTATTGGCCCACGCCCCTGCCTGCCTGCGCAAGAGGAATTGGTGCGCCTGCGCGGTCAGGCGGGTGTTTTGGACATTCGCCCTGGCATCTCAGGTCTTGCCCAAGTTGCGGGCGTGGATATGAGCGACCCCGCGCGCCTCGTCGCATGGGATGCCCGCTACATCGCGCTGCGCGGTCTGATTTTGGACATTCGGTTGATCTTGCAAACGTCCCTTGGGGCGGGGCAGGGCGATCGGGTGGGGAAATGAGATTGATTTCCCGCGTGTTTGATAACTGACGTTTCGTGACAT
>ENA-OUOG01003660-OUOG01003660.1-marine-metagenome-genome-assembly--contig:-NODE-3660-length-14090-cov-4.905944_pt1 | contig 14090 bp, 11 predicted proteins | sample MGYA00248635_ERZ508505 | MGnify/ENA primary metagenome ERZ508505 (study PRJEB26176, sample SAMN06267871) | marine metagenome | isolation source: Saanich Inlet, British Columbia, Canada | place: Pacific...
AAGAGCGAGATCAGTCGGCTCAATGGTATCTATGGCAATCTGCTGACCAACTCAGGCTGTGACCTGATTAATGGCCGAGCGGTTGTCACTGGGGCACACTCCGTGCGTGTGGGCGAGCGTGGGATTAGCGCCGAGCGTATTCTGGTGGCTGTCGGTGGTTGGCCGCAGTTGCCTGAGATTCCAGGTGCCGAGCATGCGATCACATCGAATGAGGTGTTCGATTTAGAGACCTTCCCTAAGCGGGTGATGGTAGTCGGCGGCGGTTACATTGCCGTTGAGTTTGCCGGCATCTTCGCCGGGCTCGGCGCTCAGACTGAGCTGGTTTACCGTGGCGATCTGTTCCTGCGTGGATTCGATAGAGAGGTGCGTGAGTTCACCGCGACTGAAGTGGCCCGCAAGGGTGTGAAGCTCAGTTTCAATGAAGATCCGGTCGCCATCGTCAAGAACGAAGATGGCTCACTGAGCGTAACGCTTAAGTCCGGTGAAGTGCGTGAAGTCGATCAAATTCTCTATGCCATTGGCCGTGTTCCTAAGACGGCAAACCTGGGGCTTGAAAGCGCTGGCGTGAAGCTCAACGCTCGCGGCGCGATTATTGTGAACGAGCAGTTCCAATCCACTGCGCCCTCGGTCTATGCCCTCGGTGATGTCATTGATCGGGTACAACTGACGCCGGTCGCACTCGCAGAAGCGATGGCGCTGGTCGATCAGCTTTACGGCGATGCCGGCACTCCGATGCCAAACTATAAGATGATCGCCACTGCGGTGTTCTGCCAGCCCAATATCGGCACGCTCGGACTGACTGAAGCGGAGGCTGTTGAACAGGGACTCAAGATTGATGTTTACGTCTCTGACTTCCGCGCCATGCGTCATACACTCAGCGGCAGTCAGGAGCGCACACTGATGAAACTGATTGTAGAGCAGGGTAGCGAGCGCATTGTCGGCATCCATATGGTAGGCGCCGATGCCGGTGAGATCATGCAAGGTCTGTCAGTAGCGGTAACAGCCGGTGCGACTAAAACAGATTTCGACCGCACCATCGGGATACACCCGACCGCCGCGGAGGAGTTCGTTACGATGCGCACGAAGACTCGGTCTGTGGGCTAAGCGACCGGTTGGCATAACGAGGTCGCGAACACACCTTCGGCAGATCGCTTATATGGACCCACCCGTTTGTTGCAAGACCGTTTTGACTCGATAGAAGTAGATTGCACGCTTATATCCGGCCTCTCAGTTTGGGCGTATCCACCCGGGCCATTATGAGATGTGCTCTTGCTGTTCTTATCTCGTACCCGGCTTCTTGATGAGCCACAGCGATCTTCAGATTTTCAGCAAGTCGATCTTATCTGTCGTGTCTTAACGTTCTGCGCAACTCTTTGGTTGGGTTTAACTCTATTTATCCTGCCTTGGGCAGGCTCCGTACTGCGTTGGTTACAACGCTTTGTAATCTCTTTCGTTTACTAAGCAGCTCCAGGCGATACGGGCCAGCTTGTTTGCGATCGCTACCACGATCTTATTTACGTGTTTGCCTGAAGCCCTCAAGCTCTGTGCCCACAAGCCAAGTCGGCTGCTTTCGGGGCATTTCTCTAGTGAGCGGTATGCAGCCCTCGCGCCGTGTACCAGTTGCTTGCGCAACTGTCGATTTCCTCGTTTACTGATCCCCAGTAACACGTCTTTACCACCGCTTGAGTGCTGGGCGGGCACCAAGCCTAACGATGCGGCTAGGTCGCGACTGCCCCGGTATGATTGACCATTCCCCGCATACGCAACCAGCAAGGTCGATATGACTGGGCCTACACCAGGTATCGTCATCAACCGTTTACAGCGCGCATCAGACCTAGCGATCTTTTCGATCCGTGAGGTGTAGTAATCAACTCGATCATCGCAGCGTAGCCACTCCTCTCTGAGATCGGCAATGATCTCTCTTAAACTGCAACTTAACCCGTTCGAAGCGTCCTCAAGTATCAAAGCGACCTCGTAGCGAGTTGCAGCATGTCCACGCTTAACTACGATGCCCTGTTCTGCAAGCAGTCCTCTTATCCGGTTGCCGGTGCGGGTTCGGTTGTTAACCGAGTCTTCGCGGACTCGGTGCAGAGCCTGTAGGTCGAGCTGTTCCGTCGTTTTAACAGCTACTACCGGCGCCTGCTCTCGGGACGCTGCCTCTGCGATCGCTGCTGCATCCCGTTTATCATTTTTATTAACCCGCACGTACGCCTTTACGTAGCTAGGCGGGATGATCTTCACATCATGACCATACTGCTTGAATAACTTGGCCCAATAGTGAGAACCGCTGCACGCCTCAATACCAATAATGCACTTGGGTTGTTTAGCTATAAACTTGGCGACCTCAGCGCGCTTGAGCTGACGCGCAAACGTCTGCTTACCACTGCTCGTCATACCGTGAGCTTGAAAAACACTCTTCGCCAGATCGATACCAATAATGCTAGTCTTGTTCATGTGGACCCCCTTCTTGGATGCCGTACTTGATTGATTCTCAAAAACCAATCTTGGCACAGAGTGGGTGGGTCCATCTCATTTCGTTCGAGGGATCTAACGCGCAGCGTTAAGTTCCTTACCCTAACGCATCAGCCGCAGGGTGTAGCTGAGCGTTAATTCGCCTTTAGCGGGTACCTCGAGTAGCCAGCGCGCCTGCATGCCATCGACGGTGGCCAGCTGGGATGAATCGACGAGTGACCACTGCTCGTTCACGTCTACCAAATATTCGAGAGCGCGTGCCTCATTGGCTCCGTTAATCATACGAACCTCATACCCCTGCAGGTAGGTGTTGCCGTTGCGTTGGTATTCGCTTTGACGGCGCTCGGAGCGCAGATCAAATACCTCTCCATAATTAAGCTCGATCTGCTGTCCCAGCGAATATTGCCCGAGGCGCTGTGATCCGACGAACTGTAGGTTATTCTGACTATCGCGCTTAAACAGCTCCACCTCACCGGCAGGTAGGGGCTTATCAATAAGGTTCTCATCCAGATCAAAGCGCAGCTGCTGTTGGGCATACTGCTGCTCAACACCGCGTCGCATGCCGTGGTAGGCGGGATGGCGTATCTGATAGTTTACCTTAGCCGGCAGCGCCTTAGCGCTGAGCAACGGAACACGTTGGGTAGAGTTGGCGTTGAGCGTGTATCGGTTGGGCAGCGTAAAGAGTTGGTAGCCCTGTACTTCCGAGACGCTTACTCCATCCGCTGCAGCGGGCGCAGCGAGGGCCATCGCGCGCATCTCCATCACCGGTTGTACCTGCTGAGGAACTCTCGGATTGCCAGCGAGAAGGTTCAGTGCTGCGTTGTTGAAATCGGCATCGGAGCGGTTGTGCAGGGCTGCGCGTGCTCTGAGATCGACGCTGTTCTCGCCCTGCAACTCGATCTGGTACTCCGCCTGCCAACTTAAACCACGGCTGAGATAGCTGAGGTCAAAACTGGGTGCGTTCATAGCCAAGGGGAGTTGCAGGCTAAGTTGTGTTTGGCTGGAAGAGTAGGTGGGTAACTGGGGTTGCCACTCACCATTGATCGGATAGCGCAGAACGCTGCCTTGATATTCAAACTCTAGATAGGCGCCATTGAAACCGAGCAGTCTGCCGCTGCGTGATTCTGCACGGTCGAGATGTACCAGCGTGAGCTCTTGGCCCACATAATGGGCGAGCCGTTGTTCAAAGCTGAGACCGGTCAGCCAATGTTGATGGCTGATGGTGCTGTTAGCGACTTGCACGCTTGCGGGAAGAAGCGCGCTTGGTAGTCCCTCAATCCTGAGGCTTTGGCTAGGATGTGCAGGGTTGAAGCGAGTTGTCACCAGTGCAAGATCAGATTGATAGAGGGTTAATTGATGCTGGCCAGCAGACTGCTGCAGCGCCTGTGGCTGTTGTTCTGTCTTGGCGGCCGCATTAAACACCGAAACAAGAGCGATCAGCGGAATTGCAAGGTTGTGTCGCAACATAGGGTCCTCTTCGTGTCATAGGGTCGGGAACATAACGCTGCGCGTTAGATCCCGCGTACGATTTAGTTTAGATCAACTGCGACCCGGAAGCCCCAGCTGTCCCGGCTCGCTTCTGGCGGATGGCGATAGCGCGCTGAAGAGCGCACTAAGCGGGCGATCTCAAACCAGCTTCCGCCGCGCATAACTCGCTGCCCGCAACCGCCGCTAGTTCGGGCATTCTGAGAGTTGGTGGCGCCCATGTAGTTATCGGTGTAGCAGTCAGCAACCCACTCATCGATATTGCCGTTCATATCGAACAGGCCCCAGGGGTTGGCAGGGTGGCTGCCCACGTCAGCAGTTTTACGGGTCTCAGTTAGGGCTTGGCAGTCGTCACAGAGGGCCATGCCGGGCTGCAGCGCGTCGCCCCACCAGTAGGCTGATTCAGTGCCAGCGCGCGCGGCGTACTCCCACTCAGCTTCGGAGGGCAATCGATAAGGCTGACCCGTTTGCAGCGTTAGCCACTCGGCGTAGGCTTGGGCGTCGTTCCAGCTCACGTTAATGACGGGCCGTTTCCCGCGGCCCCAGCCCATATCATTGGGTAGATCGCGCTCAGTCGCTTTGGCAAATTGATCATACTCCTCAAAGGTCACTTCGAAGCGGCTCAGTGCGATGCGTTTCTCGACGACAACTTCGCGCACAGGCCGCTCGTTATCATCGCCGACCCCCTGCACGTCGCCCATCAGAAAGCGGCCGGTCGGCAGGCTGATCATCTGTGGTGCGCTGATACCTTCAGGCGTGGGGTGCTGAAATATCGACAGATGGTTGCGTGCCATCACCTCAATATTCTCAGGTTTAAATGGGTTTATCGCTGGCGAATCTGTGTCCGCCATGGTTATCACTGAATCGACCGGTGTTGAGCGCGTGGTTGGTGGTGTCTTCCGATCGTTCGTTACGCCATCAGCAGGTCCGGTATTAAGCACTAGGTTAAATATCTGTGACACCATCAAGCCCGCTAGGAAACCAACCACAAGGAATATTGGGCGGTTGAAGAGGGCGGTCAAATCCAGGCGGATGCCGCCAGTCTTGCGAGGTAGGGCAGAGGGCTTTTTAGCAGAGGGTGCACTGGCGTCTAGGTTGAGATTTGGTGATGAGTCCGCAGACAAAGAGCCGCTGGTATCTGCAACGGCCTCGCTGGTCATTGCCTGCGAAGCTGTCGTAGGTTGCGCTGGCTCGCCCGTATCAATGGGAACATCAACCTCCTCAGGATTACTGAACAGCTCCCTAATGAGCTGCAGAGGCGCTTGGATCTCCGCTTCGGGTCGATTGCTTATCAGCTCATTGAGTTTCGCCCACCGCTGCTCATCCAGCTGAGGCGGACGGGTCGTGCTTTCTAGCTTGCCGCGATTGAGCAGCTGTATGCAGAGACGCCCAAGCGCATAGGCGTCGCCGCTGGCGCTGGCGCTCCCGCGGATTAGATGATCCTCCGGTTGATAGAGCCCATAGCTGAGCTCAGCACTATCAGCATCCAAAGCGTTGTACCAACCCGTGCCGAGCAGTTGAACGCCTTTACCTGGTACCAAGTAGATCAGTTCCGGGCAGAGGGTTCCGTGACTCATCCGTCCCATCTGTACGGCGTGCAGAGCGCGTCCTAATTGTTTGAGCACACCGATCCGTTGGCGCTCATCGAGCTTGGCGAGCTTGCCACTCTCTAATAGCTGTGCCAGCGTAACTGCGCGCATCGGAGGCATGGAGATGAAGAGCATACCGCGGTAGAAAAACTGCCCGTATACAGGCGCCAAAAATGGCGACTTCAGAGTTTTCGTACGGTTCAGCGTTGTGCGCAGGCGATCAAGCTGGCTCTGCTCACTGAACTGACGTGGATCGAATATGAGCAGCGAGACATCGACTGGCGTTGTAGTGGTGACGTCCTGAGCACTCCAGAGTTGGCCCGGTGGGTGGGATGGCCCTGCTGATATCAGTTTAAAACGGTGGTGAGACGGCCCGATCGTTTGATCGGGCTGCAGTGAGGTGTATGCGGTAACAGCAGAATCAGGTGTCTCCATACTGTCACCTTAGGTCTTAGGTGGCTGAAGTGTCCAGTTCAGGGAAGGATTTCACCAGCTCATCCACCGCTTTCATCTGTGCCAGGTAAGGCTCCAGTTTTGACAGTGGCAGCGCACAAGGGCCATCACACTTGGCAATATTAGGGTCAGGGTGCGCTTCGAGGAAGAGCCCCGCAATACCCTGTGAGAGGCCCGCACGTGATAACTGTGCTACCAAAGCGCGTCGGCCATCGGCTGAATCCGAGCGTCCACCTGGCATCTGCAGTGCGTGCGTCGCATCAAAGATCACTGGGTAGGCAAACTCCTTCATGGTATTGAAGCCGAGCATATCTACCACAAGATTGTTGTAACCAAAGCAGCTACCGCGCTCACAGAGGATTAGCTGATCGTTACCGGCCTCTTCACACTTGCGCAGAATGTGGCCCATCTCATGGGGTGCGAGGAACTGCGCTTTTTTGATGTTGATCACAGCACCGGTCTCAGCCATCGCAACAACAAGGTCAGTCTGGCGGGATAGGAAAGCAGGCAACTGGATAATGTCACACACTTCAGCGGCGGGTTGGCACTGGTAGGGCTCATGCACATCAGAGATGACGGGTACGCCGAATGTAGTTTTGATCTCCTGAAGGATCTTCAGACCCTCGTCCAAACCGGGGCCACGGAAGGAGTTGATTGATGAGCGATTGGCTTTATCGAAGCTCGCCTTAAAGACGTAAGGGATGTTCAGCTTTGTGGTGACTTCAACATAGGTTTCTGCAATCTGCATCGCTAGGTCACGTGACTCGAGCACGTTCATACCGCCGAAAAGCACCATAGGTTTATCGTTGGAGACGTCGATATCACCAACACGGATTGTCCGCTGCTGCATCTGTTTTCCTTAGAGATCAGAACTGAAAATTTATCAGCGTCCGATTATAAGCCATCTATCTGCAGGTTCGCGACCTTGACTGTGCCAAGGTCTCTCATATATTACTTGATCGGGGCGTAATGGAGTTCTACTAGGAACCAGGTTAGGCCGGCGCAGGCGAGTAGGGCGAAGGTGACATTCCACTTGATGCTACTAGCGGTTCGCTCTTGGGAAGTGCCGGAGAGGATAAATGGATAGCCCCAGCGCAGCGGTTTATGCAGCAGATTGAGGGTGGGTTGGTCGCAAAAAAAGAGGCTGTTACCTTCGCCCTTGTCATCGATCAGTTCAACATCCGGGCCAGATTTGCGTTTCCGCTTTACCCAGTCTCGTACCTGCATAGCTCTGAGCTGTTCTGGGTTGACGGTGCGCAGGCGGCCGAGACCGTAGAAAGGGCTGTCGGCGATCAGTAGCTCCTCTTTGAAGCGGTAGTTGCTACCGAAGAGCAGACCTCTGTCTGAGCGAGGTGAGCTTGTACTGCCATGCCAGGTCTTACTGATTTGGGTGTGGACGCTGGCGCCCTTGGGATCCACCCAGGCCTCGCCGGTGGGATCGGCGACTTTGAACCAGTGGGGACTAGTCTGGCGGTCGATCTGTTTCCAGCTATGGCCCTTCTTACGTTTAACTTTCTTGTAGGTTTTGCACTCATACCAGACGCAGGGCCGACCGGAGTAGGGCGAGGTCAATGGGTAGGCGTTGCCGACGCAGTAGCCTTCAAGTTCCACGAAACCTTGCGCGGCTGAGCGCAGTTGGCTGGTGGGGGTGCCGGTGATAAGACGATAGACTCGCAGCTGATAGAAGAGCACAAACAGCGCGATGAGTAGTGCAATGACGACTCCAGCCGAAAACCACCAGAGTTCTGACTGAGTTAGCGGATCGAGCCGTAGAAACATACCGCGCGTTTATCAGCTAAACAGTGATTTAATAGAGTGATCTTTTAATTCAGCCGCATCGAACTTGAGAAGCTCTGCTGCGCTGAAGCCGAACTGTCGGGCGACCAAGACATCTGGAAATTGCTCAATACGAGTATTCAACGCATTGACTGAGTCATTGTAGAACTCGCGCCGATCTGCAATGTCATTCTCGAGACCGGTAATGCGCTGCTGCAGATGGGCAAAAGAGTCTGATGCACGCAGCTCTGGGTAGTCCTCTACCACGGCAAAGAGTGAGCCAAGGCTTTGTCGCAAGAGTGTTTCAGCAGCCCCTAGGGCTTTAACGTTGCCGGACTCACGCGCGCCCGAGACAGCACTGCGCGCTTCGATGATCTTCTGCAGAGTCTCGGACTCATAGCCCATGTGCTCTTTACAGGTATCCACCAGTTTTGGCAGCTCGTCATGGCGCTGTTTGAGCAGCACATCGATGTTCGCCCAGGACTGAGTGACCTGATGCTTCAGGCGTACCAGGTGGTTGTAGATAGAGATCAGATATCCGATCAACAGTAGGGCAACGACGGCGATGACTATCCAGACCGGATCCATGAGCGCTTCCTTTCAAGAATTTATAGGTCATTGATTGCTGGCATAAATTACCAGACATGCCCTAAGATGATAGCTCAACCGCCGCGATAAGGATAAAAACCATGGCTGAGAAGTTTGTTGTTTTCGTTGTACTCAAACCTGAATCTCTGATCGATCTGCACGAGCTCGCTAAACGCCTCAAAATCGAAGCGGTTAAAAACCCCCAATGTCACCAATTTGAGTACGATATCCACGACTACGTGCGTTGCATCCGTTTTGATGAGTTGTGGGAGGATGATCATGGCTACGCACCTGAGCATCAGGCGCTGATCGATCAGATGCTTAAAGAGAGCGCGGTGTACGATAAGGTTATTCAGCCTTCTTAAGCCTGTCGGAGCGATCTACGCCAAGCGTATGTTCGCGACCCTCAGGTGTCGGGAAATAGGGCTTTGCCCTAAATCCCTCTTACAAACTCACCTACAGCTCATTAGCCCTACGATAGGGGCCTTGGTAGTCAAACAGGCGCTCGGCGATGCGCCAGAACTTGCCCTGTTTGCGGGAGATGACGAAATCGGGGTGCGGGATTGAGGTGCTGTAGCTAAGCAGCTCCTCATTAGAGCTGAAGTTAAGTGGCTTTGCGCCACCTTCGGCTCGGCAGCCAAAGAGGGCGTTGAACAGAGCGCGCTGGTTTACCTGGCCAAGATCAAACTTCTCTGAGAGTGTCTGCCCATCTTCATCGTGGTAGGTAAGGCGCACCGCTCCATCTTCAGCTTTTACCGACACACCAGCGCAGCGAATCACTTTGTGATCTTTGAGAGATAGTGCACGCTTGATGAGTTCATCTGGGTCAATCAGATCAGCTTTGCAGCTATGGCAACTGCGTGCTGCAATATCGTTCTCGCTGCCGCAGCCACCACAGCGTTTGAACTTGTAGCGAAACCTGCACTGCTCACCGCTCTCCAATAACCCTTGGCAGCGCCGGCCGAAGTGCTCGATCACATCACCCTCAGTATCGGTGCGTCCCCAAAAGAGGTTGGCGTGGCCGCACTCAGGGCAGAAGACTTGCACGGGCTCTGTATCGGGCGCCGGTTTGGGTTCGCCCACTTCAGGGTCGTAAAGGTCGATGCCGTTGTTAGCGTAATCGATTACCAGACACTCGGTTTTTCCTTCGTTTAGACGCAGTCCGCGCCCGACCATCTGCTGAAACAAGCTGACTGACTGAGTGGGGCGCAGTAGAGCTATCAGGTCGACATGTGGTGCGTCGAAACCGGTGGTAAGTACTGAGACGTTGACCAGAAACTTGAGCTCGCGTGACTTGAATCTTTGTATCACCTGTTTGCGCTCAGCGGCATCTGTGTCTGCGATTACCAGAGCACTGTGAGCTTGAGGTAGGTAACCCAGAATCTCCTTGGCGTGTTTTACCGTGGCTGCAAAGACCATTACACCCTGGCGCTGCTCGCTTAGTTCAACCAGTTGGCGGCAGATCGCCTCGGTGACGCGCGGGCACTGGGATAGCAACTCGTTTAGATCGGCTTCGGCAAATAGCCCGTCGCGATTCGGGCGCAGCGATGAGAAGTCGTAGTGCGCGATTGCCGGGTTCTCCATTCGTGGAGGTGTCAGGTAGCCCTGTTTCACCAGCGCACGCAATGGCAGATCATAGATGCAGTGCTCAAAGATACGGGGCTCTTCACTGCGCACAAATCCGCGATAGTCGCGCTGGTAGATCCAGCCATAACCGAGGCGATAGGGTGTTGCAGTAAGCCCCAGCACCTTGAGCCCGGGGTTTTGGTCGCGCAGATGGCCAATCAACTGTTGATACTGGGAGTCGGTGTTGTTACTGATGCGGTGAGCCTCATCGACAATTAGTAGAGAGTACTCATTAGCGAACTGATCTAAGTTGGCGGCGATCGACTGGATGGAGCCAAACACCACCTGAGGTTTGGTATCACGCTGCTTCAAACCGGCAGAGTAGACGCCCGGTGAGCGACCCAGCGCGGCAAATTTGGCGGCGTTCTGCTCCACTAGTTCTTGTACATGGGTCACCACCAGAATCTTGCGTTTAGCCAGACGCGCAAGCTCGGCAATAACCAAGCTTTTACCAGCGCCGGTAGGTAAGACGAGAAGGGCACTGGCATCAGATTGGCGGAAGTGCGCTAGCGTCGCATCAACCGCTTGCTGTTGATAGGGGCGGAGGGTGAAACCTTCGGTCACTCTATCTCCTATTCCCACTCCATCGCTTCGAAGATTCGGCCCGCATTCTTGCCCGCCAGTTCGTCGGCGGTCTCCAGATGCATGTAGGCTGCTTGCTCTATGTTGTAGGCATCCGCCAGCGTACCGCCCTCGTCCAGCAGTTCAGCGACTTTACCGCGCAGGAATTCTAGGTAGCCGCGAGTGAAGGTATCTACCTGCTCAAAATCTGTCGGGTCGCCGTGGCCTGGAATAATGATCGCAGCCTGCGCAAGTGGAGTGAACTCATTTACCCAAGTCTCTATCCACTCAGCGGTGTCGGTCTCAGGGAAAACAGGTAACATGCGCTGGTGAAAGGCGATGTCGCCAGCGATTACCACATTTTCGCTTGGCACATGCACGGTAATATCGCCGGCTGAGTGCGCGGGGCCAAGGTGTAACAGATCAACGCTTAGGCCACCTAAATCCAGAGTTAAACGGTCATCGAAGGTTTGGTCGACGGGGATTATCTCGCTGCCAGCGACTCGCTCTTTCAGCAGCTCGTTGAGTCGCTCGAGCCCCTGAGGCCCGTGGTTCTCAATCTCTTCGGCCGCATCGGTATGGGCAATAATGGTGGCGCCTTGCTCTTTCCAGTAGTTATTACCGCCTGAGGCGTGCGTCTGACCATTTTCGTTGACCACATATCTCACAGGTAGATCGGTAATCTTCTTGATCTCATCGTGCAGCGCCTGAGCCAAGAGATACACGCTACTGCCATTCACTACAAGCACTGATTCGTTGCCAATCACGAATGAGAGGTTGTTGTTATGACCCGCATTCTCATAGGTGTAAAACTTAAGCTGACCGATGGCAGACCAAACCGAGTTCGATACCTGCACCGGTTTGTCGTAGAGTAGGGACTCTGGATACTTATCGGCCGGTGTCTCAGCCATAACATAGCTTGAAGCGGCGATTACGCCTGCGAGTAACGTCGTCTTAAATTTGTTCATGTTTTTCCCGGGGAGCTACCTTTCGTCTAAGCTCAAGAGTATTCGAGATAGTCTGAAATGAGCAACCTAGCGGCCTTATTTTTTAGCTATATATGAACAGTCTTATAATAAAAAATAAATATATCAATATGTTGAATATTAAATCAAAAGCATTTTCTATTATTTTTTTGAGTACGGCACTGACGCTGACAGGGTGCAAACAAGTTGCGCTAATCACTGCGAGTGACTCTACGCGAGAGCTTGCATCAGCTGCGGATGATGGCGATGCGAAAGCGGCTTACTCAGTTGGAATGCGATACACCCAGGGCCTTGGTGAAACGCAGAATTATGCGGTTGGGTTGGATTACTTTGAGACCGCTGCGAAATTGGGGCTCAAGGACGCGCAGTATATGCTGGGGATGGGCCACTACCTGGGTCGCGGTACTTCGGTCGATTATCAGAAAGCGCGTACCTGGCTGGAAGCGGCCGCTTCTCAGGGGCATGTGGCCGCAAAGCAGACGCTCGGCGAGATCTACTACAACGGCTACGGCGTTGATCGTGCGCCCCTTCTGGGGATTTACTGGAGCCTTCAAGCTGCAGAGCAGGGCGACGCTCAGGCGCAGTATCTAACCGGGATCGCCTATCTAACGGGGCTTGGCAGTAACAAATCGCAGGTTGAGGGCGTCGAGTGGCTGGCGCGCGCAAAGCAGAACGGTGATGAGCGGGCTGCTGTTTTACTAGAGACGCTCAATAAACAACTGCGCGGTGCTAGTAGAGCGCCGCAACGCCCGATGAGCTTTCATCAGACGCGTTACATACAGCTGCGTTTGCAGGAGTTAGGTCAGAATCCCGGTTTAATAGACGGGATATGGGGCGGTGCTACAGAACGGGCGCTCCAAGCTCAGTTTGGCAAAGTTCTGAATCCTGAGGACGCGTTCGAGATGCTCAAGACTAGCGAGTAGGAGCGGGTGCAGCATGTACCCATGTGGGGTTTTCCGGTAATATTGTGTAGGAACGATGTAGCGCGCAGCGCTATTTCGCGACAGGATCAGGTGATCTAGGTCGTGCAATACGCTTTGCGTACAGCCCTCCTACAGAGGCCATTCCAGAGAAAGTTCAATTCAATCAGGAGTCGGCCGGAGCGTCTGGTTCAGTAGGTAGAGGTTCACCTGGAGCGCGGTAGGCGGATTCAATGCCAAGTAGCCTGTTAACCTCATCTACAACTTCCGCTGACAGCGTTTTATTCGCTGCAGACTCTAGAAGATTAATCTCGGTAAGCGCTGTCTGCTCTGAGGTGCCTTCGAGCTCTGAGCTCCGCTCAGCAATTGCAGCCTCGATATAAGCGATAATTTCAGTGCTGTTATCTTCAGTAACTAGAGTTCCCTCATCAAGGTATTTATCCGCTAGGTCTTGCAGTTCAGCGAGGTCTACTTGTTGGTCATCGCTGGCTTCACTTTCAGCAAGAGTATCTAGAAGTTCCTGGTCCGTTTGCATAGCAGCGTACTCATTTCCCTGCAGTACAGCCTGCTCATATAAAGCAATTAGTCCCACGCGTGAATTAGGGGATGCATTCAGGCGAGCGTTGGCTGAAGAATGAGCCGCATTCAATGCCCCCAGCTTTGAGGCAATCGCACCACGATCATTCCCTAAGCTCTTATCCTTTATATGCCCGAAAGCATTACCCCGTTTGGAATTGCCGTCATCAAAGCTTGAAGACGCTTTAGCAGAGCTATTGCCTGATCCACCGCGGTTTGAATTTGAGCTACCGCCACCGTTACCGCCGCCGTTACCATTGCCATTTCCTCCTTGGGCGGCCTGCGCGCTGCTGCCGAGGTCGATAGAGGTTTGCGCATCGAGAGCGACCGGGCCAAGTATTAGGGCTGAGGCCGCGAAGAGACTGAGGGTAAGCTTTTTGAACTGCATGAGGATACCTACTGTTTATTGCTCCTTTAAGTGTAGCAGTTGAGCGCAATAGGAACGTGAAAGCTGTTCAGAGCGATTTTTAGAGGATGACATTTGTTCCGGGAGTTGTCGCGCACGTAAAGTGCGCACGTACGATAGGAACGCAGCTATGCTGCACGATAGTCGTAGTCGAGGTGTTTGGTTCGTCACCCCTGTGGGGAGGCTCCTACAGGGAGATAGGGAGGGCGGTTTTGGCCACCACCTGACGCATCACGAAACTTGAGTGCACGCCACTGACGCCCTCAATGCGGGTGATCTTGTCGAGCAGCAGTCGCTGGTAATCATCCATATCGTTGACGATCACCTTGAGCTGGTAGTCGGCATCCTGGCCAGTAATTAGTAGGCACTCGAGTACTTCCGGCAGATTCGAGACGATTCGGTCGAAGTTGGCGAAGCGTTCGGGCGTGTGGCGGTCCATAGATATTAGGATAATCGCCATCAGCTTGTAGCCCAGTGCGCGAGCATTGACGATAGCGCGGTAGTCGATGATTAGGCCGCTCTCCTCCAGCGCGCGCACACGTCTGAGGCAGGGAGAGGGTGACAGGCCCACTCTGTCGGCCAGCTCCTGATTGGAGATGCGTCCCTCTTTTTGAAGTATCTCGAGAATCTGTCGATCGTAGCGGTCCATTTC
>ENA-OUOG01003661-OUOG01003661.1-marine-metagenome-genome-assembly--contig:-NODE-3661-length-14079-cov-2.711113_pt1 | contig 14079 bp, 11 predicted proteins | sample MGYA00248635_ERZ508505 | MGnify/ENA primary metagenome ERZ508505 (study PRJEB26176, sample SAMN06267871) | marine metagenome | isolation source: Saanich Inlet, British Columbia, Canada | place: Pacific...
ACGATTGAAGTGTGGTCAGTTCTCTTGCTTGAACAGGGAATCCTGGACGAAAGAGGACTCGAAGATAATCCGTTTCAGGATTAAAGTCGTCGAAATAAGGTGAAACGTTAAGATCTATATTTGCCATACGATATTTATTCAGAATTTGAGTATGAAATTCAAAGACTCAATTTGATCTTGAGACCTTGTTGTGTTAGCTAGTTTGAAATCTGCGACGATTGTTTCGTGTGAGTCAAAAATCACTTGTCTGTTATAGGATCTCCGCACCACAACGGATTTGCTTTCATCAAGAGAATAAACTGTATCACTGTCATTGATGAAAGGTGCTTCTTGATTTTCTTTATCAATGACATAATAGACTCTTCTGCTCGACACCGCCACAACAATGGCTTCTGATTCGCCTGACATTCCACTTTTGATTCTATCGTTTTCTCTGAACTCGTGTGGACCATCAGTGTCAAAATATCTACAAGCAATGTAGAAATCGTTCTGAGCAAGATTGTTTGTGATTCTGTCGATAGGATTCAAAACAAGATTCACCATCTTGAACTCATTCGTTGCAAGAGGAAGGAAGTCTCCTTGAGGAACGTTTCTGACAACCAACATGAGGTTTTGTGCATTAAGTTCAAGAGGAGCATCACCGCCATGACCAAACCCAGGAGAGACATTTGGACGAACTGACAGAGTAGGACCATCCACCGAATCTCTGTGAATTCTTGCATCATTGGTGTATCCAACTCCTGGCTGAGTCAATCTGAAAGACGATCGTTGTCTACTGGAATCCCAAAAGATGCTTCCTGTGAATGTTGTTGCTTCGGAATCATTTCCACTGACTGCAAAAATGTTGATTGCATCGGAATCTGAGTCAAGAAAATCTGAACTAACTTCACCAATCGAATAGATCGTTCCTCTTTGAGCATTTTGCTGAAGAACCCACTGACGATATCGTGCTGTTCCTCTTGTCAGTGATGCTACTTCACTTTGTTGAACTTTTTCAGGAACAGGCATCCAGTCTTCTGTGAGGAAACGAATAGCAGATGAGTTGTCAATGGTGTACAAGAACTGCCAGTAATAACCATCTGCTGTTCTTGTCGGTGCTGTGAATCCACCTGTTGGAGGATTGATTGAAGGAGTTCCTGGTGAATACAAACACTTGTAAACGTTCAACTGAGGAACACCTGAAATAAACTCTCTGACAAGAACGTAGTAATTGGTTGCTGTATCTGACCAAGATTCATAAGTGTTGTTCCTCACCCAGTTGACTCTTGGAACAACTCTTGAAACACCACCAGCAAGAATTCGATGCATTGTGATGATGTTCTGAGAATAGAGAACTGAGTCGTCTCTTCCGAAATCAGAGTCAACACCTCCGTAGAACTCAGAAGTTTCTGAGTCGTAATCAACGTCACCGTATCTTAAATATTCTGAATCTGTGACGAATCCGACAGTTGCATAATATCTGTCATCGTTCAGATTGTTTCTGATCGATTCGTAAAACGATTTGGCGATTGTCTTCCGAATGCTTCGGTTACTTTTGCTGTCACTTTTACCCTCTACGTCTGGTAAGTCTTCTGTTTATTTCTGGATCACGATAGTTGTGAGGATCATAGTCTGAATCTCTGTATGGTGAGTTTATGTTCTCACCAAACGATGTAACAATAACTTCTCCACTATTTAACTCAGGGAAATAGTGCGTGTGCCACACCCACCAATCTTCACTGTCAGTGTACCAAGCTGAATAGTTTAGAGGAGCTTTTGTCAATCTGTTTTCTGGTTGTTGGATTTCTCTCACGTTTTGACGAGGATTGTGAGAATACTTTTTCCGTTTGTCTCTGCTGTTGAGTACATTTTGAAGTTGTTGACTGTATCCGTTGATCTGCCATCCTTCAGAATCCAACCTCAAAGTGTTCGCAGTGTTCCATTTTCTTTCGTATGCCTCAAAGTCGGTGTAAGTAGTATCACCTTCCACAAACTCTAACGAATCAGCAAGTTTCATTGCCGAGTTGAAATCAAGAGCGTTGTCAATAATGTATTCTCTTTTTCTCTTTGTCAAGAAAGATTTGTAAACTCTGTTGTCACTATCTCTTCTCAACCGAGTGTAGTCTATTCCTTTGAACGTGAAATCAGAATCTGACCAACGACCAAAATCTCTTGGCTCGTCGAAATCAGAATCATAGGCACTGAATCTCTCATTAACTTCGTCCATTTGAACTTGCGATATGAGGTTGCGATTGTAGGCAAGATTTCTATCTGACCTTTTGTACAAATCTTGTCTTGTTGAATCGAAGAGTACATGGAAAACGTTTCTGTTCAGAACAAATCCTTCGCCATCACTGTCTTGTGTAGTGACTTCGTATCCAGTGACAATCTGCTGAGCGTTGATCGAATCGTCAGAATCCAAACCAAGATATTCTCTTCTCACCAAACCAACAGGTTCATAGTCAAACCAAGAGTTGCCTGTTTCGTTTGCTGCCAACCTTGCAAGAGCAACATCATAGTTGTCAGCAGTTAGAACCTCACCACCTCTCACACTACTTCTGAAAATCTTGAATGCGTTTGCTTCGTATCTTTCATTTGAAACATCGATGACGTTTGGATCATCCAACTCAGCATAGTGACCTTGTTCAGCATCAAATGTGAACGATGTAGTTTCGCCAGTGAAGAATGTGTTGGCTTCGACTTCTAAGTTCGTTGTCACTTCTTGATTCACATTCAGTTCAGCAAACAACTGAAGACCTGCTGGATGAAGCATAGTCTTGACAACTTCTCTCCATCTTTCGATAGGATTGGTTGTCTGTATGATGTAAGTGAAGTTTGAATAGAACAAACCGTCTTGAAGAACACCACCTGACAAACTGTTCAGGAATCCATCGTCGTTGATGAAGGTTCTCTCAGTCTCTACTGAGTACCCAAGTGTGTAGTTGAAAGATGCTCTGTTGTAGTTTGAGACGATATTTGAAAGCAACAGTCCTTCTCTGATGAAAATGTCACCGTTGTCTGGATCTGCTTGTGCAATCCTCAAGATAGTGAATCTTTCTCTGCTTTCTGAATCAAGATCCGAATCAGAGGGGAAACCAAAACCTCTGATTGGTCCAAGTGACATAGAAAGATTGTTCGGAGAAAGTGAAAGAACTTGACCATAGAAAGGAAGACTTTCCCACTCACCAGTGATTTGTCCCAATCCTGGTTGTATGTCTTGAGGCAATCTCTCCCATGAAAAACTGAAATCAGAATCATCTCTGAGATAGATATTCAAACCTCTAAAATGGAAATCGTCTAATCCGTCAACGAATCTATCGTCGATTACAAACTTTATACCACCTTCAGAATCAACTTGTGAAATGTTTGCGTCGGAATCAAAGTCGACAAAACCATCTCCTTCAGAATCAAATATCAATCTAAGGTTTGTGTATTTTTGAATTTGTTCTTTGACTGCCAGCAAACCATCTTCACTGTCAAGAGAAATCTCGGAATCAATCCATTGGAACAAACCATCTTTGTCGAAACTAAATGGCAGTAAAACTTTTTCTGTGTTGTAACCAAATCTAAATCTACCGAACAGAGGTATATCAGTTCCGTTACCATCTGAATCGAAGAAGAAGTACCTTTCTGAATCACCTATATTAAGGTCTGAATCGTGCACATAGTTGAATTCAGAATCAGCAATGTACTCTCCTCGAGGGTGGGGTCTGAAATCCTTCTGCGCTTTCAATTCAATGAGGATTCTTTCAGAGTCAGCGTTGAAGGCACCTTCGCGATTTCTGAGTGCTTGGAAACGAACAACCGTTCCAATCGGAAAAGCAATCTCTCTTTCCAATGTCACGTTCATTGGAGTTTCAATGTCTACGTCAGAGTCGTTAGGGAAGAATCCTCTTTCAGTCAGATTGAAATCTCTTATTTGACCTATGCTATCTGAGAAAGCAACAATTTGTGCGTTTCTACCTGTCTGAGACGATACCACTGCTCTTGGTAACTGTCTCCATATTCCTCCGTTCAGAACAGGTACGACTACGTCTTCAAAGTTGTCTGAAAGATAACCATTGTGAAGAATGCCTGTTCTTACTTGCACACCGTCAATGGCAAGAATTCTTCCTTGATTGTCTACCTCAGTGACAGAAGCTCCACCACCAGAACCATCAGAAGCATTGTTTGAAGTGAAGACAATGGCGTCTCCTGGTTCGTATCCTATTCCTCTGTCTCGAATGAAAATACCATCAACTTTTCCCGATGACACAGAGTTGATGTTGGCAATGTATCTGTCACCTCTTGAAAGAGAAGTGATAGCAAGTTGATCCCCTGCTCTGTATCCTGCTCCTCCTGAACCCACACTGATGCTTGTCAACTGAAGCATAGGACGAACCTCAATAGAAATAGTTGGGTTCGCAGGATCCGTGATGATGTAGAGTCTATCGGACAGAGTGATTGTGTTGTTTGTTTGAATGGCAAGAACTAGTTCATTTTCTGATGTTCTTCCAACAACTGTGCCTGAAAGTGAAACTCCAACGATTGCGTCTGAGTCGTCAGTGATGGTGGCAAGAGTCAAATCAAGTTCAGTGAGACGTTCTTGGAATCCAACAATCCTGAAACTCGCGACAGGATAGCTTAGAAACTTTCCTTCAGATGCTTCAAGGATATTGTCTCTTGTTTCGAAGATGTCAATCTCTTCGTCATACAAAATTCTGAAAAGCAGTTTGAAAGAAGCAGGTGTTCCTTTGGACAGATACAAGTCACGAACTTTTTTGATGAAAAACTCGTCTGTTACTTTGTTTGCATCAACTGCTACAGGAAGAACTTCTGACTGAAAATACTGAATGAACTGATTGATAGTTTCATCAACATCTCTGTACTCAGGAATGTTGTTGATGATTGCTCCAGGATTTCTTACACCTCTGAAAAGTTCTTTTACATTAGCAGTGTCAGAGTCGTTCTGAACTTCCAACCATTCATAGTATGCTTCCAGAAAAAGTTTGAACTGAGGATGCTCAGCAGAAACAAAATCTGGAAAAGTATCAGAAATCCAAGGTTTGAGATAGTTGGTCATTTATGCGCTTCTTGACAGGTTCAATGCTCTGAGAACAGCAGTCTCATTTTTCTCAACGACTTCTACACGAGAGTCATTTGTTGCGATTCTTAGAATCGTGTCGTTCTCAGCAGCAACGTCAAACGATTCAGGAATGACTGTGATCGAAATCGTTCCGTCTTCAGGATCAAATCCCTGCGTCAGCTCAATCTCTCCAGTTTCATAGTTGATGGTGCCTGCTTGATTGTTGATGTAAACTTTTTCATTATCAATGAAATCATAAAGTCGAATAGTTCCTCTTCCGTCTTCGTCGAAACCAGAACTGTAAGGTCTTCCCTGTCTCGTGAACAAGTTTGATGAAAGAACACCACCCTGATCAGCCTTGAAACCATCTTCAGGATGATAGATAGTATTTCTGAAAGAAAACTCATATGTGTTCAGTCTTGAGTTGGAAGCATTCAGGTCGACACGCAGACTGACTCTTGTGTTTGAACTTACGATTGAAGTATCAATGTTGTCAATCTCTGCTGACAACTGCGAAACTCTGAAATTCTCAAGAAACTCACCAATGTAAGTAGTGTTGAATCTGTCATACATTGTCAGCACTCTTGCTTCGAGAACAGCAGGTGTTGTTGCGAGTTTTGTGTTGTCATAGACGACAACAGTCTTCAAAACAATGTTGAGAATGAAAGGGTCAAGAACTTCTGGTCGAATTGTTACAACATTGGCAGTTGAAAGTATCTCATTTTCTATTGTCTTCTTTGCACCAGCAGAAAGTGTGTCGCCGGAAATAGGTTTGACAGCAACAAACACTTTTCCTGGTTGTCCTACTTTCTCACCACCGTAGACTGAAATAGATTGTATGTCTGCAAACTTCTTTCTTAGAATGGCTCCATAGTCATTTTCGGTGACTGCTCTGTACTGTGCCTGGTACCAATGCGGTGCTGTGTCCTTGATCTCTCGAATAGTTTCAGGATCGCCTCCACCTGAACTCGGAGAAGGCGAACCAGTGATTGAAATGTCTGATCTTCCTGGAACGGTGACGGTGAACGATCTCACACCATTTGCAGCTGCACCATTTGTTACCAAATAAGTTGCAATGATTTCATCACCAACTGTGAGTGCTTCACCAATTACTCCGTTTCCAAATATCAAACGATGGTTTCTGTTTCTTGTTTCTTCAACAAAAAATATCTGACTTGTTCTCGTGGTTTGAACAATCCCTTCGTCTTCAGGAGTGATTTGATTGTATCTTGTTCCGTTGACAGAAACAACCAAACTTGTGGTGTCGACATTTGTGTTTGCAAGTTCAAAGGTTGGGAAAGATGTATTCTCTGCAGTCTGTACGAATCTTTGAGTGATGAGAGTTCCTTCACTCACAACAACATCAACATCAACTGTTTGTCCAACTGCGAGAGTGGTTGCAAACTGAACTGTGTAATCTCTGGTTGTGTAGAAGTTGAAAGTTGAGTTGCCTGAAACTGCAGAGAAAAGTGAACCTGCAGGAATGACTGTGAACTGCTCATCACTCGTTCTCTTTGGAACTCTGAGAGTGATGGTTGTTGTCGACGCACTTGCTGATCTTGGTTGATAATTCAATGCCTTTGCAATCGAAACAACATTGTTTCTCATCACTGCTGAGTCGAGAAACATCTCGTTTACAAGGAAGTTTGCTGCCAGAGAGTTGTAGTGTGTGTTGTAAGCAAGAATGTCCATCAAAAGGTTCAAACCCGAACCAGTGAACTCATAGTCAGCGAACTCTGGACGACTCTTGAAGTAGTCGATCATGTCCTGTTTGATGTCCTGGAAATCCAGGTTTGCGACGACTGGTCTGTTGTCTGCCATTTTATCTCAACCTTTTGAGCACAACTTCCAGTGTGCTTGCTTCATTTCTGTTATTGATTCTGTATGTGATTCGAAGATTGTATGCATTTAAGTCAGGGCGATCTTCAATAAATATATCAATCAGGGACACTCTTGGTTCATAGTTTCCAATAGTTTCACTGATGGCCTGACGAAGATCATTCACTGTGATCGGATCAGCAGGCTGAAACAACAGACTTCTTATGTTGCAACCTATCTGAGGTTGGAACGGTCTTTCGTAGAAATTGGTTGCTACAAGACTCAAGAGAGATTGATTGATTGCATTGGCGTCAGATTTAACACCAATATCGTCAGTGAGCGGATGCCTGCTGAAAGACAAATCGAAATCTTTGTAGATGCTTTTTCTTTCGAATGTTTGTTGTACGGCCATGAACTATTTATTTCGGTTTTTCAAGATGATCTTGAAATAAATAGGTTACTGCAGGAGCTGAAATGGCTATTAATAGAACAAAGAACAATAGAAGAATTGATGTAGACTCTCATGGTTTGAGAGCAAGATTTGCTCAACTCAAACATATCTACGACAGAAACGAAAGAACTCCAAATGATTCTGATGCTGTAAACGAAGCACTCAGAACCTACATCGCTGTTCTGATGAATGACCATGAACGGTTCCCTAACCTTGCCGGAAAATACCAAGGTCAAGGATTATTTGCTACAACTGACTCTGATCTCTTAGATATTGTCGATGATGAAGAAACGAATTGGGGCGACTCAGACTTTCCAGAATTCGTAAACAGATTTGCTCCTCTACGAGATTTCATCGATCCGGTGTTGAACAGGGACGGTGACCCAGATTCCGATACCATCAGAGTTATCGATGCTGGTGTCGGAGCAACAAATAGATTTAGAGACATCAGACGAAAAGACCACAACATTCTGACTACAAACAGCAAAGGTCTTCTTCACAACCAAAACGTCTACACCTTCCTCAAACAACACTTCAGTCGTTGGCTCGATTATGACATTTACGAAAGAGCAAAACTGCTAGATATCATTCTTGATGCTTTGGCTGACGACTCTGAACAAGTTGCAAGACTGGCAGAACTAACTTCAGACGCTATCGGCAACGACTCCGATCTCCACATTGAGTTTGTTGAGAACACTTTCCGCAGATTGGATTTGATCTCTCGTGAGCAAAACGAACTTGGCGACTCTGAAGAGGGTGATGATCTTTCAGAAGACCTTCAAACTCTCAGAGCACAGATTACAAGAGTTGTTGTTGATGGTTTGTTGTTCAATCAAGGATCACGTGGTGATTCTGATGGAGACATCAACAACGATTCGGACGGTGATTTTGGTCTGACCTTTGATCATCGTCAACTCGACAGAATCACAAACCGCCAGGCAGAAATCTTTGGTGACTCTGACAATCTGAGAGAAAAGTTTGTTGAAAATCTGTTCTTCAGATATTTTGATTCAGATTGGACAACTGTTGCTACAAGCAGAACATTAGATCCAAACTTTGTTGATTCTGATGACAATCAAGACGATTTCAGACTTCACAGACTTGCAGATCTTTGGTATCGTTACCACGATGCTGGCGACTCTGATGAGAGATACGGATACCTTCAGACTCAACTTGCAAGAGCAGTAGGCAACTCCAGCAATCTTCTTCTTCAACATGCATCGAACACAGTCTCAGGACTGGGAAGTGATTCTGATCTTGTCAGAAGATTGACTGAGTTTGTCATTGACAGAGTACAACATTTAACCTCTGATACAAATGTTGCTTACGATTCCGACTACACAGCAAGATTTGCAAGAGCAGTCAACAACGCATTGGCGAATGACTCAGACGAAGTTGAAAGAACTGTTGGTCTTGTCATCAGCAATCTTCAAGATGATTCAGAAACTTCATCAAGACTTGCGTTTACGCAGAGAAGAAGAAATCGTAACATAAGACAAACAAGAGTTGTGAATACTATCACTTCAGCTCTCGACTTCAGAGTTTTGAGAGATGTGGTGATACCAGACCCAGTAAATGTCGAAGTTTACGTCAACGGTGTTCTTTTGTCAACCGATTTCGACTACAGTCACGACAGTGATGGATTCCTCAACGACTCAGATGTTGACGTGAGAGTATCAATCCTTGTCAATGGAATCCTCACACCGTATGAAGACAATGATAATGACATCGACACAAATAATGCTGGTGACTTGATTGACGACAGAAGATTAAGGATCGCCTTCGAAGATCCACTGATCAGTTCCGACAAAGTGACGATCAAATATTCTACAGTACAAACTCCAATATCATTTAGGAACCATTAATGGCAAAATCTAGATCCCGTTTACTTGCTGAACTTTCGCGAGGATTAAGACTCAACTACGGTGATGGTAGTTCAACTGATCCTCGTGTTCAGATAGATCAACAACACGATGTCGTGGGTGGTAAACTTGCGCATATTGGTGGTCGTTTCAACGACCCAAGAGACTCAGAATTTGATTCTGACTCCTCACCCATTCAGGTTCTTGATGGTTCGTTTGACGGTTCAGCCGCATATGAAATGCCTGCTGATGGTCAATTAAGTTTTGGAGCAGGCACAAGAGGTAACTCAGTTTACATCAACGCTCCTCTCTACGTCGACTCAGACGAAAGATTTCATGCTGGCAAGCAAGCATTTTATGTGGACAATGCGGACAACTCAAACAGAATAGTTAACGACAATTGGTCAAACGGTTCAACTGTAGAAGCAATTGGCGGAACACTCATCTATGACGTGAGAGCTGGAAAACATTTCGACTCTGATCTCCACGAACTGTTAGTCGACTCATTCTTGAGAAAATCAAGAGTCAGAACTTTTGATCCTGATCTGAACAGAGAAAGACAAACCTTTCCAGGAGAGTTGCATTACAACAGACCACTTCAAAGACTCGCTCGTGAAATGTCTATCAAAGACCTTTTCGATGTTGAGACTATCAGATCTCCAAGAGTAGGTGATGTTCTTACTTGGAACGGACAAGACTATGCTCCAGGAGCAACAGGTATTGTCAGGAATACGGTTCGTAACGAATCAGGTGCTGTTCCTTCAACATCGAGAAGTGTTTCCTTTTCAAGAAGCATCCCAAACGACGACATTCTTTTCTTCTACAACGGTCACCTTTTAGCTCGTGATTCTGAAACACTTCGAAGAGACTTTGCTGCTTGGAATGCTGCGTATCCAGGAGTCTATGTAAATCCAACAACTGACTCAGACGTCGACTATCGTATTGACAGAGACAGATTGTTAGTTGATGATGATACAGGTGCAGTAACACCTGCAGGCACAGTTTTCACATTTGGTCAAACACCAGCTCTTGGACTGCTTCCAACTTCAGAAATTTCAGTTGTTTATCATTTCGATGAAAGAGTTCACTTCTACAAATCACATTGGTTAGGTATTAGTGACTCTGATGCAAACCAAGAAATAAACATACGCAATGGTGAGCCAGACTCTGACATTACTGACGGATACTCTGAACCAAATGTAAAACAAAGACAAGGTGACTTGCTTGTTTTCTTGTACGGGATGCTATTAAATCCAGGCGACTCAGAAGCATACGGAACAGATTATGATGTTGATTCAGAGCAAGGTTCTATAGTCAGATTCCACATCGCAAACGATTCAGAACAGCAGATTGAGTTTGCTTGGTTACAGGGTCCAGAATCTCTCGGAGTGGGAATCATTCATGAGTTGTTGAATGACTCAGAAAATTTCACGACCGCAGGCAGAAGACGTTTCAAAGTTGAAGCATGGGATGCCAGTTCAGACGTCATTGCACCAGAAGATTCTCTTGTCTTTTTGAACGGTCACTTGATCAACAACAATCCATTGATTGAGTATCAAGTTGAAGGGCAGTACATTTCCTTCATCGATGCTTTCGACTCAGAAACAGATATTGCGATTGTTTCTTTCACAGGAAACAAAACTACAGACTTTGAAATCAGACTAGGTGATTTGTCAAACGTCGTAGATAGAGTTGACAATCCTACCCAAGCAAATGGTTTTGGTCACACTGACATTGGCGAACCTCTTGTGTGGAACGGCACTCAGTGGGATTTGTTGAGTTCACAAGCAGTTGAGACGTCTCCACTTCAGAGAGGTTGGTTGAGAGTTACACTCGACTCAGACAACCCAGCAATTTCTTCAAACATTTACCACTACGGTTTTGACTCAGATTGGGCAAACAACGGTTCGTTCAGAATCGATGAAGGAGAATATCGGTTCAGAGTTTGTCCTCTTTGCTTCCCTCCTGGAGAATGGAATCCAGATGAGATGACAGTTCAAGCGTCAGTGTGGAATGGAGCTTTGGGTAGAGACGGAATTATTCCTCAGGCACGTGTGCATTCAGATTCAGACGGAGGACCAATCTACGTTGAAGTAAGATGCTACGAAATGAACACAAACCAGAACTTTATTGATCCAATCGAACTTCACCTGCAAATCTCAGGCCAGAGACGTAACGCTCGAAGTTAATAAATATTACAATTAGGAGATAAGAATGGCCAAGTCCAGAACCCGATTACACGCAGAGCTGACTCAACAGATTGATCAGAATACCATCACTGGTGAGATTATTCAGATCACGACGACTGACGACACTGCAATCAACAACAACCTTGCTGTACAGAATAATTTGACAGCAGGATCAAATGCTTCATCCACAAATGAAGTAGGAATAGGTGACGGTGCCACTAACACTATTGGTGGTACAAACTCCATAAACAGTATTGGTCAAGGTGCTGGTTCGACTACAAATATTGGTTCTGGAACCGGAGCAACGACGACAAACCTTGGCACAGGGACTGGCAACGACACTCTGACCATTGGTAGCAATACCAACGATATAATGACTGTCAACTCAACTGTGAATCTTAATTCTAATGATATCAACATTGGTAACGCAAACACTGACGATATTGACATCATTGGTGACGTGGACATTACTGGTGGTAGTTTCACAATTGCTAACGGTGTTGCTTTCACTATTGGATCAAGTGGTTTCACTATGGATGGTCAAACAATTACTGACTTGAAACAGTTCACTGTCAGTGATCAAGGTGGAACTCCTCAACTTGCTGGATTCCTTGTCTCAACTAGTAATGCTCTTGCTACTCCATAAACTACACAATAACAAAAAGACTGTAACAATAAAACTAAAGGGGACACTAAGTCCCCTTCTTTTTGTTCATTCTATATCTATCTTTCGCTCTTGATCGCTGCGAAGCAGATTGTTCTGACGATCTTGTAATAGTGTTACTTCCCTGGTTTTTTACTACCCATAGCAGCAAATCCCATAAATGCACCTGCAACACCTGCAGCAGCAATAAAGTAGGTTGGTGCCATATCAGCCAAGAGTGTTGAAGCATTTGAGAGTCCAAGAACCTCAGTGCCAATAATCATGATTGGATAACTGATCATTCCAACCAAAGCATACCAAGCCATGTATCTCTGTTGCTTTTGTTTTCTATCCGCAAGTTCCATAGCTTTCTGTTCTTTCCACTGCTCAATGTCTACATCATATACGGTTCCATCACCGTTGTGGTCGAGGTCTGCGAGTTCACTCCCCGCTTCGAGTTTCTTTTGTACCATTCTGAGGTTCCTTCGTGTCTGGTGAAACCGCATCCTCATAGTAAATGATTATCTGAGTCTGTTGATTCAGATATCTTCTAATGTCGGCAATGTTGAGTGCCAAGTTTTCATAGTCTTTGATTGAGAGAGCAACGAACGCAACATTTCCGTTCTCTTTTTCGAACTCTTCGATGAAAGCATCCAAGTTCTCTTTGTTGACAACTCTGACTTTGGTTGTGTAGAGTTGAACAGGTTTCGGTCTTTCGACTATCGGAACAACTGTCTTTTCAATCTTTGTGACAACTTTAATCTCGGGTTCAGTCGGAGATAGGCTGCACGCTGTCAGCAGGGGTAGTGTCAGCAACGAAACCATCCCATAACTTTTGAGTAGCGACATTCATTTTCTCCTCGAGTAGTTTTGGCTTTGAGAGAGCAAGGTTGGTCAGATTGTGTTTGCTCAACTTCTTTCTCAAATCATCTCCGTATGCTTCTGCCTTCTGCAGATCACCTTGGAGTTTTTTGTTCAGTTCAGCAGACTTTTCCATGTCTGCTTGAAGTGTTTTGATGCTGTCCTCTGAAATCTGAATCGCAGTCTCAAGTTTCGCGTTGTTCTCTCTCAAGACACCGATGGTCTCTTGAGAGGTGTTGTAGTAATAATAAAAAGCACCACAAACTGTGACGAGAACAGTACCAAGAATGGCACTTACATTCATGCGTTGATTCCTTCCGAATACACTGTCTTGCCGTCAATACGTGATGCTGTCAAGATTGATTCCCTGTTTTCACCGTCTGCTCTATATGAGACGTGAACCCAACCAGAGTCAGGAATGCCAGGAGTGTAGAACTCAAGGATGAGTTGATCAAACTCAAGATTGTCTCGAATCCATTCTGCTAATTCTGCATTGGGTGTTCCTGGACATTCAATGTCAACTGCCTCACCTTTGCAATGCTGTGAAGTTGCTGAACCACCAACTGCTTCGTTGAGTTCTGGTGAGCGATATCCTGAGTTGATAACAGTTGGACCGAAAAAGTCACGAACTGGTTGTACCACATTCTCGAAGAGTGCTACTGCGGCATCAAGGTGATCACCTTCTGGTGTGTTATCGATACCTCTGCGTTCTGCTGTTTGGCTTTTTGTGAATTCAGCCATTGTAAAGTTTTCAGATAATTTCATTTTTAGTCTCCTATGAATACTGTTTGTGAACCTGTTTCAATTTCATCAGATCCTGCCGAGTTGGTGTCAAAGTGCGAACCTGTTCCTGCATCACCTGTGTCAGCAGTGTCACCAACTCTTGCTGCTTTTGGCGAAACTGATGTGTCGCCATCATTCAACCAAATTTGTCTTGCATCTTGACGGATAGTTTGAACAACATCTTGATCAAAGTGCCCACCTACAATTTCGTTTACATTGCCGTCAACAGTGATGTTTTGATCTCCTGTGACTCTCACATTCCAATCACCGTTGATGTATGTATTGCAAGTTGAGTTGATATGAAGATTGACTTTGCCTTCGATGTAGACATTCTCACTGTCGGCAACTATTTTGTAGTTGGCACCGACAATCTTCTCGACCTTCGTTCCATCGGGTCGAATCTCCCTGAACGTGCCGGATTTGTGCTG
>ENA-OUOG01003664-OUOG01003664.1-marine-metagenome-genome-assembly--contig:-NODE-3664-length-14066-cov-2.839874_pt1 | contig 14066 bp, 8 predicted proteins | sample MGYA00248635_ERZ508505 | MGnify/ENA primary metagenome ERZ508505 (study PRJEB26176, sample SAMN06267871) | marine metagenome | isolation source: Saanich Inlet, British Columbia, Canada | place: Pacific...
AAACAGTCCATGTGGTGCTAAAAATTGATTGAGTTCGTCTCGAATGACTCCTGGCTCAACGGTTACTTGTTTTTTTATTGGATCAAAGTGAAGGATTTGATTCATGTATTTAGAGACGTCCACAATCAAACCCTCACCTACGCATTGGCCAGCTAGGGATGTACCAGCAGCTCTAGGTATTAGCGCACAATTCTCGCGTTTTGACCAGTTCACTAGTAGACGCAAATCTTTCTCTCCTTTAGGAATAGCGACCCCTTTAGGTACACGCTGATATACAGAGGCATCATTCGCATAAAGTGATCTCGAAAGCGAGTCATCGCGCAGTTCTCCAGAAAATTCACCTTGCAAGCTTGAAAATAGTGCTGATTTCATCGTCTAAATTGTCTTCTTATCAGTAGCATTAAAGCTAGTAGTACAACAAACAAAAGTATCCATACCTTGGCGTTATTGGTGAATAAATACGGATAAAATGCTAACGTATACAGGACTCCACCAATACTTCCACCGAAATGTGCTGCATGGCCTATACGATCATTATTTTTAAAAATTCCGTAAAGAGAATATAACAAGTATGCACCACCAAAAAAAGGACCTGGAATGGGAATGGGAATGGGAAGGATATACAGTTCAATACCGGGGTTTACGAGTAAGCTTGAAAAAACAATTCCAGCTACCGCACCCGAAGCACCAACGGCTGTGTAGTGTGGCTGCTTAGCGTATAATAAAAAGGTAGTGAGGTTACCGATTAGTAAAGAAATCAGATAAAGTCCAATAAACAATAAACCTTTGAAATAAGGAGTTACAGTAGGTGCGAAGAAATATAAGGTTAGTCCGTTTACCAGTAAGTGCCAGGTGCCCACATGAAGAAAAGCCGATGTGACGAATCTCCACCACTGCCTGCGAGCTACTCCAGAAATAGAAAAGGAATAACGATCAAAAAAGGAAGCAGAGCGAAACCCCCACAAAGAGACTCCAATGGTGATAATTAGTAGGTAAAGGTAAGGATCTGGACCCAATTGAAATAAGCTCTTAAGCTTGCAAATATACGTATCTTAGCGCCCTATGTTTCTGAAACGAATTCTATTTTTAGTAACTTATCTACCCATAAGACTGTGCGCATTACTTCCGTTTTCAGTTCTATATAAAATATCCGATTTACTATCCTTTTTACTTTTTAGGGTTTTTAACTACAGAACTAAGGTGATAGAATCGAATTTACGAATCGCATTTCCGCTGTTATCCCCTGAGGGCCGAGCAGAAATTAAACAACGGTTTTTTCGCCATTTTACAGACCTTTTTGTCGAAAGTTTAAAAAATGGGTTTCTCTCGAGCACCGAATTTAAAAATCGTTTTACGGTTTATAATGCTAGCTTATTAGATGCCTCTATAGCTAAAGGGAAAAACGTAATTGTACTGTTAGCTCATCACGGAAATTGGGAATGGACAGCTGCGATACCTCTTTTTACTCCGCACCCTGTTTATGGCATTTACCAAAAACTAAACAACCCGTTTTTTGATCGTTTTATTCGAAAGACTAGAGGTGCCGCAGGAATGCACTTAGTTCCAACTTTTGAGTTAAAGCAGACGATGGATACTAACATAAAATTGGGTAAGTCAGGGGTTTATGGACTGATTAGTGATCAATCACCAATGATTAAAAAAACGAAACATTGGTTCCAATTCTTTACTAAAACCGTGCCTGTTCATACTGGTGCTGAAGAACTTGCTAGAGCCTATAGCGCAGATATAGTGCTACTCTCGATTCGAAAAGTGAACAGAGGTTTTTACAGCGCTACCTTTCTTCCATTTGAACCTCAAATTGATCAAAGCGAAAACTATCAAATTACTGAGACGTACTTAAAATGGGTAGAGCGTGAGATTGTAGCTCAGCCAGAAACCTATCTGTGGACCCATAAGCGATTTAAGCATTCTCGCTAATCGACTGAATTTCGTTTATAAAGTCTTGTGCCAACATCTTCGCTTCACTTTCACTACCTGCCTCTGTATAAATGCGAATAATAGGTTCGGTATTAGATTTTCGCATGTGAACCCATTTGTTAGCAAAGTCAATCTTCAATCCATCTACCGTATTGATTTGCTCATTTTGGTAACGCTGTTTAAGTGCAGAGAGCACTCGATCGGGGTCTAAATTTTCTGAAAGAACAATTTTTTCCTTAGCCATAAAGTAGATCGGATACTGCTTTTTAAGTTCAGAAACAGTGCATTTCTTTTCTGTAAGTAGCATAAGAAATAGGGCAATACCCACGAGCGCATCTCTTCCGTAGTGATTTTCTGGATAGATAACCCCACCATTACCCTCGCCACCAATTACGGCGCCTATTTCCTTCATTTTTTGAACCACGTTAACTTCGCCAACAGCAGCAGCCTGATACGTTCCACCATAATGTGCAGTAACCTCACTTAATGCTCTGGTCGAGGATAAATTAGAAACGGTATTCCCTGGTGTCCTCGAAAGTACATAGTCCGCACAAGCGACAAGGGTGTACTCTTCGCCGAACATTGCGCCATTTTGGTCGATAATTGCAAGACGATCTACATCCGGATCAACCGTAATTCCAAAATCAGCCTTTTGAGTAACCACTTCGTTCATAAGATCGGTTAAGTGAGCCTCTAAGGGTTCTGGGTTGTGCGGAAATACGCCATTAGGTGTACAGTGTATAGCTGTGTAGGATACCCCAAGCCGATCTAATAAGAGTGGAACGGCTATACCTCCCGTAGAATTGACTGCGTCAATAACTACCTTAAGATTCATTTTGGCTATTTTGTCAGGATCGATTAATTCTAAAGACACTATTTTATCAATATGTCTTTCGATATAATCATCAACTAGTGTATGCTTTCCCAAATTATCAACTGATGCGAAAGAAGCATTAGGGGCTTCCGACAACTTCAAAAGTCGCTCACCAACTGCAGCATTTAGAAATTCACCATTTCGATCCAGAAGTTTTAGTGCATTCCACTCTCCTGGATTGTGAGATGCAGTAATTACTACTCCCCCATCTGCATGCTCATTTACGGTTGCAAATTCAACGGTTGGCGTAGTTGAAAGGCCAAGATCAATTACATCGATACCACAAGCGATCAAGGTTTGTTGAAAAAGAGCTTGTACCATTGGACCAGAAATTCGGGCGTCTCTTCCGACTACCACTTTAGGTCTTGTACTTGTTGTAGATTCTATAACTAAATGGGAGTATGCTGTTGCAAATTTTACAATATCAACTGGAGTTAGGTTTTCAGAAGTTGCTCCACCTATGGTTCCTCGAATTCCGGAAATTGATTTAATTAGCGTCATGTTAATGGGTTTGCTTTAGTGGCGACAAAGATATCAAAGACATTCTTCTTAACTTTCATTGCAAAATAAAAACCAATGAAAACCATTTTTATTGCAGTCGGCTTTATCCTTACACTTGCTTCTTGTAGCCCGAATCCTGCCCAAACATTTTCAAACGCTGCAGTAGTTAGTGCCCGAAAAGAGGCTTCTGACATTGGAATTTCTATCCTTAAACAAGGTGGCAATGCGTTTGATGCGATGATTGCTACTGAATTAGCATTGGCGGTGTCTTATCCCTTTGCTGGTAATATTTCAGGAGGTGGTTTTATGGTTTATCGCATGGAAGACGGGACTGTCGGAAGTCTTGATTATCGTGAGAAAGCACCCCTCGCTGCAGATGAAAATTATTATTTAAATGAAAATGGTGAGGTTCTAGCAGGAAAAAGTACTCTTGGCGCTACGGCTGTTGGAATACCGGGTACTATAGCTGGGCTTTTCGAGGTACACCGAAAGTTTGGATCGTTGCCCATTGAAACCCTTTTTAAACCAGCGATTGAACTAGCACAGAAAGGTTTTATCATAACAGAACGACAGCAGCAGTCTTTTAACTATTACGATAGTTTATTTACCGCAGTTAACGGTAAAACACTCAAACTCTTTCACAACCGTAAGGTAGGTGATACTTTAGTGAATACTGCTTTAGCTAATACCCTAGAAATCATTTCTAAAAAGGGTGAAGATGCCTTTTATAAGGGCGAAATCACAGAAAAAATGATCAACTTTTTAAGAAATAATGGAGGGGATCATTCAGTAACAGATTTTTCAAATTACCAGGCGGTTTGGCGCAATCCAGTAGATTTTGATTTTGAGGGGTTCAGAATTATAAGTATGGGGCCTCCAAGTAGCGGCGGTATTACGCTACAGCAAATCTTTGGCATGCTTGAATCGTTTAAACTTAAGGAGCAAGTACCTAATTCAGCTTCTTATATTCACAAGCTTTCAGAGGTTTTTCGAAGAGCTTATGCAGATCGAAACTACTATTTGGGAGATCCTGATTTTGTTGACATCCCGGTTATAAATCTTACCGACAAAGATTATCTCGCAGAACGAATTAGCAACTTTATGAAAGACACGGTAACGCCTAGTGAGGTTATAAAACCTGGTATATGGTTAGAATCCGATGAAACAACACACTATTCAATTGTTGACCAAGATGGGAATGCTGTTTCGGTTACTACGACCTTAAATGGCGGATACGGTTCAAAATTATTTCATGAAGAGTTAGGCTTCTTTTATAATAACGAAATGGATGATTTTAGCTCAAAACCAGGGGTTCCAAATATGTTTGGTCTAATTGGATCCGAGGCAAATGCTATTACTCCCGGTAAACGAATGTTGAGCAGCATGACTCCGACTATAGTAGAAAAAGATGGAATGCTATTTTTGGTGGTGGGTACTCCAGGCGGGTCTACTATTATTACAGCCGTGGCACAGGTTATTCTTCGAACTGCGCTCTATAACGAAAAAATGCAAGAAGCTGTAGACGCCCCCCGCTTTCACCATCAAGGTTTGCCTAACGTACTTGTCCTTGAACCGTCAGTTTTTGAACGATCTGTGGTAGATTCTTTGCGCTCTATAGGTTATACGATCTCAGAAAAAACGAATCGAATAATTGGAAAGGTTAACGCGATCAAAATTGATCGAAACGGAAAATTAGAAACTGGAGCTGATTCAAGAGGAGACGACGCAGCTTCGGGATTTTAGTTTTTCGCTTCTAAACGTTGTTTTAACAGCTCCATGGAGGTTTTCAGCTCCTGCATAAGGCGCTGGTTGTTATCGGATTCGAGGTGGAACGTAAGTTTGCTGCTAACCTCCCATATTTCTTGGATTCGAAAAGGCTTTATTCGATATGACGTATAGGAAGAATTAATCGATTCAAGTATCAAATCGTTTGACCGCTCTGGAAGCACAATCTTTTTTACTAAAACACTATCGTCGAGCACTACAACGTACATTTTCGATGGCTTAATTTCTTCAAGGGTTGTGATTGCTTTAGCAATTACCCAATCGCCAGGCTGTAAAGCCGGAGTCATTGAATCTCCATCTACCTGAAATCCTCGATAGGTTGCATTTCGGAATTCTTTAAGAGGTAAATCAAACGCAGGTAAGGATTGGTACCATGAAGGGTCAGTGATATTTTGGGGGTATCCAGCAGCAGCTCTCTGATTTACTAAAAGCATGTTTTCATTTTGCTGAGAATTTATCGAAATGACTTTAGGTAATACTTCCATTTTAGTTTGTATACCCTCAAGACGCATTTGCGGATGCGTACCAAATAACCACGAAGGGTTAATCTTAAAATCCTCATATAGCTTAGCTACTACAAAACCGGGAATTTTGGTTTTACCACGCTCTATATCAGCAGTGGAACCCTTAATTCCCAAGTAGTTGCCAAACTCTGCTTGTGTATACCCTAGCTGTTTTCTAAGTAAAGCAAACTTTGATAGAATATCTTTCATTGTACAAGGTTAAGGATTTATTCCGACAAAATTAGGAATAAATCCAAGATTAAATGAATTAATTTTATCGCCGTTATGAAAGAGCCCACTGAGGTGATTGCCATCAGCAATGCACGCACGCACAATCTAAAAAATATATCGCTATCCATTCCAAGAGAGCAGCTAGTAGTACTCACCGGACTCTCTGGAAGCGGTAAATCGTCATTAGCTTTTGACACGATTTATGCCGAAGGTCAAAGAAGATACCTAGAAACCTTTTCAGCTTACGCCAGACAGTTTTTAGGAGGATTAGAGCGACCAGAGGTGGATAAAATCGATGGGTTGTCTCCGGTAATTGCTATTGAACAAAAAACTACTTCACGCTCTCCCCGATCTACTGTGGGAACAATCACTGAAATTTATGACTTCTTGCGATTGTTGTATGCTCGGGCATCTACGGCTCACTCTCCTGTAACCGGGCTTCCAATGGTTCGGTATAGCGTAGATCAAATTTTCGAATTGATTATCGAGCGCTTCAATCAAAAATCGATTACAATTTTGGCTCCGCTGGTTCGTGCTCGGAAAGGGCATTACAGAGAACTTTTTGAAGGTTTATTAAAGCAGGGGTTTCTCAGGGCTCGTATCGATGGAGTGGTCGTTGAGTTAAGTTCAGGAATGAAACTTGATCGTTATAAAACTCACGATATCGAATTAGTAATTGATAGACTTCCGATTGAGATAGGAAAAGTCGATCGGAACCGTCTACGGCAAAGTCTCAACCTTGCTTTAAACAAAGGCAACGATGTGGTCATGGTTCACTGTAAAGAAACGGGTAAAATTGACTATTTCAGTGCTAGTTTAATGTGTCCCGAATCTGGAATATCTATCGATACACCCGAACCAAACAGCTTTTCTTTCAACTCTCCCAAAGGAATGTGCCCCAAGTGTAAAGGGCTTGGAACGGTTTCGCAGCTCGCCTTGAATCTGTTATTCCCCGATCCAAATTTGAGTATTAAAAAGGGAGGGATTGCTCCTTTAGGACCTTACAAAAAGAATTGGATATTCGGTCAAATTGAGCAGATCGGATTGTTATACGATTTTAATCTAGATACTCGTGTTGGAGCCTTAAGTGAGCTCGCCAGGAACGCACTTATAGATGGAATTAAAGAACGTGTTGAAATTCCATCAAAAACCCTTGGTGTTACTAGAAGCTATCAAATTGATTACGAAGGGATTGGTACATTTATACTTCATCAATACGAAGAATCTAATTCTGTTTCAATCCGACGATGGGCAGAGCAATACCTCGAAGAGCGACAATGCGATCAGTGCCTTGGTACTCGACTTCGGCCCGAAGCTTCATTTTTCAAAATTGGCAATAAGACCCTTTCGGAACTGGTAGAACTGGACTTAGCCGAGCTCAGTGCGTTTTTTGAGTGTATTGAGGAACAATTAAGTTCGAACAACCGTCTAATAGCCGAAGATTTACTGAAAGAGATTCGCAGTAGAATACAATTTCTGCTGGATGTTGGACTTGATTATTTAACCCTCAACCGAGGATCAAAAACCTTATCAGGTGGTGAAGCTCAACGCATCAGGCTCGCGACACAGATTGGCTCACAACTTGTTGGGGTATTGTATATCCTAGATGAACCCAGTATTGGGCTTCATCAACGTGACAACGCTAAACTTATTAAAGCGCTCACAAATCTTCGAGATCTTGGTAATTCTGTTTTGGTAGTTGAGCATGACAAGGACATGATACTAGAAGCTGATTGGGTTATTGATATTGGTCCTGCTGCTGGAAAACATGGAGGTGAAATCATTTTCGAAGGGACACCTAAACAAATGCTTCAGTCATCAACACTAACTTCTGAATATGTAAAAGGTATACGAACCATTCCGGTTCCTTCCGCTAGAAGAACGTCAAATACATTTATTACCCTAAATGGGTGTCGTGGTCACAATTTAAAAAACGTTTCGGTATCCATTCCCTTGGGTGTTTTAACAGTAGTTACCGGCGTTTCTGGCAGCGGAAAATCAACATTGGTAAATCACACACTTTATCCAATCATGAATGCACACTATTTCAATGGAGTGCAAGAGCCTTTATCCTACGATTCGATAACGGGCTTAGAGTTGTGCGATAAAGTTATCGATGTGAATCAATCGCCCATCGGTAGAACGCCTAGATCTAACCCGGCTACATACACCGGAGTTTTTAATGAGATTCGGACGCTTTTCGCAAAAACTACCGAGGCGGTAATACGAGGTTATAAACCAGGACGCTTTAGTTTCAACGTCCAAGGCGGAAGGTGTGAAACCTGCCAAGGAGCTGGCCTAAAAGTTATTGAAATGAATTTTCTTCCTGATGTTCACGTTCCCTGTGAAGATTGTCAAGGTCGCCGATTTAATCGCGAAACCTTAGAAGTGCGTTATAAAGGCAAAAGCATCTCTGATGTGCTCGAGATGACTATAGAAGAAGCATCACAGTTCTTTGAGTCAATTCCCAAAATTTACCGTATTTTAAAAACACTTACCGATGTTGGTATGGGTTATGTGGCCCTTGGTCAGGCATCGACTACCTTGTCTGGAGGCGAGGCGCAACGAGTAAAGCTTGCTACTGAACTTTCAAAAAGAGATACAGGAAAGACCTTTTATATCTTAGATGAACCAACTACCGGTCTTCATTTTAAGGATGTACATATACTTATGGATGTTATTCAGCGACTAGTAAACAAAGGGAATACCGTTCTAATTATTGAACACCATCTCGATGTTATAAAGATGGCGGACTACATCATTGATGTAGGTCCTGAGGGAGGTAAATCAGGAGGTCAGATTGTAGCAATCGGTACTCCAGAGGAGGTTGCACAGTCTAAAAAAAGTATTACAGCCCCTTTCCTGAAGGTTGAAATCACTTAATTTGCTCCTATATTAAGCGCACAGAAAATATGTCAAGGCACGAAGAAAAAATTTGGAATCAAATTAAGACCAATGATTCTTGGGCAATCTTTAAAATCATGGGCGAATTTGTCGAAGGATATGAGCGCATGGCAAAGATCGGTCCTTGTGTAAGTATTTTTGGATCTGCTCGAACTCCTGCTCATCATCCCTATTACCTTCTTGGATGTGAAATTTCTAAACGTCTCTCGGATGAAGGATTTGGTATTATAACAGGTGGTGGACCTGGTATCATGGAGGCGGCCAATAAAGGGGCTAAGGAGAGCAAAGGCATTTCGGTTGGACTGAATATTAAGCTTCCATTCGAGCAGCACCCAAATGCCTACATCGATGAGGATAAAAACATTGATTTTGACTATTTTTTCGTTCGAAAAGTAATGTTCGTTAAGTATGCCCAAGGGTTTGTGGTGATGCCTGGAGGTTTCGGAACACTCGACGAATTATTTGAAGCCTTGACGCTCATTCAAACGCATAAAATCAAAGCCTTCCCTATTATTTTGGTTGGCACTGCATTCTGGCAAGGACTCATTGATTGGATCAAAGACCAGTTGCTTGGACAAGGTAATATCAGCCCTAACGATCTAGAACTTATTCATCTTGTGGATACAGCAGATGAGGTGCTTTCTATTGTGACTCAATTTTACAAAGGGCGTGATCTTAGACCTAACTTCTAAGATGACTAAGCCGCACTTCTTTTTTCTATTTTTTATTCTTATCCATTTCGGACAAGCTCAAGAGTCTCCCGTTCATATTGATGCAAAAATAGATTGGGAACATCAAACAAATCTAATTTCGGTTCGCAGTGTACTGAACATTATTCCATCGTATTTCGTCAGGAATGACTCGATTTACTTATACGATTGGAATCATTCTTATGTTTCTAAAAAAAGCCCGCTAGCCGAATCCTTTAAAAGACAGTTTGACCGAAGGTTTCATTTAGCCAACGATAGCGATAGAGGATTTACAAAAATTGATAATATTAACATTGATGGTAGAGAAGTACCGTACGAAAGAATTTCTTTTGATGTTCTTGCCCTCAAACTACCGGCGGATTTTAGAAATACTAAATCCTTGTCTATACAGATCAACTATAGGTTACAGCCTGCAAATTCAAAATTTACAGGTTATGGCTTAAAAGATTCTGAGTATTTGACGCTAAAAAATCAACTTATTTTACCTATTCCAAAGGAGGATGAACAATTAACTGCCCATCATTATTGGCAACGAGGAAATCAGCGGACCGGCATCGTAGATTATACGTTACGATTTGACCCGAATCATCAGTTATTCATAGTAAGCGATCTTCTTTCTGAAAACAATCATACCCTTACCGGTAGACTAGCTTCTAGTCCGCTTATTTACATTAGTCATAAACCCTTAACAGATGTATATACCAGTAATGGCGTTTCAATACTGATTACCAAAGACTGGTCTAAACAGTTTGCAGATTTACCAACTAGCCTGGATAAAACAACTGCTTTCTTACAATCATACCTAGCTGGATTCGGTCTACGTCCAATTCTCTTATCGTATTTAGACTACGCTGATCGTCCACTTGTTGGAATTGATGACATCCCTGCGATGATTTCGCCCTATCCTAAAGGATTCATCGATGAGTTGAAACTAATTAAAACGTTGGCTCGTAAATATCTTCAACTGCATTTTGATGCTAATCCAGAGTGGGAACAGTTCTTTATAGACGGATTTGCTCAATATTTAATGGAGCAATATGTGAAGACATCTTATCCGGATTTAAAACTTACGGGAAAATATGCTCACTGGTGGCCAATTCATAACTATCAACTGGGAAAGCTTCCATTTAATGATCACTTTGTTTGGTTAGCTAAGTATATTGAAAACAGGAATCTCGATCAGCCCTTACTCTCAAACTCTAGAGAACTACTGAATTATAATTGGCAAATCGCTCATCCGATCAGAGCCGCTCAACTCTTTAGTTTGAGTATTGGTGATGGGGACCCTAAAAAAATCAGAGAGCTTATTCGCTCCTATCAAATCAGTCAATTCCTAAAACCAGGTGCTTCTGCTTTTGACCTTAATTGGTATCTTCCTAATTCCTCCCAAAATCCGATCGTAGATCGCAGACTGCTTTCGACTCGAAATAAAAATGATTTTACAATAGAAACGAGTCAACATAAAAGTGAAATTGATTTTTTAAAAATTAAACAAACCAGCACGTATTCACTACCGGTTAAAGTGGTTCAAATGCAGGGAGATTCAATTTTAAGGTCTAAATGGGTTGATAATACGGCTAAACAACCTTGGGTAAATTTCCCAACTGAGCCGAAAGCTCGCTACGTTGTAAACCCCGATTTAAAATCTCCAGAATTTAACATAAACAATAACGTTTATAATCCGAGATCTTCGCTATTTAGAAAACCACTCAAGGTATTGCCACTAACCGATTTACCTGACCCTTCAGTAAGTAATTTATTTATCACCCCACAGGGTATATACAATCTATACGACGGAATAGCACTTGGTTTACGGTTCTCAAATCAGGCTGCCTTAAATAAACCTTTCGAATTTCAATTTTCTCCTCTCTACTCCTCAAGAGAAAAATCAGTAATTGGAAGTTTCGAAGTCTATGGTAACCAGTGGCTAGCAGATCGCAATAGAACTCGGATCACCTATGGAGTTTTTGGCGCAAGTCAACATTTTAATGTTAACTCGCTGTATTCAACGCTCACTCCTTTAATTAGCGTTCGACGACAACACCCTGATCTAAATCGGCGTATATCGGAGCGTTTTACCCTACGATATCGTTTAGTATCAAGGAGTTATGATAGAGAAATCATTCAACCCCTAGAGATCAACAATCCAGACTATGCTGTACTGAATTTGCGACATGAAAAGAGCAAACAGAGTCTATTTGATTTTAAAAGCCATTTAATAGATTTTCAAGTCAGCAATCATTTTATAAAAACTTCTTTTTCAGCAGAGTACCGTAAACTCTTCGAGAATAACACACAGCTTAGTTTCCGACTCTTTGCTGGTACGTTTTTAAAAAATAACACTTCGGACGATTTCTTTTCGTTCGGACTCAATGGCCCTAATGATTATTTGTATGACTACGACCTGATAGGTCGTTCTGAATCCTCAGGTTTTTCATCTCAGCAACTCATTCGAGCCGAAGGTGCACTTATTGGTACCGCTACAGACCCACTAGCAGATCGTAGTCTTATTGCCCTAAATTCTGCAATTAACATCTATCGATTTGTTGAGCTGTACACCGAACTATCCGTACAAAAAGATAAAGGAGTGGCACCGCTCTACTCCTATGGATCCGGAATACGACTAAATCTGGTAACCGACTTTTTGGAGGTGTACCTTCCGGTACATAATCAAAGCGGATTTGAAACCTTTGATTCAGACTATTTTAATCGAGTTCGAGTGGTACTCGCCTTGCGATTTGAGACGCTCTCAAGACTCTTTACACGCTCACTGTTCTAATCCTTTGGGTTTGCTTATTTTTGCCTTCGTTAATTGGCCTGCTCTATCCTATGCATAAAGATGAAATGACATTTTCAGAATTTCGCTCTCAGCTGTTAGAGGATTATCGTATCGCACGAATCAGCCGAGAATGCAGCCTTTTAGGTCGAAAAGAGGTGCTTCTTGGAAGGGCAAAATTCGGAATTTTCGGAGATGGTAAAGAGCTTCCGCAGATCGCTTTAAGTAAATTCTTTAAACCTGGTGACTACCGAAGCGGATATTACCGAGATCAAACGCTCCTAATAGCGCAAGGAATCCTTAATCCGATATCATTTTTTCATACTCTTTTTGGCACTACGGATCTCGCTCACGAGCCCATGAACGGTGGTCGCCAGATGACCGGACATTTTTCAACATCGAACATTGATCAAAACGGTAATTGGCTCAACCAGACTAGGCAATTTAATTCGGCGTCAGATATTTCATCAACAGCCGGGCAGATGCCCAGATTATTAGGTCTTGCACAGGCCTCTAAAGTCTACCGTAATCGTTCGATCAAAGGATCGTCTAAATTCAGCATAAGCGGAGATGAAATTGCATGGGGAACCATAGGGAACGCTTCAACCTCCGAAGGACTATTTTTTGAAGTAATGAATGCCGCTGGAGTAATGCAGGTTCCTATGGTTCTTAGCGTTTGGGATGACGAATACGGAATATCGGTCCCAGCCGAATTTCACACCATAAAAAAGAGTATTTCTAAAGCTTTAAAAGGGTTTGCCCGGACTGAGAATTCAGAAGGTTTTGAAATCATCAAAGTAAAAGGGTGGGATTACCCTGCACTTATCGATGCTTACGCCAAAGCCGAACAACTGGCTAGAAGAGAACATATACCGGTACTTGTTCATGTAGTCGAGCTCACTCAACCACAAGGACACTCGACTTCTGGTTCGCACGAGCGTTATAAGTCAGAAGATCGACTAGCTTGGGAACAAAACCACGACTGCCTACGAACCTTTAAATCGTGGATCCTAGAAAAGAAGGTTTGTACGGAAAAGGAGTTACAACAAATTGACGACGCGGTTGTTTCAGAAGTTTTAGAAGCGAGAAATATTGCGTTTACAGAATATCAACAAGTCCCTAGACAGTATAGTAAACGGCTAGAAGACCTTGTAAATGAGCAACCTATAGATGAGTCTTCGGAGTATCAGTCGCTTACAAAGAAGCTCACTTCGAAAAAATTATTGGTAAAAAAAGATACGCTACAAACGGCAGATGCTTTAAAACGCATAGCTTTTCGGCGATCGGATACTACGTTTTTAAACCAATTGAACGCCCTAATCGCACAAATCAAAAGTGAAGAGTTGAAGGCCTATTCTAGTGAACTCATCGACCAGTCACATAGAAGTTTGGTTAATGTTCCACTTATAGCTCCTATTTATTCTGACAAACCGCATTTTGTAGATGGTAGAAGAATTTTACAGGAGAACTTTGATAACCTTTTAGCTTCAGATCCAAGGATCATGATTTTTGGTGAGGATACTGGCAAAATAGGCGGAGTTAATAAGGCGTTAGAAGATTTACAAGATAAGTATGGAGACGATAGAGTCTCTGATACCAGTATTCGAGAGGCAAGTATTATAGGGCAAGGTATCGGGCTTGCAATGCGAGGTTTACGACCCATCGCTGAAATTCAATATCTCGATTACATATTTTATGCCCTTCAAGTGTTAACCGATGATCTGGCGACTCTTAGGTACCGATCAGTAGGTCAACAAATAGCACCACTTATTATTCGAACTCGGGGCCACCGACTTGAGGGCATATGGCATTCAGGTTCCCCTATGGGCGGATTAGTTCATTTG
>ENA-OUOG01003667-OUOG01003667.1-marine-metagenome-genome-assembly--contig:-NODE-3667-length-14057-cov-4.356938_pt1 | contig 14057 bp, 18 predicted proteins | sample MGYA00248635_ERZ508505 | MGnify/ENA primary metagenome ERZ508505 (study PRJEB26176, sample SAMN06267871) | marine metagenome | isolation source: Saanich Inlet, British Columbia, Canada | place: Pacific...
TAGACTGTCTAAAGACATAGGGTACTTTGAGGCTGGCCTTTCTGGTCAGGTGTCGTCTATGGTTGGCGGTACTTCCGGTTACGACAGGGACAGGGACATAATTAATTTAAAGGCTAATTTAGGGTTCGATCAAATCAATGAGATGAAGCGTCAGGCTGCTGAATCAGGAGCTAGTGGAACTGGTTTGGGGCAGATATCAAACATTGAATTTATGTCTCTTCAGTCTACTGTGGATGCTCTAGATGTTGGTATGTCAGAAGAAGCTCAGTTAGAGGCACTTGCAAACATAAAAAAACATCTAAAAGTGACTCAAATGTTAGCTTCTGGTGTTGCTCCTAAAGACGCTATTGATTGGAACTCTGCAACATATAAGGCCAACGGATACCACAAAGACAACGAGACGGGCAACGTGTTTTACGCCCCTGACGGTAAAAACGGGCAGGTGTACATGCTGGTGGACGGAAAATTTGTTAAAGCGCGGATGTTTTGACCTATGGAAAATAAAGAATCTTTACTAGAGTCTTTTAATAGGGCTTATGGTGACTCAGAGACTACAGCCCCTTTAATGACAAAAGAGCAGGAAAAAGAAGAAAATGTTGATATAACTTCTTCTTTTAATCGAGCTTTTGAAGAGTCTGCTGTGGACTTACAAAACTCACCGATGTCTCAGGAAGATGAAAGTTACTGGTCTCGTCTTTTTGAGCAACCCTACCAGAGGGCAATCGACCGTCAGGTAGCTGTTTTTGAGAGGATGGCTAGTACATCTGGTCAACAACCTCAGTTTGACCCTAACGTAGCTAAAGCTGCGCTAGAGGAGCAATACCGAAACCGGACTAACTTACCTTCTGTGTTGCTACAGACGGCAACTAATCCAATATCTTTAGGTTTTGATGTAGCGTCTGAAGCACTTTTAATAGGGGCTGAAGGAGCTTTTAGTTTAATCCCTGAAGACTTTAAGGCTGATGCAGCACAAGCGTTTAAAGACTTTGCGGAAACAAAAGCTGGGCAGTTAGCAATCAATGCGGCAGCAGAGGGCGCAGAAACTTGGAATGAGTTTAAGCAGAGCAACCCTAATGAGGCTGCTAACTTAACTGCGTTTTTTGAAAAGTCTCTTGTGCGTGGTACGGGGCCGCTGGTTAAAAACAAAGTAGTGCCTATGAAGCTAAAAGATGTAGGTTTACGTACTACTACGGAGCCTTTGGCTGGTGGTGATAGAGACGTATACAACATATTGTTTGAAGGAACTAAGAAAACACCTGAGCAAACAGCAAACACTACAGCGCCGATGGGGGTTAAGGGAGTCCAAGAAGTTTTGGCAACTACGGAAGACCTTGAGTTGGTGGATCTAGCCAAAGCTGCTGGCGTTAACGGATCAAAAACAATGCAGGAGAACTTAAACTCTCTAAACTCCTACATGACTTCTCTAGATAATAATCTGATTAAACTGCTACGTAGAAACGAAAGCAAAACTAACTGGGCAGAACTAGACGTTAACGTAAGACAAAACGTAAAAGCCCAATTTGATGCTGTAGTAGAGTCTAATCCGTCGCTGTTTTCATCTAAAGCCGCTAAACAAGAGGTTAATAAGCTGTACTCTGAGTTTATGTCTATACTTGACGAGCAGGGAGGCACTCTTGAAGGTCTTCTAGTTGCCCGTAGAATGTTCGACGACAGAGTTAAACGTATGGGTATATCTTTAGACGGTAGTAAGCTAAATTCCAAATCTTTAGCGGCTAGGGCTGTTAGAGAAGGCGTAAACGACACTTTCTTAGGATTTGCTCCAGAAGGTCGTACAATGCTGGAGAAAATGTCTAAGCTATATAGCGTACTAGATACTGTTACCCAAAAGGCGTCTAAGGAAGCTAAAACATCGTTTGGGCGTTACATATCTGACTTGGGTTTAGACAACCTAGTTGGTGACACAGCGGCCAGTAAAGTAATAAACGCCGGTTACGTCTTAGGTGTGTCAGTAGCCGCATCTCCATACTATGTAATTAAGAAAATGATGTTAAAGCCTACGCCAGCGAAGGGTAGGGCTAAGGTTGCTTACGTTCTTAGGGATATAAAAAGAGAGATCGCTAAAGGCTTAGACGCTATTAAAGATCCCGTTAAAAAGCAATCCTTACTTAAAGATAGACGGACGGTGTACGCTGCTCTAGATGCTGCCGCAAAGCAATACTCAGAGGAGATGGAGGAGGAGCAGAAGAATGTTCGGTGATTGGTCTTCTAAAGTATCGCGTAACTACGACCAAAGAGAGCTGCGCAAATCTTCTCAGGCGCAACGCAAGAGAGTCTCATCTGAGGGAGCCGATGAAAGGCAGAGTAGTCTCTCATTAATTATAGACGGCCCCCAAGAGGCGCTTAAGGAGGCTGTAGGAGTAGGTGAGGACTGGGTTGACGGTGCTCTAATGGTTCCTAAGAATAGTGTTACTGGTGTAAATTTCTCTGATCCGAGACAACCACTTCCTGACCAAGACGCCGCCCCGGGGGTAAACCTAGCATTAGATATGGCAGTAGATCCTTATAACGCGCTTGGTGCTGGTGTTTTTTCTAAAGGTTCTAAAATGGCTAAAGAAGCCGCAGAAGCCGCAATATCTAAGTTTGGGCCTTACGCGGAAAAAGGACGTATGTTGTCTTCTTTATCAAACTACATTCCAAACCACTACGGCCCTACAGACGTAGCTGAAGAGGTCGGCCCTCTAGACAACCTTTTGACTGGCCTCATGCCTAACACTTTTAAAACACCTAAAGATGCTCAAGCGGCGTTATCTAAGCCTCTTGGTTTTGCGGAGTGGAGCTTTGAAGGTTTAAAGAACGTTGTTATGGATTCTCTAGATCCAAAGGCAAGAGCGTTGTATAAATCAAAAGGCATTACTCCCGGAAGCCAGCGTTACGTTGCTAGGGCTTTAGCAGATAATGAAATACACAAAGCGGCTGCTCAGGTACAGTACGCGTCCCACATTCCTCAGCAGTCTGGTCGCGTAGGTGACACCGCAGCATCTGTAGAAAACATAATGCAAAAATCAGGGGTTTCTGATTATTTTATGTACGTTCCCGGAAGCTACAAGGAGTCTATCAAAGCTAATAAACTAAAGCCTACTCAAAACGGTAAAACTACTCCTATATCAGACAACGACTTAGACATAATAGAAAATCATTTTGGTAGAGTTTGGAAAGCTTCAGACTCTAGAGGAAACCAAGTACCTTTTAACGAGTCCGAAAGTCCTATACTTTTTATTAAAGCGCCGGGCAACGGGACACAGACAGGTGACCACTACAACGACCTTGTTAACTCTGGGTGGATCTCGGATATGTCTAAGGTTTTTCAAGAGACTAACGGAAAGCCTACTATAGAGCAGTTATGGACGCAGATGTCTAAAAACAAAAAAATAAAACTGTCTAGCGATAGCGATACTTTAGAAAAGGCGAGAAAAAACGGAATATGGCTTACTGGGTCAAAAAAAGGTCGGGCGTACACAGAAGGCGGTATAAACTTCCTTGTTAACGTAAAGCCCAACGGTAACGTTATTATGGTTATGTCTGACGAGCATAACTTTGCTGAAAGCATAGCAGAGAAAGGTGATGATTTAGTACGCAAAGTGACTAGGGGTAAAAAAGAGACGGGAGCAAACCTAGTGGATCAAATGGAGAGGGCGCTACCTAACAGGCTCGTCGCTGTAACTCCACCTATGCAAGCAAACATATTTAACCTAAGACCTAGACAGTTTCCGGGAATGGGTACAAAAGAGATTAAAAACGCAACCACAGGTAAAGGCGCTGTAAGTAAAAGTGACTTAGAAGCGTTTGTAAACGAGGCTCCAAGTAAAGAAGCTGTGGATATAGAAACTAAAGCGGGTTTAGGAAGAATGCAGCAAGCTCTTGGGGCAGGTATGCTAACGGGTAACGCTTCAAGGGATAGATAAAAGGGAGCCGAAGCTCCCCTGTAGTTTACTTTAGATCTCGCAAGCGCCTCCTACGCAAGCCAGTGTCTGAGCACCTTCTGTTTTATCCTCGTGCTCTACGATGTCCCAGTCGATAACCTTGGGTATGTCCTTCACTAGCTTGTTGTAGGTGGCCTTGTCTATCTCCTCATACGGTGCTTGTTGATAGGTGTGTTCTGAGTACGGCAAGAAGCTGATCCCGGACACGTCATCGAAGTTGTTATACAACCACTGTCCTACCTCCATGAACTCCGAGTCCTTGTAGTACACAGTAATGCTCGGTTTATGTTCACACCAGTAATCCTGATAGATCTTCCACAACCGTAGCTGTTCCATAGCACCCATCTCTGAGGTGCATATAGCGCCCTCTGGAGCCTTCTGTACGAAGCTGAATACCTTTGTGTTAGGTGACATCACATCGTCCTCTACGGGAACACCAGCAGCCTCTAACACACGGCATAACGGATCGTCAGCAGAACCTCTTACTCGTCGAATGTACTGTGGCGAGAACCGTGGGTGAATTCCAGAAGCAGAATCAACAAGCTGACTGACAGTACCACTGGGCTTAACAGCAGTAACAGCAGTAGAAGGATTAACCCCAAGCTTAGCAGCCCATTCTTTATTCGCCTGTATAGTTTCTTGGCGCAGTTCAGCAAGCCACTTCTTAAGTTGTTTAGCATCTCCATCGTCTCCTACAGTGTCACGTCCTGACAGAACAGGGTGATCCATAATGCCTGTTAACGACACACCCAGCAGTGCTTCTTCCTCCGTGTTATCTTTCCACACCTTACGTAGGTAACGGAAGTCTGTCAGTGTCGCCTGAAGAGTTCCAAGGATAGCCGCAACTCGTACTTTTCGTTTGAGATCCTTGAGACTATCGGATGGCCTAACAACAACTTCCGATAAGTTACAGAATTGATAAGGACGGAGGATAATTTCTGAGCAAGGGTTCGTCCCAAAGTCCCAGTCAGCATCTCTTCTGCCGTTTTTTGCAGCTTGCTTCTGACTTGCGACTCGGCTGAACATTCCTCGTTCTCCTGAGTACGACTCATACAGGCTCTTCCATTCGTTTAAGAAAGCAGGGAAGTCAGGCTTCTCTGTGTAACACGCCGAGTTGTTAGCTAGACCCCGTTGCGGGTTGTCCACCCACCATTGTCCTGTCTTAGCTCGTCGGATTCGATCATCGGTAAGATTACTGAGACTGATGAGTGCACTTCGCCTAACTCCTCCGACAACGACGATCTGCGCAATCTTACAGCAGATATCGTGACACTCGATGGAACTAAGCTTTCGTCCAGAAGCTGCTCGAAAGACTTCAACGGTGAAGCGGAACAAATCCTCAAGAGGTTCTGGGCCAGACGCTCTGCCGCCAAAGGTTCTGAGGGTTGCACCAGAAGGTCGTACTCTGCTTGTATCCCACTTTGGCACTTGACCTGTATAGAGCATGGCAATAAGCTCTCGGTATGCCTTTGCCCATCCAATTTTACTGTCCGCGACGTGTACAATACTCTCCGTGTCATGGAAATCCTCCGCTACTTCTGGTAGTTTAGATATGTACTGGCGTTCAACACTGAAGCCAACACCTGTGCCGCACATAAGTACGTACATCATTTCATCAAATGCTTTGGGGTGATCTATCGGCAGATAGCTACAGTTAAACCCGGCTACGTTATCTCGATCCAGTGCTTCCCCTGCTGTCATCAACGCTCGCATCGAAGGCATGACGTTAAGTGATTCAATCTCTTTTGTTATCGTCTTTGCGTCTGTCTCGTCTAGCTTACCCTTGCCCACCCAGTAGTTAACGTAACGCGCTACTGTTTCGTCCCAGTTCTCCCGGCGCTGTTCGTTAGGCAAGTACCTAGCATAGCGTGACTTGTGTATGTACTGTTGATATGCGTCCATTATCTTTCCTCTAATTGTTTAATGATCTTCTTGCGGTCGTCTTCGTTCATCCGTGACCACTGTGCTATCTCGTTGCGTGTTCTCTTGCAGCTAACACAGCGTTCGTTCACGAGCCTACACTGGCTAACACAAGGGGTTATCACTCACCGCCTCCTAGTATCCCTTCCATGATACTGTCCTTGCCCATTGATAGTAACATATAAGCACCGTCAGGGTAGTTAACGGTTGATGCTACAGCCAGTGCTGCGCCTTCAACAAACGTTACAACCACAGCCTGTATCTCAACTCCTTCTGCTTCTTCTTCTGCACAATGTTCAGCTAACAGTTGGAACATCTCAGAGGCTTTGCTCTCGTTCTCTGTTGGCTTACCGAAGTTACCCTCAACGACTTTCATTATTCCTTCCTCGCTTTCATCATGCAGTCTGCTTGATAATATGCAGCGTGAGCTATTCTGTCTTCTTCTTTGAATCCGTGAAAGTGAGTAAGAAGAATCTTCATAGCTGCCAAAGCAAACTGGTCGCGTATTGTCATAGGCTCTGAAGTGAAGACGACAGAATCTCCGTCTAGTTTAACATGGGTTGTCATAGGTTCTCCTCAATCAACCTGTCTAAGTACCAACGTGCCTTACGAAGATCCTCTACTGGTTTGTTCTTGTATTCGTGCCGCCAGATGTACTTCTCTACGTTGCCCTTGAGATACCCCTTGAACTGCGTAGGTTCCATTGATGCTTTGATAGCGTCGATGCACTCAATATCTCCTGTGTTGTAGTGCTGTGGTCGTGTAACAGGATCTACTGCTTTGACTGGCTCTAGTCCTCCCTGTTTAGTCCAGTAACCTTTGCGGTTCTTATCCCACTCTTCTGGCGTAGCGTCATCTATTGAGTTTACGTTGCGGTCACACTTAGTACCCATACTCGTCCTCCTCCTCTAAAAACTCTTGCTCTAATTGTTCAAAACGTTTGATAACTTTATCCTCAAACCTGTCTAAAATTTCTTCTGATGATAGCTCTAAAAACTCTAGCAGGTCGTCTGGGTCATAGTTATCCATTAGTTTTTCCTTAAGTTCTTCAAGTGTCAGAGACATAATTAATAAGCTCCTGTAGAGTCTCTATAGTATACCATTTTATGTTGTATTTGTCACACCATTGAGCCATAGTAAGTTTGGTAGTTTTACTCACTTTTTGGTCAGGTTTCATCAGGATAAATACAAGCTCCTCCGTCCACGAGAGTGAGCTAGAGATTGCTTTATACTTCTGAGTATCTCCTGCCCTGAAGTAACCTTTGCATTCGATGTGGTAGGTGGTGTCTCCTTGATACACGAAGTCTGGGGTGTACTTCCTAGGTACTGTGTACGGTATTTGGAAAGGTTCGTAGTTAAAACCGTGTGGTTGTAGCTCTTGTGCAACGTCATACTCAAATGTACTCCTGAAACCTTTAGGTACTTTCTTCCGTTTAGCCAAATCATATCTCCTTTAGTGGTATCTCCATAACTTTAGGCTCATTGATGACCTCTGTTAAGTACCTTGGGCCGTATGAGTAAGCGAAGGCGCGAACCGAAGGCCAGCAGACCTTTTTGTAAGAACAGTAGGAGCATCCGACGGCGAGTTTCTGGTTGCCACTCTTGCCATCTGGAATAGGCTCGTAGCAAACGTCTGGTGGGTCGGGTAGCTCCACTAGCTTTTTTACGTGTTCAATGCGCTCCTCTATGTCGTAGCTGATTAGATCGTATACCGGTGCTTGCGTATCTTCCGTGTCGTAAAGTAAGTAGGTGAGGTGTCCGTTTTGTTTGTCCATAGCAAGCCAGCCAAACTTCGTGTCTCCTTCAGCGTGAGCGTAGCCCTTAATTTGCCCAACATAACCAAACGGGTCATCATAAGCGAGCGAGCCGTCTTTGAATTTCTTAAACCCAAAAGTTGAAACACTCTTAACGTCAGTGACAACACCGTCAATTTTACAGTCCATAGAACCAGTAATACCTCTGACGTTGACTTTCTTTTGCTCATCTGTTACCTCGTGTCCTGCGGCCTTAGTTAAGAACAATAGCAGTTCTTCGATAAGGTGGCCGTATAAGAATTTAACGTAGGTGTGACCTTCTATCTCTTCGCCGTGTTCCTTTTTGTTTACAACATTCCAGAGATAACGGTCGTCACGACCAATATTAGACATGCGAAGTGTACGTCCGTCACTAGACTTCTCACGACCAAACTCCTTCCTCATTAACTCCTTTACGTTCTCACCGAAAGCGTCTATAGCAGCTTCCAGATCAACACCATCGGGTGTTTGTTTTGTTTTAACCAGATCGTATATATCTGGAACTAGGTTGTACACTGATTTACTCATCGGTTGTCCTCTAAGTATTTTATGGCTCTACCGAGCATAGCTGTGTCGTCATCAAAACCCCCTAAAGACCTGTTGCATTTGTGGCACAACCAGCCCCTGAAAGCCTCTGTCTCGTGGCAATGGTCTAACACCCAAGATCCGTTTTTTGTGTTTCCTCGCCCTTTGACAGCCTCTTCATCCCCCTCACAGATGGGACAGACGTAACCCTCAGACGGCATACCGTACTGCTTTTTTAGTGCTTCTCTAACCTTACTTAGTTCGTTATTGCATTTCTTACACTCTGGTCTTAAATAGTTTCCTCCTGAAGTTCTCGAAAACCTCTCTAGTGGTAATATTTCCTTGCACTTGCTACATTCTTTACTGTCACCACCTAAGTCATAGTGGTCGTCCTCTAGTAGTAATTCTATCTGCTCCATCAGTGGGTCTCCGACCAGTTGTCTCCAATTTTGTATTCTCCGTCAAGTGGGCATCTGAGTCCGAACTGTTGCCCTGCTTGGACAATGCAAGACACCGCGAGCTTGCCGAAATCTTCTGCCTGTTGTTCATCAACCTCTGTTTGAATCTCGTCATGTATGTTACCTAAAAACTTATAGTCAAAGCCTAACTCTTTAGCTGCATCGTCTAACAAAACTAGAGCCTTCTTCATTACAACAGCACCAGATGCCTGTAGTAGTGTATTCAGTGCACTATGTTCTGATCTGACCCAGAGCTTTCTACCGTCGAGTCCGATAAGATGTCCCCTTGAACACGCTCTAGTAACACGCTCTCGTAAATACTCAAGAGCTGGTGTATTTCTAAGAAAACGTTGCTTAAGAGCACGGCCATCTTTTGCAGATCCTCCCACGACGCTTCCGATTTTTGCGTCTCCTGCTCCGTATAGGAAAGCGTAGATGAAAGTCTTTGCCTGAGATCGTTCCGAAAGTCCAGCAGCGGTTTGATTTGTGGTGTGTATGTCTCCATTAAGGATTTCATTTGTGTATTCCTCGTCTCCCATGTAGTGTGCGAGCATACGAAGCTCTAGACCTGAAGCATCGAAGCCCACTAGCTTCTTGCCTTTAGGTACAATCCAGCAGCTACGGCTCTCTGCTCCGTATACGCCTCTAGCAGTGATCTGAGCCATGTTAGGGCTTTGGTGTGTCATTCGTCCTGTAACTGCCCCACAGGGGTTTACACGTCCGTGAACACGGTCTGTCACTGGGTCTGCGTGTTCTAGCCACGACTTGACCATAGAGCTTCTCTTTTGCAGCGTAAGGTACTCCAGAACCAATGCAGCCTCTGGTATGTGCTGTAGTGGCTTTAGCGTACTCTCATCGACCTGCGGCCTACCTGAAGGGGTTACATCGTTCCACACAGCGCCCTTGCTCAAAAGTCGCTCTGCGACCTGTTGGCGTGATGCTGGGTTAAAAACAGTAACCTTGTCTTTCAGTCTTTTGCCTGTCTTCTCACTCCATCGCTCCTCAACAATAGGGGGAAATACGGCCTGTAGTTCGTTCTCTATCTCCTTTTGACGCTGAAGCATCTCAGCCATGAGTTCAGACGCATAACGAAAGTTTAGCAGCCACCCGTTGCGTTGTTGTTCGTTAATTATCCAAGACACACGGTGCTCTAGGTCGATAGACACATCAGAGAAGCCATCTAAGTCACCCATAAGATGCTTGTGTACAGCCTCTGTTACGTCTACGTCCTGCATACAGTAGTCTATCATCTCAGAACTTAACTGAGACCAGTCGTTGTGGTCACCCTTTGGAAATCCTAGGGTGTTGCCCCAGTTTCTTAGGGAATGCCCACCAGATCGACTAGGATCAGCCAAGCGACTAAGAACCAAAGTGTCCAGAACAGTTTCTCTATCAAAAACAACACCCCAGAGACGCTCAAGGACAGGTACATCGAAACCGATGACATTATGTCCGACCCACGTCGCTTTAGGCATCGAAGTTTTGTACGCAATGAAGTCAGTAGCATTACAGATCACCGTTGATGTTTCTTTGTACTTACAAACAACGCACCAGATGACGCTAGGGTCAAGCCCATCGCACTCTAGGTCGAAGTATACGTAGTTACTCAAAACTCATCCTCTTTTGTATCGTAGTTAGGTGCTGGCACTTCTAACATACGTCCTGTTTGTGTTTCGTAACGTAACCAACACGCTGGGCCAGTCTGACCAGTGTAGCGATTCTTTAGGATACGTACACAAGTAGTGTTACGGACATCTAGATCCTCGTGTTGCTGGTTACGCTCCATGCCTATAACTATGTCCGATAGCTGAGCGATGCTCTGGCTACCTCGCAAGTCCTGTAAGCTAATGTTGCCCCCGTCCTCGTGAGCCTTACCGGTGACGCGCTTTAGGTGACTGACTAAGAATAGACCAATGCCCGTCTCTGCCACCAGAGTACGTAACTTTGTCATTATCTCGTCAATAGCCTTACGCTCGTCTCCGTTTTCTTGTCCACTTACTACGATTGACAGGTGGTCAAGGATAACGTATTTGCAGTCGAGAGCTTTCGCCATGTACCGCACTCGTGAGAGTAGGTTGTCCGTTGATGTTGACCCCCAGTGGTCGAATAGATAGTAGCGTCCTGTTCCCAGAGTTGATTCCCAGTATGGTCTAAGCTGATCGACAGGAGTGTCTTCTTCCAAGTGTAGTGGTCTATTTGCTGCCACCGACATGATTCCCAGAGTGGTACGGGGTACGTCTTCTTCAAGTGCAAGTACGCCAATGTTTGCGTCTGTTCGCTGTAGGAGATCGTATTCGAGTTCTCTGATGAACTGGCTTTTTCCCATACCAGAGCCACTTGTAATGGTGACAAGTTCATAGGGCCGATGACCTTTCGTGATGGTGTTAAGTCCCTCCCACGGATATGGTGTAGACTTAACTGCTCTTTTGTTGACAAGCGCATCCCATGTATCCTCCCCTGCTACAATGCCGTCTGGTCGATAGACTTTAGCGTCCCACCACACTTTAGTAAACTCTGTGATCTTGTTACCGACTAGCATTTCACTAGCGTCTTTCATCGGTAGCTTACAGATCTTGAGCTTATTGGGACTAAAGATATCCTTTACGTTTTCTACTGCTAAGTTACCGGCCTTGTCGTTATCAAAGCACAGTACGATGTTGTCGTAACCCTCTAGAAACTCTAGGTTAGCTTTTATCTCTTTCTCAGCCGCTGAAGCACCGGCCTTTAGGCTAACTACGTCAAACTTCTGTCCGAACATCTCATAAACACTCAGCGCATCTAGCTCGCCCTCGGTTATGGTGATGTACTTACCACGCCCACGACAGATGTTCTGCCCGAACAAACCCGATGATGCTAGGTCGCCGGTAGCGTAAAAAGCCTTGTTAGGTACGTTGCGTACTTTAGAGGCAATTAGTTCGCCTGTTTCTGGGTGGTAAAAAGGGTAGAAATGTTTGTCGATGTTACCTTGTTGATCAAACTCAACGGTAACGCCGAACGCCCTACACGTTGCTTCTGAAAGAGACCTCTTGTGTATACCCGATACGGCAGCACCTATGGTTACTTTGTGACCACTAAAGGGAATCTCAGGGGCATCTTTCGACACCCCCTCGAAACCTCCACCAGAGACGTGGTAGCTACACGATGGAGTAAAGCAATGCTTACCTCCGTTATCGTATACAGCTACGTTGTCTTTGGAGCCACAGTCGGGACACGGTTCCCGTGATATGACTTTGGAGTCAGCCATAGTTTAAAACTCAGCCAGATCAGCGGAGTCAGGCGCATCAGCTACCTCTAGCACCTTTACGGCTTCTAGGTAAGTGGCTACACCGTGTACCGGATGTTCATTACCTACCTTATACTTAAGGCGCACCTTAGAGTTATAAGGGATCTCACCCGTCCACGGATTACCCTCACCGTCAAACGCCTTAATATCAAACCGAGACCTAAACTTACGCTGTTTAGCGCCTTGATAGTCCTTGATTTTGATACCTCGTGACGACATTGTGTTAGCATCATCCTCGGACATCGTAACAGTCATACTAAACTGCCCAGTGTCTTGACCATTATAGACATCGTGTTTTGTGATGTTGCTAAAGTTTACTACACCTTCGACTACTTCAAACATAGGTTCGCTTCCCTGTTTTGGTTTACCAGATGACGGAGTGCCATCCTTACTACTATTATCGCATGGTTTTATCTTTTTGTCAACCGTTAAGTTCTCTAGATCATCAAACATACTCCTTTTCTCCTGTTAAAACCGTAAACTTAAGTAATACTTAGGTTAACTACAGTAGTATACTCCTTTACTTTACCCTTTAGTTAACTTCTAAAGTTAAACTTAAGTAGTTACTTAAGTATTATATTGTACCATACAAACCACCTTCTGTCAACTCTGATTCTAGTGAAATATTACCGCCATCATCGCTGTCCTCTAGTTCCCATTGAGAAGCCACAGAAACACTATAGCAAGTATTGCATAAATCAAAAAAGTCACCGTTAGAGTCCTTCCGTGTTAGTTCAACGTCATCTAGTATCGTATCGCAAGCTTTGCATCTCATAATTAGTCATCCTCTGGTTTTGGTACGGTATCTTCCCAGCTATAAACCACGCCTATGTATAACGCTACTGGTAGCCATAGTGGTGCTGTAGCCACTACAAACAGATAAGAAAGTAATTTGTACACTTTTCTACTCCTCATATCCAAATGTTAGTAACCACTCGCTTTTAATTTCATCGTCTGATTTAAAGCGGTAATCCTTGTTTAGGTTAGACCTAGCCATACTGAGTAACTCAAACAGCGCCAGCATGTGCAAATGGTGATCTACTAGATCGTAACGCATCTGTTCAGCGTTTGGCGTGTATTTGTACGTGTTATTGGTCATTATTCACCCCTTCAGTGTCTGCATGTGCCTCTAGAAGCTCCTGTACGCCCTTCTCAAGGCTTTTGTAGCTTAATTGGTAGTCTAGCATACCCCTAAGCTTATCACGCTCTGATTGCCATTTAGGATCGTCCCTGAGTTTGTCCCATGCGTGATCCTGTTCGTCGTAATAGTCCACTGTTATTGCTCCCCTTCTAACTCTAAAATATAGTGTGTTTGTAGCTCTGAATAACAAACGTCACATATTAAAACATTAAAATCCTCTGGTCTATATAAATTTTCTGTTAATTCTTCACAAAATTCACAGGTATTCATTAGTCTGTCCCCTCCACTTCATAGGTGAGCCATTTTCTGCCCACTGGTCCGCTTTGTAATTGTAGTACACCATGTAAGCCAGTACAGGGTCCTCTCTTTTGCACTCGTCTGGCATACATTGCGGAGGATCACTAAAGTCATCGCTAGGAATGGCTCTAGGAGGCTCTGAGAGGCTCTGAGAGTGCTTTTGTATCGATAGGTGTGTCTTACCATACCTTTTAGTGTATTCGCGCCCTAAGCCTTCCAGATGCCTGTACAGCCAATTGTAGTTATCTAGTGACTTTCTAGCCCATACAGCGGACGGGTGATTTTTATGCGTGGTTTTGTACGCTATCTGTCCGCCGTCTAGTTCATTGTGAGCCGTAGATAGCAATTGAGCCGTCTCTAATATCATCTTGACTACGTGTTTATCACACTGTAGACGTGCGGCCTCGTGTGGATCACGATCTAAATAAAAGATGTTCATTATGTTTATTAACCCTCTGTTTTAGAGATGTGTTGTCCATAAGCCTATGTATGTCTTTTTTTTTACTTACTACCCCTAGATTCAGCCCACAGCACCATTACCATGAGAAATGTAGCGTATACTAGTAATTCTTGCGCGTCAACCATTATTTACCCCTTGGCTCTCTGATTCTAACCACCGTTGACAATCCTCTAACAGTACTTTGTTTCCTGCATCATCGTACACGTAGCGGTTACTGGACAACTCGCCGATACCCTCTA
>ENA-OUOG01003670-OUOG01003670.1-marine-metagenome-genome-assembly--contig:-NODE-3670-length-14052-cov-3.343971_pt1 | contig 14052 bp, 13 predicted proteins | sample MGYA00248635_ERZ508505 | MGnify/ENA primary metagenome ERZ508505 (study PRJEB26176, sample SAMN06267871) | marine metagenome | isolation source: Saanich Inlet, British Columbia, Canada | place: Pacific...
CCCTATCGAGCTCCACCGCATATTTATGCCCGGCATAAACAGCTGCTGCGATTATTGCAGGTGCGTTACAATCGCCGATCCGGCTCAATGTAAACGGCAAGCTCTGGATTTTTCCCTCAACAGATTGAACCAATTCATGGTACAATTGATCCTCCGGAAGGCGCTGGGTTACTGCGACGACCGCATTCGCGTCATCATAATGTGTCTTGCCGGAATAAGCGCATTCCACTTTAACTTTCCGTCCATCAAATCCGGTAACAGCGTGCGCTGTCAAAACGTTTATGCCCCGCTCCAATAGTCGCGTGCGAATTCGCCAACGTTCTGACGTGTTTCCAGCCCATGCAGAGACACTGTCTTCTTCCGTAACATACGTAACGCGTGCGCCTTCCATCGCCAGCTTCTCACAAATCACACTTGCCATATAATAATTGTCGGCATCAAAAACGACGACATGCCCATTCGGCACTATCCCATCCATAATATCGTCTGGTGTAAGGACTTCCGCAGAGCCAATGGCAATGGGTGTAAATGACCTTCCATCGAAACGATCTTTCCGCCATTTGGCCCCTGTTGCCATGGCAACATGGTCGGCTTCCACTTCCAAAACATCAGCAACGGACAAATGACTCTCAAGATACACGTCCACATTCGGCATCTGAATGAGCTGTTGTTCCCGGTAATCCCGGACACGCTGATATTCACTCATACCGGGCAAACCTGCTTCTCGCGTCACCCGACCGCCAAGAGAACGATTTGCGTCTGCTAGAATGACGCCATATCCCCGTCGACCCAATACACGCGCTGCTTCCAATCCGGTCGGGCCAGCGCCAACTATGAGAATGCGCTTATCACTCGCCTTTGGTGGCGCGCGTTCAGGATGCCAGCCTTTTCGCCATTCCTCACCCATGGTTGGGTTTTGCGTACAACGTATCGGTGTTCCCGTACTGTCACCTGAATAGCAAATATTACACCCAATGCATTCCCGGATATCTTCAAACCTGCCCTCTTCGATTTTCCTTGGCAGAAACGGATCAGCAATGGACGGGCGCGCTGCCCCAACAAAATCTGTTAATCCACGTTTGATCAGACTGACCATGGAATCAGGGGATGTGTATCTGCCAACAGTCACAACAGGTTTAGAGGTCGCGGTTTTCACCCAATCGATGTAAGGCTCAAGCGGGCCTTCTTTCGCAAAGCGGGAAACAGACATTTCCAGCGAATAGTCCGAGATATTGATATCCCAAAGATCGGGAAGTTCAGCCAACATGTCAAACATTTCGCGGCGCTCACCCAGTATGGGTTCTCCATCTGAACCAGCGGCTTGATCAGCCTTGAAGCGAACTGCGACGGCGCAGCGGTCTCCGACGGCTTCTTTCGTTTCTTCGATCAACTCCCGAACCAGGCGAACTCGGTTCTCCAAACTGCCGCCATATTCATCAAGTCGTGTGTTGATCTCAGGATCAAGAAAATTGTCCAGCAAATAGCCGTGCGTTGCATATACATACACAATATCGAAACCGGCGTCCCGGGCACGAAGTGCTGCCTTTCTATGCCATCTTCGCAGGTTGACAATATCGCTCTTGTCCATTGCCCTGGTTTGAAACGGATGACCTGCCAGATTTGGCAGGCTAACCACATCCATGGGTACCTCACGCGTATACAAGTTGGGACTGCGAGCACCCGAATACCAAAGTTCTGCGCCTGCAAGAGATCCATGTTCATGGACAAGATCAGTCATTATTGAATGCGAACGAATGTCGCTGTCATCCCATAATGCTGCAGATACATGCGGCAAATCATCGGACGATGGATGTATGGAGTTGTACTCAGTACAGACAACCCCCCAGCCACCTTCGGCTTTAACGCTACGCATCTCGGCAAGTGTCTGCGGTCTTAGATATCCCATGCCTGTGCAGTGAGGGACTTGATAAAATCGGTTCGGTGCCGTTACCGGTCCAATCTTTATCGGATCAAACAAAATGTCGTAACGACTATCTTTCATTTATCCTCTTTTCCAGAAACATGCTGTTGAACGCTGTATCACGCTCTTAATCCCTTGGTGCGGTTCGGGAAGAAACACGTTTCTCCTGCTGCACAGTATTCATGCGCCATCCCGCTCAGCCAATTGCTGATCCATAAGCTCGCGTTTTTGCTGCTGAAACATTATCAACGCGGCGATTGCCACGCATACAGCCACAATCAGAATGATGATTGTTGCAAGTGCATTCACGTCAGGTTTCAAGCCAGTTCTGATTCTGGAGAAAATCAGGATGGGTAACGTATCGGCGCCCGGACCTTTCACAAAACTGGCAATCACCAAATCATCGAGAGACAATGTAAATGCCAGGAGCCAGCCCGAAATCATGCCAGGAGCCAAACGCGGTATAGTGATTGCGGTCAACACCTTGAAAGGCTTTGCTCCAAGATCAGACGCTGCCTCTTCAAGCGTTTGGCCCATCCCAGTTAATCTGGCCTGAACAATCACGGCTACAAACGCCAAAGAGAATGTAATGTGGGCAATGGTAATAGTTGTGAAACCTCGCTCTGCAGGCCAGCCAAACAATTCCTTTAGTGAAATGAAAAACACCAACAGTGATAAACCGGTGATCACCTCTGGCATCACCAGCGGAGCAACCAACATACCTCCAAACAGTGTTCTTCCCCTAAATCGGCCAAACCGCACCATCGCAAGGCCGGCCAATGTTCCAAGGATTGTTGCAACAGTGGCATTGACCAAAGCGATCTGGAGACTGAGCGAAACGGCATTCCAAACTTCCTCTGACTCAAAAAGAACCTTGTACCAACGCGTTGACCAACCACCCCAAACAGGCACCAGTTTTGAATGGTTGAACGAGTAAATGATAAGCAGGATCATGGGAATATAGAAAAACGCCATGCCAAACGTGATCATAATAGTCAGGAAACGCGAACGTGTGCCTGTCACCCTACTGCCCCTCCTCTACCGCTTTGGCCTGATAGTATTGATAGATGGTCATCGGCAATACCAACAAGAACAGAAGAATGATGGCTACAGCTGACGCAACCGGCCAATCCGTGTTTGAGAAAAACTCATTGAAAAGCAAGCGGCCAATCATCAGCACATTACCGCCGCCAAGCAAATCCGGAATAACATATTCACCAGTCGCCGGGATGAAGACGAGCAGCGATCCGGCAACAATTCCAGGATAAGTAAGTGGCAATGTCACTTTGAAAAACGTGTTGGTTGGTTTTGATCCAAGATCGGCTGCGGCTTCTGTCAGACTGCCATCAAGTTTCTCCATATTAGCGTATAGCGGCAGGATCATGAATGGCAGATAGGTATAAACCACTCCTACGAATACAGCGAATTCCGTGTATAGCATTCGGATCGGTTCATCGATAATACCCAGTCCGATCAGCAAATTGTTGATCGTGCCCTGATCGGCCAATAATCCCATCCAGGCATAAACCCGCAGCAGAAAAGACGTCCAAAACGGCAGTATGATCATGAACAGGAGCACCCTCTTAGCCACTGGTCCTGATCGCACGATGCCATACGCCATCGGATAGCCGATCAGCAAACACATAACCGTAGAGATCAAGGAAATCTTGAGGGAATTCAGATATGTCTTGTAGTAAAGGCTATCGGAAAGAATATAGCTGTAATTGTCAAAAACCAGCCGGATATTTACGATGCCATTACCGGCCCATTCTATCATTTTCGTAAAAGGTGGGCTCGCAATCGTAATCTCTGCAAGACTGATTTTCGCTACAATAAAAAACGGAAACAGGAAGAAGATCAGAAGCCAGGCGTAAGGAATGAAGACGACGATCGTTTTCCAGGCAGATTGCAGAAAATCCGAGAAACGGCGCATTAGGCCAGCGCCCTTTAAGCCATTACTACCGATCTGGCCGCCCTCACTCATGCGTGTAACAACATCGCGCTGGATGGAGCCCAATTAAGATACACGGTATCTTCCCATGTTATGTGATGCTCACGATCCATGGGTCTTGTGAGATTAGGCGCTGCCACTTCAATAATCAGACCACTTTCAAGGCGGATTTTGTAAATTGAGCTGTCGCCCAGGTAGCCAATGTCGTCAACTATTCCAATGGCCTGATTGGTGCCCGATTTCTTTGGCGGCTTTTTATTGAGTTGAATCTTCTCCGGGCGAATTCCAACCCATATCTGACTGCCAGATCGAACGCTTTGCCCCTGGTCAATAAAAATCTCCCCAAGATCTGTCGCTACTTTGACATGGCTAGAACTGTCCTCAATGACGCGACCATCCAGTATGTTGGCAGATCCAATGAAATCAGCAACGAATCTGGTTTCCGGAAATTCGTAAATCTCGGTTGGTGTGCCGATCTGCACGAATTTTCCAGCATCCATGACCGCAATTCGGGTCGACAGGGTCATCGCTTCTTCCTGGTCATGCGTCACGACGATGAACGTAATCCCGACTTGTTCTTGAATATTAGCCAATTCGAACTGCGTCTGTTTGCGCAATCTTTTGTCGAGCGCACCAAGTGGTTCATCCAGTAATAGCAATTTCGGTTTTTTCACCAACGCCCGCGCCAATGCCACCCTTTGGCGTTGTCCGCCAGACAATTGCTGTGGCTTCCGCTTCTTATAATCTTGCAGCTCAACCAGTTGCAGGACGTCATGAACGCGGTCATCTATCTCACTGCGTGGCACTTTATCTTGCTGCAATCCGAATGCGATGTTTTTCTCGACCGTCATATGCGGGAAAAGCGCATAGCTCTGAAACATCATATTGGTCGGACGTTCATAAGGCGGTACCGTTGACATGTCACCGCCATCAATCAGGATATTGCCAGAGGTCGGGGTTTCAAAACCCGCCAGCATGCGCAGAAGCGTGGTTTTGCCACAACCTGATCCACCCAAAAGGCAAAAGAGTTCACCTTTATATATATCAAGATCGACACCGTTAACGGCTGTAAAGTCACCAAATTTCTTGGTTACATTTTTGATTTGAACGATGGGCTCTGCATCGCGATCGAGCCATGGACTGTCACCGGCATTCGGTTCAACGGTCATCCCCAGACCTTTCAGGACATATTAAGAGGGTAGTTTGGAAGGCGAAGCATCCTGGCCCGCCTTCCGGAAGGTCTCCGTGGCAGGATTAGTTTCCTGCCTTGAAATCCGTCCATGCTCGCGTCCGGAACCGTTCAGCGCGAGGCGGTAGCGGGTTCAATGTATACATCTGCGCGACTTGATCAGATTTCGGGAACGCAGCAGGGCTGGATGTTACCTCTTCGTCGATCATGGGCTTGGCCGTTGCATTCGCGGTTGCATACCAGGTGAAATTACTGTCGCCAGCCGCAACCTCAGGGCGCATCATGTAGTTAAGGAACAAGTGTGCATCCTCAACATTCTTGGCATCCGCAGGAATGACCCATCCATCAACCCAGAAGTTAGACTTGCCTTCGCCAGCTGGCAGGAAGAAATCCAAAACCACGCCAGTGTTCGCTTCTGCCGCGCCTGACATTGCAAGTAAGCCATCCGGCCCCCAAGTTGTGGAGACGCAGAACTCTTTCTGAGGCATACGCTGATAGGCATAATTGTCGAAGGTTTTGACATAAGGCCTGATACCTTTGAGCAACTCAGATACCTTGTCGTAATCTTCCTTGTTTGTAGAATCCGGCGGCAAACCGAGATAAGTCAGCGCCATCGGGATCATGTCAGTTGGTGAATCGAGGAATGATACCCCACACTTGGCAAGCTCTTTCATGTGCTTTGGATCAAAGATCATGTCCAGCGAACCAATTGGTGCATCCGGATAGGTTTCAAGAACCAATTCCTTGTTGAAGGTTACCCCGTGTGTACCCCACATGTATGGCACGATGTATTTGTTATCCGGATCCCACTTGCCGGACAGCTGACCCATAACAGCACCATCCATATGCTTGAAGTTATCCAGCTTGGATTTGTCAATTGGCTGAACAATGCCGCCTGCCTGGATCAGTCGCGCGATCTGCGACGCAGCATGTGAAACGACATCATATCCGCTATCACCCGCGAGCAGCTTGGCATCGATTGCCTCAACAGAGTCGTAGTTGTCGTAAACAACCTTGATGCCGTATTCCTTTTCAAAATTGGCGATCGTTTCTTCGCCAATGTATTCCGCCCAGTTTGTAACCTTGAGGACTCGGTCTTCGGCCAATGTCGGGCTCGCAAGGAGCGCGCCCAGCGCGGTAGCACAAGCCAGCAATTTCCAGTCAGATTTGATTTTCATGTTTGAGGTACTCCCTTCGATCCAACGCTTCCGTAGAACCTCGACTACCCTCAAACATTTTTAGGCCGCGAATCCAACACTTAGTCGGACTGAAGCTTGATCATTTTTATGAGTTTTGTGGATGGGTAATTCATGGTTGACTATCTGAACGCTCAGTCAGAAGATAATCAGGCTTAAAGAAGCGAGTCAAGCGTTCATCTGATGAGAAAAGGCTTCGTTTATATATGACCAAGATGGGTATTATCCGGCTTAAACGAGAAGGCCCGACGGCAACTGGTCTAACACCTCTGGACCTTCATCAGGCTGATTGCCAATCCGAGTTGCCTGAACAAAATTGGCACATATTGAAAAGCTTGCAGACATGATCAAAATGCTGAGCAGATTTGATCTAAAGCCCAATGTTGACCTAGAGACGTTTGAAAAACGCTACTACGAGTTTTGTGCTCGAGCAGTTCAGTCTGGCTTGGCCGTTGGTACTGACAAGATTGGTCGACGGATATCAGAAACACCGATGGATACAGACGCAAAAGGCACACAGGAATTTTACGTTGTGATGAGCTTTCGCGACCGGGATCAACTCGACCAAGCTTATGAGTACATGAACAACGGCTTGTTAAACGCTTCCGATCAAAAGCCTCATACGGCGATCAAACACTCTGTAGAGAACCCGGTTTTTACCTGTTGGCAGGAATAACAAATTAGCGACTGCATATGACTATTGACCCGCCACAAGAATTGAATCTGAATTTTGAGAGCGAACGCTTGCTATTCAGACCGCTTAACGAAACAGACACAACCCTTTCAATTGAACTTTGGACCGACCCGGAAATAACAAAGTATGTGGGAGGGCCTGTTGATGAGCAAACACTGATCTCACAGCACAAAATCTATATGCGACGCTGTGCGCGTGGCGCAATTGGCGTTTGGACTTTCAGTACAAAGCAAGATGGCGAAAAACTTGGAACTGCAATTTTGCTGCCCATGCCCACCGACAAAGACGACACAGATTGGGATCTCTTGCTTTGCGAAGGTCTGCCTCAGGGTGAAATTGAGGTTGGCTACATTCTCAGGAAGTCTGCTTGGGGCAAAGGCTTTGCCACCGAGGCATGCTCAGCACTGATCAATTTTGGATTTGAAAACACCAACCTTTCCAGGATTGTGGCATCGACCGACGATGAGAATCAGAACTCTCAAAATGTTCTGCGAAAATGCGGCATGCAGTACCTTGGCAAGAAGCTTTCCTACAATGAAATCTGCCCTTTTTTTGAAATCACGCGCGCGCAATGGAGAAATGAAAAGCATGCGAACTGACCCAAATCACATTTTACTTTTTGAACCTGCAAAAATTGGGGCGAATGTTGCCGAGGTTCCTGAGAGTAACGCAATACCTTTCAGACGCGAGAACGATTTTGAAACGGGACCTGACAGAAAAAGGGAACTCGTCTAACCTGAGGCAGGCGATCTCACCGAAAAGAACCAAAGACCGTTGGACACAAAAATTTAAGGACAAGGCAGAAATGAGAGATGTAAGCATTCCGGAAACATGGGACCGTCGCGGCTTGCCAGGCTGGTGCTATCATAATCCTGCATTGCTGGACTTGGAGAAGGAAGAACTTTTCAAAACCCATTGGCAAATTGCTTGTCATGTTTCCGATGTGCCCAATCCTGGCGACTATCACACATTCGACATGTGTGAAGAGCGAGCAATTATCGTCCGGGATACAGAAGACCAAGTGCGCGTTTTGCAGAATGTCTGTAGTCATCGCGGGTCCCGCGTCGTTGCCGATGAGAGAGGCCATTGCAAGAATGCCCTTGTTTGCCCTTTTCATGGATGGGTATACAATCTTGACGGAACACTAAGGGGGGCGGCAAGACCTGATACTTTTCCCACCCTCGACAAACATGAGTTTGGTTTGACTCCGATTGAGTCGGAGATTTGGAACGGGTTTGTTTTCGTGCGCTTCCGCCCTGGCCCACAACCACCTGTACATGAATTGCTCTCGCATTTTTCTGAGGAGTTGGCGGCCTACGACATGACTAATCGTGTGCCAGTCGGGGAAATCTGGAAAGAGACTGTACCGGTAAATTGGAAGTCTGTGCGAGACGTCGACAATGAGGGCTATCATGTTGCGATGGCCCACCCCGCATTGCAGGACTTATACGGCCAGAACTACAATGATGAACCATATGTCGACGGAACGTCACGGTCCTTTGCCGAATTTAGTAATTCGGTTGGTAGACGCTGGGCGGTTCGTAATTACACAAAGTTTTCGAAGCCGCATGAAGGTTTGCCAAAACACCTTGAAAAGGCATGGATTTACTACGGAATGTTTCCAAATGCCGTCATTGCAGTAACGCCGGAAACCATACTCTTCTACCAGGAGTTTCCGCTGGCAACCGGGAAGTCACTGCTGCGAAGCAACACTTATCGATACCCAAATGAGGATCGTCAGCAACGCGCCGCACGCTATCTGTCCAGCAGAATTGATCGTGAAACTGTTGAAGAAGATATTCAGCTTACCATCTGGTCGAACGAATCCATGGCATCCAAATCGTTTAAGGGGTTTTATCTTTCCGACTTGGAATACGGCGTTAGAACACACCATGATCATCTGCGAAAATGCCTGCCAATCTACACATTGGAGAATGACCCTGGTGAAGCTGAATTGTCTGAGTTGAATGCCTCAATGGCCTCATGACAAAACCTACTCGTCAAAGAGCAGAATTTGCGAGGCAGAAATCTGACCTGTTTCTTGAAACCGGCATTTCCGGATCAGGTCGGGCCAGGTATTCTGCTGCGATGTATTTTTACAATCATGGATTTATGTCTGCTGACCTGCTGGAAATTTACCGTCGCTGTTGCAAGTTTGACCATGAAGACCCGTTGGCTTTGGCAAAACTTGAAAGTATCCCAATTGTAGTGGCTGGGGAACTGAATATTGAGGGTGATGCAAGCCAGTGACTTTAGCCAATCGAAACCCGGATGTTATTGTGATTGGAGCAGGCACTGCAGGTTTGTCGGCAGCTTCTGCATTGAAGCAAAATGGTCTGGAGGTATTGGTGCTGGAAGCCGCAGATCATGTTGGTGGCAGATGTGTTACCGATGCATCAAGTTTCAGCATTCCGTTCGATATGGGCGGATCGTGGTTACACTCAGCAGAAATCAACCCGCTTTCAGATCTTGCTGAACAAGGCGGTTATAAATTGTTCAAAACACCTTGGGTTTCGACCGAGGTGAAAACGCCAAATGCTCGTTTGAACCAAAAAGAAGTGGGCGAATATGTTAAGTACATGGAGAAAATGTGGGAACAAATCGTACGATGCGGCGATACGGACAAAACCTCATCTATAGAGAATGTGCTGCCACAATCTCGGTACACAGATACTGCGAAATTGTTTATTGCTCAGATGCTTGGTGGTGATTTTGATGTGACATCGCCGGCTGACTTGGCTGATTATGCAGATTCCGATGGCGATTGGCTGGTCCAAGGAGGGCTTGGAAGCTTCATTGCGCACCTACATTCAAATGTGGACGTGAAATTGAATTGTCCGGTTTCAAAGGTGGACTATTCTGGTGAGAATGTCCGCGTTATCACACCCTTGGGAACAATCGAAGCAGCTCATGTGATCCTTACTGTATCCGTGGGTGTGTTGGCCGCAGAACTGATCGAATTCAATCCGGTTTTACCAAACTGCAAAATCAGTGCGATCAACGGCTTGCCAAATGGGTTACTCAACAAGATTGGAATCGAATTTGACCCCGAATGGTGTGAGGCCAATGAGGGGGACATGCTCGATTACCATATCGGTGGCGAGCAGTATTGCAGCATTCTCTTCGGATTTTATGGCAGCAAACTTGCGACCGGATTCACAGCCGGAAGATTTGCTACAGAACTGGAGAACGATGGCGCAGGTGCAGCAACAGAGTTCTGCTTGCAAGCCTTGCGCGATATTTTCGGAAATGACATCACCCGTTATATCCGTCATACCAAGGAAACGCATTGGTGGAACAACTCTTACACGCTTGGGTCTTACAGCTATCTCTCCCCCGGCTGCCATGGCGCTAGGGAAGCTTTGGCTCAAAGCTTGAACGATCGCTTATTCTTTGCTGGCGAAGCTACTATATCCAGTGCGTTTGCTACAGTTCATGGTGCCTATTTGAGCGGTAAACAGGCAGCCGAAGAAGTGGCTTCAAAGTTCAAATCCGGCTAGTATATTTATTCCAAACGATAAGGAACGAACATGTCTGAAATGGAACCAATAAAACCGAATGACCGTCGCGTGGTGAATATTCACAAAGGCGAGTATGTGCCGCTCATTAGCGATGGCAAGCCGGACGGATCCGTTCTGCAATTGAATGATGCCAATCGGTTGGGAAGCGGGTTTCACATCTACAAAATGGAAGCAGGTGCTACAACCGTTGCACATGAGCACTTAAGCGATGAAGAGTTTCTGATGCTTGAAGGGGAAATTGTCGATCATGACGGTGCGCGCTACGGACCTGGAGACCTGGTGTGGCTGCGAAAAGGTACCATCCATAACTCCTACTCGCCCAATGGCTGTTTGATCGCAGTTTATCTGGAAGGTGAGAAGCCCATCGATTAGTTGGTCGAGATGCCTTGGATAACCCGGTTGATCGTGATTAACTCCACTTCAAGAAAAACGAACCAAAACCAAACTCATGCAAAGGCTGTTCGATGGATTCCGCAAAACCTACCCATGACAAGAATGACGGCCACTTTCTGCGCCCTTGGCAGGATGTAACAACACTGGGTGAAACCGAATGGACGTTTCTTGAAAACAGCCGCGGTGTATACGTGACGGATGGAGAGGGAAACGACATTCTTGATGGTCCGGGTGGAATGTGGTGCGTGAACGTGGGGTATGGGCGAGAAGAGATTATTGAAGCTGTTGCCAACCAGATGAGGCAGCTTAGCTACTTCTCGCCGTGGTCCATGGCTTCATCGGTCACCACTGCACTGTCGCAAAAACTTGCCGCGCTTGCGCCAGGCGACCTAAACAATGTCTTCTTTACCACAGGTGGTTCCACTGCTGTTGATTCCGCACTGCGGTTTGTTTTCTTCTACAATAACTGTCTTGGACGTCCGGAAAAGAAACACATTATTTCGCGTGTGAACGCGTATCATGGCAGCACCTATCTTGCTTCCAGTTGCTCGGGAAAGATGCCCGAAAAAGCCAATATGGACATGATCGAAGACACCATACATCTGCTTTCATGCCCCAAACCAAAGGACAAACCCAAAACCCAGTCAATGGAAGCCTTCTGCGATGAGAAAGTGGCAGAACTGGAAGACAAGATTTTGGAGCTTGGTTCAGACAGGGTCGCAGCCTTTATTGCAGAACCCATACTTGCGTCGGGCGGTGTCATAGTTCCTCCGGACGGGTATTTCGAAAAATGCCATGCAGTTTGTAAAAAACATGATGTGCTTTTTATTGCCGATGAAGTCGTTACTGCTTTTGGCCGGCTCGGTCACTACTTTGCCAGTGAAGATGTGTTTGGTATTGTTCCGGACATGATCACCACTGCGAAGGGTCTGACTTCCGGCTATGTGCCGATGGGTGCGTTATTTATCTCCAATCGCCTGATTGACACCATAAAGTCCGCAAGCAATGAATCCAGAAATTTCGTAAGTGGTTTCACCTATTCCGGTCATCCGGTGGCAGCGGCGGCGGCCATGGCCAATCTCGAAATTTTCGAGAAAGAAAATCTGTTGGAGCATGTTCGCGAAATTACTCCATATTTTGAACAGAAGATACGGTCCCTGGAAGACATTCCAATTGTAACGGATGTCAGAGTGAAAGGACTAATGGCAGGCGTGGAATGCGAATTGGACCAAGACAATCCAGACGAAGTTCGAGACGCTGAATTTCTTTATACGGTTGATGATATCTGTCAGGCGCACGGTCTGCTGGTACGCCCGGTTTATAATTCCTGCGTTATGTCTCCCCCACTTACCATAACCAAACCCCAGATCGATGACATGGTTGCATTGCTGCGTATTGGACTGGAGCAGGCCTACGCTCAATTATGAGCGTTCAAGGGCAATTCTTCTTAACGCGATATCGTTCTCTGGAGTTTGGTTTTCTGGATGGATACTTGGTGGTAACGCTATTTCCGACGTGTCTCCATGAGCCTTCATATCGGATCCCGGAAACCACTGAAACAGCCTTGCCATTCGCTTTCCATTGAAATTTGCCCCTGTAGGTTTTTCCGTTATGTGTCTTTGTGTACCGGTGCCAACCTCCCTTTTTATAGAGATCCACTTCCGCTTTCGTAAGGCAGCCCCTTTGCGCGGCAAATACCATGTTGGTCGAAAATCCGTCCGTTAAAAAAAACATCAATGTCGCGCCTATAAGTAAATATCTAATCAAAACAAACTCCCGTATCTTCTCCCGGATTTTGATATATTCTCAATAAAATATCAATATTACAATGATTTACAATTGACTATACGAGTTTTTCGATTTTTCGATATATTATTTAATTTTGCTCCGCGCTGCTGCCGAGATTAAATGCAGGAAAATTGAAGTATCAAAGTCCAGATAACACGTTTAACGTAATTGCAATTTGCTTCAAAGAGCTAGCATTCGGTTGCTTATGATATGAGTAACAAGATGCTGACCGAGTGGCTTCAAATTGAGGGAAGTTAATTTGTCTCCCAAGCTTTGAAACTTATTGATCAAATAAGGGATGCAGCGCCAAATGTGGCACTGCAAACATTTGCATTACAGACTAGGCAATGGTGGCAAATCCTGACCCAGCCATTTTTGGGAGAAGCCGTTCAATTCTCCGCCGAGCTTCTTATGAAGGATGAACACATTAACCCATTGAAGCAGGTCGAGGTTTCCCTTCTTCAGACCGATAAAGGCAGGTGAATCCTTTAAGATAAACTTTGTAACCAAGTCCAAATCAGGATTGTCCTTTCCCAGTTGCGCCGCGACAGTGTTGCCTGTCACAAGAATGTCTACTTGTCCTGAGACATACGCTGCTAATGTCGCTGCATTATCTCCAAACCGAATGATTTCTGTCCCCTTTGGCGCTGATTTGGTCAGTTCCAAATCTTCTAATGTTCCGCTGGTTAGCCCTACTTTCATGCCACCCAGGTCTGCTATTGAAGAAACTGCCAAATCACCTTTGCCGAACGCGCCAGAAAAGAATGGAGCATAAGCTGAAGAAAACCAAATCGACTTTGCGCGTCCCGGGTTTGCGCCCATGGTAGAAATCACAAGGTCCACCTTGTCAGTCTCGAGAAACGGAATGCGCTGTTTGGATGTAACAGGAACCAATTCCAATTCCACTCCCAGTTCCTCAGCCACAAGCTTGGCAACGTCAACATCATAGCCCTCATATTCACCTTCCGCTCCCAAAGCTCCAAAGGGTGGAAAGTTCTCAGGCACAGCGATTTTCACTTTTCCAGCAGCAAGTATTTCTGGCAGGTCAGCCAGGGCTGCCGGTACTATTGCTGTGAGGGCAACGGCAGTTGCCAACACGGCAGACTGCAAGGCGGATTTGATACGCTTATACATGATAGACTCCTTTGTTTATTGATCATGTGAGGGCATTGAATTTCGTTGGTTATGACTGCCAAAGCGCCGTTCGATACGCCGGGACCAAACTGAAAGTGGAAAGCAAAGGCAAAAATAGATAAGCGCCATAAGCGGATAGATCACAAAGGGCTCCGTCCCCTCTACAGGCGAATTGGCCCAGCGTTTGCCAATCGTCATGAGATCATGAAATCCGATAATGTAGGCAAGCGATGTGCCTTTGATGATTTGCACCAGGAAACCAACC
>ENA-OUOG01003673-OUOG01003673.1-marine-metagenome-genome-assembly--contig:-NODE-3673-length-14044-cov-5.427221_pt1 | contig 14044 bp, 34 predicted proteins | sample MGYA00248635_ERZ508505 | MGnify/ENA primary metagenome ERZ508505 (study PRJEB26176, sample SAMN06267871) | marine metagenome | isolation source: Saanich Inlet, British Columbia, Canada | place: Pacific...
CATATTGCTTTTCCAAGTCATCGCAGAGGATGCACGACTGGTTGTATAATCATCCGTGGTTTGGCAAGTTCCTAACAGAGTGGACACATCAAAAAGTATTTCCTACGCGAGCAAAATATGCAATGGTAATTGTAATGGCAAGCACGGTGGCAATCACATATCACGCCACAGGTAATCTAAATGCTGTGCTATGGAGTTCAGCATTTATGACTTTGGTCGCTATCTGGGCATGGAGATTCCCTGGTAGCATGGATGAATGGGCTAGACGCAAAGAACTAGGACTAAAAATAGGCTGGTTCAAATAAAGTTGCACAAGTTGCGCTTTTGTATAAATAATATTATACAAGGAGGCAAGCAATGAAACAGAAAGATCTTATCAAAGAGATGTACAAAGCAAGCCTAGCAAACGACTTCAAAAGACTTGAAGAACTTAGACAGGCAGAACTTGATCATATCTTAGAAAAACGCAAACAAGGTAAGACACGCTTTTCATCAAAGTGGGTCTTAACTGACAGGGCCTAAAGGAACTGTTCCCAACTAGGGTGTCGTAAATCGACCCCTAGTTTCTTTCTATTATTAACCAACTCATAATAATCAGGCGCATGTGGAGCTCTAGCAGGCTTCATTGTAGTCTTGTTGCCTTTTAAACTGTTACACTTGCCACACGCGGCTACAATGTTCAGCCAATTGGTCTTACCGCCTTTGCTTAAAGGTATTACATGATCTAAGGTTAATTGTGTTCTGGGGAATTGTGTGTTGCAGTATTGGCAGGTGTTTAAGTCTCGAAGGTAAAGGTTGGTTTTACTAAACCTAGGGGTTCGCCGCCGTTTCATCATTTCTTTGAGCATGATCACTGCTGGTACTCTTGTTTCCCAGGTAGGAGAACTTACAATCCAATCGTCGTACCATTCCAAGACCATACACTTGTCCAAATACATATAAGTTATTGCTTCTTTCCACTGCACTGCACTCAGTGGCAAATATGATACAGGCTGTGCGTCTGCATTAAGAACGAGTACGTCTGACATTTTTACTCCTTAAAAATATTCATCCACCCATTGTTTACTGGCGGTTTCTAAACATTGTTCCCATATTTTATCGTTGTCATCTGTGCTATAAATCAAATCTGGATGTGCGTCACACACTACCCAACTCGGATAAGGTCGATTGGTTCCTTCTAACTCCCAGTCAAGTTGTTCTGGCGCCCATCCGCACATACCAATACAAAGTTTCCATCTAGCAGGCTCATTGCCCATGCATAGTTTTTCAAACATTGTAGTGTCGCTGGTTATTGCTAGACGCTTGCCTACCTGTGATGTTGTTTCTGAATACCATTCATCCGAATGCAGTAAAAAAGCCGCGTGTCTATTCACAGGTCCGCCTACAAAAACATTCTGTGGAAACTCTGTGAAATGATAACCGCAACTCATTGCAACATCACTTACTGTGTGGCTTGAACTTTTGTTGATGATAAATCCGCTGGCTCCGTCTAAGTCATGATCGATTACGTAGATCACACTCTTGCTGAACAGATTGGTTTTCATGTTTGGATTAGCAACTAGGAATTTTCCTGCGGTGCTTTTCATCGAGTTTAGCTCCCGCTTCCGTAATGTGGTAAAGGGCCTCCTGCCTTTTCGCCCTTGATCTTCTTACCGCCTACCTTGACTCGTTTCTTTCCTATCTTGTGACTCTTCTTTCCATCACGAGCTACCAAGCCTCTGCTCTTGCATGATGCCAAGGCACTAACACCCATCTTCTTCTTGGGTGTCTTTTTACAGTAACTCTTTGAAGGTGCGCCTTCTGTGATGTCTATGATCTTCATACAAGTATTTAGCGGTATTTGTCGGCCACGTTATCATTCTCGTATCGATCTTCACAGAGTCTAAATGTAAGAGCCTTTCTAGGTCCTCGTGTTGTATTAAGGCAAACTTCTCCTGTCTTTTCGTGAAACTCGATCTTTGTTATTTTAGCACGATCGTTGTTTGGACCTACTAGGATTTCTTGTCCAAGCTCAAAGTTAAGTTGGATATTCTTAAGTGGTTTCATGGGAAGTCTCCTTGAATGTGATAAAAATATTTAGCAGGTATTGGCAGGTATTATGTAAATACTTTTATGCGATATCAATTATTCAAAGACGATTTCGATGTTAACATTATCTACGACACTATCCACGATAGTGTTGTTGGCAAGGTACGCATTACCAAGACTGCGGCACGTTTATGTCAAAAGCTGAATCAAGCATGGCTACGTGAACTAGGGTCTGCCAAAATCCATTGACTTGTTGTAGTTTCTAGCATATACTGTTAGAAACATTGCAGAGGACAGAGGCACAATGCGACTAGCGGCAATAATGTTAGCGACACTGATGATGACGGGTTGCGTCACCAACGGTGTAAACTCACCAGGGTATGGGTACAAGAGCTATGACCCATGCATCCGTTGTGGAGAAGGCTGGATCTTTCTCCCCCACCCAGAATAAGGAACTAACATGATCCAAGCTACCATGCCAGACCCTTATACTGTGTTCGTACAGAATCTACACTCTGCCTACGTAGAAGAACAACTAGAACTAGGGTATCCCCAGGATCAGGTCCTGACCCTAGAAGCATATTCACAGACCTACAGAGCATGGCTCGTAGAACAATACAAGGAAACACACCATGGATGATAACACCCTATGGTTTTTAGGTGCTTACATTGTGGGCACAGGATTTGGTTATGTTGTTGGCAAGACGTCAAGTATTAGAGACGTAGCTGCCCTTACCATTGACCACCTAATCGAGGGTGGGTACCTTAAGTATCGTCTAGACAAAGACGGTGAAATCGAACTAGTAAAACTCAACGAGGAAAAATAATGCTAGACATTGAAGCGGCTAAAGCAAGCCAACACGCCTACTACAAGAGCTGTGATTACGCCTATGGCGTCAACAGCATCGAACAATTTGCGTTCACAGACGCAGGCCAAGTGCCTGAACTGTTCCGCAACTTTGCAGTAGAATATTTCAACCTAGAGCGTTACAGCCGAGTGGACGTTGACAAGCTCAACGCCGCCCTTAACGAACTGTGGCAAGGCCCAGGTTCTGCACACATCATCAGCGATGCTATCTGGGACATTCGCATTGCACGTCGCGAAGGTGCTACAGTGAAAGATGCTCTGGCAGGGTATGCTACACCCACAGTTGATTCAGATCTAGTGGTACAGGAAGATGGGGCGTAACCACGCTTGGGCCCAGCGTAGTCTGCACGAAGAACTTGCAGACAACGCTGAAATTGTAGAACTTGTCCGCGAAGATGATGCATATGCACATAAACTCTATGCGGCCCTGACCAACACTGAATGGCAGACTACTGACGTAATCGATATACTCAAAGATTGTACGTGGTCAGCCAGTTGGCGCAGCGTTGGCGGTATCATTGCTGAACTGCGTGGCGAAGGTGATTATTTGGACTGGTACTGTAGTGGCAATGAAGGATACGTACACGAAGACATACGCAAAGACCTAGCCAGGCTGGGTTGGAAGTGTGTAGAAGAAGATACGCCTATTGGAGAAGAGATCAAAGACCATGCCTGGGGCAAACATCTTGGCATAGTTGGAGCATTCGACAGCAGTGATTTCATCGCTGACTGTCACGATTTAAAAGTACACAAACACAAGGATACAAACAATGAGTAACATGGGTAATTTTGTAGTAGAGATGCACACAGATGCCATCGAACTAACCAAAGAAGAATTCTGCATCAAGTACGGCGAACACAACGCCTTTGAATGGGAACGAGTACGTTTCACACAAGAGCCTGATCCTGAGCCATACTACTACCCTGGGAGCGACCCACAAGAATAAGTACAGTATGGCAAGAAAACCTAATCCAGAAGCAAACCAAATCCAGCAACTAGAGAAAAAACTAGCCGCTCTTAGACTAGAACTCTGGGAAATGCAACAACCAGGCGTGTTTGCTCCTTTCAAAAGACAACAGCTGATACGTGACGAAATGTATGCTGTGAAACGTAGAATACAATCACTAGAAAATATCAAATAGCAATGGAATACAATATTATCTATTTGGTTGACTTCTACTGTCATTCTTCTATGAGTTCGAAAAAGTTAAACGATTTTCGTTTTGCAGAGCTCATGGAGTTGATTAAATGGCCAAAAATAGACTACCAAAAAAATATTATTGTATCTACAATACATCCTAAAAAATCGTTATATGACCAACAAAATTTTGATCAAGAACGGTTTTATGAAATAAAAAATCTAGCTGAACACATGGGATGGACATGGATTGAAATTGATTCTAACAACACAGAGCTAGATTACTTTTTACAAGCTGTGCAAAACAAATTACGTGTTAGATTGCATGCTGATAATTTTAAAATTATCTTTGCAGGAACTTGCACCACTGGCTGTGTTTTATACAACCATCATACCAGCCTACTTCCAGTTTTTTCCCAGGGGTACAACTGTGCGATTTATCTACCACTATGTGCCGACCCCCATCAGGGTGGTGTATATGACTTTGAAAAAGGCATGCGTGGGTTCGTTGAGCTATATCAAGCATTCACAGAATATAACATGCACGGCAAAGTTCCTGTGTGTCACAGAATCAAAGAGCTAGGATTAACATTAAAGGCTTAGAATGAAAGAAAATAACATCATTTATCTAATAGATTTCTTTGGGCATGCAGCCATGGACTGTGAACATAGCATCGAGCTTCGGTTTGCTACTTTAAAGGATATTATTAGCATGCACGAAGTTGACAAGAATCACACCGTGTTTGCCGCCAATGAGCCAGGACCTAAGGGTCGAGACTTTCCCCTTGCTGACCATTTAAGAGAAAGATTTTTAGAAATGAAAAGAGTGGCAGAGCTGTTTGGATGGTCATGGATCACTGTAGATCCAGAAGCAAGTCTTGATGCGTTTCATCGTCAACTTGAACTAGAAACTCCTTTAGGGAGGATCCAACCAGATAACACACATGTGATATTCGGTGGAACCAATACCAGTGGATGTGTGTTCCATCGCAGGGCCACAAGCCTGTGCGAGCATGCAAGGCAAGGGTTTTTTACGACCTTGTTTTTACCTTTATGCAGCGACCCTGGAAGCAGTGGTAGAAACTCAGTTGAAAAGTCTGTTAAGAGTTTTAGTTTTGTTTACAATGAAATACAAAGTCAACAACTCTGGGACAAGGTAAATATCAAACACAGATATGCAGATATACAAGTACCACTCAAGGACAAGCAATGAGCCAAGATGACGACAAACTACTATACCTCGTTGACGAAGAGACCCAAGAGTTTCTAGAAGCAAGTCTAAACATTGTCACAGGTGTAGCAGAACTACAGTATGATGACACTGCTAAAGCAGGACTGTACGCTATTGTAGAAACTCTGGCAGAACGTTTTGGCATAGAGATTGCTTATCTTAATGTCACCCTAGATGAAAACGGTGATCTAACAGCAGACATAGAATCACCTAACATCGCTGAAACCTTTCCAGAAGACCCTGACGGCACTGTTCACTGATGTCAGAGATTAAAAGAATTGTTGCATTCGGAGATAGTTGCACTCGCGGAGAAGGTCTACCAGACGTGCCCGAGGCCGAGTATACCCCTGACATCCCGTGGAGCAAATACAGTTGGCCCGAACTTCTAGCAGCCAAACTTGAAGTTCCTTGCATTAATCAAGGTCAAGGTGCTGCTAGTAATCGACTAATTGCACATTACCTTTGGAACTTTGACATACAACCCACAGATCTTGTGGTTGTTCTATGGACCTTTCCAGAAAGATTTTACATCCATAGGCACAAACTGCGTGGACGAGAACCAAACGGTAAAAAGAAATTAGGCCTTCATGCTAGTATAAATTGGTCGAAGAAGATCCCCGAATTAAAAAGATTTTACAGAGATTGGGTTACTCTAGAAGATAGAGATCTAGAAACAGTGATGTACATGGACTTGTGCAAATCCCATGCAGAAAACCTAGGAGCCAAGTACCTTGCTAGCACCTACGTTGATCTTTGCACTGAAGAATTCTCGCTCCCTGATCATGTTCCTCGAATACACAACCACAAAGACAACTTCCTTGACCTTGCAGCTGACAGGCTTCATCCCGGAGTAAGAACACAAGAATCATGGGCTGATCAGTTTTATCAACGATGGTTAGACAGCGTGTAAATACACGTATGAACAACGAAGAAGAATTAGTAAGCATAGCACAACTGTTTGAAGAAGAACTTGAAGCTGTCATAGACATGGCCGTAGAACTCAAACACATAAGAAGTGAACTCGATCCTTTCTCGGAAGACTACTACGCAGTTACAGCAGAGTTGGTTAAACTAGAACAAACCAGCCTATATCTACAAGACAGACTCAACGATGAAGTGCCTTGTAAATGGCTGAAATAAATCGCATAGTTGCTCTTGGCTGTTCATTTACCTTTGGACAATACCTAGACACCAAAGAGAATGTTGGCATGGGAGACCCTCCTAGACCCGGTAAACTGTGTTGGCCCAATCAAGTTGCAGCTGCTCTTGGTGTGGACTGTGTTAATCTTGCTTGGCCTGGTAGTGGTTGTAGATTAACAGCCTTTCAATGTCTACAACATGCCTGGCAGCCTGGTGATCATGCAGTGATTCTTTGGCCTAATATTCATAGACACTGGTTTGCAGATGTTGCTGACCCACAGTGGATTACCAACAACTGGTGTCCTAATAGCCCGCACTATCGTCGATGGTGGAAGCGTGGATACAGCAATGACAACGATCGTGAAGTGTCAGGATATATGAATAAGACCCTGGTTAAACTCTGCCTAGAACACGAGGGTGTGACCAGCACACAATTTACCTACGATTGGCACGTAGTTCAGAACCCACAATTTCAAACACCATGGATTCCTGTTATGCCAAGATGGTTTGATAAGAATCACAAATACTATTTCCCTGATCTTGCCCTAGACCGTGAACACATGGGTCCACGTGGACACACATTAATAGCGGCGGTGTACATCAAGGAGATCCTAGCAAGCCTGAAAGGTCCGCGCAAAAATTTCTAAAGCTGCGAAGCAGTGCGCAAAAAATTTTCACTAAGAAACCCTTAAATACATGTACAAGCAAAGAGGGCCGCTTATATGGACACGTCATCAATATCATCAATACTCTCCCAGGTTACTCGTATAGCAAACATCAATTCGGGCTACACTGTAACTACAACTACACACGAAGAATCTGCTGGCAAGATCACTAGCGTATCTAGTACATACACCCTATACGATCGTTCAGCTAGCATAGAAGATGACCACACACCACGTTACGGAGCACACATAGATACTACTGTGTAACACATTAACTCTTACTGTACTACACTGTATACACACACTAGCTCACTATAACACACTGGCCCCGCTGCACGTATCTTAGATTTATAAACTGTAGGCCCCGCTGCAGCAACTCTAGATCACCACTAAGAGGTTCTGTTATACACTGTGTACACGCACACGGAGAGACATACTTCGTATGTCAGTCACACACTCGTTAAGTCACTCGTGTGTATACGCTCTGCTTGATGACTGTAGTAACAGTGTAGAGGACTGTGTATACACTACTGTAGAGAGGGACTGTGCGTACACTGTGTAGTCTACAGTAAGAACAGTAAAGAGGCTGTGTACTACTGTGATACACTGTGTTCTACACTTTGCCACACAATGATACACGATTTGAGCAAAAGTGTACACTGTAGGCTATGTACGGGGTCAGGGGTTTTAGAGTATTTGAACTATGCCTCTCGTCACCACGGTCAAGAAAAATTTTTACTGTATATAATTCTAGTAAAACGTGTAAAACGTTCAGAATTGTATGCACTCTTTGGGTGCATTTTCCTGGTTCTGCCACCATTCTGCACCGTTTTTGCGGTTCTGTAACCGTAGTTGCGGTGTTCTGCATGGTGTCTGCGACTGTGTTCGGCACGGTTCTGCAGGTCCTCTGCGACTGTGTATACACTACTCTGCAAAGGCACTATTATACACTCTTCTGCATGCTGTGTATAGTGGATAACACTGTAGATAAGCTGTGGATAACTCGCCTGTGCATATGCTGTGTATAAGCTGTGGATAAGCTGTGGATAACTTGCTTGTGGATAAGTGTGTGGATAAGCTGTGGATAACTCCGGCCTCTAAGTGTTTGATACAAAAAGAATTTTTTCTTTGTGTTCTTCTCTAATAAAAACAAGAGGTTAGCACGGACACTTAGAAGAACAATGAAGAAAACGGTGTAAGTGTGGCTGCGCATATAACATATTATGTTAAATTGGTTGCGGGGCCTTTTCTCTATATAAAACAATGACCTAGGCTAGGCGGTCCGCCATAATGCGCATAATTTAGATTATGTTAAATTCCAGGAATAACAGGCACCCGGCCCGTCTTGTACTCCGGTGTCTCCGTTCCCGCTCGCCAATTCTTTTGTGTGTTTTTCCTCTTTGCCCTAACTGTTATATACAGTATACCTTCTAGTAGGCGACCTGTCAACCGAGAGGGGTCTCCCTAAGTCTTTGAAATCTTTAGAGAAAAAAACTTTTTGAAATTTATTTTCCTGTTATAAATCAATGACTTACAAAAAATATTTCGCTTTACAAAACACGTAAACGAGGCTATACTGTATATACAGTAAAAAATTAACTAGCATATGAGGGCTTATATATGCAATATTGTACATTTAACACACACTGCGCAGCAGTACTTGATAGCAACTACGCACTGCTTACAGCAGAACAATTGCAACTTACACAAGCAGAACGCTGCTTTGTTGTGCAATTTTTAGCTGATACGCTTGCAAGTTTAACGCAAATTAATAATGAAAGCATACTTGAGGGAGAGGACTATGTTATGCGTTTAACAGACGCATGCGAAGTTATGCAAAATTTGCAAGCACTGTATGATACATATGAGGATGATAGCGCACGTTTAACGTTTACGCTAGCAGACGCTGGTGCTGCACTGTGCAGCTATGATACAGAGTACAGGGAGTGCATAGCAGAACAGTTTGAGTGTGAGTGTGATAGTGCTGCTAAAACAGCAAAACAAACGCATGCAACTGGTGCGGATTACGCTACACTTGCGCTGCGTGTGCTGTGCGCATACTAAAAAAAGAGGTTGACAGCAGCATGCAACTAGTGTATGCTGCTGCATATACACTAAAAATTGCAAAGAGGGCTATACTATGCAAAACACAAACAACAATGCGGATTTTACGCAAAACGAGTTAAGCACTATTTTAGAGCTTGTTAAGCACGAGCAACTGCACTACATGGACAGCGAAGACGACACAGACGTTGCTGTGTACACACAATTAGACAGCATTATTAATAAAATATACAACTGTAATTAATTACAGTTGACAGCAGCATAGCACTGTGTTATGCTGCTTGTATAAATTAATTAATTGCAATAGAGGGCTATACTATGCAAAGTACACAATACACAACATCTGTCGCCAGCGTTATTGCTTATTACGCAAAAATGATTGCGGACGCAGCATACGACAGCGTAGCGGAAGCAGGCGACTACAGCATTACAGACAACTGTAAAAAAATACAGTTTATTTTAGCTGCTAGTGCAAACTACACAAGCGTACACATGCTAGCTAATGCATGCTTAAATGCAGCTGCGGATACAGCAGTGTGCGAATGTATGTACGACAACTTAATGCAGTACGCACACGCTACTGTATAAATTAACAGTTGACAGCAGCATAATGTTGTGTTATGCTGCTAGTACAAACTAAAAAATTAACTAGCATATGAGGGCTATATATGCAAAACATTAAAACGCAAAACGGCAAGTACACACGCTTGCAACTTGTTAACATTTTGAGTTGCGGTGCACAAGTGTACAATGCGCTGTTTATTAAAAACGACGGCTACACAGAAAAGCGTGTATGCACTGTAAAAAATAACAAAGTGCTAGCTTGGCAAAGTTAATAAGAACTATTTGCATTTAGGGGCTGTAAATAATCGCAGTCTCTTTTTTGCAAATCAGGGGTTGACGCTAGCACAAAAAGAGTCTATACTCAATAGACACTGACACACAAGAGGAAATATCATGAAAGTAAAAGACCTAATCGCCAAGCTGCAAAAGCTGGATCAGGACCTGCCAGTGCGGGCATACTCACACACCAACCGGCTTGAGTTCGACAAGTTGGACAGCGTGGGTGAAGCTATGCGATTCCGCAAGTCGGACAAGGCGGGTGTGATTCTACACTTTGACGCAGATCACCTCTAAAAGAGGTTGACGGTTCCACAAAAAGAGTCTATACTGTATAGACAATGAAGCATTAGATGAGGGTTTGAAATGCGAGTAATTGAGCAATATGGAATGTTTACTGCGGAAGGCGACGCACTAGTGGACCGCGTAGTACGAGCTGCACTCCAGTTAGCACAGATTGATGCGGCTTCGAACGCAACGGTATGGGCATTCACAAAACGCGAGTTGGCAAAGCTGGCGACCGCAGATGACTACGCAGAGGCTACAGACACAGTGGTGCGTGAAGAAGTGTTCTCCGCATTGTGGGATAACTTGCCCGGCTTTAACCTTACTGAAGAGGAGTACTGGTATGAAGTATAACGAGAAAGCAGTGGACCGCGAAATTGCGAAGGATCCTCGCATCAAGGGCCGAGAGGCTAAACTCATCAAGTCACTGCTAAAGGGGCGCAAGTAATGGAAACGGTAACAGTCTACAAGCACAGCTATGACGACCTAAACGAAAGCTATAACGCAAAGAGCTATGAGGTCAGCTACCTTAAAGGCATCATCACAGGCCTGTCGATGATCGCAGAAGAGTCACCAGCAGAAGCGGCTCGTCAACTACACGAACTTGACGAAAAGATCCGTGCAGGGGTTGACATCACTGCGATTTGAAGGTATACTGTAAAGACACTGAAGCATTAGAGGGCAAATCATGCAACAGCAAATCGAAAAACTCATCCAAGACATCAAGAACGACTATGTTCGTTTCATGAGCAATGTAGGCGACAAGGCAGACATACGTCAGGACATGATTGACAACTTCGTAGACAACGTCACCTACAACGAAGGCAAGAAGTACATCAAGATCCTTAAGAAGCTGGGTGCGCAGACTATGGTGTGGGGCTTTATTGTCAACGTCGACAACGATGCCAAGTTCCGCAAGGGCGACATTTTAATGGCTGCAGGCTTCAATGCTCCTGCTCGTAACAAGCCGCGTGGTAATGTCCTAGACGGCGAGTACACAATACGCTGGACTGGTCCGGAGTATTTGAAGTGAAGACACTGAAGGAGACAACACAGGATCTCCTTGCCCACACCTACTTGGTGGACGAGGGCAAGGGGAAGATGTACGCCTACCGTAGATCGGACGGCGTCATCAATGTATTCTCTAAGCCTCTTTCGTTTGGAAAAAAGCACAGAACTTTTGAAAAAGTGGTTGACACAGAGCTAGAACTAGCATATACTAGCAGCATAAGTTAATAAAGCGAGGGCAAACGCAATGACTGATTACAGAGATTTCGCAATTGAGCTAGTTGAAGACATGGGCTATTCTGCAAAGGATATGCTTACAGCTGCGCTGAAGTATATGTCGCAAGATGACGTTGAAGATATGCTTCGCGTTAACGAGTATCCTACTCCGTGCGAGGAGGACGCATAATGAGCGCAGGAAGCAGCAAGTACGAAGCGATTGATGTGATCACAACAATCCGCCAGACCATCGAAGTTCCTAAAGATTCAGACAAGCAGGAGATTCTAAACTTCCTAGCCAGCGACCAGAGCTTCCGTGATGCATTTGTTGGTATGAAGAACGATGCATACGACATGGTCATCCAAGACATTGAAGTAATTGATGAGGATTTTGAATAATGCCAAACTGGTGCTATAATAACGTCGACATCACTGCGACGACTGAAGAAGGTAAGGCTCTGCTTTATCGTGTATCAACAGCAGAAGCTGCTGACGGGTTCTTTGAAATGTTTCGTCCTATCGGAGAGTGGGACTACAATGTCGCACTAGAGAAGTGGGGCACTAAGTGGGACGTCGAGGTTATGGACGTAGACTTTGACGGCACTACACTGTCAACGTCGTTTGACTCTGCGTGGTCACCTCCTGTTGCACTCTACGAATACTTGGTAGAGCAAGGCTTTGAAGTGTCAGGCAACTATTACGAGCCCGGCATGGACTTCGCTGGTCGTTGGGTTGACGGTGAAGAGTTCCACCTTGACGATGTGAGCAACCTTGCTCGTCAGGACGAAAGCACACTGAGCACTGAAGAATACGACCTCCTTGAAGAGTTCAACATCTTCGAAGAAGTTGCCATGTGGGACGAAGACGAAGAGGAAATGGAATAATGAAAACACAATACAGCAATCTTGACCAGGGTGATAGATTTACACATGTGAATCAACCTTATGTGAAACTCAGCGACACCTTGGCTAGGCATCAAGGTGAAGAATGGATTGATCATCGCTGGACTGGAGCTAACGGACAAGAATGCAGACGATGGATCCGGGGTGGGTACAATTTAGAGATGTCTCCAAATAGTATTGTTAAAGTAGGATAAAACGGTTGACAGGTCTGCCAAAATGCCATATACTGTATATAACAGTTAGGGCAAAGGGTAAATGAAATGGCATACACAAGTTTGAACAGTGTGATCGTACTAGGCGCAATGCTAGTACCCGTGATTGGCTATTTGATTATAAGCGGCGAATGGAGAAAGTTTTAATGAAAAAGTATTGCGTGGCAGGCACAAGCCAAGGACCAGACGGTGAAGTTAAGATCCGTTTCGCCAACGACTATGTGGACCGCTTCAAGCAACTCCTCCGCAAAGGACACGAGTGCGTGAACTTGATCGACCTAGGTGCTAACCTTACCAAAGCAGAATGTTGCTTGGCACTGTTGGACCATCCACAGTTCCAAAGCATGGAAGACCAGATGGTGATCGGCGAATACATGAAGCGTAATCGCAAGACCTTAGAAGAAGACCACTTCGCTCACAAAGCAGTTGAAGCGGCAATTAAACACTCTCGTACAAGGATGAAAGTATGACAATGAATGAAGTTATCATGGTGGTCTGCATTGCAGGCCTAAGTTTCCAAATGGGGATGCTGTTCGAAAGCATCAATAGTTTCAAGAAGCGAGCCAAGGAGTTTGCTGGAGAGTAAGAGTTTTGCCCGAGTGGTGGAATAGGTAGACACAAGGGACTTAAAATCCCTCGCTGGAAACAGTGTGCCGGTTCAAGTCCGGCCTCGGGTACCACTAGATTAAATAGAACATGGACCTGTAGCTCAATTGGTAGAGCAGGGAACTCATAATTCCTTGGTTGTCGGATCGTGCCCGGCCGGGTCCACCACTTCTCCTCGTGGTGAAAGGGATATCACAGGGGCCTTCTAAGCCCTTATTCCAGGTTCGAATCCTGGCGGGGAGGCCAAACAAAGGAAAGAAAATGGAAACGATAGAAGTGCTAATACTGGGAGTGGTCGTTGTGAGTGCGATCGCTGGAGTTTTGATCGCCGCATCAGATGTCTTTGACGCCATGGAAGAAGATGACTCCTCAACAGATATTTGATTACAAACTGGGTTGGAAGCCTGGTTTTTCTGTCAGACTTCACAGTGACCTTCATGTTGATGGCAAGCATTGGTGCAAACGCAACTTGGAAAAACAGCAGTGGAGTTTTGACACTTGGACAGATGTCTATGAGCACACCTTCCGCTTTGAACTGGAAGAACACGCAAAACAATTTGAACAACTTTGGCCGAGGTACACAAATCAATGAAATCATCAAAGGTAATACTGACTGACTGCGACGGTGTTCTTCTGGACTGGGAGTACGCTTTCAACCAGTGGATGACAAAGCACGGCTACAAAATGACTGGTGACATGAGTTACTGGATTCACGAACGCTTTGACGTTGGCTACGCAGACTCAAAGAAGTTGGTTCGCATGTTCAACGAGTCCGCAGCAGTTCGAAAGATTCCACCTCTCCGTGACGCCATCAAGTACGTGAAGAAACTCCACGAAGAG
>ENA-OUOG01003674-OUOG01003674.1-marine-metagenome-genome-assembly--contig:-NODE-3674-length-14041-cov-16.365440_pt1 | contig 14041 bp, 11 predicted proteins | sample MGYA00248635_ERZ508505 | MGnify/ENA primary metagenome ERZ508505 (study PRJEB26176, sample SAMN06267871) | marine metagenome | isolation source: Saanich Inlet, British Columbia, Canada | place: Pacific...
CTGCGCCGCGTTGAAGGTGCGTTTTCCGTGGTGGCGATGACGCGCACCAAACTGATGGGTGTGCGCGACCCGCTTGGGGTGCGCCCGCTGGTTCTGGGCAAGGTCGGCGACGGGTGGGCGCTCTCCTCCGAGACCTGCGCGCTTGATATCATCGGCGCGGAATTCGTTCGTGAGGTCGAGCCTGGTGAAATGGTGGTGATCACCGAGCAGGGCATCGAGAGCTATATGCCCTTCGAGCCCAAGAAACCCCGTTTCTGTATTTTCGAACATGTCTATTTCTCGCGGCCTGACAGTATTCTTGGCGGGCGCTCGGTTTATGAAACGCGTCGCCAGATCGGTGTGGAACTGGCCCGCGAAGCCCCTGTCGATGCTGATCTGGTCTGCCCCGTGCCCGATAGCGGCACGCCTGCGGCGATCGGCTATGCGTTTGAAAGCGGCATCCCCTTTGGGATGGGCATCATCCGCAACCAATATATGGGCCGCACCTTCATCGAGCCGACCGAGCAGATCCGCAATATGGGTGTGCGCCTCAAGCTCAATGTCAATCGCGCGCTGATTGAGGGCAAGCGGGTGATCCTTGTGGATGATTCCGTTGTGCGCGGCACCACCAGCCAGAAGATCAAACAGATGATCTTGGATGCAGGTGCCGCCGAAGTGCATTTCCGCATCGCAAGCCCGCCCACGGCATGGCCCTGTTTCTACGGTGTCGACACGCCACAGCGTGACAAGCTGCTGGCCGCCACCATGACCGAAGACGAGATGCGCCGCCATCTGGGCGTGGACAGCCTGCGCTTTGTCTCGCTTGACGGCCTGTACCGCGCAGCAGGCGAGGCCAATGGCCGCGACGCAAAAAGCCCGCGCTATTGCGATGCCTGTTTCTCAGGCGAATACCCCGTCAATCCGACCGATATGATGGCCAAGGGCTTCAAGATGAAAGAGCCTGCCGAGTAACAGGCGCGGCGTGACGGCACGGTCACGCATCCATATCTCCAAATGCAAAACGCCGCCCCTTTCGGAGCGGCGTTTTTTTGTATCTGCTCGGGGCTGGCTGAATTAGCCGCGCTTGAGCACTTTCCATGCGCCTGTCACGATCAGTGCTGCGAGAACCGCCTTGACCGCATCACCGATCAGGAAGGGGGCAACAAAGCCTGCCCATACCGAGCTTGCACCCAAGCCGACCCAGCCTGCCTCAATGCCAATGGCGGAGGAGACGAACATCGGCCATGCAACGCCGGGAATATAGATGATGGCCGAGGCCACGATAGCTGTCAGCGCTGTGCCAATAAAGCCGCGCGCCAAGCCACGCTCGGCCGCGAAACCTGCAAGCCACGCCATGGCGACAAAACCGATCAGGAAGCCTGCGGTCGGGCCAACCAGCGCCATTGTGCTCAATCCGCCTGCAAAAACGGGAAGGCCTGCGGCACCTTGTGCGAGATAGGCCAGAAGGGTCGCCGCCCCGAGGCGCGAGCCGTAAGCAAAGCCCACCATCAGGATCGCTAGGGTCTGAAGTGTCATCGGCACGGGGAACATAGGCACCGAGATTTGCGCAGCGATTGCGATGAAGGCCGAGCCTCCGATCACCAGCAGCGCCTTGCGCAGCATGCTGTTTTGTCCGGGAAGGGCTTGGCTCAAAGTCTGGGCACGGGTCATTATCTGTCCTCTTTCATCGAGATGTTCTTTCATCGCATAGCTATGCGTTGGAACGATCTTTGACCTTGCCTAACCCTTAAAGTCAAGCAACCTGCACCATGCGAAGGCTTGCCAATTGCAATTTCGCAGGCCATGAGGACGCCATGAAAAAGATACTTGATGGACAGATCGCTCTGGTCACCGGCGCCTCGCGCGGGATCGGAGCAGCAAGCGCGCTATGGTTGGCCGAGCGCGGCGCCCATGTTGTGGCTGTCGCACGCACCACAGGCGGGCTGGAAGAACTTGATGATCGTATTCAGGCCGCAGGCGGGGCTGCCACGCTTGCCCCGATGGATGTGACCAATGACGCCGCCATGGCGCATCTGTGCCGCTCGATCCATGACCGTTGGGGCAAAGCCGATATCTGGGTGCATTCCGCCATCCATGTCAGCGCCCTGACCCCTGCCCCGCATCTGACCGCCAAAGACCTCGATAAGGTGATCGCCACCAATATCCGCGCGTTTTCGCGTTTGATCAGCATGGTTGATCCGCTGATCGCGCCCTCGGATCAGGCGAGGGCCGTTTTCTTTGATGATGATTGGGACACCAAATTCGCAGGCGGCTATGCAATGTCCAAAGCCGCCCAGCGCGCCCTGATCGCAAGCTGGCAGGAAGAAACCATCAAAAGCGGGCCTGAGGTGCATTTGCTCAAGCCAGCCGCAATGCCCACGGCCGTGCGCGCACGCTTCTATCCAGGGGAAGATCGCGCAAGGCTTACCGATCCGAATGAGGAAGCGGCCCGCCTGCTTGGTCCTGTGTTCAAGACCAGTTAGGCGCGCCGCCTATCAGGCGCTATCGGCTTCCAGTCGCTCGGCCAAAGCCTCGGCACGGGCCGCCAACTCGGACAGCCCATCGGTGACCTGATCAGGGATGACAGTAACCTGCGCGGGCGGGGCGGCCTGTTCCAACTCGGCAATCCTGCGCGAGCGATCCGCCAGACGTTCTTCGGCGGCTGTCAATGTTTGCTCTATCTGGGCCAGTTTTTCATTGGCGCTGAGCAGATCTTCTTCCAAAGCGGCGGTCTTATCGGCCAGCATCAAGCCCGCCATCAAAAGCATCCGCTCCGCAGGCATCCGCCCCACTTGCCCCAAAATCACGGCGGCCTCATTGTCGAGCATCCCTGCCGCAGATTGCAGGAACGGCTCTTCGCCTTCTTGACAGGCCACGGGGAAATCACGCCCGCCAATTTTGATGATCAATTCGGGCATCAGGCTGCTCCTCCCCTTGGGATTGGCCGAAGCTCAACCAAAATTTCATTCAACTCTTCTACCTCAGCGGCACGTTCCGCTTTCAGCGCGGCCAATTCGGCCTCAAGCCCAGCAGTTGCCAGTTCTTCATCCGCCGCGCCAGCAGCTCCGCGCATCTCTTCCAGCACATCAGTCAGACTGGCATTGGCCGCTTTCAGGGCCTGCATCTGTTCCAAAAGGCCCGCAACACGCGCGGTTTCCTCAATCGCATCCCCTGTGGTGCGGGCCGCGATCTCGTCCAACTCATCGCGCGCTTCATCGCGCTCGCGGCGGGCTTCATTGCGTTCTTCCCGCAAGCGCGCGGCACGGCGACGCAGGATCAGCAATTCCCCCTCTGAGGAGGCATCATCGCTGGTGGCACTCTCGGCAGAATCGGCTTGAGAAGGGGCCGCGGCCTTGGCAGATTTCAGCGCTTCCAATTCCGCTGCCAGCTTCTCGGCCTTGTCGTCTGCAGCCTTGCTCTGACGGGCCGCCTCTTCACGATCAGCCTGACGCGCCGCTTCTATCGCTTTGAGTTGCTCAGCAATATTTTTACGGGTCTTGGTTTCCGCCTCAAGCTCGGCCTTGATTTGCGCAAACTCAGCCGGATCACTGGCCGGAGCCGATCCCTCTGTTACAGCTTGGGAAATCCTCTCCAATGCGACAGCAAGCCGTCCTTCAAGTGCGGTGATTTTCTCAAATGTTGCCGGATCGCTCATTGCTCGGTCCGCCCTTATGTTGTCAGGCAGCTTGGCGCTGCTCCAATATTGTCGGTTTCACGCAAGGCCACGCGCCTGCGCGGCACGTCTACAGCGAATCCCATCCAGACTGATTTTGCAACCATTTCCAAACAATCCCCGCTTTTGAGCGCGATTTTCCTCCAACCAAGCGCCCAAGCAGGCCTGCGCCAGCTTGCACTTATTGGCGGCCCTGCTATCACCCCGCCTAACAAGATGCTGCCTCAAAGGAAATTCGACAATGGACCTGACTGCCCTCGCCGCCCGCAATCCAGAGCATTGGCGCCGTGCCGCCTGCATTCGCACGCTGACACTTGATGCCGTCGCTGCGGCCAATTCCGGCCATTCCGGCATGCCCATGGGTATGGCGGATGTTGCAACGGTTCTTTTCGAAAAGCATCTCAACTTTGATGCAAAGGCTCCTAATTGGCCCAATCGTGACCGTTTCATCCTCTCGGCCGGTCACGGCTCGATGCTGATCTATTCGCTGCTCTACCTCACAGGCTCTGAGCAGATGACCTTGGAGCAGATCAAGAATTTCCGCCAATTGGGCGCGATCACTGCAGGCCACCCCGAATACGGCCATGTCGACGGCGTCGAAACGACAACTGGCCCGCTTGGCCAAGGCATCGCCAATTCCGTGGGCTTTGCCATGGCCGAGGAATTCCTGCGCGCGAAATGGGGCAAGAAGGTCATCGACCATTACACCTATTGCATGGCGGGTGACGGCTGCTTGATGGAAGGCATCAGTCAGGAAGCCATCGGGCTTGCAGGCCGCCACGAGTTGAGCCGCCTGATCGTGTTCTGGGACAATAACAACATCACAATCGACGGCACCGTTGATATGTCGGACCGCACCGATCAGGTTGCGCGCTTCAAGGCGTCGGGTTGGGATGTGTTTGAATGCGACGGGCATGATCCCGTTGCCATTGACGCGGCGATTGTCGCAGCCAAGGCCAGCCCGCGCCCTGCCATGATCGCGTGTAAAACGCATATCGCCATCGGCTCGGCCGCGCAGGACACCTCCAAGGGCCATGGTGCTTTGACCGATCCGACTGTCGTTGCCGATACCAAAGCCGCCTATGGCTGGACCGCGCCTGCCTTTGAAATTCCCACTGATCTCAAATCGCAATGGGAAGCCATCGGCGTCAAAGGCAGCGCCGCACGCGCCGAATGGGAGGCCGGTTTCGCAGCTCTGTCGGATAGCAAACAGGCCGAGTTCACCCGCGCCTTTGCAGGCGAGATGCCCAAAAAGCTCTCGGCAACCATCAAAGCGTTGAAGAAATCCGTTTCTGAGGGCCAGCCCAAGGTTGCGACCCGTAAGGCAAGCGAAATGGCTTTGGCCGCAATCAACCCTGTTCTGCCTGAAACCATGGGCGGCTCGGCAGATTTGACGGGATCCAACAACACGCTGACAGCAGATATGGGGATTTTCACACCTGAAAACCGCAAAGGCCGCTTCGTGCATTACGGCATTCGTGAGCATGGCATGGCCGCCGCAATGAATGGCTTGGCTCTACATGGCGGCGTGCGCCCCTATAGCGGCACCTTCTTCACCTTCACCGATTATGCGCGCCCTGCGATGCGCCTTTCGGCCCTGATGGGGATCAATGTGCAATATGTCATGACGCATGACAGCATTGGTGTGGGCGAGGACGGCCCGACCCACCAACCCGTCGAGCATCTGGCGATGATGCGCGCAACACCGAATTGCTTGGTGCTGCGTCCCTGCGATGCGGTCGAGACGGCAGAAGCTTGGGAAGTGGCCCTGATCCAGAAGGACCGCCCGTCGGTCCTCGCGCTCACGCGTCAAAATCTGGCGACACAACGCGTCAAGCACCAGACCAAGAACCTTGTCTCGCAAGGCGCCTATATTCTTGCCGAGGCCGAGGGCAAGCGTCAGGTTATCCTGATCGCGACAGGCTCAGAGGTGGAAATCGCAATGGCCGCCCGCGAGGCGCTGCAAGCCGAGGGGATCGGCACCCGCGTGGTGTCCATGCCATCGATGGAATTGTTTGCTGAACAGGATGAGGCCTACCGCAAACGTGTGCTGCCCGCGGGCCCCGTACGCGTTGGCGTCGAAGCAGCTGTGCGCCAAGGCTGGGACCGCTGGCTTCTTGGCGAGCGTGGTCGTGAGAAAAAGGCCGCATTCGTTGGAATGTCGAGCTTTGGTGCCTCAGCACCAGCGGGTGAACTCTATACCCATTTTGGCATCACCAGCGAGAATATCGCGGCAACGGCCAAAGCGATGTTGTAATGCGAAGCGGTGGGGGCTCTGCCCCCGCCGGCTACGCCGCCTCCCCCGAGGTATTTTGAAAACAAAGAATACCCCCGATGGCGCAAAGCCAACGGGGGTTTCTTCGTTTACGGCCATCGGCGCCTCCGCCTGTACCGTAACCACAGCAGTAACGCCGCTTGGTTAAGAAACTGTATCTTCCGATCTTTGCTTCACAAATACTTCGGGGGAAGACGCATTTTGCGTCTGGGGGCAGAGCCCCCATCGCTTACCTTACTTCAATGTGCCGATTTGCCACCAAGTCCAAACGCCTTCATCACTGGCGTCAGCCCCCATGCCACAACTGGAATAAGGCAGAGCCCCAAGGCCAATCCCAAAATACCGTCAATCACGGCTTTTGTGGCCCATTCGGCAAAGCCCGCCAATTGCATAGGCAGCGCATGCGCAACGAGATCCGCTGCATGGTGTATGAGATCCTCAGGCGCGTGCCAGCCCAATTCGGCCAAACTATGCACGATGATCGAGCCGCCGACCCAAAGCATGGCGGCTGTGCCAACAATGGTCAGCCATTTAAGAAACCCCGGCATTCCACGCACAATCGCTTGCCCCAGTTTACGGGTCAGTGCCAAGCGTCCTTCCCCCGCCATATGGAGCCCGATATCATCGGCTTTCACGATGGCTGCGACCGAGCCATAGACCAAAACCGTGATCCCGATCGCCACAATTGCAAGCGCGGCCGCCTCGAAAATAATCGAATCCGTTTCCAATGCCGCCAGCGCAATTGTCATGATCTCGGCGGAGAGAATGAAATCCGTCTTGATCGCGCCTTTGACCTTTTCCTCTTCAAGATGCGCAGCATCTGCCAAGCCTTCATCCATGGGCTTGTCCAGCTCATGCGCGGGCACCAGTGCATGCCAGATCTTTTCAGCGCCTTCATAACACAGATAGGCCCCGCCAAGCATCAAAAGCGGCGGAATACCCCAAGGGGCAAAGGCCGATAACAGCAAGGCAATGGGAAGCAGGATCACCAGTTTGTTGAAGATCGACGCCCGCGCGATTTTCCAAACAATCGGCAATTCGCGCTTGGCCTCAAAACCCTGCACATATTTGGGCGTGACCGCTGCATCATCGATCACAGCGCCTGCCGCTTTGGCCCCCGCTTTGGCCGCCTGTCCGACAACATCATCCACCGAGGAGGCCGCGACTTTGGCGATCCCCGCCACATCATCCAGCAATGCCAGTAAACCGCTCATAATTCTGATCTCCTAAAACCCCTGCCTGAGCATAGCCACGCCACCCCGCACCGCAACCCGTTAGCGCCAACACCGAATGTTTGCGCCAACATATTGAAAAACATGTGCTTTTTGACTTTTCGACAGAGACAGGTCCTTGTATGCAAGATGGGGATTGAGACGGCCCAAATTTGCGGAGATACAGATCATGACCATCACCATCGGCATCAACGGCTTTGGACGGATCGGGCGCTGCACCTTGGCGCATATCACCGAGGCCGCACGCAATGACGTTCAAGTGGTCAAGCTCAATGCAACAGGCCCGATCGAAACCAATGCCCATTTGCTAAAATACGACTCTGTGCATGGCCGCTTTGGCAGCGATATTCGCATCTCGGGCGATGAAATGGATCTTGGCCGCGGACCGATCAAGGTCTTCTCCAGCTACGATCCTGCCGAGCTGGATTGGGAAGGCTGCGATGTCGTGCTTGAATGCACGGGCAAATTCAATGAGCGCGAGGCCGCCGCAGTGCATCTGACACGCGGTGCCAAGCGGGTGCTCGTCTCGGCCCCTGCGAAAAACGCCGATAAAACTGTCGTCTACGGCGTGAACCATCGTGATCTCCGCAGCTCGCATGAGGTGGTCTCGAACGGATCCTGCACAACCAATTGCCTCGCCCCCCTCGCCAAGGTTCTCAATGACGCGATCGGGATTGAGCGCGGTATCATGACCACGATCCACAGCTATACGGGCGATCAACCCACGCTGGACCGCCGCCATAGCGACCTCTACCGCGCAAGGGCTGCCGCCATGGCGATGATCCCCACCTCGACAGGCGCTGCCAAAGCCCTGAAAGAGGTTCTGCCCGAGATGGAAGGCCGCCTTGACGGAACCGCAATGCGGGTGCCCACACCGAATGTATCCTGTGTTGATCTGACCTTTGAAGCTGGCAAAGACGTCACCGCCGATGATGTGAACGAGATCATGCGTGACGCGGCAGCCGGCCATATGGGCTCGGTCCTCGCCTATGATCCCGAACCAAAGGTCTCGATCGATTTCAACCACACATCCTATTCCTCGATCTTCGCGCCAGATCAGACCAAAGTGGTTGGCGGGCGCACGGTGCGTGTGCTGGCATGGTATGACAATGAGTGGGGCTTCTCGGCACGGATGGCCGATGTCTCTGCCGCGATGGGGCGTCTGCTTCACTGAGCGGTCATTGCGCCTTTCGCAGTCTTCGGATCGGCGCTAAAAGACCCGCATGACAAATATATTGGCATTGTGGATTGGGGGGATCATCGTCGCGATTTTCGTGGCAGATGCGCTCTTCCTCGATCTTGATCTGCCCATTCTTGTTGGCCGCCACTTCCTGCGCATTCTGGAATGGCTGGCCTTCTGGCGTTAAAGACCCGCGCTTTCCAAAGAAATTGCCGTTTTGCCCCCTTCCCTTCCCCTATAGTTATGGTAGAAGGCGTTACCGCTAACAAAGCTGATTTTATTGAGGGAATCAGCTTTATTGCGACGTCTAGTTTACAGCAAGCCATACCATCAGGAGGGTAGCATGACCGTCAAAGTCGCCATTAACGGGTTCGGACGGATCGGACGCAATGTTCTGCGCGCCATCATTGAATCGGGACGGACCGACATTGAGGTCGTCGCGATCAATGATCTCGGACCGGTTGAGACAAACGCGCATTTGCTGCGCTTTGACAGTGTTCATGGCCGCTTCCCTGCCGAGGTGACCACCACGGCCAGCACCATTGATGTGGGCCGCGGCCCGATCGAAGTGACCGCCATCCGCAACCCAGACGAGCTGCCTTGGGCGCATGTGGATATCGTGCTCGAATGCACGGGCATCTTCACCGATAAGGCCAAAGCCGCGATCCATCTGGAAAACGGGGCCAGCCGCGTGCTTGTTTCGGCACCGTCAAATGGGGCTGATAAAACCATCGTTTATGGTGTGAACCATGATACGCTGACCAAAGATGACCTGATCGTATCAAACGCCTCCTGCACCACCAATTGCCTCAGCCCTGTGGCTTTCGCGATCAATAATGCCATCGGCATCAAGCGCGGCTTCATGACCACGATCCACAGCTATACGGGCGACCAGCCCACGCTGGATACGATGCATAAAGACCTCTACCGCGCCCGCGCCGCCGCCATGAGCATGATCCCCACATCGACGGGCGCCGCCCGCGCCGTGGGCCTTGTTCTTCCCGAATTGAACGGCAAGCTCGATGGCGTCGCAATCCGTGTGCCCACACCAAATGTCTCGGTGGTTGACCTGACGTTTGAGGCCAGCCGCGACACAAGCGTCGAGGAAATCAACGCCGCCGTCACCGCGGCCGCCGAAGGTCCGCTCAAAGGCATTCTGGGCGTCACCGACCAGCCGAATGTCTCGATGGATTTCAACCATGATCCACGCTCCTCGATCTTCCATCTCGATCAGACCAAGGTGATGGATGGCAATATGTGCCGCATCCTAAGCTGGTATGACAATGAATGGGGCTTCTCGAACCGCATGGCCGATACGGCCGTTGCCATGGGCAAATTGCTCTAAGCCGCGCAAGACAGGACAATCATGAACAGGGCCGGAACAGTTTAGATCAAATTGTTCCGGCCCTTTCACTTTTCTACAAATACGAAATCCCTCTTCCTGCCTCTCGCCGAGCGGCCCTTTCCCGTGATAACACCCGCGCAAAGCAAACCTGACGGAGCCTCAGATGACTTGGAAAACCCTCGATGATCTCGATCTTGCTGGAAAAATCGTGCTCACACGTGTGGATATCAACGTGCCGGTCGAAGCGGGCAAGGTAACAGATGCCACGCGGATCGAACGGATCGTGCCAACCATCACCGATATCCTTTCCAAGGGCGGCAAACCTGTTCTTCTGGCCCATTTCGGCCGCCCCAAAGGCAAACCCGTGCCCGAGATGAGCCTGCGCATCACTCTTCCCGCATTGGAAGCCGCGCTTGGGCAATCCGTCAGCTTCATCGAACGCCCCTCGCGCGAGGAGATCGCCGCCCTGCCCGAAGGCAGTGTCGTGCTGGTCGAAAACACCCGCTTCACCCCCATGGAAGAGGCCAATGATCCGCAAATGGCGGCCTTCCTCGCCTCTCTGGGGGATGTGTTTTGCAATGATGCTTTCTCGGCAGCACATCGCGCGCATGCCTCCACGGAAGGGGTCGCGCATCTTTTGCCCTCTTGCGCGGGTCGCCTCATGGAGGCCGAACTCAAAGCGCTCGATGCCGCGCTTGGCACCCCTGCCCGCCCCGTGATCGCGGTTGTCGGTGGGGCCAAAGTGTCCACCAAGCTCGATCTCTTGGGCAATCTGATCGACAAGGTCGATATGCTGGTGATCGGCGGGGGCATGGCCAATACATTCCTTGCCGCCCAAGGCGTAGATGTTGGAAAATCGCTTTGCGAGCATGATCTGGCCGATACCGCGCGCGAGATTACGGCCAAAGCAAATGCATGTGGCTGCGAGATCTTGCTGCCGACAGATGTCGTGATCGCCCGCGAATTCAAGGAAGGTGCAGCCTCCGAGGTGGTAGGCACCGATCAAGTTCCCGCCGATGCCATGATCCTTGATGCAGGGCCCCAAACGGTCGCACGGATCGAGGCCGCGTTTGAGACCGCCAAGACAGTTGTCTGGAACGGCCCGCTTGGCGCATTCGAGATCGCGCCTTTCGACACGGCCACCAATGCCGCCGCGAAAGCCGCAGCCGATCAAACCGCCAAAGGTGCGCTGATCTCGGTCGCAGGCGGCGGCGATACCGTGGCTGCGTTGAACAAAGCAGGCGCTGCCGCGCAGTTTACCTATATCTCCACCGCGGGCGGGGCTTTCCTTGAATGGATGGAAGGCAAAACCCTGCCAGGCGTTGCCGCACTCGGCTAAATCAGCTCTCAATCAACAAGAAATGCCCCTCGATTCTCTTTTTGAATTCAGGGGATTCACATTTGATTCGGGATGTGCGAATCTATTGTCCTGACCCGTCGCAAGATGCGGGCTGAGTTGAGGCAGTTGAACGGTTCCATGACGCGTAAACGCTCCCTTTCTGGGGTTATTCTTCCCTTGGCGCTCCTGATGGTGGGGGCCTATTTCACCTTTGCCGCTGTGCAAGGGGATTACGGGCTGTTCAGCCGTATTCAGGTCGATGCAGAAGCAGATGAGTTACGCTTGGAGCTGGCACAATTGCAGGCACAGACCGAGCGGATGGAAATTCTGACCCACCGCCTGTCGGATGATTTTCTTGATCTCGACCTGCTAGACGAACAAGCGCGCGAGATTTTGGGCTATGTCCGCGCCGACGAAATCGTCATCCCCTAAACCCGATCCACCTTTGGCAAAATGCCCGCTATTTGAGCAATTCCATTGCTCAAATCCCCCGTAAATTGGTATTATCTCTCAAATTGCACCATCTGATAATTTGCATGGGTGCATTCTTTGCAGCTCTCTGATAAGAGATAGTTCAACGTTAAACTATCTAGTTGAGCTGGGAGGAGTGACCGGCATGGCCGCAAAGAAGCCCGTGGCGAAATCTGCTGCAAAACCAAATGTTTCTGCAGATGAGCTGAAAGAATATTACCGTGAAATGCTGCTGATCCGCAGATTCGAGGAAAAGGCAGGCCAGCTTTATGGCATGGGCCTGATCGGCGGGTTCTGCCACCTCTATATCGGCCAAGAGGCCGTCGTGGTCGGTTTGGAAGCCGCCGCCGAGGAAGGCGATAAGCGCATCACCTCCTATCGCGATCATGGCCATATGCTGGCCTGCGGCATGGACCCCAAAGGCATCATGGCCGAATTGACAGGACGCGAGGGCGGCTTTTCCAAGGGCAAAGGCGGCTCCATGCATATGTTCTCCACGGAGAAGCATTTCTATGGCGGCCATGGCATTGTGGCAGCCCAAGTCCCGCTTGGTGCGGGCTTGGCCTTCGCGGATAAATACAAGGGCAATGGCCGCGTGACCTTCACCTATTTCGGTGATGGCGCAGCCAACCAAGGTCAGGTCTATGAGACCTATAACATGGCCGAGCTGTGGTCCCTACCCGTGATCTTCGTGATCGAGAATAACCAATACGCCATGGGCACATCGGTCCAGCGCTCGACCAAATCGCCAAGCTTGTGGGAACGCGGCGCGGCCTATGGGATCAAGGGCGAAGAAGTAGACGGAATGGATGTTCTGGCCGTCAAGGAAGCGGGCGAACGCGCCGTTGCTTACTGCCGCGCGGGCAAAGGGCCTTATATCCTTGAGGTAAAGACCTATCGCTATCGCGGCCACTCCATGTCGGACCCTGCGAAATACCGCACCCGCGAAGAGGTGCAGGAAATGCGCGAGAAGCGCGATGCAATCGAACATGTGCGCCAGATGTTGCTGACAGGCGGCCATGCCTCCGAGGATGATCTCAAAGCGATCGACAAGGAGATCAAGGCAATCGTCAATGAGGCGGCGGAATTCTCCAAGGAAAGCCCCGAGCCTGCGCTCAGCGAACTTTGGACCGATATTTACGCCGACGCGCCAACGAGCGCTTGAGGGGAGACACCACCAATGGCTATTGAAATTCTTATGCCCGCCCTCTCTCCGACAATGGAAGAAGGCACCCTGTCCAAATGGATGGTCAAGGAAGGCGATACCGTTCAATCGGGCGATATCATCGCTGAAATCGAAACCGACAAAGCCACGATGGAATTCGAGGCCGTAGATGAAGGCGTGATTGGCAAAATCCTGATCGCCGAAGGCACCGAAGGGGTGAAAGTGAACACCGCCATCGCCATCATCGGCGAAGTTGGCGAAGACATGTCGGCGGCCGCAGCCGCTGCACCAGCAGAGGCCCCGACGGAAGCGCCGGCAGCAGCCGAGCCCGCGGCCGCACCCGTTGCGGCCAGCCCCGCCCCTGCAGCACCTATTGCCAAAGGCGTTGAGCTGGACTGGCCCGAGGGCACCGAGGTCAAGCAAACCACAGTGCGTGAAGCGCTGCGCGACGCCATGGCCGAAGAAATGCGCGGCAATGAAAACGTCTTTTTGATGGGTGAAGAGGTGGCCGAATATCAGGGCGCCTATAAAATCTCCCAAGGTTTGCTGGACGAATTTGGCGCAAAACGCATCATCGACACGCCCATTACCGAGCATGGCTTTGCTGGTATCGGTGTCGGCGCGGCTTTTGGCGGTCTGAACCCGATTGTCGAGTTCATGACTTTCAACTTCGCCATGCAGGCGATTGACCAGATCATCAACTCCGCCGCCAAGACGCTTTATATGTCAGGCGGCCAGATGGGCTGCCCGATTGTGTTCCGTGGCCCCAATGGCGCCGCCGCCCGTGTGGGTGCGCAGCATTCTCAGGATTACGCAGCATGGTATGCGCAAATCCCCGGATTGAAGGTGGTCATGCCCTATTCGGCATCGGATGCGAAAGGCTTGATGAAAACGGCCATTCGTGACCCGAACCCTGTCATCTTCCTTGAAAACGAAATCCTCTATGGCCGCAGCTTTGATGTGCCTGTGATGGATGATTTCACGGTGCCCTTCGGCAAAGCCAAAATCTGGCGCGAAGGCACGGATGTGACCATTGTCAGCTTTGGCATTGGCATGACCTACGCCTTGGAAGCGGCAGAAAAGCTGGCCGAAGACGGCATCAGCGCCGAAGTGATCGACCTGCGCACATTGCGCCCGCTCGATTATGACACGCTGCTTGCCTCGGTCATGAAAACCAACCGCTGCGTCACCGTCGAGGAAGGCTTCCCCGTCGCCTCGATCGGCAACCACCTCTCGGCCTATTTGATGGAAAACGCGTTTGATTACCTCGACGCGCCTGTCATCAATTGCACGGGCAAGGATGTGCCGATGCCCTATGCAGCAAACCTCGAGAAACTGGCTTTGACCTCGACCGCGGAAGTGATCGAAGCGGTCAAAAAAGT
>ENA-OUOG01003676-OUOG01003676.1-marine-metagenome-genome-assembly--contig:-NODE-3676-length-14039-cov-6.328105_pt1 | contig 14039 bp, 14 predicted proteins | sample MGYA00248635_ERZ508505 | MGnify/ENA primary metagenome ERZ508505 (study PRJEB26176, sample SAMN06267871) | marine metagenome | isolation source: Saanich Inlet, British Columbia, Canada | place: Pacific...
TAGACGCACCAGATTTAGGTTCTGGCGCCGCAAGGCGTGGGGGTTCAAGTCCCTCCACCCGCACCAAATCATGATAATATAGAGATATATATAAAGGTCTTAGTGGTTGATGCGCAAAGGTCATCCACCCTTGTATCCACCTTTCTTGCTGTGCGTCCCACACGCGCGTGGCTGCGTGTTTGCTCCCGCGCGCGCTTCGCCTTCAAATAGTTACATTCCAGGCCATCACGCAGATAAATCAATTGGATATAACTATACGCGAATGAGAAATTCGGCCTTGTTCGGACGTTCTTAAACGCCAAGTTGCTATCGGCCCGCCATTATTTTCAATCCACGCTCCGGCTTTATCTCGCGCGGATGGCTAAAAGACCATGCCGCGCGAGAAGGCTTGGCGCTACTCGGTCGCCAAGGATTGCAGATAAGCGTAAAGGTTGCGGGCATCTTCCTCGCCACGCACACGGAACGACATCGCGCTGCGTGCGCCATTGTCGCCAAGCGCCTCGCGCAGGTAGGCGGTTGGGTCTTGGACATAGGCCACAAAGGCCTCTTCATCCCAAACATTGCCTGCCTCACCATAGGCTGCAAGGCTGGCGGAATAGCGGAACCCTTCGGCTGCCCCTGCAGGGCCGCCTGCCACGCCGTATAGGTTTGGCCCTGTGCGCCCATTACGCCCCGCAAGCGTGTCACCTGCTGCGTTTTTAACAACATGGCACGCCACGCATTGGTTGAACGCGCGTTCACCCGCAGCGGCATCACCGCTTGCCCATGCTGCCCCGCCCGAAACTGCAAAGGCCAAGGCTGCGGCCAGTCCGATTTTTTGCGTCAAATCACTTACTCCCTTGCCAGTCATTATTGGCACGAATGACTGAAAATGACGCCGTCACAAAGCTAGTTTTGGCGTTGATTGATCTGATTTCAAGTCAGGCTTGCGCGACAAATTCCCGCAAACCCTAACTCCCCTCCCTTGCAGCATGGCTTGCAGGTCTTTAACGATAGTGCCAACAACCATTAATAAGGGAGTGCGTTATGGGATCAGAGCCAAAATTTCACCCGCATGGACAGCATTTGATTGCAGGCCACTGGCATGCAGGGGAGGGGCAGTTTACCTCGGCCCCTGTGGATGGTCAGGGTAACGCGGTTTCAAAGGGCAGCACCGCCTTGGTGGATCAGGCCGTTCAGGCCGCTGAAACTGCATTTTGGGATTATAGCGCCACATCCCGCGCTGCGCGCGCTGCATTTCTCAACAAAATCGCGAATGAGATTGAATCGCGCGGCGAAATGATCACCGATATTGGGACCCGCGAAACGGGCCTGCCTGCCGCGCGCCTTGAGGGGGAGCGCGGTCGCACCACGGGCCAATTGCGGATGTTTGCGGCGCATATCCTAAAAGAAGACTATCTTGATTTGCGCCATGATGCAGCCCTGCCTGATCGCGCGCCCTTGCCGCGCCCTGATTTGCGCATGATGCAGCGCCCTGTTGGCCCTGTGGCCGTGTTTGGCGCCTCGAATTTCCCGCTCGCCTTTTCAACGGCGGGGGGCGATACGGCCAGCGCCTTGGCGGCAGGCTGCCCCGTGGTGGTCAAGGCGCATGAGGCGCATCCAGGAACGGCTGAAATCATCGCTGAGGCTATCTTGGCCGCGATCCGCGCCTGCGAAATGCCTGAGGGCGTGTTCAGCATGATTCATGGCGGGGCCTATGAGGTGGGCGGCGCGCTTGTGCAACATCCATTGATCAGCGCGGTTGGCTTTACGGGATCGCTCAAAGGCGGGCGCGCCTTGTTTGATCTTTGCGCAGCACGCCCAACCCCAATTCCATTTTTTGGCGAATTGGGCAGCGTGAACCCGATGTTCTTGATGCCTGCCGCGATGGCCGCGCGTGGCGCGGCGATTGGCACGGCGTGGGCGGGGTCGCTGACCATGGGCGTGGGGCAGTTTTGCACCAATCCAGGGATCGCCGTGGTGATTGATGGGGCTGAGGCCGATGCATTCGTGGCCGCCGCAAGCGAGGCGCTTTCTGCAACCGCGCCGCAGGTGATGCTAACCACAGGCATTGCCGAGGCCTATCGCAATGGGGTCAAAACCATCGGCGCCCAAAACGCAGTGCGTGAGGTTTTGGGAACTATGTGCGACAACCGCGATGCAGCCCCCTATCTCTACGAGGTGAGCGGTGCAGATTGGTTGGCCAATGCTGCGCTTGGTCACGAGGTATTTGGCCCAATGGGGATGGTTGTGCGCGCCCGTGATCTTGCACAGATGCGCGAAATTGCCCTCAGTCTTGAGGGGCAGTTGACCTGCACGTTGCATATGGATGACGGCGATCTTGCAGAGGCCCGCGCGCTCTTGCCGATCCTTGAGCGCAAAGCAGGCCGCGTTTTGGCCAATGGCTTCCCCACTGGGGTCGAGGTCTGCGATGCCATGGTGCATGGCGGGCCTTATCCTGCGTCTACAAATTTTGGGGCGACATCCGTGGGTTCTTTGGCAATCCGCCGCTTTTTGCGGCCTGTCTGCTATCAAAACATGCCTGAAGGTCTGTTGCCCAGTGAATTGGCCGAGTGAGGTTAGATCATGGGTGTGCATGCAAGCGCGATAACGACACAGCCAAATTTCCTAGGTGAGGGGCCTTTGTGGCATCCGTTGCGTGGCGAATTGCTGTGGTTCGATATCATGAACAAAACCCTGTTTGCGCTGAAAGATGGCGCTCAGCGCGAATATGGGTTCCCAGATTTGGTTTCGGCGGCGGGATGGGTCGATGAGACCCGTATCGTCATCGCCTCTGAACGCGCGCTGTTTGTGTTTGATTTGGACACAGGCACCGCCACGCCATTGTGTGATCTTGAGGCAGATAACCCCGTGACACGCTCAAATGATGGCCGCGCGGATCATCAGGGCGGGTTCTGGATCGGGACGATGGGCAAGAAGTTCGAAGAGGGGGCAGGGGCGATTTATCGCTACTATAAGGGCGAATTGCGCAAATTATTCGCCGCCGTGACCATACCCAATTCGATTTGCTTTTCGCCCGATGGCAAGATCGCTTATTTCTGCTCGACCCCAGATCAGCAGATTATGCAAATCGGCCTTAATGCCGATGGATGGCCCGATGGGCCAATTTCGGTCTTTCTTGATCTGCAAGGGGAGGATTTGAACCCTGATGGGTCTGTGGTGGATGCCGAGGGCTATGTTTGGAATGCGCAATGGGGCAGGGGCCGTGTTGCTCGATATGCCCCCGATGGCAAGCTTGAGCGCGTGGTCACGCTTGACGGGCGGCATTCCAGTTGCCCCGCCTTTGGTGGGCCTGATCTTCAAGACCTCTACATCACCTCCGCACAGGAGGGGATGGAAGCGCCTGATGCGCCGCAAGGATTGCTTTATCATGCACGGCTTGAGGTCAAAGGCGTGGCTGAACCACGGGTTATTTTGCCCTAATTTATGTGAATGCAGGGGCCAAGCGCCGCTTGGCCCGCATTTCGGGGTTGAACGCCCCCTTGCCTGTCAATAGTAAGGCGCAAATTCCCTTTTTGCGGGTCGCCTTTGGGTGACCACCGTTTTCGATTGCGAGGAAAGCAGATGAACGTCACGGAAACCCTAAACGAAGGCCTAAAGCGCGCCTATGAAATCACCATCACGGGTGCGGAACTCGAAGCCAAGGTCAATGAGAAACTGGCCGAAGCGCAGCCTGAGATTGAGATGAAAGGCTTTCGCAAGGGGAAAGTGCCGATGGCGCTTTTGAAAAAGCAGTTCGGCCCCCGTGTCATGGGCGAAGCGATGCAAGACGCTGTTGATAGCGCGATGCAAAACCACCTTGAAACATCTGGCGACCGCCCTGCGATGCAGCCTGAGGTCAAGATGGTGAACGAGGATTGGAAAGAAGGCGATGATGTCATCGTCTCGATGTCCTATGAGCGTCTGCCAGAAATCCCTGATGTGGATTACAAGAAGCTGAAGCTTGAGCGCATGGTTGTGCCTGCATCAGACAAAGAGATTGACGAGACACTGGCGAAACTGGCTGAGACAGCCCAGAATTTCGAAACCAAAAAGGGTAAAGCCGCCAAAGATGATCAGGTCGTCTTTGATTTCGTAGGCAAGGTCGATGGCGAGGCGTTTGAAGGCGGCAGCGCCGAAGATTACCCACTTGTTTTGGGCTCGAATAGCTTCATCCCAGGGTTCGAAGATCAGTTGATCGGCGTAAAAGCAGGCGAAGAAAAGCAGGTTTCTGTAACCTTCCCTGAGGAATACGGCGCTGAGCATCTGGCAGGGAAAGCAGCGACCTTTGATTGCACGATCAAAGAGGTCAAAAAGCCCGTTCCTGCGGCGATTGATGATGAGCTTGCCAAGAAATACGGCGCAGAAAGCCTTGAGGCCCTGAAGGGTCAAGTGTCGGAGCGTTTGCAGGCCGAATATGCAGGGGCCGCGCGCCAGATCACCAAGCGCGCTTTGCTCGATCAGTTGGACAAGCAAGTTAAGTTTGATCTGCCCCCAAGCCTTGTCGAGGCAGAAGCCGCGCAGATCGCGCATCAGCTTTGGCATGAAGAAAACCCTGAGCATCAGGGCCATGATCATGGTGAGATCAAACCAACCAAAGAGCACACAAAACTGGCCGAGCGCCGTGTGAAGTTGGGCTTGCTCTTGGCGGAATTGGGTCAGAAGAACGAGGTTCAAGTGACCGATGCGGAGTTTACCCAAGCGGTCATGAACCAAGCGCGTCAATACCCTGGTCAAGAGCGCGGCTTCTTTGAATTCATTCAGAAAAATCAGCAAGCGCAGCAGCAGCTTCGCGCACCATTGTTCGAGGATAAGGTCGTTGACTATATCTTTGAGCAGGCTGAAGTGAAGGATGTTGAAACCACCAAAGCCAAGCTTGAAAAAGCTGTTGAGGCCTTGGACGAAGAGTAATCTTCAAAAGACTTATTACAGCATTACGAAAGGCCCCCAATGAAGATTGGGGGCTTTTTTTGTGGTGTTTTGGGGATTTCGGCGTAAGCTAGAGACGGGGTGCACTGCACATATGGGTCGCGCGTGCCATTCGCGACTTGGGGATAAACCAAAAAAATGAGGGACGAAGTCATGCTACGCGTTTTACTATCAGCCTGTGCCGTGTTGTTTGTGTCTGTGGTCACGGCAGCCGCCTGTCCAACCTTTGCCAAAAGCGGCACTTATCTGAGCTTTACCGGGGATCAGCTCTATTCACCGCAAAGCTATTCGACCATGGCAACGGGCGGGGCGATGCTCAGCAATTGCGGCATATCTGGTGCAGGATCAGTCTCGGCAAGCCCGCAATATACGCTAAACCTGTCAGGAATGCAGGGTTATGATCTTGAGATCCAAGTGAACAGCAGTTGCGATGCTACGCTACTTGTGAATTCAGCGAATGGAATTTGGTATTTTGACGATGACAGCAACGGCAATCTTGATCCGATGCTGCGTATTTCGGGCAGCGATGCGCTGAATGGGCAGGTGGATGTCTGGGTTGGCACCTTAGGATCAAATTGTTCGGCTACGATTGAATTTGAAACATGGACGGCGAGCGCCGCAGCGCCAAGCAATTCGGGCAATTGTCCGACCATCGGCCTGACGGGGCCAAGCTATAATTTGAACGGGCCGCAACTATACTCACCCACCAATTTCTCTGCATCGGCCTATGGCAGCGGCGAAATTTCTGGGTGCGGTTTGCCTGGTCATGGCTGGTTCACGCCTGCACCGCAATTTTCCTTCAACCTCAGCCAGATGCAGGGGTATCGGTTGGAATTGCAGGTCAATGCGAGTTGCGACACCGTGATGTTGGTCAATACCGCAGATGGAACATGGCTGTTTGATGATGACAGCAATGGCAACCTTGATCCTTTGATCAATGTCTATGGGCCATTGGCGCTAAACGGGCGTGTTGATGTTTGGCTTGGCACATATAATGGTCAAAGCTGTCCCGCCAATTTGGAATTGGAGACTTGGACGAACTGATCCAAGCGAAGGTGGTAAACAGAAAAAACCGCGCCCTGTTTGGGGCGCGGTTTTCTTTTGGTTTGCAGTCTGAGAAACGCTTATGCGTTTTCTTCACCTTCGTCTGCTGCCTCTGCCGCAGGGGCAGGGGCGTCTTCGTCATCGTCCATCTGAGCTGCGCCGATATCGTCAAAGAGTTCTGCAATTTCGAATTCTGCAGCAGCTTCTTCTTCGGCGGCCAGTTCTTGGATTGACTTACCAGAGGCTTGCAATTCTGCCTCTTCGGTCGAACGTGCCACGTTGAGGGTGATGGTCACATCCACCTCAGGGTGCAGAACGACAGACACAACGTGAAGGCCAAGCTCTTTGATCGGCGCGGTCAGGGCAACCTGCTTGCGATCAATGCTGAACCCTGCATCGGTGGCCGCATCAGCCGCGTCACGGGTGGTGACAGAGCCGTAAAGCGCACCAGAATCAGAGGCCGAGCGGATCACAACGAATTGCTGACCACCCAAGCGGGCTGCCAAATCCTCGGCTTCTTTCTTTGTCTCAAGGTTGCGCGCTTCAAGCTGGGCTTTTTGCGCTTCGAAAGCCTTGAGGTTGTTGTCATTTGCACGCATCGCCTTGCGCTGTGGCAAGAGATAGTTGCGCGCATAGCCGTCTTTTACCGAAACGACATCGCCCATCTGGCCAAGTTTGGCCACGCGTTCAAGAAGGATCACATCCATATCGGTTTCTCCTTACTTCACTGCATAGGGCAACAGCGCGAGGAAACGAGCGCGCTTGATGGCCTGTGCCAGCTTGCGCTGGTTTTTTGCGGATACGGCAGTGATACGTGCAGGCACGATCTTGCCACGCTCAGAGATGTAACGCTGAAGCAAGCGCACATCTTTGTAATCGATTTTTGGCGCGTCTTCCCCGTCAAACGGGTCGGACTTGCGGCGGCGGAAAAACGGTTTTGCTGCCATGATTCTATCCTTCCCTTAAATTAACGGCGCTCGCGGCGTTCGCCGCGTTCTTCGCGTTTTTGCATTTGAACCGAAGGGCCTTCTTCGTGGGCGTCAACCTTGATGGTCAAGACGCGCATCACGTCATCATGCAAGCGCATCAAACGCTCCATCTCATGCACGGCGGCCGAGGGGGCATCGCTGCGCAAGAAGGCATAATGGCCTTTGCGGTTCTTGTTGATTTTGTAGGCCATGGTCTTGATACCCCAATATTCGGCATCAACCACGGAACCACCATTGTCCTTGAGGACGGTGCTGAAATGCTCGATCAAGCTTTCAGCTTGCGCGTTGGACAAGTCCTGACGCGAGATCATAACATGCTCGTAAAGGGGCATGTGAACTCCGATACTGTTCGGGCGCGTTTCAAAGACCGATGCGTTCCACTTTCGCCCCATCAGTCACGAGGGATCACGCCGTTGCGTTTATATCAGGCGAAAGTTGTCTGCCTTATACACAGATCACCGCAGGGTGCAAGCTGTAGCGGGCTTGCCGTAAAATCAGGGCAAAATTGCGGTTATGAATTGCCCTTGCCCCCTATATCTTGTAGCCATAACCCCAAGACAAACAAGTGGGAGAGGCAATATGAGCCGTGCTTTTATCTTTCCAGGCCAAGGGGCGCAGACCATTGGAATGGGCCGTGATTTGGTTGAAACCTATGCCGCGGCGCGCGCGGTGTTTGAAGAGGTGGATGAAGCACTGGGTCAAAACCTGTCGCATTTGATTTGGGAGGGGGATCAGGACGAATTGACCCTGACCGCCAATGCGCAACCTGCATTGATGGCAACGTCCATGGCGGCCGTGCGCGCGCTTGAGGCCGAAGGGTTTGCCCTGAAAGATTACGCGAGTTTTGTGGCGGGACATTCTTTGGGCGAATATTCCGCGCTTTGTGCGGCAGGTAGCCTGTCGGTGGCGGATACGGCCAAGTTGTTGCGCATTCGTGGCGATGCAATGCAAAAAGCTACGCCAAAAGGGCAGGGCGCGATGGCCGCAATCTTGGGCCTAGATTTTGATACGGTGGCGGATTTGGCCTCTGACGCGGCTGAAGGGGATGTTTGCCAAGCGGCCAATGACAATGACCCCGCGCAAGTTGTGATTTCGGGTCATGCGGCGGCGGTAGAGCGCGCCGTTGAGCTTGCAAAAGCACGCGGGGCCAAGCGCGCAGTGATGCTGCCTGTCTCTGCCCCCTTTCATTGCGCGCTAATGCAACCTGCGGCCGATGCAATGGCGGAGGCGTTGGCAAGTGTCACGTTAAACGCGCCTGTTGTGCCATTGGTCGGCAACGTGATGGCGGGGCCAAGCGATCATCCCGGACTGATCCGCGACAATCTGATCACGCAGGTCACAGGCCGTGTGCGGTGGCGCGAATCCGTGATGTGGATGGCGCAAAATGATGTGACCGAGGCGTGGGAGGTTGGCGCGGGCAAAGCGCTGTCTGGAATGGTCAAGCGCGTTGCGCGCGAGATGGAGACAAAAGCAATCGGAACGGCCGCGGATATTGCCGCGCTTAAGGGATAAGGACGGGCTTTATGTTTGATTTGACAGGAAAATCTGCGCTTGTGACGGGTGCATCAGGGGGGATTGGGGCGGATATTGCGCGCGCGTTGCACAGCGCGGGAGCAGTGGTTGCCCTATCTGGCACACGGGTTGAGCCGCTTGAGGCCCTCGCCGCTGAACTGGGTGAACGCAGCCATGTTCTGCCGTGCAATTTGTTCGATGCTGAAGCGGTTGAAGCCCTGCCAAAACAAGCCATTGAGGCTATGGGTGCGATGGATATTTTGGTCAATAATGCGGGCATCACACGCGATAACCTGTTTATGCGGATGTCAGACGAAGAATGGGCGCAGGTGTTGGAGGTTAATCTGACCTCAACCATGCGGCTGTGCCGCGGCGCGTTGCGCGGTATGATGAAATCGCGCTGGGGTCGTATCATCAATATCAGCTCTATCGTGGGGGCAACGGGCAATCCAGGGCAGGGGAATTATGCAGCCGCGAAAGCGGGCATGGTGGGTATGTCAAAAAGCCTTGCCTATGAGGTGGCGAGCCGTGGCGTGACTGTGAACTGTGTCGCGCCAGGTTTCATTGCAACACCGATGACAGATAAGCTGAATGATGATCAAAAAGCGGCCATCAATGTCAAAATCCCCGCAGGGCGGATGGGAACACCCGAGGAGATCGCGGCAGCCGTGCTGTATCTGGCATCAAATGAAGCGGGATATGTTACAGGGGCCACGTTGCATGTGAATGGCGGCATGGCGATGCTGTAACAGTTGTGCCGTTATGGTGGGATTGAGGCATTGCCTTATTTCGCAAACATGCTATAGCGGCGCTGATTTTCACCGAAAGGCTTTGCTTTTCGGCGGCTCTGGTTCTGACATTTCTCTGGTTGAGTCGGTTGGGATCGGGATTGAGCGGCCAAAATCGGCCCAGTGAAACAGTGCAGGGGATAAACCCACGCACGAAACGGATGAGGAAAGAACATGAGCGATATCGCAGGTCGCGTGAAGAAAATTGTTGTCGAGCATCTGAGCGTAGATGAAGACAAAGTGACTGAAAACGCGTCTTTCATTGACGATCTGGGCGCGGATTCGCTCGATACAGTCGAGTTGGTAATGGCGTTCGAGGAAGAATTTGGCATCGAAATCCCCGATGATGCGGCGGAAACGATCCAGACTTTCGGCGATGCGGTCAAGTTCATCACTGACGCGCAATAAGCCATTCCCCCACAGTCCGCTTAGTGGCTGAGGGATAGGTTTTGAAAACGGCATCGTTGCGGCGGTGCCGTTTTTTTGTGCCAAAATGGCAAGGGAATCTGCCTGATTTCTGCGAGAGGGATTGCCCATCTTGGCACCCCTAGGCTATCAACGTGCAAGCTTTCGCGAAACGAGAGAAGGGCAGTGAAGATGCGGCGCGTTGTTGTGACAGGATTGGGACTGGTGACACCTCTGGCCACAGGGGTGGAGGAGACATGGTCGCGGCTTTTGGCGGGCCAATCAGGGGCGGGAACCATCACCCGTTTTGACGCAAGCCATCTGGCAACGACCTATGCCTGCGAAGTGAAGCGCGGCGATGGGTCGGATGGGACCTTTAACCCTGATCTTTACATGGAGCCGAAAGAACAGCGCAAAGTGGATGAATTCATCCTCTATGGCGTTGCGGCGGCCGAGCAGGCCATCAAAGACGCAGGATGGGAACCCGAAGATCGTGATGCGCTTGAGCGCACAGGTGTTTTGATTGGGTCTGGCATTGGTGGCTTGGCCTCGATTGCGGAAACATCCATCACGCTGAAGGAAAAAGGGCCGCGCCGCGTATCGCCTTTCTTTGTGCCAGGTGCGCTGATCAACCTGATCTCTGGGCAAGTGTCGATCAAATATGGCTTCCGTGGGCCAAACCATGCGGTTGTAACGGCCTGTTCCACAGGCGCACATGCCATTGGGGACGCGGCGCGTCTGATCCAATGGGGTGATGCGGATGTGATGATTGCAGGCGGTGCAGAAAGCCCGATTTGTGAAATTGGTATTGCGGGCTTTAACGCGTGTAAGGCGCTGTCGACCAAGCGGGGCGATGAGCCGCAAAAAGCCAGCCGTCCATGGGATAGCGACAGTGACGGGTTCGTCATGGGCGAAGGCGCGGGCGTGGTTGTGTTGGAGGAATATGAACACGCCAAAGCGCGCGGCGCAAAAATCTATGCGGAGATTTTAGGCTATGGCCTGTCGGGCGATGCCCATCACATCACCGCCCCACCACCTGACCATGAAGGGGCCGAGCGCGCGATGCGTGCCGCGCTTAAGCGTGCAGGGCTAGCGCCGTCAGATGTGGATTACGTCAATGCGCATGGCACCTCGACTATGGCCGATACCATTGAATTGGGCGCGGTTGAGCGGTTGATGGGGGATCATGCGAAAAATCTGCTGATGTCCTCAACAAAATCCGCAACAGGGCATTTGTTGGGTGCAGCGGGCGCGATTGAGGCGATCTTCTCTATCTTGGCCATTCGTGACCAAATCGCCCCCCCAACAATTAACCTTGATACGCCTGCGGCAGAAACGGCCATCAATCTTTGCGCCAATCAGGCTGTGAAGGGCGAGATCAATGTGGTGCAGAGCAATTCCTTTGGCTTTGGTGGGACAAATGCCTGTCTGATTATGGGGAAAGTCTGACATATGTGGAAAAGCGTGGCTGCGAATGCGTTCAGCCTGCTGATTGTGCTATGTATCGCCGTGGCTGGCGCGATCGGGTGGGGTCAGCGGGAATTTACCAAGGAAGGGCCGCTTGAGGGGCCGATCTTTTTCGAGGTGCCGCGCGGTGCGGGCCTGTCGCAAGTGGCGGCCCGTTTGGCCGAAGCGGGGGCTGTGACGCATCCTGCTATTTTTCGTTTGGGCGCAGAATATAGTGACATGGCAGGCGCTATTCGTGCAGGGTCTTTTGAAATCCCTGCGCGCGCCTCAATGGAGGAGATTTTGGGGGTCATCACCCAAAATGCCGCCCCCGTTTATCGTTATGTTGCAACCTATGTTCTGCGCATAGATGGCACGGGCGAGCAGCGTCTGGTCGAGCGGGTGCCTGGCACGGGCGAAGTCATTGAATTGGCTGAATTTGCCTATGATGCGGAAATCCCAACGATTTACAGCGAAATCACCGAAAGCGGCGCAAGCATTGCCTATCGCGTGTCGATCCCAGAAGGTTTGACATCGTGGCAGATTGTTGAAGGGCTGAAATCAGCAGAATTCCTAACCGGTGAGGTAGCGGAGATCCCTTCCGAAGGGTTATTGGCCCCGGACACCTACGAGGCCACGCGCGGCATGGCGCGGGCGGAGCTGTTGGTTCAGATGCAAGCCCGCCAAGAGGCCATTTTGATGGAGGCGTGGGCCAATCGTGCAGAGAACCTGCCAATCAGCACGCCGCAAGAGGCGTTGATCTTGGCCTCAATCATCGAAAAAGAAACGGGGCAGGCTGAAGAGCGCGGTGTTGTTGCCAGTGTCTTTACCAATCGTCTGCGGCAGGGAATGCGTTTGCAGACTGACCCGACTGTGATCTACGGCGTCACGGAGGGGCAAGGCGTGTTGGGGCGCGGCTTGCGGCGCAGTGAACTTGACCGCGTAACCCCTTGGAACACATATCAAATTGACGGCCTGCCGCCAACGCCGATTGCAAATCCAGGGCGCGCTTCTATTGAAGCGGCGTTGAACCCTGACGACACGAATTACATCTTTTTCGTGGCAGATGGCACGGGCGGTCATGCCTTTGCTGAAACATTGGCCGAGCATAACCGAAATGTCGCGCGCTGGCGCGAGATTGAGGCGGATGCACGAGCCAATTCTGGAAATTAACCGCGGCGCAGAACGAAACGGCAGGCGTCCGCGCCTGCAGCAGCGCAAGCTGTTTCACGGCAGATGACATCAGGACTGACGAGGCGGCGATAGAGCCGTTCAAAAACCGCGCAGTGCCAGTGGCACAAGGGGTTGTCTGAGCTTTCGCCGCCAATCACGGGGTTGTCCGCAATTTCAAATTCCCAAGGTGAAATCACGCGAAAGCGGCCTGAGCCTGCAAATGTCCAAGCATTGCGCGCAATCGCATGAAACAGGGCGCGGGCGGCGAAATTTGCGGGCAAAAACCCCATCAATATTTGTGCCTTTGCGGGGATGCGATGGGTGATGATGTAATCGGCCGTTGCCCGCCCTGCCTGTGCGCAGAGCCCGGCGGCCTGTTGCGGGAAAGCCGCGCGCAGGCCTTGGTGGATGCGGGCGGCATCGCCTTCGGGGATCATGTGATCACCTGAGGGAATTTCGGTTTGTGTTCGCAAAAACAACGCCTTGCGGGCCTGTTCACCCACCGAATGATCAAGAACGGGGATTAATTGCAGGATGGCATTGGGGCCGATGAGGGCGGCATCGGCCATTTAGACATCCTCCGCCGCTTTGCCCCGTTCGGCGCTGCGGGCCTTCATTTGATCACGCACTGCTTCGCGGCGTTCTTTTGCGCGGGCCGCGCGGTCTGCTGCGGCCTCCCAATCTGCGACTTGAGCAGGGGCTAGGGTGCGGCTTTCGTCAAATTGGAAATCCACGGATTTCTTGGTTTGCGGCCCCCAATAGCCTGCCTTGCCCAAGTCATAGAAACTGCGCTGCACACCCGCCTTGAGAAAGGCCTTTAGACAGCCAAGCAGGTAACGCCGCCGATACCCTGTGCCGCGCCAGGGGTAATGGAAAAGCGCCTTGCGCATATAGAAGCGGCGGTAGTTTTTCATGACCCCGTCAAGCAATTCGCCCCGCTCCATCGCGGCGGGTTTCATGATCGGGGTGACAAAGTTGTATTTGGAAAAGTCGTAGATCTCGACCTGATCCTTTAATTCCTGAAACAGGGGGGTGAAGGGCCAAGGCGTATACATGGCCCAATTTGCCAAATCAGGCTGCCAATCCCACGCCATTTGGAAGGTTTCCTCAAGCGTTTCAGGGGTTTCATTGTCGAGCCCCACGATGAATTGCGCCTCCGTAAAGATGTCGGCCTCACGCAAGAGACGAATGGCCGTCTTGTTCTCTTCGACCTTGGTTTCTTTGTTGAAGCGGTCGAGTTTCATCTGCGCTGCGGCCTCTGTCCCGAGGCTGACATGGACAAGACCCGCTTTGCGGTAGAATTTCAGCAATTCTCGGTCACGGTAGATATCGGTTACGCGCGTGTTGATGCCCCATTGCACACGCCGCGGCAGGTCGCGCTTAATCAATTCCTCGCAAAATTCGATGAATTTACGGCGATTGATCGTGGGTTCCTCATCGGCAAGAATAAAGAAGCCAACCCCATGATTTTCAACCAAATCTTCGATTTCATCGACCACGGATTTGGGGTCACGCACGCGGTAGTCGCGCCAGAATTTCCATTGGCTGCAAAAGGAGCATGTGAAGGGGCAACCGCGCGCCATGTTGGGAATGGCGACCCGCGTGCCAAGGGGGATGTAGATATATTTGGGCCAATCGAGAATTGTCCAATCGGGTTTAATCGCGTCTAGGTTCTTGATTGTGGGCGCGGCCTGGGTGGCGACAATTTCATCGCCGTCTCTGAAGGCCAGCCCATGGATGCGGGCGCGATCTTCCGGATAGCGGTCTGTGGCGA
>ENA-OUOG01003681-OUOG01003681.1-marine-metagenome-genome-assembly--contig:-NODE-3681-length-14022-cov-18.064611_pt1 | contig 14022 bp, 12 predicted proteins | sample MGYA00248635_ERZ508505 | MGnify/ENA primary metagenome ERZ508505 (study PRJEB26176, sample SAMN06267871) | marine metagenome | isolation source: Saanich Inlet, British Columbia, Canada | place: Pacific...
GCATCCAGCGATGTCCCTTCATATTCACGCGACAAGGTGGCCCCCGTCTCAAGGCACATGGCCGAGATTTGATCATGCAGCGCATAGATCGGCGAGAGCGACAGGATGGTTTGTTCGGCCAGATCAGAAGGATCAATCATCGCCTTTTCGGTCAGGGGGTGGTCGACAGGAAGGGCCACACTCAGGTTCTCGCGAAACAGGCGCGCTGTGACAATCGAGGCCCCGACCACGGGCAATTGGGTCAGGATCAGATCATGCGTGCCGTCATTCAATTCGCGCTGCAAATCACGCGGAATACCTTCGCGGATATAAAGCCGCAAATCAGGGTGGGAGCGGTGCAGGTCGGCCACCACATTAGGCATGAGATAGGGGCCAAGCGTTGCCGAAGTACCAAGGCGCACCGTGCCGCCAATGCCTGATTTAAGCGTGACAGACAGATCAAGGATGCCTTGGGCCAGATCAAGGACTTCACGGGCGCGCATCGCCACTTCCCGCCCTGGCAAGGTCAACCTGATGGATCCGCGCCCGCGTTCGACCAATTGCAGATCAAGCGCGTCCTCCAGCGTTTTGATCTGCACCGAGAGCGATGGTTGCGAGATGCCGCAGCGCTCGGCGGCAAGGCGGAAATGCCCTGTTTCTTCCAAGGCAATCAGATAGCGCATCTGGCGCAGGGTGATCGGGAGCGCGGGAGAGGGCATCACAAGCTCGTTAGTTTTTTCCTATTGAATTTTCATATACCTTTACCTTTTCCTTTTGCAAGCCAAAGCCTATTTCAAGTCTATCGGGTAGGAGTGCTCGAACGGAGATGGCACTGGCACGGTGCCGATCCGCGTAAAGTGATTTGCAGAGCGGGTTGCTAGTCCCTTCCTATGCTCACGGAACCGCAAATCACTGGTCGGGCATTTCAGAAGTGGCTTTGCCGTAGCCCTTTTGAGATGTCCGGCCTTTTTATTGGCCCTTGTCTGGGTGCAAGCCTTGGCTGGCATAGTGAAATTTTAGGTAAACCAGCGCAGTTCAGCGCCAATTTGCACGGGGAAAAAAGTGGCAAGCAACGGGCAAGACGTTTCCCGCATTTTCGGCGGGCCTGCTGGATGGATTTCGGTCGCTCTGCCGTTCGCGCTATTCCTGTGGTTTCTTCAATTCGTCGCCCCCGTCGCCGCGGGTGAGGTTGTGATCTTCACGATCAGCTGGATCCCGTCCTTGGGCGTTGACCTCTCGATGCGGCTGGACGGGTTGAGCCTGACCTTCGCGCTGCTGATCACGGGGATCGGTGCCTTGGTGACGCTTTACTCCACCACCTATCTTGGCGGGCATCTGCATTACCCAAGATTTGTTCTCTTCTTGCTTATGTTCATGCTGGGAATGCTTGGGCTGGTCCTAGGGGAAAACCTGCTTGGGCTTTTTGTCTTCTGGGAGATCACGACGATCTCCTCCTATTTGCTGATCGGCTTCAATAGCGACAGCCCCAAATCGCGCCGCTCGGCGTTGCAGGCCCTGCTTTTGACAGGCACGGGCGGGCTGGCGCTTTTGGCGGGTATCATCATGCTTGGCAATGTCGCGGGCAGCTTCGACCTGTCCGAGATTTTGGCCCAAGGCGATATGATCCGCGCCCATAGCCTTTATGTGCCGATCACCATTTTGTTCCTTGCAGGCGCTTTTACGAAATCGGCGCAATTCCCGTTTCATTTCTGGCTGCCGAACGCGATGGCTGCACCCACGCCTGTGTCGGCCTATTTGCATTCGGCGACGATGGTGAAGGCGGGCATCTATTTGATGGCGCGGATGAACCCTGCACTTGGCTCTACCGATCTTTGGTTCTGGGCCTTGGTCATTGCGGGTGGCTTTACAACTGTTTTCGCCAGCGTGCTTGCGGTGCGCCAGACCGATATCAAACAGGTTCTGGCCTATACAACACTGATGGCTTTGGGTGCGCTGACGCTGTTTATCGGCGCGGGCAGCAGCGATGCCATCAAGGCGGCGATGCTGTTTTTGGTGGTGCATTCCCTGTATAAAGCCGCCCTGTTCTTGATGATCGGCATTGTGGATCACCAGACAGGAACGCGCGAAGCGGGTGTTTTGCGCGGGCTGGCCCGCAAAATGCCAATCACCTTTGCGGGTGCAGCTCTGGCAGCGATTTCCATGGCAGGCATTCCCCCGTTCATGGGCTTTATCGGCAAGGAGTTCCTCTATAAGGCGGGGCTTGGTCTGGAAGTCGCCTCGCTCTGGGTGACGGGCACGATCTTTGCGGCCTCGGCCTTGATGTTCGTTGCAGCCGGTATCGTTGCTTTCCGCCCCTTCTTTGGCCCGCTGGCCGACACGCCAAGCCCCGCGAAAGAAGGGCCATGGCCGATGTGGATCGGGCCGCTCTTGCTGGGGGCGTTTAGCCTCGGCTTCGGGCTTATGCCCCATCTGGCGGAAAGCTGGCTTGTCGCGCCTGCGACTTGGGCGGTTTATGGGGATAACACCGTTGTGGTTGACCTCTATCTTTTCCGTGAGGTGAACACGGCCTTCATTTTGTCGATGATCACCTTCGCGACAGGCTTTGCGATCTATCTGGTACATGCGCGGCTGCGCGATGCTTTGGGCCGCATCTTCCACGCGAACCCGATCAAATTTGACCCCGCATGGGACCGCATTCTGGACGGGTTGAAGGCCTTGGCCGCGTGGCAAACCAACCTGCTGCAATCAGGCGTTTTGCAGCGCTATCTCTTTGTTGTCTTTGCGACATTGGCGGCGGCTATTCTGGGGACGATCTGGTTCAAGGACGTGGCCATTTCCGTCGATGTGGAAGCACAGCTTGATGGCTTGCTCTTCAAGCATTGGGCCGTGTTGGTCTTCATCTCGGCAGGCGCTTTGCTGACCGCCTATACGGGCAGCCGAATGACCGCGATCGCTTCGCTTGGTGTGGTGGGCATCGGTGTCGCGCTGATCTTCATCATGTTCTCGGCCCCCGATGTTGCGATTACCCAGCTTCTGGTCGAGACGCTGGTGGTGGTCTTGGTTGCGGTGGCCATGCTGAAACTGCCCCAGCTTGACCCGCCCCAAAAACGTGATCGCCGGCCTTGGCACGCGGCCTTGTCGGTATTGGTCGGTATCGCTGTGACCGCCGTGTTGCTGGCCGTTCTGCAGGTGGATTTTGACAGACGCCTGACCACCTATTTCGAGCAGGCAAGCTGGCCCGATGCCTTTGGCCGCAACATCGTCAATGTCATTCTGGTTGATTTCCGCGCCATCGATACCTTCGGCGAGATCGCCGTGGTCATGGTGGCAGCCCTTGCCGCCTATGCCTTGCTGCGGGGCACATATTACGGGCGCAAAGACAGCGCAGACGGGGAGGACCGGACATGATGAATTCAATCATCCTGAGTGCAGCCTCGCGGCTTTTGGTGGCGCTGTTGCTGGTCTTTTCGGTCTTTATGCTTCTGCGTGGCCATAACTTGCCAGGCGGCGGGTTTATCGGTGGCTTGATCGGCTCGACGGGGTTTGTCGTCTATGCCATCGCACGCGGGTTTCAGGCCACGCGTGAAACCCTGCGGGTCGAGCCGCAATCCATCGCCGTTGTGGGCCTTGGTATTGCTTTGGCCGCTGGCCTGATGCCCGCCCTTTTTGCCGAGCCGCTTTTCACGGGGCAGTGGATGTTTCTGGGCGGCAGCTATGAGGAGGGCGGCATCCCGATCAGTTCGGTCCTCATGTTTGATATTGGCGTCTATCTCGTGGTCTTCGGAGCGATCCTGACCATTGTCTTAGCTTTGGAAGAGGAGGTCTGAGCGATGGAACTTCTCATTGCCATAATGGTTGGAGTTTTGGTGGCGACAGGCACCTATATGATGCTGGCGCGCAATGTTTTGCGGTTCCTGTTCGGGATGATCCTGATCTCGAATGCGGCGAACCTGACGATCTTTGTTTCGGGGCGTTTGACACCTGCCAGTCCCCCTTTGATCCCTTATGGCGCGGATGCACCGCTGGTCGAGGTTGCCAATGCCCTGCCGCAGGCGCTGGTGCTTACGGCTATTGTGATCGGCTTTGGCCTGTTCGCCTTTGCGCTGACGTTGGTCTATCGCGGGTATCAATCGCTTGGCACCTTGATGTCGGATGAAATGCGGGTCGCTGAACCCAAATCGGAGACCAAAACATGAGTTGGTATCTCGCGGCTCCGATCGTCATTCCTTTTGTAACGGCGGTTTTTGCCTTCCTGTTCCGCAATGGCCCTGAGGGGCGCTGGATTTCCGTAATTGGCTCCGCCGCCCTTCTGATCGCCTCGGGGCTGTTGATGCGGGTCGTTCTGGCGGAAGGCGTGGTCGCGGCGCAAATGGGCACTTGGGCCGCCCCGTTCGGGATTACGCTGGTCGCGGACCTTCTAAGCGCTGTGATGGTGGTGATCACAGGTATCACGGCTTTGGCTGTGGCGGTCTACGCTTTGGCCGATATCGATGCGCGCAAGGAGCAACTGGGCTATCACGCGCTCTTTCAGGTCTTGCTTGCGGGTGTTGTCGGCTCCTTCCTGACAGGGGATGTCTTTAACCTTTATGTCTGGTTCGAGGTGATGCTGATCTCCTCCTTCGGCCTGCTGATCCTTGGCGGACGGCGCGAGCAGCTGGATGGTGGCATCAAATATGTGACGCTGAACCTTGTCTCGACCATCCTGTTCCTGTCGGCCATCGGTCTTTTGTACGGGATGACTGGTACGCTCAATATGGCGGATCTGCATTTCGCCATCCAAGAGGTCGAGAACCAAGGTTTGGTCGTTGTCGTGGCCATGATGTTCATGGTGGCCTTCGGCGTGAAAGCGGCGGTCTTCCCGCTCTTTTTCTGGCTGCCTGCCTCCTATCACACGCCCTCGGTTGCGGTCTCGGCGATCTTTGCGGGCCTGCTGACCAAGGTAGGTGTTTATGCCTTGATCCGGACCTTCACGCTGATCTTCTCGGGCGATATCGCCTATACCCACACGATCCTGCTATGGGTTGCAGGCTTCACCATGGTGACGGGCGTTTTGGGCGCGGCGGCGATGAATGATTTCCGCCGTATCCTGAGTTTTCATATCGTAAGCCAGATTGGGTATATGATCCTTGGCTTGGCGCTTTATACGCCTTTGGCTTTGATGGGCGCGGTGTTCTATCTGGTGCATCACATCATTGTAAAAGCGAACCTGTTCCTTGTTGCAGGTGTTGCACGCAGGATCGCGGGTTCGACCGAACTGTCTGCAATAGGCGGCTTGTACAAATCGGCGCCTTTGCTGGGGGTTTTGTTTCTGATCCCTGCGTTCAGCCTTGCAGGCTTTCCGCCGCTCTCGGGCTTTTGGGCCAAATATATCGTGGTGAAAGCAGCCCTAGATATCGAGGCATGGGCAATCGCAGGGATCGCTTTGGTGGTGGGTTTGCTGACCATCTACTCGATGACCAAAATCTGGGGCAATGCATTCTGGAAGCCGCACCCAGCAGGGCTGGAGCCCAAGCTATCCTCGCTGCCCATGCGGGATCGCGCGGCGCTGCTCTCTCCGATTGCGGCCCTTGCCGTTCTGACCTGCGTTATCGGCTTCTACCCTGAGCCTTTCGTACAATTCGCTGAACGGGCCGCAGGGCAGTTGCTGGACCCGACCGAATATGTCGAAGCCGTTTTGGGGCAGGGCGTGCTTGCGCCTGAGGGTGGGGCCAGTCAGTCGGCAATGCTGGAGGTGGGCGAATGAATATCTTCGGGTTCAACATCATGCTCGCCGTGGTTTGGGCGGCCCTCACAGGCGGGTTCAGCCTTGTGAACCTCGCCTTTGGTTTCGTGATGGGATCAGGCGCGCTTTATATGTCGAAATCGCTCTTTCCGGGCTGTGACCTCTATTTCAAACGCGTCTGGCGCTGGACAAAACTGATTGTGCTTTTCCTCTATGAATTGGTCGCAAGCTCGATCCAAGTGGTGTGGGATGTCTTGACGCCCGACCACCGAGCGCGCCCCAGAATTATCTCGATGCCGCTGGATGTTCAAAGCGAGATGGAGGTGCTTCTTCTGACCAATATGATCTCGCTGACACCTGGTACGCTCTGCCTTGATGTCACCGAGGATGGCCAAACGCTCTATATCCACGCGATGTTCGGCGATGACCCAGATGAAATTCGCAGGCAGATCAAACAGGGCATGGAGCGTTGGGTCAAAGAGGCGATGGAGTAGAGATATGAGTATTCTGGAAATATCCATCGAGATCGCCTTTATCCTCGTCATGCTGGGGGTGGTCTTCGCCTTCATCCGCCTCGTCAAAGGCCCGAGCCTTCCTGACAGGGTCGTGGCGCTGGATATGATGACGGTTCTGATCGTCTCGTTTTGTGGCCTCTTCGCGCTGCGATCAGATGACCAAACCTTCATCGATGTGGCTATCGTATTGGCGCTGATCGGCTTTCTGGCCACTGTCGCGCTGGCGCGTTTTGTGGAACGCAGGCAGGCCACTGTCCAAGATGAACAGGCCGAGACATCGAAGGAGCAAGACCAATGATTATCGAATTGCTTCTGTCTGTTCTGGTTCTTCTTGGCGGGTTCTTCTGCTTTGTGGCGGGACTTGGCATTTTGCGACTGCCCGATGTTTTGATCCGCATGCATGCCTCGACCAAGGCTGGCACATTGGGTTCGGGGCTATTGCTGATTGCAGTGGCGATATATTTCGGCGATCTCGCGACAACCACGCGCGCGGTGCTGACCATCGTTTTCTTGCTGCTCACAGCGCCAGTGGCCGCCCATATGATCGGACGCGCGGCCTTTCGGTCGCGGGTGCCGCTCTGGCGAACCAAGATCGAAGACGGGGCCGAGGAAAACCTCAAACGCTGAGGCGCTCAGGTCATCAGAAAATCGAAATGGCCATCGGGCAGGCAGGCGCAGGCCACCAGTTTGCCCGTTTCATGCGCGCCCGTGTTCAGGGCCACACGCCCCTCGCCCAGATAAGGGATCGTGACCCTGTGATGCCCATAGGCGATCCAGTTTCCATCCACTCGCGCGCGGCTTTCCAATTCGGGATGCCCCCAAAGCAAAATCCGCGCGCTTTGCGTCTCGAGCGAGCGATAGGGGTCGGCACCTGCATGGGTCGCGCAGAGATTGCCTGACACCCATGTCAGAGGAAGCTGCGCCAGCCAATCGGCCACGCCATCGGGCAGGGCACGGGCAAGGGCATTGGCCAGCCCGTCTGATTGCTCACCATCCGATACAGGATCAAGGCCAAGCGATCTGAGGGTTTCAACCCCGCCCGAGCGTAACCAACGCGGGCCGCGCGTTGCGGGATTTTCCAATGTATCCAGCAGCATCCGTTCGTGATTGCCCATCAGGCAGGTGACATTTTCGGGAAAGCTGGTGCTGAGTTCGTGAAGCCGCTTTAACACCTCAAGGCTGTCTGGCCCGAAATCAATGTAGTCACCCAAAAAGACAAGCTGCGGGTCCGTGGCGCGGATGGCTCCGATATGGGCGTCAATCTTTTCGAGCATCTGCTCCAGCAAATCGGCCCGACCGTGGATATCCCCTACAAGATAGCTGGGTTTTTCAGGGCGAGGCGCATCCACCGAGGCGGCTTGCTCAGCCGCAGGCTGGGATGGCTTGGAACTGCCAAAGACGGATTTGAGACCCTTGATCATGTGATCTTATCTGCGCTCTCGGCGCGGGTTTCGCAATGGCTCTATTCGCGGGCACGCAGAATGCGCGCAGGACGGGCCGCCAAAGGCCGCAGCGCAAAGGCCAGCCCTGCGATCAGGGTGGCCAAAGCGCCCCCGATAACGATGGCAAAGGCGGATACGGGCTCAAACCGATAGGTGGTTTCCATCACGAAGGTCATCACAGCCCATCCCCCAAGCGCGCCTGTGGCGATGGCCACCAAACCCGCGGCCCCACCCAGAATGGCGGAACGGATGGCAAAACTGGCCAAGACAGTGCCGCGCACCGCTCCGAGGGTTTTCAAAACCGCCGCCTCAAAGACGCGCGCCCGTTCGCCTGCGGCAGCCGCCCCGATCAGCACGACAAAGCCCGTGATCAAGGTGGCCAGCGCGCCATAGGAGGTTGCCGCCGCGATCCCGCGCAGGGCGTCGGCCACATTGTCCAGCGCGTCGCGCACACGGATCGCGGTGATATTGGGCGCATCACCCGCGACATCGCGCAAAATGGCGGCCTCTGCCTCCTGCTCGGCATAGACGGTGGCGATATGGGTATGGGGTGCACCTGCCAAGGCGGCCTCGTTCAGGGTCAGAACAAAGCCGATCCCCGCATTCGAGAAATCAACTTCGCGAAAGGCGGCCAATCTGGCGGTGATATCGCGCCCCAGAATATTGACGGTAATCTCATCCCCGAGGGACAGCCCGATTTCGGTGGCTTCCTCGGCGGCGAAGGCCATCAAGGGCGGGCCTGAATAGTCATCGGGCCACCATTGGCCTTGCGTGATCTGATCGGCGGGCGGGGCGGTGGTGGAATATGTCACCCCGCGATCTCCGCGCAGTACCCAGTGATTGCCCGCAACCTCGCGGGCAGGCTGCCCGTTGATTTGCGTTACAACGCCCCGCAGCATGGGGGCCGTTTCGACGCGGCTGACAGCGGGGTCGGCTTCGACGCGGTCAAGGAAGGGCTGCAATTGGTCGGTTTGGATATCGACGAAGAAATAGGAGGGCGCGACATCGGGCAGATCAGCTTGGATCGCGGCGCGCAGGTTCGAGTCGATCTGCCCCACAGCGGCCAGCACGCTCAACCCCAAGCCAAGCGAGAGCACGACCGAAGCCGCCTCCGAGCCGCGACCGCCAACTGATCCAAGGGCCAGCCGCAGCGCCGTGTGCCCCCTTAAAGCGCGCGATTTTCCAAGCCGCCGCGCGAGGGATTTGATCGCCCAAGCGGCGAGCGCCAGAAGCAGCAGCGCGCCCAAAATTCCGCCGATAGTCCAAGTGGCAAGAAAGGTCGTGCCTGAAAAGCCAATCGCCGCCGCAGACAGCCCTATGGCCAAAAATCCGATGACCAACAGATAGGGCAGGCGCGGCCATGTCATGGATGCGCCGCCTGCATCGCGAAACAGCGAGGCCGCGCGGACTTGTTCGGTGCGTGCCAAAGGTAGGAGCGTGAAAATCAGGGCGGTCAGCGCACCGTAGAGCGCGGCTTCGGCCAAGGGGGCGGGGTAAAGGCTGAAGGCCACAGGCACGGGCAGCTGCGCCGAAATGATTGGGAACAGCGCCAAAGGTGCCAGCGCGCCAAGCATAAGGCCAAGGGCCAGCCCGATCAGCGTCAAAACCCCGATTTGTAGGAAATAGGCCGCAAGGATTGTGCCCGAGGATGCGCCAAGGGTTTTGAGCGTTGCGATGGTGGTGACCTTGCCCTCAAGATAGGCCCGCACCGCCGAGGACACCCCGACCCCGCCCACGGCAAGCCCCGCCAGCCCGACCAGCACCAGAAAGGCCCCGATGCGTTCGACAAAGCGCTGCACGCCCGGTGCGCCATTGCGTGCATCCTGCCAGCGCATGCCTTGGTCGCGGAACAATTGCTCGGCTTCATCTTCAAGGGCCGCAAGATCGGCCCCTTGAGGCAGGCGCAATCTGTATTCGGTGTTAAACAGGGTGCCCGGTTCCAGCAGGCCCGTGCCCTCCAGCCCTGCCAGCGAGACAATCGTGCGCGGCCCGAGCGAGAAACCACCCGAGGCGCCATCAGGCTCGATCAGCAAAGCTGCTCGCAACTCGAATTCCTGCGTGCCAAGGCGGAAGATATCGCCAATCTCCATTCCCATACGGTCGATCAGAACTTGCTGCATCACCGCGCCGTAGCGTCCGTCTTGCTGTTCCAAGGCCTCGGCCAGTGGCATCTCGGGGCCAAGCGCTACGCTGCCGTAAAGCGGGTAGGCTCCGTCGACACCACGGATTTGGGTGAGCGCGCGTTCGGGTCCATCTTCGGCATCCATCACCGCCATGGAGCGGAAATCCACCGTCTCGGAAACAGCCTCGGCGATGTGGGCCATATGGCTGCGCTCATCCTCGCTGGCGAAGCGATAGGTGAACTCCATCTCGGCATCGCCCCCAAGGATCACCGCCCCCTCGCGGGCCAAGCCTTCCTCGATGGATTGACGCACCGTGCCCACAGCCGCAATCGCGGCTACACCGAGGGCGAGACAGGCCAGAAAAATCCGAAAGCCGCGAATGCCGCCTCGGAGTTCCCGTCGCGCGATGCGCCACGCCATCCTCATTCGGCAGCTTTCATATCGGTATCGTCAATCCGGCCATCGCGGAGCCGGATCACACGGTCACAGCGCGTGGCCAATTCACGCGAATGGGTCACCAGAACAAGGGTCGAGCCGTATTTGTCGCGCAGCCCCAGTAGCAAATCCATGATCTGTGCGCCTGTTGTCTCATCCAGATTGCCGGTGGGTTCATCGGCCAATAGGATCGACGGGCGCGGGGCTGCGGCGCGGGCTAAGGCCACGCGCTGTTGCTCGCCTCCCGACATCTGGCTTGGATAGTGATCTGCGCGATGCGCCAACCCCACGGCGTCCAGTTCCGCCTCTGCCCGCTCGAACGCGTCCCTATGGCCCGCCAATTCCAGCGGAGTGGCAACATTTTCTAAGGCCGTCATCGTCGGAATAAGGTGAAAGGATTGGAACACCACCCCCATATGCTGCCTGCGAAACCGCGCGAGCTGATCCTCGGATAGGCTGGTGAGGTCATGGTCCAAGGCCAGCACCTGCCCGCCCGTGGCCCGCTCAAGCCCGCCCATTAACATCAGCAGCGATGACTTGCCCGATCCGGACGGCCCCACCAATCCAACGGTTTCACCCTTGTCGATCGACAAGGAAATGCCATGTAGGATATCAACGCGGCCTGCATTGCCATCTAGGGAAAGCGCGGCCTCGGAGAGAGAAAGGATCGGGTTTGCCATGTTCAAATTCACTGCCTCTATACCTGTAAAGGCATATGGTGTTGCGCGCTGGATCAGCAAGGTTTTCTTGGGAATTCTGTTCGGAACAGGTATGGCTGTTGCCCAACCTGTGACCATTGCGGCCTTGGGCGATAGCCTGACCCAAGGCTATGGCCTGATACAGGAAGACGGGTTCGTGCCCCAGCTTGAGGGCTGGCTGGCCGAGCGGGGCCACGAAGTTGTGATCCTCAATGCAGGTGTTTCGGGCGATACCACGGCGGGCGGTCTGGCGCGCGCGGCATGGACGTTGACGCCCGATGTGGATGCGATGATCGTGGCGCTTGGCGGCAATGATCTTTTGCGCGGTATCCTGCCCGAGGCCTCGCGCGAGAACCTTGCTGGTATCCTTCGCGCCGCACAGGAGGCGGAGGTTGAGGTCTTGCTGATCGGGCTGAATGCGCCTGGCAATTATGGCCCCGAGTTCCAGCGTGACTTCAACGCGATGTATCCTGACCTCGCCGCGCAATTTGGCACCCTTTATATCGAGAGCTTCTTGGGCGCATTGGAGACACAAGCGTCCGACAGCCGCTTGGACCAGAGCTATATGCAAGGCGATGGCATCCATCCCACGCGGGAGGGGGTGGCGCTGATCGTCGAGGCTGTTGGGCCAGAGGTGGAGACGCTTATTACGCGGGTCGGCCAGCCCTGATCGCGAAAACCTTTCGGTTTCTGGTCACAAACATCGGTTTCGCATCGATATCGGCACGCGGCTGGCCGCGTCTGATGTGCTGCCCAGACCATAAAGCCGCGAAGCGCCACGCTGAAAATTGACAAAGCGAACATGACTTGAAACACACCAAACAAGATCAGGAGTGAGCGTTTGGGCAAAGTATTCGATATTTTCGTCATCGGTGGCGGCATCAATGGCTGCGGGATCGCGCGGGATGCAGCGGGCAGGGGTTTGAGCGTTGCCTTGGCCGAGATGGAAGATTTGGCAGGTGCGACCTCCAGCGCCTCGACCAAGCTGTTTCACGGCGGGTTGCGCTATCTTGAATATTACGAATTCCGACTAGTGCGCGAGGCCTTGATCGAGCGTGAAACGCTGCTGCGCGCGATGCCTCATATCTCATGGCCGATGCGCTTTGTTCTGCCCCATCACACGGGGCTCAGACCTTGGTGGCTGATCCGTTTGGGATTGTTCCTTTATGACAATCTGGGGGGGCGAAAAATTCTGCCCGCCACAAAAACGATCTCGCTGCGCAACACTCCTGAAGGGGCCCCGCTAAGGGAGAGCTTTTCCCGCGCGTTTGAGTATTCGGATTGCTGGGTCGAGGATTCCCGCCTTGTCGTTCTGAATGCGCGTGATGCTGAGGCGCGGGGCGCGGAAATCATGACGCGTTCCAAGGTGGTCAGCGCCGAGCGCGTGGATGATCTGTGGCGCATCACCGTCGAGGCGGAGGGCGAAACCAAGGATTACATGGCGCGCGCTTTGGTCAATGCGGGCGGGCCTTGGGTGGCCGATATTGTGCAAAATGTGGCGCGGCAGAACTCCTCAGAGGGGGTGCGCTTGGTGCGTGGCTCCCATATCGTGACCAAGCGCCTGTTTGATCATGACAAATGCTACTTCTTCCAAGGCGGGGATGGGCGCATCATTTTTGCCATTCCTTATGAGACCGATTTCACCCTGATCGGCACCACCGATCAGGAGCATCAGGGCAGCGCGCGCGATGCTGTCTGCACGCCTGAGGAAAGCGACTATCTGCGCCGTTTCGCGGGTGAGTATTTTAAAACGCCGATCAAGGAACAGGATATCGTCTGGACCTATTCTGGCGTGCGCCCCCTGTATGATGACGGGGCCAGCAGCGCGACGGAAGCAACGCGCGATTATGTTCTCTCGCTTGATGATGCAGGCGCGCCGATGCTCAATATCTTTGGCGGCAAGATCACAACCTATAGGCGTCTGGCCGAAAGCGCCTTTGCCGAACTGGCCCCGTTCCTGCCTGAGGCAAAAGGGGATTGGAGCGCAGGCGTGCCCCTGCCTGGTGGTGATTTTCCTGTCGATGGCGTGGATGATCTGGTTGCGGCTTTGCGCGCGAAACATGGCTTCCTGTCTGACAGATGGGCCAAACGCCTTGTGCGGGCCTATGGAACCGATGCTTGGGCGATTTTGGGTGATGCGACCTCTCCCGATGCGCTTGGCACGGATTTCGGCGCGACGCTGACCGAGGCAGAGCTGCGCTGGCTGATGGACAAGGAATATGCCCGCATGGCTGAGGATGTGGTCTGGCGCCGCTCGAAGCTGGGGTTGCGGCTCTCGCCTGAACAGATCGCGGCGATTGACGCGTTCATGCATGCGCAATGACTTGCCCGCCCCGTAAACTGGGGTAGGCTTCGCGAAAGAGATAACGGGAGGGAAAAGCCGATGACCCATATTTTGGCCATCGATCAGGGAACCACGTCGAGCCGCGCGATCATCTTTGATAAATCGCTCACACCGATTGCCTCGGCTCAGGAAGAGTTCACACAGCATTTCCCCCATTCTGGCTGGGTCGAACATGACCCTGAGGATATCTGGTCCTCTACGGCGGGCACCTGCCGCGCGGCGATTGAACGGGCAGGGCTGGGGCCATCGGATATTGCTGCCATCGGCATTACAAACCAACGCGAAACCGTGGTGGTCTGGGATCGTGCCACGGGCAAGCCTGTGCATAACGCCATTGTCTGGCAGGACCGCCGCACCTCGGATCTTTGTGCGCGTCTGAAGGCCGAGGGCCATGAGGCGATGGTCCGCCAGAAAACGGGGCTTCTGCTGGATCCGTATTTCTCGGGCACCAAACTGGCTTGGCTTCTGGACAATGTTGATGGGATGCGCGCCAAGGCCGAGGCGGGTGATCTTGCCTTCGGAACGGTGGACAGCTTCCTGATATGGCGGCTGACGGGGGGCAAGTCGCATGTGACGGACGCGACAAATGCCGCGCGGACCTTGTTGTATAATATCCGCGAGGGCAAATGGGATGAAGAGATTTGCGCGCTTCTGAACATCCCGATGTCGCTTCTTCCCGAGGTGAAAGACACGGGCGCAGAATTCGGCATGACCCGCCCCGATCTTTTTGGCGCGCCTTTGCCCATTCTGGGTGTTGCGGGCGACCAACAGGCCGCCACGCTTGGTCAGGCCTGTTTCGAGCC
>ENA-OUOG01003684-OUOG01003684.1-marine-metagenome-genome-assembly--contig:-NODE-3684-length-14019-cov-3.867738_pt1 | contig 14019 bp, 14 predicted proteins | sample MGYA00248635_ERZ508505 | MGnify/ENA primary metagenome ERZ508505 (study PRJEB26176, sample SAMN06267871) | marine metagenome | isolation source: Saanich Inlet, British Columbia, Canada | place: Pacific...
TCTGTACCATCTAAAGATGATGACATATATCCTTTTTGAAAAGACTCAGATACCGGTATGAACGATGAAGTTAACTCAGGTAAAGTTATTATAGTTGGATCAGATAATGTTCCTGTTGTTATAGTTTGTAGGTCCTCTTTTGTAAATAAAGACAACTCATAGCCATCAATAGAACTTGAGATATATGCGCTTTGTGATAACAAAAGATGTGCACTTGCAAAAGACTCTTTAGTTACGAAGTTATCTGTATTGATTACTTCCTTTATTGCTTTAGTATTTACACCACCCCTTCCTACAACTATGTAACCAGGATACAATGCTCCACCTAAATCAACTACTACTTTATCGTTTGTAGGAATACTTATATCTGTTGGAACAAAAGCTGAACCTGTTTGATCAACTTCATAATAGTAAGTTTGTACAAATAATTCTGTGCTGTCAAAGCTGTGAAGTACCTCTACCGATCCGTCTCCTTTTACAAACTCTTGCTTAATTGTTAAATCTAAGTCAAGATAAGACGCAGTTAATGCATAAGATGCAGTGAGTGCAAAGTCTGCATCAGTTGCTTGTAGCTCCGCAATACTCTTTGATAAGTGTAAAAAGTTATAATCTACATGTTCGTGAGTAAGTGCACGCTCTAAAGTCTCGGCATTGGATGCCGATACTATCCTTAGCCTTAAGTGTGAAGCACTTGCTTCTGTGTATTGTACTGCCATCTTAAAAAATATACCTAAGTTACCTATAAATAGGGTTAGAAATGCAATGCATTTTTCACTTTTACATGTCCTCCAACCTTTTGATTGTTTCGAGTCCAAATTTGACCTGAGACTTACTGAAGAACTTACGGAAGTTTTGAATCTCTGATTGTTTTATTTGAGGGATTATGTATCCTCTGAGAGTAATATCAAAGTTCGTTGTTACCACTCTGTCTGTACCTGTTCCAACTTCTACAGTTGTACCAAAAGTATCGATACGAGCTCTAAACATGAATTTAGCTGCATCACCCCAGTAGCTGTCTTCTGCAAAGTTTGCTGCTTCGATAATACTATTCATCTGTTCTATATAATCTGTAAAGGCTGTACAACTGTATGTGATGGTTACAAAATCTGGTACAATACTTGCATAGTACTCTTCCTTTGGTCTTCTATTTGTGAGAACAGAAAAGTTGTCGTACACATTTTCCTTTGTATACTTGTTCTTTACTACAATAAAGTTTGATGGATTGTTAGCATCTACCTTATTAGTCAAACCTCTATCTTTAGATAAAGAAGTTCTCTTAAACATAATAAGAGGAGCCATGAACTTACCGTTCTTATCTCTCAATGCTCCATCCTTTTGTACGTTCGACCATCTCTCAGGTGAACCATACATAATGGGTACTTTAATCTTTTTTCCGTTCTGTATTACAGTTGGTTCAATAACCTCACTGAAATAGTACATGATAGACTCGTCTATATCCTGAAGACCTACATGTGGTGGTTTTGGTGAACCCTCTTTACGAGTTTGAAACTCTCTACGGCTAAAATCAGTACGAGCAGGAGGGACACTGTTTGTGTGTCCTTCTGGTTGCAGAGCTCTCTTTTCTTCTGCACTCTGCTGTGTTGGTTTGTACTTCTTGTTTGCCATTAGATTCTAGCCTCTTCTATTCCTAGTTTGTCTATTCTTGTTAAGTGAGCATCACAAATAATAGAAACACTTGCTCCATACTTCTCGTGATAGGTCTCTATCTCGTTATAATCGTTATCCTTTCCAAGGAATAACTGGTTCTCTCTTACTGTATCCACTTCGAAGTAATCTCCTTGCCAGTAAATGATATCTCCTACCTCAGCCATTAAACTTGCATCAACAAAGTCGTCCTTTATAAATGCAAAAGAAGCGTCTCTAGTCAGGTCTTGACCAAAGTCATTGGTGGATATCGTTTGGTCTCCTCTTGTGACTAAACAGTTTAGCTTAACGGGATCGTTAAAAACTTTATTTGAGCTCTCTCCATAGATGTTTGAGGTAGTACTTTCTAACGAAATCTTGTAATACCCTACAACTTGCTCTACTACATTGCTTAGTAGCTCACGAGCAACACCTCTGAATAGGTTGAAATCCTTACGATGCCCAAATATACTCATGAATGAATCTGCTTAATGAGGTTTTTAGCGTATTTAAACTCTTTTAATTCGGCGATATTCTTCATTGCAAGGCCCTTTAACTTCCTATATGCCTTCTCTGGAGGCATTGTTGTTAGCACTTTTACCTTCAAATACGAAGAATTCTTACCTTTTTTACCCTCATAATCCAACTTATCACTAACCACAGTAACACTATCTTCTGCACGAAGACGTTGTTCGATGTACTTCATAGTGGCTTCTTCAGTCCATTTTACATAGACCATAGTCTCGTATTCTGTATACGTTTCTGCTTCTGATAATATTTGAACTAACTTTGTCATTATTTTACGTAAATTACCATTGGGACATTACCAAATGTCGAGGTTAAGTTTTGAGACTCTTGTACTTTTCTCTGTAATTGATTGCTTCTAGAGGTTTGATCTAGAGTGTCTCTGAGTTGTTGAATCAATGCTGCTTTCTCTGAGCGTGCATCCGTAAGGAGGTCTCCTGCATTTAATGTTGTTTCACTACCTGGGATAGGTACTGTCGTGTACTTTCCACGTACATATCCTAACATCTCTTTAGCTACAGCCAATGCATACTCTCTAATCCACTGTCTACCTATTGAGTTTATCTTATTATAGTCTGGGTTTGCGTAAGGTACATTCGATATGTTAGAAATCTTATTTGCGTCGTTGTACAACATTGGAGCTGATTTCTCATCTTTTAAGTAATACTCAAACCATAAAACTGCATCTGATTTTGGAGATGGAAATAGTTTTAGGGTGTCATGTATAACCTCAAAAGAATAGCTGGATTTTCTTACCTGGTCATTAAGTTCAATTGCTTGAATTTTTAACATATCAAAACTCACTGGCATCAACATAAAGTTGATACCTGGAGAATATTGACCAAAGTCAAATGCATCCATCAAAGATTGTACACCCGTACCTGTACCTGCATAAGGATCAAAGTACCTTAAGATTGCTGGTGGTAGTTCGTGGAATACCTTTCTAATCTCAATGTCTCCTGTGATGTTGTTTGCTGTTCTAAATGCAGATAAATCGTAACTTTGCTTTCCTGCTTTTACTTCTATAGATCCAGAGTACTTTGTAATGTTACCTCCTACACCTGCTTCAGTACCATAATTCTCTGCAATTTGAACTGTACCTTGAAGGTTAGCTGCTAACACTCCGTCGTTTAGTTGTACAGTAGAATCACCACCTTCAAAGGACAAATAATTCTCCCTAACTTTATACTGATAAATCTCATTACCATACGCTGTTACAGCCTCTTCAAATGCGGCATAGAACGAACCAGAGTAGAGTTCTACCTCTAGCATAGGGTACCCAAGTCTAGTAGCAATATATACAGCTACTTTATCTGCATGCGTTTGAAAGTCTGTTTGATCATCATAGAAGCCATTTGGAGTTTGTCCAGGGCTAAAAGTTGATGATCCATTCCAGATTTGTATATCAGCCATAGGGAGGTTTTATTATAAATAGCAAATAAGACCTAATCCCTAAAAGTCTGGTACACCTTTAAGATTGGAGATACAATATCGTGTCTGTGGTTTCTTTCTAGTGCAATGAGCTTAAATCCTTCAACATGTTCTTCAATTCTTGTTAAGAAAGAAAAACCAGTCTCTCTCTTATTCTTAAGATCAATTTGAGCTAAGTCCCCACAGATTACCATTTTACTATCTCTACCTAGCCTACCTAAAACGGTTTCCATTTGAGTATGAGTAACATTCTGTGCTTCGTCGACAATTACAAAAGAGTTTACAAAAGTTCTACCTCTCATAAAAGCAAAAGGTACAATCTCTATATTTCCTAACTCTATTTCTTTTTCGATCTTAACTTGATCATATAACATAAAGAGGTTATGATATATTGGCGCTAACCACGGATCCATCTTCTCTCTGATATCGCCTGGTAAGAATCCTATATCCTCCTTTGCAACAGTAGGTCTAGTTATAATAACCTTATCTACTTCTTTTCTAAATAGAAGATCTAACCCAACTTGTGCAGCAACAAGGGTTTTACCGGATCCGGCCATTCCTTTAAGTACTGTGATTGGATTGTCGAGTATAGTAGACTTTGCTACCTTCTGCTCTTCGTTGAGTTGCAATTTGAACTTGATAGGTCCTTTTGGTTTTCTCTTCGCCTTGAAGACTGCGTCTTCGTGGTGGTTTGAGCTCATAAGTAATAACTTTATTGTTTCCTATAAATAGGAGAAAAGAAAAGGGGGCCGAAGCCCCCTTAACTATTTTCTATCAAAATTCTGATTAGATAGTTTCGATATCAGAGATAAAGATCTTACCGTAGAATTCTGGACGAATCATTTTCTTAGCGTAACGAGTCATCAAACCTTTACGTGGAGTGAAGGTCTCTGGATCGTATACTAAAGGAGTCATCATCAATGGTACGTAAGGAGCGTAAACAGCACCTGTCTCCAAGAATTGTGAACCTCTGTAACCCATCAACATTACGTTCTCAGTCATGTAAGGGTTTTTGTATACTTTAAATCTGTTAGACAAGCTACCGATTTTCTGTACACCCATTGCGAAGTCCATTTTGTCACCATCAGTTGAAGCAGCGAATCCTGGGATGCTTTCCAATACTGTAGCTACTGTTGGAGATACAACTGCGAAGTTTGCACCACCACGTAGAGTTTTTTGGTGAATCTTGTTAGATACTTTCTGCATTTTAGTACCTAAAGTTTGGAACCACTGACCTTGTGTGTTGTAGAAGTCAGATACGTTTTGAGTATCCCAAGCAGTACCAGTCCATACTTTGTTGTTCTCAGCAGACCAACGCTCAGTTGTTACTGCATCTTGAATCAACATGTCAAGGATCTCTAGATCAATCTCCATAGAGATGTACTCGCTCAACATTGAAGTCAACTCAGCCTCAGCGTCGATGCTGTGGTAAGCGTTCAAATCTTGTGCGAATTCTGGAGTCCATTGTGCTTTCAACTTACGAGTCTTAGCAACGATGCTCTCAGAAGCCAACTTAACGTCGATCTCTGGAATTACGATTGAATTATCAACTGCTCTAGAAGAGTCAGCTTCGAAGTCACCTCTGTCAGTGTCGATTGGTTGTACTGAGTAGTGTACTTCACCGTCAGTAATAGCACCATCAGCACCTGTAGTCTTGTTTACTACGAAAGTAACAGTGTCAGCAGCAGAAAGGTAAGTAAACTCTGGGTTAGTTGTGATGTCTTTTGAAGCAGAAAGAAGTCTAAATCCTCTAATAGCCTTAGCATCATATGCTTTACCAGCTAAGCTAAACTCGTATGTTGCAAAGTCAGTTGGAGTCAAAGCAGCATCGTAGCCTACCTCAGCTAAAGTTGCATCACCTGCATCAGCAATTGCCAACGCGTTTGAGCCTGTCTCTACTGTGTTGATAGAGTAACCGAAACGGCCTGCACCGTAAAGACCACCTTCTACATCAGTGTCAACACCCATCTTATCGTTAGCGTTAGATACGTTACCGTAAAGGCTGTTTTCTAAACCACTCTTAGCACCACCATAACGGAAGTCTAAGTAAAATACTAGACCTGAAGGCAAGTTCATTGGCTGTACAGATACGAAATCTTGAGCAGCGATCTGAGCGAATACCTTACGTACCAATGGAAGAGCTACACCAGCCCAAGCCTCTTGACCAGTACCACCACCGATAGCACCTGTTCCGTTAGAAGATTGCTCAGCTACGATTTGCTTAGCTTGGTTTTCCAAGATCATAGCCATTGAGTTTTTCTCGTTTTCGTTGCTTAGACCTTCCAAAAGACCTGTTGCAGACCACTTAGAGGCCAAACGAGACGCATCAGCTTGCAACGACTTGTAGCCGTTTGCTGATTCGTTAAGTAGATTGTTTAATTCCATTGTAATTTAATTTAGAATCAGTTTAAAATTATTTGATAATACCAGCGAGCTTCTGCATACGAGCTACTACACTGTTAGCTTCTGTGATGATCTCAGGTTTCTTAGGAGCATTGCCAACAGCTTTGCTTGCCATACCTTTAACCTCATTCATAGGCTTAGTAGTAGTGTTTACAGTTAAGTTCTCACTTACAGTTTCGAAAACCAATTTTACTTCTTTAACAGTCTCAGCCTTATCAAAAGAAGCAATTGTGTTAGCTTTCTGTGATTCAGTTAAGTTGTTAGATTTAAAGATCTTGTTCAAATACAAGAGCTTAGCATTCAATAAGTTGGTCTCGTTGAGATCTTCTTGAAGAGCTTCAATAGTAGCCATAGCTTCGTCGAGTTCAGCTTCGTTCTGAGCTTTCTTAGCATCTTTAGCGTCGGCTCTACCTGCTGCTAATGCACCAGCACCTACTGCTAAACCTGGAACTCCTACTGCCAAACCTTTCAATAGATTTAGGACTCCGGTTGCACCTAATTCAACACCTGGGATATTGTTTACAACATCCATAGCTGCTTGAATAGTTTCAGGACTAAACATAGCTCCTTCTTCCATTGAGTATTCACCTTCTTCCATTTCCTCCTCTGCTACGTTACCGTGGGCAGTTGGAGTATCTGGATCGTTGATTACTTCTTCCATAGCTTCTTCTTCCATCTCACCTTCACCTTCTGTCAATTCAGACAAAAGTTCTTCAAGATCAACTTCTTCTTCGCCGCCTTCAACTTCAGCTTCGCCTTCCATACCATCAACTGGTGCTTCTAGGTCAACTTCCATATCAGCTTCGTCTTCGCCTTCCTCACCCATTTCCTGAGCTAGGATATCACGAATTAGGTCTTTCAAATCTTCGATAGACATATCTTCTACCTCAGACTCTACTTCTTCTGAATCTTCCATGTCGTCCTCTACTTCTTCAGAGTCATCCTCCATGTCTTCTTCTTCAGCATCTACCTCCTCAGCGTCTTCTTCTCCTTCTTCAGCTTCTGCAACTACCTCTTCTTCGTTAGTGTCTACCATTTCCTCCATAGTGTCTTCTTCCATGTGATCTGCTTCGTTGATAGACTCTTCTTCAAGAGCTTTCAATTTTTCAGCCAACATTTCTTTAACACCTTCAGTTAGGTTTTCTTCCAACGCAAGTTTGGCATTTGCAATAGCTGCTTCACGGATAGCTTTAGCATCAATGATAGCTTGCTCAAACAAATTCTTGTTTGCCATAATGTTTGTTGTGATTTTCTATACCTACTAAAAAGGTATAATTAGAATTTCTTTTTGTGGATATCGTATAGATTGAACGATATATTCGTATATAAATATATACTTTTTTTCCAAAAACAAGAAACCCGGCTCGGTAGCCGGGTCTCAGTCCTTAAAAAGGTTTGCCTAAGGTAGCAGGCTTCTTATAGAGCACACATGCAAGTTGTCTCGCAGATGATCTCTCTAATTAAATTATTTACTTTGTGATACTTGTCTAACTGTTGAGCTGTTACTCCTTCGTTCAAGTTTACTGGATTCATAAATGCTCCATGTGTAGATGGATTAGATACAAAGTCCCAACATACAAGTTCAAAGTCTGGTTGCACAGCTAGGTGTCCTTCGTTTGTTTGTTGAACTGACCCTGTACCTCTAGATGATGTACCTATTGTCCAACCTGCTTGAATGATATTCTTTACAATATTTCCTGATGGTGTATCCAAAAGAGCCATAGTACCCATCAAATCGTCACCTTCCCACCATAGCTCTGTCACTACGTGAGAGGCATTCTTTAGAGATACGATTGGAGACTCTGGGTGATCTAATTCACCATAGGCATTACCTACCTTTACAAAGTTTTCCATATACTTTTGAACTTCTCTTTCTAAGATAGCTCTATCGTATACTCTACCATTTTGATTTTGAGCACCAGCTCTCTGCATCACACCAGATACTTCCATAATACCTTTACGACCACCTCTAACTTCGTTAATGGCAGTTGGCTTAAATGGAGTATATGATACGAGTAGATTGCTCATGTTATTCTTGCTCTTCGGTTAACATTCTTTTTAGAGCTACAGTTAAGATAGCTTCTTGAAGCTTTTGAATCTTATTTGCATCATCTACCATGTTCTGGGTTGTTACAGGCTTCATTTGGTCACTATCATCCTTTTTAGTAATACCTGCTTTTAGATTTGCATAATATGCAGCATCTTTCTCTAAATTCTTACGAGCTTTAAGCTTAGCTTCTTCGTATTGTTCGTAGGTACAAGTGTGAATATCACATCCCATCTCACCTAATTCAAAATGAGTACCACTATCTAAAGCGTCTAACGAGATGCCGTGCTGTACTTCTTCTTCCTTAGCCTCAAACACTAAACTGTTAGTCTTTAAGATACTTACAGCATCATGAATGCTGTTTAAGTTTGTCACAAGATGTGGGTAAGCCATACGAGCTTCTCTAAGGAAGTTGTGGGCTGAGAACTCACCAGCTGTGTATTGTTCGTATTTCTTTTGTAAATTCATCTTACAGTTTCTTTGTGTGTTTGAATGTTCTTGGGGTATCCTTCAAATACTTTCTTAGTATCTTTAGAGATTTGTTATTCTTACCAAAAGCAAAAGGAGTTTTTATTGGACCTGCACCACCTCCTATAGCGGCTGTTGTGTTTTCGTCCAAGAGCTCATCAAGAGCTTTTATTAAATTCTCCTTTTTAATTCTCACTTTACTTGTGTAATTTCATGTAGTAGTTGAAAGTACTGCATGAGGTTCAACAAATGTGAATCATCTACCTTTGTACCTTTGTCTAAAGGTTTAATGTTACTAGAGATTTCATTGAGCTTTAATGCTACTACTTTATCATCAACTAACATTGTGCTAGCTTTTAAAGAGCTTTGAATTACTTCAAGCTGCTCATTTACTAATGTAAGTAGTTTGTTATTTGAATCTACACTTGAGATAAACTCTTTAAGAATATACTTCTGTTCTGGAAGTAGATTTGTGTAAGTCCCATTAAACTTCTCTAGTAAAATCTTATAAGTTAAAAGACGTAAATCTTCTTCGTACTTAGAGTATTCTTCTAATAAAGTTTCTTTAACCTCTTCTTCTTTTTGTTCTTCTCCTGTTAGGTGCTCCAATACTGTAGTCTTATTTTCTATAAGAACTTCGGGATTTGCAATCTCAGGATTAGTATGAGCTTCTATTAAACAGTAAGTAGCTGCCATTGCTTTATAGTGTGGCACTTTAATTGTAAATAGATCAGCTTCATTGAAGCTTTCTTTAATCTCTTTTACTAGATTATACTTTTGCTTTTTAATAGCTGCCCTATCAATCTTGGAAGATAACTCTAAAATAGTATTAACAATTGTCTCTGCTTTCTGAGCTGTAACGTTAGTATTCTTAATAACGTACTCATAAAGCTTCAACTCTTTAGCTAATGCAGTCTTACCTGTAAAGTATTTCTTGATTAGACTGATTGCTGCTGAATCTCTATTGTTGAGAGTGTCTGCCGCCACTTGTTTTACAAGTAGCTCAAACAGCAATCCAGTATTTTTGTATTTCGAATGGCGTACTTTCATGTATGAAGCTATTTATTTTCTTCCATATAAATAAATATGGACTAATCTTATAAACCTTTTATGTTGTCCTCGTTGAGCAATTCTGACTCCTTCTGCTTGGTTGGAAGGTTCTTAAAGAGGTGCTCTTTGTTTGTCAAGTACAACCTTTTTGCTTCACTAAGCTTGCTTCCGTTTTGAGGATCATTATAGTCATGAGCCCCTGTCATATCTATACCCAATCGATCTCTACCTCCTAGTGGATCTTCTTGTGTACCAATTATAGACATTCTCTCTCTTGGACGGCCTATTGTAGTATCCTTCTCTTCATATCCTGGAGGGAGTTTACCATCTGTTGTGTCGTTATTCTGTTTATAGATGGTAGCTAGATCGTGTGGAGTACCATATGTCTTACCTGATTCTAGTGGGTCATTTCCTTCAGAAGTAATCTGGTTGAGTCTAAAGTCTCTCTTAGCATCTTCACGTACAAGGTCTCTCTGTACAATAATTTGTTGGTCAGAGAACCCAAATAGATGGTCATATATCCAATCACTTGAGAACATTTGAGACTCTTTCATTTGAGATACTAAATCTAGCTTCTCTTTTAACAAAGCAATCTTCTCTTGTTCGTATATAATAGAAGGAGATGAAAGTTTAAGTTCAAAGTTTGTTAACTCTTCGCCTCTAAATCCTTGAGCGTATAAGTGAATCAAAGATATTTTAGTTAACTCAGACTCGACAATACGCTGCATTCTCTCTACTGTTCTAGCAAAACGAATATCTTCAGCTGCTAATGTTGCTCTACCTTGAAGGTCTCCTTCATATCCAAAGTATGCTTTTGGAATTTTAAGAGCTGCAAACATTTTATCTCTCAAGTACTCAATATCTTGAGCACCATCGTAAGTTAATCCTGGAGTAGTTTCAATACGTGTTGTTGTATCGTTACCTCTAACTGGAAGATAGAAGTCTTCCATCATGTTTTGTAGGTTAAATCTCAGGTTGTAATCACCTGTCTGTGGATCTACGTATGGAGTTTTCTTAATACTATCGACAGTTTTCTGCATAAACTGCTCTACCTCGTTTGGAGGAATTGCACCTACGTTTACGTAGAACATTCTCTTTTCAGCAGAACGAACAATACGGTGAATCAACATCGCATCTTCCATTAAAGTTAACTGCTTATAGATCTTACGAGCTGGTTCCAAATACGAACGGCCATAAGGTAGGTAGTTTGTATCGGATAACAGCCTGAAGTGCGCTACTTCGTAGTTATCTAGCTCAATAACAGAGTTGTCTTTGCCTGGTAGATAGTTGGGATCTGCAGAATACTGGATACCTTCAATGTCAATTCTAAACTTAACCTCTTGTGGTTGTGTAGGATCTTCTCCTTCACTTCTAGTCATGTTGTAGACAGTGTAAGGAATTACATTATATATACCTAACTCATCAGCAATCTCTAATTTCAAGAAGAAATCTCCATACTTACAAAGGTTACGAGCCCAAGACCATAAGTTAAACTCTAGGTTTAGGATATCGTAATGTAAGTTATATAGTGTTTTTTGAATATTATCGTCCGATGATTTGATGTTTAGAATCTCACCATACTCGTTCTTTAGAGTGATTTCATCTGCTAAGATGTCTAAAGAAGAAGCTAAAATAGGATCTGTATCCATTGCTTCATAATCCGAATACAACTGAACTCTTAAGGTCTGATAGTTGAGGTTTGGATTGAATACGTTTCTTTGATTATAGTTATATAGTCGTGTGAAACGGTCGGTCAATGAGTTGGTAGTATATTTACCACTCGATTGTATATGGTTTGTATCGATTACCTTGAGGTTCTTACCCCCTACATTACGTACTACGACGTCAGTAGAGAAAAGCCTCTGTAACCTTGAAAACAATGAAGTATCAGCCATGTGTCTGTATTATTATCCTATTCTAATAAATATGTTAAATATAACATACATAAAATTACTTTAGAATCCAACTAATATCGTGAGAACCTCCGTGTCCATCCTTCTGTTGGAATGGATTATCTTGGAATGGTCTGAAGTTTGTTTGACCACTTCTAGCATTTCTATTCATGTTTGTCATTACTCCTAGAGTAGTTCTGGTAAGTTCATCACCCTGCATCTTAAGCTTGAGTGCTGTATCTCTTACAAACATTCCAATACCAAAAGACATTACAAGATCATCATTGTATCCTGTTTGAGCTTCAGCTCTACCATTCTTCCATACAAAGACTCTCATCTCTTTAAGCAGTCTAGAGGATCTTATTACTACAGAATCTTCTCTTACATACTCCATCATCTTACCTACAACCAGTGGTCTAGTTTTAAGTGACATGGTAAAGCCTGGTGTGAGCTTGTCGTTCTCGTACTTGGACATATAACTCTCTACAGTCTCGTTTGCTAACCCTTTTGATGAGAAGTATAGGTTTCCATATCCTCTATGCTGTATCTCTTCAATAGTAGACCAACCCATGTTGGCATTTTCAACCACAAGTAAAGCGTTATTAAACTCTGATGCTATTCCCACTAGCATTGCTCCATAGTCTCTTGGAGGTATCTTCCCTCTAAACTCAGCTATCTGTGCGTTGCTTTCTATATCAAATATGTGGAATGCAGAGTTATCAGCTCCATCACTACGAGCTACATCGGCAACAAGCATGTACTGTCTAGAATAGTCTGGGTATTCCCATATCCAAAAACCGTTATCATGTCCCCTCTTCTCAACAGGTTCCATAACCATCTTTTCTAGCTCTGTTAGCTTGATTGGTTCGAATACAGTCTCACCAGAAGATAAAAAGTCACAGTCACATTCCTGTGCTGCGTTTCGTTCTCCTAATTGCTTATCTTGTTCCTTTCTCCAATCCTCATTTCTATCAGGATGAACTGTCCACGGTAGCTTAATTGGTGTAAAGTTATTTTCAGATTGCTCAGCCTTTACCCATGTTCTATGGAACCAGTTACCAATCCCATTAGGAGTTGATAATGCAATACACTGACCCCCCGTTGCAAGAGTCTGTTGTGCTGCAGTAAAGGTTTCTTCTACGTTATCGATAAATGCTGCCTCATCAATTAACAGTAACGATACTGCTTCTGAACGAGCTGCATCTGAGTTGGATGATTTAGCGGTAATCCTTGAGCCGTTTTTAAGTCTTAGAGATAATTTGTTATCTTCTACTGCTTTTATTCTCAACCAGCTAGGAAGCTCTTTGTACATAAACTGTACCTTATTTACTAAGTTTCGAGCTGTAGCTTGAGTAGTTGCAAGTGCTAAGACGTTTTTATCTTTATGGAAGATCATCAACCATAGACTATATCCTGCTGCTAAAGTAGAGATTCCTAACTGTCTAGACTTAAGAGTAATAAGGAATTGATGATCTCTAAATAAATGTAATACCTTTCCTTGAAAAGGATATAGATTAAATAGAATACGTCCTCTCTGTGGGTGCTGGATATAGCAGTACTTCTTCATGAAGTACTCAGGATCCTTAGCACACTTAGCGTACTCCTGTATTACTATTTGCTTTACGTTTGGTTGACTCATAACATTATAATTATTCCAATAACAGCTCCAGCGCTTGTACTTTCAAAACCTAATAACTGTTTAACCACAATAGTTGCCTGATTAGACTGAGCAGCATTTCCGCCACCAAAAGACCCACCGATACAAAATATCGCAAAAATACTAGCGGCAACCTTTCCAAGTGTTTTAAAACCTTTGGCCTTAAGGCCTTTACTAATGTAATACATAGGCCCCCCATATACAGTACCGTCCGGGCCAACATCCCTGTACTGCACTCCCAAGGTGCATTCTACAAACTTAGTGGACATACCAAGCAAACCGCAGATTATCATCCAAAAGGTTGCACCAGGACCTCCCAAAGCTATAGCAAGAGCAACACCTGCTATATTTCCGTTCCCTACGGTACCGGATACGGCGGTCGCCAATGCTTGAAAATGACTGACCTCCCCATCAGAGCTTTCGTCCCTTATGGTGTCAACGATATCCCCATCAATAGCCAATTCCTCATTTGCGGCCAGCTTCTCCTCGACATTTTGTAAATGCTCTTCCATATCGACCTTGGTCAAGTCCTGACCTTGGGCAATTCCTTCCTCACCATATAACTCCTTGGCACCATGTTTCTCGATATCCTCATATTTGCCTCGGACAGTGTTTATAGCTTTCCCAAAAAACCTAATATTTGGAAAGCCAAAATAAATTGTAAAAAACAACGCACTACCAACCAATAGGACCAATACAAAAGGTATTTCTGGATCCTTCCAAACGGGAAAAAAGATTACGCTTGTAAAAAAATCGGAGATTGGAGCAAAAGCTTGATCTATTCTTTGATCCAATCCCATTTCTTCTGCCTCTTGGGCCATGGACAAAAATGGTAATAGGAACGTGCAAAAACTCAGAAGTCTATACTTCATACTTTTTAGGATTATTTTGTTAGTTAGTTT
>ENA-OUOG01003690-OUOG01003690.1-marine-metagenome-genome-assembly--contig:-NODE-3690-length-13981-cov-5.611838_pt1 | contig 13981 bp, 3 predicted proteins | sample MGYA00248635_ERZ508505 | MGnify/ENA primary metagenome ERZ508505 (study PRJEB26176, sample SAMN06267871) | marine metagenome | isolation source: Saanich Inlet, British Columbia, Canada | place: Pacific...
TGGAGGACCACATTCCGTTGTCCGCGGGGATCGTCGCCGTCGACGTGTTCGACGGCGAGCTGAGCGACCTGGACGTCTTGATGGTGTCCGGCTCGTTCACGGCGGATCAGGATTTCACCACGGAGCCGGAGGTTGAGATTTAAGACTCACTTGTTTTACTTAGGCCGATGAGTGACCTCGCGCGGCAAAGGCGGTACGCAAACTCCGCCGATGCCAAACGAGGGCTCGAAGATGTATAGTCAGCGCCGTTTTAACACCGAGCTGAAGCTATTTTTAAAACGCCGCTACCGCTTGCCTTCCTTCTCCTCGATTCGCGCGCGCCGCTCCTCGTACGTCATCTCCGTCGGTCGGCGCTCGAGGGGTACGTGCGCCGCCTTCGCCGCGCCCACCCCCGCGGCGCGACCGGGCGCACTCAGCGCGCACGCCGCGTCGACCACCTCCCCGGCGACCGAGCTTCCCGACGCGGCGAAGTCGTTTTCCCCCGGCTCCGCCTCCCGGCGCATTTTTTTTTCGGTCCGCAGACTCGCCCACAGCTCCGCCCAGACGGCGGCGCGCTTGAGGTGCGCGGCTGCGTGCTGCGCGGCGTGCACCTGCATGTGTGCGCGCGCGGCGGGGCTCGCCGTCAGGCGCAGCGCGTCGCGCGCGAACCCGCACCGCCACAGCACCAGCGGCGCGTCGGGCGCCATCTCGTACTGCGGCTTCCCGTTTTGAAACCTCCGTTTGTCGAGCAGCGCGTCGACGACGTCCGGCGTTTCCCTTCGCAGCCCTATCAGAAAAAGCACCGCGGCCATGCACCGCACCTGGTGCCACAAGAACGCGCTCCCCTCGACCAACACGTAGCACAAGCGGGGGGGAGACCCGGAAGAGCGGCATTTGCCGGCTTGAGATCCGACGGCGGAAAAACCGACGGCGCCTTTTAATCCGCGTTCTGCGCCTCCTCGGTCCCAGTCTTCCGTATCGTCGGCGTCCACGACCGTACACCGGTACACGGTCCGCACGTAGTTGTGCACGTTCCGCGCGTCCATCTTGCACAGGTTCCGGAAGTCGTGCGTGCCCTCGAAGCGCCGCGCCGCGTCGCGCATGGCACACAGGTCCAAACCGGAGCCGTCTGTTTTGTCGCCCGCGTTTGTTGTGAAGAAGTACTTGTACGCGCGGTACTCGCAGTCGAATCGCGCGGAGAAGTTTTCGTGCACGTAGCCCCATCCCGTGACGCGCACGTCCTCGGGAAGCGCGCGGTTCAGCAGAGCGCAGTAGTCCAGCTCATCCTCGGCGTTGTCCACGAAGTAAAGGTCCGGAGCCTTCACGAACCCCGCGCGCGCCGCGCGTCGCGTGTCGCTCGGAAGCGTTCGGTCGTCAAACGCGACTTTCGCGTCGGCTTCGAAAGCTCTCTTCGCGTTTTTCGCGTCTTCGGACGACGACGCGTTTGCCGCATCTGTCTCCGTCCCGCTCGTCTCGTCGCCGCCGTCCGTTCGGAAGCTCTCTTCGCGTCTCTCCTCTTTCGTCGGTCCTCGCCGCTTCGATCGCAGGCGCAGGGAGACGATCTGCCCCAGCGCGCTGACGCCGGCGTCCGTGCGCCCGCACCGCGTGTACGCGACGTCCTCGGGGGTGGCGTCGGGGGCGATGAGCTTCGTGCGCCGCAGCGCAGCGAAGAGAGCGCCCTCCACCGTGCGCACGCCGCTCGCATCCGAGCCCTGCTGCGCGAAGCCGTGGTAGTCCCACCCGGCGTACATCACGCGGAGCGCGACGTGCGCGGAGGGGTACTCGCGCACGTCGAAGCCGCGCGCCGCGCGCGAGGCGGGCGCGGGGGGACCCGCATCGGTACCGCGCGGCGGCGGTGCGGGTTCCGATGAAGGCGAGGCCGCGTCGCCGTCCACGGCGTCGGCGGCTGCGCGGAGGGACGCCGCGAGCGCCCGGCGGCCCTCCGCGGAGGGCTCAAGTCCGAACGCATCGAGGAGCGCGCGCTCCGTGCGCGCCGCCAGCGGCATGGCCACCGAGCGCGCGCGAACACACTGGCGCCGTCGCGTGCCGGAACGACCACTCCTCCACTCCACACTTGAGCAAAATCGTTGTAATTTTTCGGAAACGAAAACTGCTGACGTGTGATTGGGAGAACTAACATTGTAGAAAAACCATTGTCCCTCGCGCGCGGGTGAACCCGCGGGCTTGAGCGTTCTCGTCGTCGCGGCGGGGTCACGAGTGGTACCGGAGTCCACGCTCGAGAAGAGGCGTATCATGGTCGTCGCCATGGTGACCCCCGCGCGCCTCGTGCACGGAGGCGACGCGTTCGCGAATTATCGTCGTCGTGCGATGCGTTCGCGGAGACCCGCGATCGCGGGTGTCCAACCGATGTCGAATCCGCGCGTCGTCGCCGTGGTGGCTGCGACCGCGAGACGCGCCTCGCTCGCATCGCCGTTCGGAAACGCGCGCGGCGCGTCTTCGCGCGCGGCGTCGCGCACGCGCACGCGCGGTGCCGCGTCGCTGGACGCGGCGTCCGTGGTCCCGGATGCGGATCCGCCGAAACGGAAGCACATTCACCCTCCGGCCGTGTACGTCTCCGAGCCCGGCGAGGAGGTCCTGATGCAGTTCGGCGAGTCCATGCGCGTCGAGGAGCTTCCCGCGGGGACGCGCGTGGCGTACCCCGGGGTCCGCGCGAACGCGCCCAGCGATCCGAAGACCATGCGCGCCATGGTGGAACACGCGCTGGACAATCCGATCGGCCAACCCCCGTTGCGCGAGAAGATTCGGCGTCTACTGAAGGCCAAGTCGCGACCGAAGATCCTCTTCGCGTTCGACGACGTGTCCATCCCCTTGCCCCCCATGGTGTCGCCCGACATACGCTCCGTGATCCTGGAGGAGGCCGAGCGGCGGTGCGTCGAGGAGGGCGTCGACCCGCGCGACGTGAAGTTCGTGTGCTCCATCGCGCTGCACCGGTACATCCGCGAGGAGGAGTTTCGGCACGTGTGCGGCGCGAAGCTGTTTCGCAAGTACTACGGAAAAGGCCAGATGACCAACTGGAACGCGGTCGATCGCGAGTTCAGCGTGGAGATCGGCGTGACGTCCGAAGGCGAGAAGGTGCGCGTGGCGAACGAGTTCGCGGAGGCGGACCTGATGGTCTACGCCAACGTCAACTACGTCGCGATGGACGGCGGGTACAAGTCCTACGCCACCGGGTTAGTGCACTACGACACGCTGGCGTACAACCACGACTCGTCGACGCTGAAACGCACAAATTCGCTGTTCGACCCGCCGAGGAGCGCTCTGCACAAGAGCATCGTTCGCATCGGCAAGGTGATGCAGAAGCACACCGACGTGTTCCACGTGGAGACCGTGCTGGACGATAACCGGTTCCCCTGGTATCTGTCTTGGGTGCAGATCGCGTGGCGCCGGATGGGTTTCCTGCGCCAGCTCGTCGCGAAGATTTCCTGCTTCTTCTTAAAGTTCCTGCCAAACTGGCTCCGGCTGTGGATTTTTTGGGGGCCGCTCGTGCGCGGCCCGTTCGGTTTGGTGCAGGTCGTGGCGGGCGAGACGGAGGCTGTGCACGAGGAGACGCTGCGCGCGAACTACGAGGACAGCGTGGTGGACGTCGACGGGCAGGCGGACGTCCTCGTTTTAGCGCCGACGTGCATCGGGCCGTACACGAAAGACACGTACTTGAACCCTCTTTTAGTGAACACGTACGCGCTCGGGTACTACTACAACATGTACGTGGGCGGCGTGCCTCTGTTAAAACAAGGCGGAGTGATGGTGGTGGTGAACCCCATGCCGTACAAGTGGAGCTCCCCGACGCACGACGCGTACCGAGCCATCTTCGAGGAAGCCGTCGGTCCGCTCGGCCCGGAGCGCTTCGAGGAGCTCCAGGCGCGCTTCGCGACGGACGACGTGCTCAACGACATTTACCGAAACGGCCTCGGGCCCGCCGCCGTGCACGGCTTCTACATGTACACGTGGGCCGCGCACGGCATGGAGAAGGTGGGCAAGGTGTTCGTGGTGGGCGCTACAGACGACCGCGGGCCGAACGCGCTCGGCTGGGAGAAGTGCGACTCGGTGGTGGAGGCAGTCGCGGCGGCGCGCGCGTGGCTCGACAACCCAAACGCGCGCGCGACTTTCTGGCAGTGCCCGCCGGTGGGATACGCGCGCGTCGCCGTTGCGGGAGGCGAAAAAGAGCGCGCGCGCATCGCCGCGGAGAGCGAGTGCCCCAAGGCAAAGGCGAAGCGAAAGGCGCTTCAGCGCGAGGCGGAGAAGGAAGGCGAGAAAAAGAAGGCGGAGGAAAACGCGAAGCGCGCGATGCTCGCCCGCGCGGAGGAGGCGAAGCGATCGGCGGAGGCGAGGGCGAAGGAGGCGAAGGCGTCCGTCGCGAAAAAAAAAATCCGAAGATCCGACGCCGTCGGTCTCAACGCCTCGGACGCGGCGAAGGCGCAGGCGGAGCGCGCCACCGCCGGCGCGCTGGCGAACGCGCGCATGACCGCGCCGCGGGGTTTGGCGAGCCGCAGAGAGGAGAGAGACATGTGGCTCGGCGCGGTGACTGTCCCGCCGGCGCACCTCGACGGCTCCATGCCCGGCGACGCGGGATTCGACCCGCTCGGGCTGGGCGTCGACCCCAAACGACTGGCGTGGTACCAGGAAGCCGAGCTCATGCACGGCCGGTGGGCCATGGCGGCGGTGGTCGGCGTGGTGGCCGCCGAGGCTGCCGGCGCGGCCCCTTGGTGGTCAGCCGGCGGGGCGGCGTCGTACGCTCTGCCCGCGAACGCGCTGCTGGCGATCCAGTTCGCCGTCATGGGCGTCCTGGAGCTGAAACGCGTAAACGGTTTCATCGCCACGGGCGAGTCCGGGGCGTGGTCGTCCTTCCCGTTCGACCCGCTGGGCTTGCAAAAAGACGCGACCCGCGTCGCCGAGGTGAAGCACGGACGGCTCGGCATGCTCGCGTTCGCGGGAATCGTCGCGCAGGCCGTGGTGTACCGCGTGGGGCCGCTGTTGGCGCTCCGCGACCACGTCGAGGATCCCTTCGGGTGCAACCTCGTCTCCAACGTCGCGCACATCGGCCAAACCTTCGAAGCCGTCGCGTCCAAGATGTAGAAAGCATCGTGTATCCTTTCTATCCTATTAATACAGCGTATCGCGGGACGCACGCGCGTTCACTCCGCTTCACGCAGCGCCCGCATGTCCGCCCGCACGCGCGCCATCATCCTGGCCGATTTCGTCCCCCCGTAATCCTCGCCGCGCTCAAACTCCGCCAGCTCGCTCGCCGTCTGCGCCGCGCGCGCCGCCGCGGCGACGCGCCGCCGAAGCGCCTCCGGGTCCGCCGCCGCGTCCGACCGCGCCAGAGACTGCAACGCCTTCGTCAGGGAGTGCACGAGCATCTTCTCGCTCGACGCGCCCGCGGGGGTGGAAGTGAGAACCGAAGAAGGTCTCGAGAAGGGTTTCCTGTCGCTGAGAACCACGGAGGCTTTCGAGCGACCGAGCGTCGGCCGGGTCCACGCGCCGAAGCCCGCCGCCGCCGACGCCGACGCTCGAAGCGAAGGCGCGCCGCCGCCGCCGCCGTCGCTTTCCCGTTTGCGCCTCGCGCCCCCTCCCTCCGTCTCCGCGTCGACGTTAGTCCTCGGCGCGAACGGCGACTTGGGGAGCGCGCTGTGCGGCCGCGCGGCGGAGGTGTGCGTGCCCATGTCGTGCCACTTGCTCGCGGTGGCGCCGCTCGCGGGACTCCAGCCCCGGCGCGTCTCCATCTCCAGGCGCGCCTTTTCGCTTCGCGCCGTCGCCGGCCGCGTTTTTGAAAAAGACGCGTTTTTGTCCGCGCGTCGCGCCGCCTCGCGCTCGGCGCGTCGCGCGGCGTCGCGCTTGAGCGCCTCCGCGTTGGCGCGAGGCGTGCCCGGCGTCCACTCCATGTCCATGTACACGTCGCGGCGCTTCTTTAAGTCTTCGCCGTCTTTCGTCTCGCGCGCTTTCGCGCCTTTCCCTTTCGCGTCGGCGGAGGGTGACGAAGACGAAAACGAACCTGACTGAATCCCATACGGCGTTTGCTCCGCTCTTAGCGCGCCGAGGTCCGCGCCCGCGACGCGCGACTGGCCCAGCGCCACGAGTTCCAGCGCGGGGTGCTCGCGCATTGTCTTGCCTAGGCGCGCGGCGTCCGCGTCCGAAACCAAACAAGCGCGCATACCGAGTTGGCGGAGCTCGACGTCCTGCCGCAGAGCAACGCACATCGCCTCCACGGCGGCGGCGCCGAGCTCGTTATACGAAAGCTCTAAACGCGCTAAACCCAGCTTTTTCTGATCGGTTCCCGAGAGGTCGTCGTCGTCCTCGCCGTAAACGTCGTCGCCGCCGAACGGGTGCTTGGAAGACCCTTCGTGTTTTCGATCCTTCTCCGGCGACTTGTCGTCGTACCGTCGCAGGTTCCGCTCCCACGCCTCCACGGCCCTCCTTCCCGCGCGCGCGCGCACCACGGACGCCACCGCGGCGTCGCTGGCGTCCGTCAAAGAGCACCCGCTCAGGTCGACGTCTCTTAAGTTTGCGTTGCGGCGCACGCCGTCGACGAGCGCGGAGAACGAGGCGTCGCCCATCTCCGAGTCCTTGAACGACACGACGCGCAGGCTCTGACTGCGCGCGATGGCATTTCCCAGCTTGGCCATCGCGCCCACGCCCAGGTCCACGCCCACCTCGAGCTCGAGGAGCGTCTTGGAACGCGCGACGTGCTCGGCGACGCGCTGGCCGAGGAGCGGGAGCACATCCTCCTGGGACCGGCCGGCGGTGGGGGCCGAGCCCCCGCTCGCGGCCCTCGCGCGCGCGGCGACGGAGGAGGCGAGCTGCCGCGACTGCAGCGCTTTGGTCGTGCGCACGGGCAGGCCTCCCCCGCGCGCCTCGCGCACCAGGCGAATGCAGGTCATGCCTCTGGCGCGTCTCAGGCCTTCGCTCAACGCACGCATCTCGTCACCCGACAGCGGCACCAGGTTGACGACGATGGAACCCGCCTCGGACATGTGCGCGGCGAGCTGCTTGGCGCCCTTGGCCCCGTTGGGGCGAAGCAGCCGCTTCGCCTCGACGTTGCGCCATGAGTTCCAGTGCGGGTCCTCCTTCGGGGCGGACATGCGGTGCGCGGCGCCCACAATGCGCGAGCACTGTGGGCGTTTTTCTCGTTCCCCTTTTTTAACTTCCCAGGACGAAAAACCGCCGCGAGCCGCGCGCCATCGTTCCGCCTCAACGACGACTTTCCGCGTGCACCCGACGCAGTCCGTTGGGCGCGGAGCGGCAGCCATGGCGGACGAGGCGGCCGCGGGCGGCGTCTCGCGGCGGTCGGACATGGAGACCACGTTCCCGGTATGGGACGACGCGAAAGTCGAGGAGATCCTGACGAGAGAGGACGGTACGTCGCCACCCCCCCGCAGGCCCGTTATGGATGCGACGCCTAGTGACCGTGCGCCACGCTCGCGAAACGTTTTTTCGCACCCGCGTTGACCCGCGCGAGGCGCGCGGCACGCCGGGGGGGCGACCCCCGGAGACGGGCGTTCGCGTCCGCGCGCTCCGAAGCACCCAAACGCCCCGTCGCCGCCCCGCGAATCCCTCCCGCTTCCCGACGCTGACCCCCGCACCCTCCGCATCGCCATCGCCATCGCGTCTTCCGCGACAAAAGACCCGCGCGGCGAGGATGGGAAGTTCGTGGACGAGGCGGACGGGCTGGCGCACCCGACGGCGATGGATCAGTACCTGGTGGAGTGGAAGCGACCCGAGCTGCTGCTGGAGGACACGCCCGTCGTGCCCGTGGTGGTCCTGCGCCCGCCCCCCGCCGAGGGGGAGGGCGAGGACGGCGAGCCTCAGGCGGCGGCGCCCGAGGGCGACGACGCGGGCGGCGTGCGCGACCTCGTGGACGAGCACTGCTTGTACTTCGGCACGCCCTGCGTGGAGTGGATCGCCAACGCCATTCGGCTGGTGTACGAGCGGCGCGACGTCATCGAGCCCGGGTACTTACTGTGGGAGAACATTTGGCCCAAGGACCCGGAGACGAATCTCCCCATCCCGAGTCCTAATGGGAAATACCTCGTGCGCGCGTACGTGATGAACGCGTGGCGCGTCGTGGAGGTGGACGACCGGCTCCCCGTGGATCTGTTCGGCGCCACGCTGGGCACAGGCTCGAGACCCATCATGTCATGGCCTGGTTTGCTCACGAAAGCCGTCTTCAAGCTCATGAAGCGGTACGGCGTCGAGCACCTCGAGACGACGGCGGACGCGCCCGTCGCGCAATGGCTCACCGGGTGGGACCGCGAGGCGCTCGGGACGGAGGAAATCGTCGCCAACGGCGCTTTGTTCGACCGGTTGTTCGACGCGCATAGGCGCTTCAAACGTCAGGCGTTGCCCACCGTGTTCTTAAGAGACAGGTTCAAACGCCCGACGCCGCCGAGAATCATCTCGATCTGCGGCCCCCCGGGGATCGGGAAAACGGCGTTGCTCGACGCGCTGGTTGAGAAGTTCCCGGAGAGTTTCGGGCGGTGCGTGGCGACGACGTCGCGCGCGCCGAAGGAGCACGAGACGGAGGGCAAGGAGTACCACTTTTTGCCTCGACGTTCGTTCCGCGAAGCGGTCGAGCAAAAGGCGTTCCTGGAGACGTCGATCGTCGCGGACCCGCTGCTGGGGAAATCGAGCGACGCGCCGTACCACGTCGACGACCGCAAGGCGGACGGCGCGCGCTACGCGTACGGCATGTCGTTCGAGTCCATTCGCGCCGTCGCCGCCGGCGGAAAGGTTTTGCTCGCCGAGTGCGACCTGGAGGGTTCCGTCGCGCTGAAAAACCACGACGCGTTCGAGGCGTTCACCGTGCGCGTGGACGCGCCGGACGAGGCGTGGCTCGAACGCAGGCTCAAGGCGCGCGCGCGAGAGGATGAGAGCACAATCCAGAAGCGCCTCGATTTCGCGCGCGCGGAGTGGGAAATCGCGCGGCCCGGGTTCGCGGACCCGCCGCCGGAGGCGGGCGCGGAGGCGGCGGAAGCCCCGGCGCAGGAGAAGTACCACTCCGTGCTTCTGGAGGACGACGCGGACGCGTTGTTCTACCAGTTCAAGGTGCGGTGCGCGGAGCTCTCGCCGGTGGTGCGCAACCGGCTGCTGGGTCTGCCGTCGTACATCCTGGACTACTCGGACGTGATCCCGGCGAACGAGACGGAGACCCCCAAGATCAAGCCCGTCGTCGTCTCCGGCCCCAACTTCCTGGAGAAGAGCGACTGCCTGCGCCGCGTCGCGCGCGAGTTTCCGGAGGTGTTCGCGTTCCCCAAGATCGTCACCACCGAGCCGCCGCGCGCCAAATTTCCCAGCGAGGACGACCCGGAGGAGGAGGAGGAGGCGGAGGGATCCGGCGACGAGCCGGCGGCGGCGGATGCCGACGCGAACGACGCCGAGCCTCCGACTCCGGGCAGGCCCGGTCACCCCTGGAGCGCGCTGGCGATGGAGCATCTGACCCCGGAGGCTTTCGATGCCGCCTCGGGTGAGTTGGCGTGCGTCTGGGAGACGCAGTTCGCGCACGCGGAGGTGACGTACAAGTACGGCATCACGAAGGCGTCGCTGGAGAAGGCGGCGAGCGAAACGCGACTGGCGCTCGTGAATTTGCCGAGCGTCGAGGCGCTGGACGCTTTCGTCGCGTTCTGCGCCGCGAACGAAGCCGCCATCGCGCCCGCGGGTGGTCCGCCCATGAGCCTGTTCTTAGGACCCGCCACCTTCGACGAACACGAACACAGGCTGAGGCGGTGGTTAACGGAGTCGGACGCGTCCGTGGCGTCGGCGGTCGCGAAGGCGAAGGCGGAGCTCGCCGCCGGGCGCGAGCGCGGCGCGTACGACGCAACGCTTAAAGTTTCAGACGCGCACGACTCTTCCTCCTTGGACGAGACCCTTAAACGTCTGTGCGAGCTTGTATCCGAAAAACGGCCGGACATCATCAAGCCGGTGGACGAAGCTTTGGAGGCGGCGAAGATCACGCGCCCGCTGGTGCTGTGCGGCCCGGCGGAGGGGGGGAAGAAGGCGCTGCTCGAGCGGTTGACGACGGAGTTTCCAAATCGCTTCGCGCGCGTCGTGACGACCACGACGCGCCCCGCCGAGGAGGGCGAGCAGGCCTCGGAGGAGGAAGGCGAGACCCCGCCTCGCTCGGCTCGGTACCGCTTCGTCTCGAAGGAACAGTTCGACGCGGACCTCGCGGAGGACAAGTTCCTGGAGCACGTCGAGCGAAGAGCCGCGAGCGCGGAGGACGAAGGCGCGTCCTCGCCCGCGGGCGACGGCGACGCGCCTGGCGAGGCGGAACGAAACGAAAACGAAAACACCCCGGGGTTCATGTACGGCGTCTCGCGCGAGGCGTTCGAGGCGGCTCGCGAGGGCGGACGCATCCCCGTGCTGGACGTCGACGCAGCGGGCGTGCGCGCGTTGAAACGGCAGTTCCCGGAGGGCACGTTCCTGTGCGTGGTGCCCGCGAACGTCGAGGCGCTCGAGCGCAAACTCCGAGCGCGCGCGGACGCCGCCGCCGCCGCCGCCGCCGCGGAAGGCGACGTCGCCACCGAGGCGGAGGCTCCTCCCGCCGACGCCGCCGAGGACGGCGAGGAGGAAGTCGACGCTGAGGCTGCCGAGGCTGCCGCGCGCGCCAAGGCTGAGGCTGAGGCTGCCGAGGCTGCCGCGTTGGAGCTACGCGTCGCGTCCGGGATCGAGAAGATCGCGCGCGAGATGGAGGGTTTCGACGAGGAGGGCTTGTTCACCGACGCGGTGGTGGTTGACGAAGACGAAGAGGCTGGTTTCACCGCCGCCTCCGAGGCGAGCGCGCTCGAGGCGGCGTACGGCGACATGAAGACGTCCATCCGGAACAGCCCTCTGGGCCGTTCGTGCGACGCGTTCCTCAGCCCCCCCCCGCGCCCGCTGGTGGTCTCCGGGCCCCTCGGCTCGCGGCGCGAAAAAACGTTCGAGCTCCTGCTGGAGGAGTTCCCGGAGCGGTTCGGCTTCCCCATCGGCGCGACGACGCGCGAACGAAAAGAGGGCGAGACGCACGGCGTGCACTACGAGTTCATCGACAAAGAGACGTTCGACGCGCGCGCGGAGAGGGGCGAGTTTCTGGAGTGCACGGAGGTGATCGCCGGGTACGGCGAGTGGGACGAAGAGACGCAGAGTAACCCGCCGATTGTCCACGCGTACGGCGTAGCGACGAGGGAAGTGAAGCGGATCGCAAACGAGGGGAAGATGCCCGTGATCGAGACGGACGTCGCCGGCGCGAAGGCAATGAAGGAGGCTGGCCTGGACGCCGTGTACGTCTTTTTTTCGCACCCGGAAGGGTTCGAAGACGCACGCGAAACGCACGTGGAGAACTTAAAGAAAAGCGGCGAGGGTCTCGAGACCCTCGACCAAAGGCTTTTGGAGGCGTCCGCGGAACTCGACGCGGCGCGTTCGACGCCGAATCTGTACGACGCCGTTTTGGCGTACGAAACCGACGAGCTTAAACGCTTGGCGCGTCTCAAGGAGCGCATCTCTTTGAAAGAACCGCAGGTCGTGCCTATTTCTTCGGTGTGGGGCTTCGGCCGGCCTAGGTGGGACGAATCCGTGCGGGAGTACGGCTACCGACCGACGCGCATCTCAGTCATCGGCCCGGCGGCGTGCGGCAAGTCGACGGCGGCGCGCGCGCTGTCCGCGCGGTACGACGCGCCGTTAATTTATCCCGGCGCGCTTCTTCGCGCGGCGGCGTACGACTCGCCGACGCCTCTCGGCGTGGAGGCTCGGCGGTACTTAGACAGCACGCGCGTGGTTCCGGACGACTTCATGATGAAGCTCGTGCTCGAGCGCGTGAACCGCGAGGACTGCAAAAGGCGCGGGTGGGTTTTAGACGGGTTCCCGCACAACCACTACCAGGCGGTTTCTTTGGAACAAGCGGGGATAGTGGCGGACAAGGTTTTGGTTTTCGAGATGGACGCGGCGAGCGCTTTGGAACGAACCGCTGGGCGTTTGATCGACCCCGTCACCGGCCGCACGTACCACGAAGAGTTCCCCTCTCTGATGCCCTCGGAGGACGAACCAGAGGTCACGGCTCGTCTGGTGAAGAGGCACGACGACGAAGAGGCGAACGTGCGCAATCGTTTGGCGAAGTACGACTTTTCTGATTTACCAACGCGCGCGGTTTTCCCGCACGTCGCGCACAGGCTCGACGCGAATCGCGCGCCGGCGGCTGTGCTGGCGGAGGCGGTGGCTTTCGTCGAGCTCGAGGACGCGTTGTTTGAAACGCGGGTCATCACGGACGTCGCGAAGTTGCCCGGCCTGGAGTACGAGATCGCCGAGCTCGGCAAGTACCGCCGGAAGTCCGTCGCGCGCCTGGACGCGCCCGGGATGGTGGGCGACACGAGGGAGGCGCCTCAATGGGTGGACCTCCTTTCGCTCGCCGGCGCCGCGCGCGAGTTTCAAATCAACGTCGCGCCGGCGCACTTCCCGCACTCCGTTTCGGACGAAAGACTGGACCTCGCCGCGCTCGGCCCGGGAGGCAAAGCGAATTACCTGGGGAAGATGCTGCACGTCGATTCCCCTGAACCCGTCGATCTGCAGATTGCGCTCACCTTGGCGCCGCGCGAACCCGAGCGCGACGACGAGAAACCGAGACTCTTGGCGCTGTGCGGCGACGGCGCCGACGCGCTCGCCGCGGCGCTCGCCGCGGCGTACCCCGACGTCTACGCCGTCGCGGAGCCGCAGGAGCTGCCTCCGCCCGGCGAGGACTACGAGGACGATACCGAGCCGAACGAAGCGGAGCCCCCGAAGGAAGAAACAGAAGAGGGCGAAGACGAAGACGCGAACGAAAAAGAGACGCCCGACGAAGACCCACCCGGTTTCGAGCTCGAGGCGTTTCCGGGCGCGCGCGCGGCGGCGGCGATCGCGCGCGACGGCTTGTGTCCGGTGGTGTGGCTCGACGCCACGGAGGCTGCGGCGTTCCGAGCCGCGGCCGTCACCGCCGGGCCCCTCGTCGCAGAGGCGGGCGACGCGCCCGCCGAGACCGAAAAGGGCGACGAGACCGAAAAGGATTCGGCGCCGACGAACGCCCCCGTGGTCGTGTGCGTCGGCTTGCCTCCCCCGCAGAAAACCGCCGCTTCGCGGAGCGACGGCGCCGGCGACGCGACGGGCGCGGAGGGCGAGGACGGAGACGCGCCTCCAGAACGATCGGAGGACGCGTCGGGTGATGGCGCCGGGGAGGTTTCCGGGTCACCCTCCGGCGTGTTCGACGCGGTGATTTACCCCCCCTCGGCGCCGGGGTCGGCGCGCGCGCTGCCGGCGACGCTCGAGCAACTGAAGGGCGTCCCGGCTGTGGCGTCGCGCCTGCGCGCGCGGCGCGCCGCCGCCGCCGACGGCGACGACGTTTGTTGTTTGGTCGTGCACGACTACGACTGGCACGCCACCGGCGCGCCGCAGCGCATCCTCGGGTCGTTAGAGACCAGCACGCACGCCTCCGTGCTGCTTCGCCTGCCCCGCGGAAGGCACGTCCTGCAACTCACGGTGGACCCCGGGTTTTACTTTTCGGCGTCGGCGCGGAGCGCGACGCCGTTTGACATGGACGAGCCGGCGACGCTCCTGCGGGAAAAGGCGCTCGCGGCGCCCGCGGTGTGCGAGGGCACGTACGGGCCTCTTTCGCCGAACGACTTCGTGGTGTGGTTCAGAAGGAAGTTCACGGTTTCCGAACCCAAAACTCTGGCGTCGATGTGTTTGGAGATCGGGGACCCGCGGGCGAGCCCGTTTGCGCGTTTCGCCGTCGTGGACGACGACTCGGGCGAGACGACGCACTTCGTCGCCGGCGCCGCGCCGCCTCGTTCGTTCGCGCCCAACGAGCGCGGGTACACGCTCATGGCGTACGCCAAGACGCTCGTGGCGCTGGACAGCGGACGGTGGCGCCTCTCGGCGTTGTCGGAGAAACCCCTGGCGTCGTTCGAGACGGACGAACCGCCGGGAACCGGACCGGAGGACAAGGAACTGTTCGAGGGGATTTACACACCGAACTACGCGCTCACCG
>ENA-OUOG01003691-OUOG01003691.1-marine-metagenome-genome-assembly--contig:-NODE-3691-length-13976-cov-10.644579_pt1 | contig 13976 bp, 12 predicted proteins | sample MGYA00248635_ERZ508505 | MGnify/ENA primary metagenome ERZ508505 (study PRJEB26176, sample SAMN06267871) | marine metagenome | isolation source: Saanich Inlet, British Columbia, Canada | place: Pacific...
CAAGCAAATATAAAGAGAGATGCTTGGAGTGAAGAACCAGAAGAAGCAAATAAATTCAAAGGAGCTCAGGTAATTATTAACTCTGGTCGTTTATATTTTAACGCTTATGATGAGCATGCATTATTCTCAGCTAAAGAAGGTATAGGTTTAAATGCTAAAACAGTAAGCTTAGACGGAGAAGAATATGTAGGGTTAGATGCTAAGAAAATATACTTAGGAGTAGCCGCATTAAAAAGAGAACAAGAACCTGTGTTAAAAGGAGAAACTACTGCACTATGGCTGGAAGATTGGTTAAGTCAATTTGAACAGCTAGTCAAAGGTATGGCTACTGCACCACCCTCCCCACCGGTATTTGTTGCTAAAGTAATCGCTTTATGTAACGCTATACTTCCAATTATACCTATTTTAAAAAATAGAATACCTAATTTGAAATCTAAAAAAGTATTTACTGAGTAATGGCATACGTTAATTTACCAGAGAGTGGAATGTCCGCAGGGATTGCTAAAATTGTAGGTAAACTACAAGGTAAGTTATCTGCAAATGTAATTGCTCAAACAACACAAATTTCCGACTCTTTTAGAGTAGCAGGATGTCCTACGTTGGGCAAGTTAGATCGACTAAAAAATAAACAGCAAAATTTAAACAAGAGTTTATCAAGCATAAACGGTAGGTTAAATAAGTTTAAAAAGCTACCTAAAACACTTAAAGTACCAGTTAAAGCTTTAAAAGTAATTATAAAAGTAATTTCTTCTCTTCCTATACCGCAGTCTGTTCCACCTGGATTTGGTATACCAATTAATATCACAGTTAAGTATGGAGATCTTTTAGTAAAACTAAAAGAAATGGTAAATCAGATAGATGAAATTATAACAGGTATAGAGGCGGTACTAGAAACTCCCACCTCACAACTTTCTGCAATATCAGACATACTATCCAGAACAGAATCTGCAATTTCTTCCTGCCAAGTATCAGCTCAAATTCAAGAAGATCTAAACAACGGTAACATAAATGAAGATGAGTTAAAAGATTTAGGTTTAATGGATGATGATGGTATTACTATTTTTTCTACTCTTGGACCTCTTTTCGTTGGTAATTCTACTTTAGATAATTCTGGTAACTTATCTAATATTAAAAGACTAGGTACTCAAGATGAAATAGACAACGGAGCAACAGACGTTGTAATAGCAGGTACAGGAACTGGAAAAAATGGAGCATTTACTAAATCAGATCTTAATAACGATCAGCAGGGTATAGATAGAGCTATTAAAGCTTTAACCGAAAGCCTAAGAAAGATAAATGATAGTAATCTTGGAACTAGAACTGGAGGTCAAGGAGGAAGTGGAATTGGAGGTCAAGGAGGTCAAGGAGGAAGTGGAATTGGAGGTCAAGGAGGAAGTGGAATTGGAGGTCAAGGAGGAAGTGGAATTGGAGGTCAAGGAGGAACTGGAACTGGAGGTCAAGGAGTTGGAGATACTTCTCAAAATGCTTTTAAAGACAATATTAAAAAACTACTAGACTCACTACAAAACCTTACACCAGAAGACAAAGCAGCTCCAGGATCATTTACATATACTGCTGAGAATGGAATTACATATGCTTTAGAGATAGAAAAAGACCCAACTTCACCTGAAATTGCACCAAGAAGATTTGGTGTTGCAAGAACACTAGATGAAGGAGTGGCAGTAATAAAAGGACAACCATCTTTTAGTTCAGATACCGATGTACTATTAGATGAAGTAAAATTCAGATTAGATAATCAACTTCCATAATTTAACTATTTATATATATGAAACTCGATCAATTACGTAAAATCATACGAGAAGAAGTGCGAGCAGCTATTAAGGAAGAGTTACAAGAAGTGTTAACAGAAGCAGTAAAAGTTGCATCTACACCAAACTCACCAAAATATAGCCCAGCACCAGCACCAGGAGCAAGCGACTGGTCATCAGCTAAAAAACCATCTAAGCAGGAGTTAGCTGAAATGATAGGGCTACCCCCTGTACCTAAATCCACAAATTTAGATTTTAGCAACACACCAGCGGGTTTACAGGAAATGCTTAATATGACTAAAAGTCAAATGACAGGTACAGATTACAATAACATAGTAAATAATGCAGGAGCCTCTAAACCTTCCTTAGCTACCACACAAGCTGCTAACATGGGGATGACTTCTGTTGAAGCAATGCAAGGTAGTTTAGATCTATCTAAATTAGACTTCGTACAAAAAGCTAAAGATGTTTTAGATTTAGCTAATAAAAAAAGTAGCGGACAGCTAACATAGTATGCCTTTTGATGTTAAAAAAATAGACCCTTTAGATTTACAGCCTAGAAAAGCTGTAGGTGTAGCTTTGCCATTTTCTAGCAAAAGTGTATTTGCATCTACTTACCAATCTAGTGACGCTATTAAAACTAATCTAATCAACTATTTTCTTACAGCAAGAGGAGAGAGGTATCTTAATCCATTATTTGGTAATCAATTACAAAACTTATTGTTTGAACCGTTAAATGAATCAACCGTACGACAAATCGATGGGATAATAAAAGATGATTTATCCATATATTTTCCTAAAGTTGTACCAATAGACATATCAACAGTTGGAGATCCAGAAACAGGTACTATACAGTTTAGTTTAAAGTATAGAGTTACAGGAACAAATATAGAGGATGAAGTAATAATTAATTTCGAACAGTAATGGCTGAGAGTAGAGATATAAAATATATTAACAAAGAATTTGGTGACTTTAAGAATCAACTTATAGAGTATGCCAAAAATTACTTTCCTGACGCATATAATGATTTCTCTCCAACATCCCCTGGGATGATGTTTATTGAAATGGCGTCATATGTAGGAGATGTGTTATCGTTTTACCAAGACACTCAACTACAGGAAACTTTTTTGCAGCACGCTAAAAACCCTGCTAATTTGTACTCCTTAGCCTATATGATGGGGTATAAGCCAAAAATGACATCAGCTTCAGAGGTAGAGTTAACAGTAACTCAAAATATATCTTCTTTAGGTTTAAACTATCAACCTAACTGGGATCAAGCATTAAAAATTAACGAAGGTTCAGTAGTAAGTGCAGATGTAGGAAACAATCCAACTTTTATAACATCTAAACCAATTGATTTTACTTTCTCTAGTTCTTATGACCCGACAGATGTAAAAGTATTTTCCTTAGATGAGAATAGTAATCCAGCTGAATTTATTATATCTAAAAAAGTAAAAGCATATTCTGGCACAATAAATACTACAACTAAAACGTATACTCTAGCAGAAAAATTCGCTACAGTAAAAATAGATGAAGATAATATAATAAGAGTATTAGACATTACTGATAGCGATGGAAACATATGGACGGAGGTACCATTTTTAGGGCAAGATACTGTTTTTAGCGAAGAGCTAAACACAAACTCAGATAGTAACGTTGCTCCTAATAAATTAAAATTAAAAAAAGTACCACGTAGATTTGTAACTAGGTTTACATCCAAAGGTATACTAGAAATACAATTTGGCTCAGGGATTGCAGGTAGTAACGAAGATGAATTTTTACCAGACCCTTTTAGATTAAATAACAGTATAACAGATGGTACTGGAACTGGAGAGCTATACAAAGCCTATGACCCCTCTAATTTCTTATTTACCAGCACTTATGGACTTGCCCCTTCTAATACAACTCTAACTATAAGGTACATAACAGGAGGAGGAGTTGGAGCTAACGTACCATCTAACACTATAACCAATATAGTAACAGCTACCTCGACAGCTACAGACTTAACATATCAAGACACCTTAGCTTTTAATAATATAAAACCAGCCTCTGGAGGGAAAGATGGCGACAGTATAGAGGAACTAAGACAGAACTCTTTACGCTCTTTTGCAGAACAACAAAGAACAGTCACACTTCAAGATTATGCAGTAAGAGCGCTATCCTTACCATCACGCTTTGGTTCAATAGCTAAGGTATACGTCACGCAGGCACAGCCTATAGATACAGGAAACAGTCTTTTAAGTAGTAATCCCTTAGCAATTTCACTATATACTTTAGCTTATAATAACGAAGGTAAACTAATTAATACTCCATATACGTTAAAAGAGAATTTAAAAACTTACCTATCTCAATTTATTATGATAGCAGACGGAGTTAACATCTTAGATGCATTTGTAGTTAACATAGGAGTTAAATTCGAAGTAGTAACACTACCTTCTGCAATTTCAAGAGATGTATTACTAGAATGTACCAACAGGTTAAAAGAGTTTTTTAACATAAACCGTTTTTCAATAAACGAACCAATTAACCTATCACCAGCTTATACTCTACTAGATGGTGTAAAAGGAGTACAGACAGTAGAAAAAATAGAAGTAATAAACAAAACAGGAGGTAAATACTCAGAATACGGATATGATGTAAAAGGTGCTACTAAAAATAACGTAGTATACCCTTCTCTTGATCCTAGTATATTTGAAGTAAAGTACCCAAATGTAGATATTGAAGGAAGAGTAACAACACTATAATATGGCAGTATATAGAATTTACCCCGAAAAAGATACTATTATCTGGTCTGAAGCTGATCTCGTTGGAACATATGGGAATGCAGGTAAAGATGAGATATTAGAAATCGGCACTTATAAAGATATAAATCAAGTATCAAATAAGCAAAGAACTCTTATACAGTTCAATTCAAACGATATCACTACTGCTTTGAACTCAGAAGTAACAGGTGAATGGTCCGCAAGTTTACACCTATCACTTGCCGAAGCAGGAGAGCTTCCTCAAACCTATACTATACAAGCATACCCCATCTCTACCTCCTGGGTAATGGGTACTGGTAAAAGAGATGATAAACCTTTAAACACTACAGGAGTTACTTGGAAACATAGAGCTAACCAAACAGAACTATGGAGCAACCTAGGAGGTGATTATTTAAGCTCACCAAATAGTTCACTTATAAAAACAGTAAACTCTAATCACGATTTAGATATTGATGTTTCCTCTATAGTAGTAGAGCAAACTAGTTCTATACAAAATAACGGTATACTTTTAAAACTTGAAGATAGTTTAGAAAACAATACTACATCTTCTATAAACCTAAAATACTTCGGTTCAGATACTAATACTATTTTCCCTCCCTACCTAGAGTTTAAATGGGATGATAGTAACTATAGTTCAACTCTAGAAAATATAGAAGCACCCTTATCTGGTTCTGATACAGTAAACATAACTATAAAAAATGCTAAGACTAAATATGCAGACTCAGATACTGTTAAGTTTAGGTTATCCACTAGACCTAAGTATCCGAAAAGAGAATTTAGTACTACATCCATATATCTAAAAGAATATAAGTTACCATCTAATTCATATTGGGCAATAAAAGATGAGTTTAGCGGTGAAATGATAGTTAACTTTAGTGAATATACAAAGATAAGTGCAGACAATACAAGTAGCTATTTTAGCGTATATATGAGATCGCTTCAACCAGAAAGATTTTACAGGTTATTAGTTAAGACTACAGTCAACGACAGTACTTTAATTATAGATAATAACAATACATTTAAGGTAACTAGAAATGGCTAATCAGATTAAAATACAAAAAACTCAACTTACTAAAAGCGATTTTGATAAAGTCGTGGATAGATCTTTTAATACTTTTGGTCAACCAGAGTTAATAGAAGATGCACCTACTGTTGAGGATTTTTTTGTACTCTATGAAGAATTATTTAATGAGATACCCCTAAACGGTGAACAGAATTCTCATGAATACCTTATTAAGACAAGCGGAGCTTTATTAGAATTTGATAAAGATACAGAAGACATACAGCCTTTATTAGATGAGATAGCACAATTAAGACAGCAGTTATTAGAAGCAAATCAAGAAATAATCGAACTCCAAACAGAAAACATTAGTGGCTAATTATAAGTACATATTAAATAGTATTGATACTACCACTCTAGTTACAACAGGAGCGGTAAAAGAAAAGGAAAAGAATCTAATCGACTCTTTTACTGTGAATACCACTTTTAACTCAGCTAAAAATACCGCTGTATTAAAAATCTTCTCACTAAACGATGATTTATTAGAACAGGATTCTGATTATAGAAATTACAGTTTAACAGGTACCGGAGCTGGTGCAGGTCAAGACGGGTCTTCTCAATTAACTATAGACCCTACTTTAGATGTAAAAAAGTACGGGTATGATAACGGAGACGTTAAACTAGTCTATTCTTTTACTGACGATCTACTTTCAGAAACTAAAAAACCATTAAGGTTATTTATTGAAAGTATTTCTGCTGATAAAACTGAAATAAGAGCACTAACTAATGATTTAGATAATACTTCTCTAAAAAATAGAGTAAATGATATTATCTCTCGAATTAATAACTCATCCTTCTTACCGGATATATTCTTAAGATTTTCAGATACTGAAGAGTTTAAAGTAATAAATGTAGGAATAGAAGAAACTACTAAAGGCACAGCAGTTCTATTCAAAGTGTACGAACCTCTTAGTAGTAATATAACTGTTAACTCTATATTTACTGCTCAAGAAATAATTAGTGATTCAATTGGGTATCAAGTATTAGCCGAACTTATCACCGAACAGGTGAAAGCAAAAAAATTAGCTGGACCAAATTTTAGTGTAGAAGTAGGAGAGGAAAGTAGTTCTCCAACGGAGTACTTTAACTATAACGAGCTTTTTAGTTACCCTATTACCGGCAGTAACTATGAACTACTTTCCCTTTTTAATAAAAGCGGAGCAGAAATAGACGTAGACTATACCGACTATAGTGAATTTATACACTTTTCATCTGCAGAAGAAAGATTAAGAAACTTTAAGTATAAATTAGATTTAATACAGAGCTACGAAACTTCTATAACTAATATAAAAGAATCAGGATATTTAGGTAATTCAGTTAGCGGTAGTACAGATTATTATGAAAGTTTAATATCCGGTATAGTACGTAATTTTGACCACTACGATAGGTATTTGTATTTTAATAACACCAGTAACTCCTGGCCTAAACTTAATACAAAAAAACCATACAGTAACTATCCTAGCTCACATATATCAGCGTCTACCTGGTATTCAGATCAAATTACTATAGCTGAAAGCTATGATAACACTAATAGTGATAACTTAATTAATACAGTACCTCTATTTTTAAGAGAAGATACTAATAACCAACCGTATATGTTGTTCCTAAATATGATAGGACAACATTTTGATAATCTTTGGATTTATTTTAAATCTGTATCAGATAAGTATGATACTGATAATAGATTAAATTACGGTATATCAAAAGATATAGTTAAAGATGCTATTGAATCTTTTGGAGTAAAGTTATATAGTAATAACACAGGCAATCAGAATCTATTTTCAATGTTAATTGGTGATGCACCTTTAACAGGTTCAGCCCTCATTACTGAGACTTTAACTATATTATCAGGTTCTGAACATAGTGCACTACAGCCAATGGGTGTAGATAACTATCAAAAAGAAATCTATAAAAGAATATACCATAATTTACCTTTATTAATAAAATCTAAAGGTACCGAGCGTGGACTAAGAGCGCTTATTAACTGCTTCGGTATACCATCTAATCTTTTAGAAATTAGACAAAACGGAGGAGCAAAGATAGATAGAGAAAAATATTTAGGACCGTATTCACATACTACAAGTTCTCTAGATAAAATTAGATTAGACCTAACAGGTAGTATAGTCACCGGAAGCACACTTTCTAGATATACCTCGGTAGTAAATGAAAAAGATAAATACTCAGACGATATACATACTATAGATGTAGGATTTAACTACAAAGATATTGCTGAAAACTTTATTAACCTACATATTACTAGTTCATTTGATATTGATGATTATATTGGAGATCCTAGGAATAATTCTGACGATGCTTACCACAAACTAAACAGAATAGCACTTGCTATTACATATGATACACCGGTATGGGAAGATATACAAGTACTTTGGGAAAATTGGGATAGCTACTGGGAAGGAGAAGACTTCTTCGCTGATCCAAGAGTATTTGTAAATGTAATTAAATTTTTCGACAATTCTCTATTTAAAATGATTAGAGATTTTGTACCTGCAAGATCGAATATAAATACTGGAATAATCATACAGCCTCACTCTTTAAATAGAAGTAAAGCTAAACAGGTTGAAGTATCTTGGGAAGAGAAACAATATACTAGCTCTATAGATGTAGGAGCAATCACCGCCTCTAATGCAGGAGCATTTGTAGATGGTGTTACTACTAATTATGAACAGACCATTGTTACACCGTTAGGTAAAGCGCCGTATAACGAAATAAAAGAATCTCCAAAATTAACAGGAGAATTCTCAGGATCCAGGTTGAGAGTAACATCAAAAGACTTAAATAGAGTAAATGTATTTAAGAAAACAGCACAACCAATCATTAAGTTTGACCTAACTGTTTTTAATTTATCTGAACCGATACCTGCATCTTGTAATATAGAACTTGTAGCAACCTACTTAGGAGATGCATTTACTATATACGCCACAGGGTCAGCAGATGGATTTATAGAATTAACATACCCGTCTACAGTTTCACAAACATCTGGATCATTTACATATGATCATAATTATGATATTTACGAGTTCTTCACAGTTGAAGGAACATCTGCTTACTACCCTGGAGGTACATTCGATGGATGGTATGATGCAGCTACAGGAGGTAATTTAATAACAGATACAAGTACTTTGAATATTTATTTTGAAACACAGAATACATACGGTTCAGAGTACTACGCAAGATTTAGTTAATTATGACATTACAAGAATTTATAGGAGCAAATCCAACGAACTGGGGAACAGGTAATGCAAACTTACTAATCAGTAGCAGTGTATCAGGTTCGTATCCCTATGCTAACCCAGTTGCACCTTATACTGTAAAGGGTATTACTATGCCTGTAATTAGTAAAAATAACAAAAAAATTGAACCAGCATTAAAAGAGGTTACTGAATTTCGTTTTAATTTTAACGGTCAAATAATTAAATCTTCAATCTTAGGTAGACAAAAAAGAAGAGGGTATTACTTTTTCCAATTAACTGATTTTATAATAAATGAATTACCTGAAACATTAGATTTTGACGGAAATGTAATTTACGATGAGTCTGAATTTGTATTTGTACCTTATGTAGCAGTTTCGTTTATAAATAATGATTATAACGTACTGCTAAGCAACTCCGCTAGAAGTAAACTAAACACAGTTAGACAGGTAGCAGATAGAAACACTAACGCAGCTATTCCATCTAATTTAGTAGCAATACTGTCACAATCTGCTGAACCAGCTGAACTTCAGAACTGCTCTTATACTAAAATAGGATTAATTAGTAGTAGATACCAAGGTACTAAAACAACTAAAGCAGGACCAGTCTTTGATTTTAATTACGATAACTTTGAATCTAAAGTTAATACAAACGCAATACCAGGAAATGATCCTGCTTTAGCTTTAAAAGAATTTAAAGGAAGTTTACATCCAAATGATTCAAGTAATGAAACAATTAAAGAGATACAGTTGTCTGATCGAGAAATTATTAATATCTTCTTTAATACAGAGCTTTCTGGTTCTCATCCTAATAAAAGTTATTCAAGTTTTCCACAACTAGGAAGTTTTTTAGAACAGGAACAGGGAACTAGATTCGTTAGAGCAGTAAACAGTAAAATCTACTCTGTAGACAAAGGTACTATTATAACTACTGATGAAATTGGACAAGTAACTTCAATACAATAAAACATTTAACTAACCATATTTATATATAAACACATTTCAAAATGGGATACTTAAACAATTCGATAATTACCGTCGATGCAATCTTGACCAAAAAAGGTAGAGAGCTTTTGGCTAGAGGCGATGGTTCTTTCAAAATTACACAATTTGCCCTATCGGATGATGAAATCGATTATACCTTATATAATCCAGCCCATCCATCAGGTTCAGCTCTCTATGGAGAAGCATTAGAAAATATGCCTCTACTAGAAGCTTTTCCAGATGAGACTCAAATTATGAAGTATAAGCTTACTACTCTACCTAGAGGTACTTCTAAACTTCCAATTTTAGACTTAGGATACTCTTCTATTACTCTAAAACAAGGAGCATCATTAGCAATCTCTCCACAAACATTAAACTATCAGGGAGCTACTTCTACTTTTGAAGCAGGAGGATACACAGCTACAATAGCAGATGCAAGAGTTCTTAACTCATTTACTGGAGTTGGAATTAACACAGAAGCAGCAGAAGCGCTAAACAGTACAACAACGCTCGGTACTAACGTATCAAAATCAGTAATTGGTACAGCTATTAACCTAACTTCAACAACCGTCAATACTTTATTCGGAGACAGAACTAGACTACAAACCACTATCACAGTAGTAGGAAGAGACTCTGGAGCTAGAATTACAGTACCGGTAACAATTACTAAAACCAACTAATTATGTCATACAAAAGATTTGATCAAGAAGATATAGTAATTAGTGCGGAGTCAGTAACGGCTCCTGTATGGACAGGAGATATAGTTACATTAGACGGATTCTATACCTCATCTACACAGATCGGTGGAGTATCAGGAGATTACTACTACAACTTATATAACACAGGCTCTGACCTAGATGTATCGAGAGTTCAATTCTCAATTGGATATGCTGATGCTAAAGGATCAGGATCCTTACTTTTTAATGATACCGTACCAGGTAAATCACCTTCATCTGTTCTTTACGGACAGTACCGTAACCTAGTATTAGGAGATGAAGAAGCTAAATTTACATTTGGAACACAGACATCAGAATACTTTTACGTAATTGCAGTAGATAGAGCTAGGTATAAAGAAAAACTGTTACCGGGTTCACTAGATTTAGTACTTAATGTATCAGGAAGTCAAGCATCTATCAGAGTAACCGATAATAGTAACCTAGTTGCTACAACTACATTCTCCGATTCAGGAAGAGTCTATGAGCTCATTTCCGGTTCTACAGGAACGGTATCCCCAGGAGCTAAAAACTCAGACGGATATACAAACGGTTCAGGTTCTTACGGTAAATTCTTGCCGGACATCGGGGTAATACTTTTAAACGGAGCTGCACTAGATGGTAATATTGAAGATGGAGGATTAAAATTAGGCACTAATAGAAACAATAATCCAATAGCTGCAGTCAATACAAGACGTTTTTACGATATACTAAATAGAGAACCTAAATTTAGACTACAGTCAGAAGAGACTATCTCATCTAACTTTATATTTGTTAGAGCTAGAAATGCTGAGTTTAACTACTCCACTAACCCATCTTTAATTACCGGTTCAGGAGAAATCAGACATAACGTTATGATTAACTCTCCTCAATCATTTGTAACTACTGTTGGATTATATAACGATAATAACGACCTATTAGCTGTCGCAAAGCTTTCTAGACCACTTCTTAAGGATTTTACAAAAGAAGCACTCGTTAGAATCAAGCTTGACTATTAATGAATGAGCACATACAAAAAACTAAATCGTCAAGATGTCTTTATATCTGACTATGTAGCCAAGAAACAATGGGAGGTTACAGGTAGTTTACTATCAGGTTACGGTATAGAGACATTAAGAGGTTTTTCTGGGTCTACCCCCGGATACCCTTATCCTCTAGACTACCGTAATGGTAGGTACGAGAAATTAGTTTTTGATAGTGTTAATCATTCATTTTATGCCGATAGAGTAGGAGACGGAATTTACTCTGGATCAAGAGATTTATCTCTACAAACTACATTAACATATAGTGGGTCAAGACATTTACAGTCTGAAGTAGGAGTAATTTCTTTTCCAAAAACTATTTTCGGTACACATTTAGAACCTAATACAATTTCTATTAAACCTTTAATGGAAGATAGAGACAAGTATGTAGTAGATGGGTACGCTCAAAATAAAATAGACGGAACCAATAGTTATATAGAGAACTTAAACGAATGGTATAGCTCTAATATAATAGACGGTAATGATTACGTAGAAAACGAAGGAGATTATGTTATAGAATCTCCAGAGGAATATATGATACCTAATCAAGGCCAACAGAGAATTGAAATTATAGACGATGGAGATGGAAACCTAATCTATAGCGGTTCGGAGAAAAACTACACCAACCCTAAACAAATTATAGGGGACATAATATACAATCAGGGCTTAGCAATTATTACTGACCCTAAAACAGCAAGATACTATAGTACATATAGTAGACATAAATTGAGATGGAAATCAAACCAACCTATTTATACATATAATGTACATTGTAAGATTAAAGATTCAGAAATGAATCATACATTTAATCCTACAGCGGTAACAGGTTCAAATGGAGTTATAGCTTCAAATGTAACAGGGAGTGCATTCTCTCCTTACATTACAACAATTGGTCTTTATAATGAAGCCAATCAATTAGTAGCTGTAGCAAAAACCGGAAGACCTGTACCAAAACCATTAAACACAGATATGACATTAGTCGTTAAAATAGACCTATAATGGCGATAACGTTTAGAGCAAATAAAGGACAAGGCTTAACCTATGGTGAAATGGATACTAACTTCGGTTCGTATTTCTATTCTAGCTCCATAGACAACAGCGGTACAGTTTTAGTTTTACACTACTCTAGTAGTTTAAACGTACCAGTAAATAAAGAATCACATAGAGTACCTTTACTTAAAGGAGTAGGTAGCTTAGGTGCTGATAGAAGAGTAGCCTTCTTTTCAGGAAGTGCTGGATTGAATAGCGCAGAAGGTTTCTTAGTAGATTCTAGCGGAAGTGTAGGTATAGGGGTAGCAGAACCAATTAACGTTCTTAGTCATAAGCTATATGTATCAGGAAGCATAGGAGCTACCGGTACAATAAGTCAAGTATCTGATAAAAGATTTAAAACAAATATTACCACCATTTCTGGTTCCTTAGATAGAATTTTAAATTCAAGAGGAGTTGCTTTTGATATGGACGGTAGAGCACAAGTAGGAGTTGTTGCACAGGAAATATCCTCTAGTATACCAGAAGTAGTATTTGAAGATAGAGAAGGATGGCTGTCTGTCAGCTACGGTAATGTGGTCGGAGTATTGATAGAGGCAGTTAAAGAGCAGAATGCACGTATTGATCAACTTGAGACTAGAATAACTAATTTAGAGAATAACTAATGGGACTTACATTTAGAGGAACAAAAGGATCGCCGTTAACTCAAAATGAGTTAGATCAGAATTTTAGAGAGTATTTTTACTCTGCTTCTGTAAATAATAATACAGTAAGTTTATTTAAGCCAGAAGCTTTAGGAGCTCCGGTACATCTTCCCTTCCCATCAGCATCTGGTCAAGATACATATATACAATTAAAATCAGGAAATAATGCTTCTGGTTCAAATGAATTTTTGACTAGTTCACCTAATTTTAGATTTAACTACTCTAGTAGTATTCTTCATGTTACTGGAGCATACAATCATTTTGGTAATATAAACGTAAACGGTACAGTTACAGCTCAAAAGTTTATTACTACTACAGTTGCAACTTCAATAATGTATACCTCCGGTTCAAATAAATTTGGAGACACAGCGGACGATACACATCAACTAACCGGTTCTGTTCTAATATTAGGAAGTGAAGACTTACAAGGTCCATTAACTCAGACAGGTAATCAAACTATTACGGGTAATCAAAACTTTACCGGTAATAAAATACAGACCGGAAACAATACAGTAACAGGACAAAAACTTCATATAGGAACTAACACCCAAACCGGGAGTTATTTACATTCAGGTAACAAGACTCAAGTAGGTGACTTTAATATTACAGGTAATGTAATTGAAGTAGGAAACACAACACAGACTGGTGATATAACCTTAACAGGGGACTTAATACATACAGGGAGTGCTTTAAGTTTAGGTAATGAAGTTAGAAACGGAAATACAACTATAGTAGGAAGTTTAACTCAAACCGGTACTATACTT
>ENA-OUOG01003692-OUOG01003692.1-marine-metagenome-genome-assembly--contig:-NODE-3692-length-13976-cov-3.553205_pt1 | contig 13976 bp, 17 predicted proteins | sample MGYA00248635_ERZ508505 | MGnify/ENA primary metagenome ERZ508505 (study PRJEB26176, sample SAMN06267871) | marine metagenome | isolation source: Saanich Inlet, British Columbia, Canada | place: Pacific...
TCAGGTACACGTATGTTGTTTCAACAAACAGCTGCTCCACTTGGATGGACAAAAGATACAACACATACTAATAAAGCTTTACGTAGTACTAATAGTACAGTAGGTACTGGAGGTAGTAATGGTTTTACTAATGCCTTTAATTCTTCTCAAACAATTAGTATTAGTGGCTCAACAGCAGCACAAACAGTAAGCTTATCTGGAACATCTGGAGCAACGGCTCCTACATTTACAGGTACTCCTGGCACTACAGGAAGTACAAATGTTGGTGGAACTTCTTATACACCTGGTGGCAGTGTGTCATCTAGTGGTTCTGTCAGTGGAACTACAGGAAGCCATGCTCTTACTATTGCACAGATTCCTTCTCACAATCACATAGAAGGATTACCTTTTTCTAGTGACTTATCTACATCAACTGCATGGGGCTATGCTGCAGGGGCAAGTGGTTCTCGTAGGTCAACGCAATATGGTAATGCTTCTTTTAGAACAGACTATCCATATACATCATCAACGGGTAGTGGAGCAGGCCATACTCATAGTTTTTCTGGAACACTTAGTGTATCAAGCTCTTTTACGGGTAACAATGTTACCATTACACCTAGTAATGCTACGCATAGTCACTCATATACACCTGCTGGTAGTGTGTCAAGTCATACGCATTCAATATCATTAAGTGGTGGTTCTCACAGCCACACATTTAGTGATACTGATGCTTTCAATTTAGATGTTCAATATGTAGATGTAATTATAGCGCAAAAAGATTAACAATAACAATAAGGATTAAATATGAAATTTGAAGTAAAAGATAATTGTCCATTAAATAATTTTGAACCATGTAAAAAATTAGACTGTGGTTGGTTTATTAAATTAAAAGGAGCTGACCCACAAAGCGGAGAAGAGTTTGATGACTGGGGCTGTGCTGTAGCTTTTATGCCTATTCTTTTAATTGAAAATGCACAACAGTCAAGACAAACTGGTGCTGCTGTAGAAAGCTTTAGAAATGTAATGGTTGAACAACAAAGAGAAGTGCTTGAACTTGCTTCTAAAAATGATAAATTAAAGATGATTGAATAATGGCTTCAACAGATGCACAACTTATTAACTTAAAATTCTTACCAGGATTTCACAGAGAATCTACTAAGTACTCTGAGGAAGGTAAATGGTTTGATGGTAATCGTGTGCGTTTTAGAGAAGGTAAACCAGAAAATATTCGTGGTTATTCTAAGTTTAATGGTGAAGAATTAAACGGTTTTCCTAGAGAGCTTCTTGTTTGGTCAGACAATCAAACTACCGATGCTAAAGACGCAACACCTGAAGAGTTGGCGAAATTTAGAAAACTAATGAGTACCGTTTTTAAAGGTATGGCTAATGACTTAAAAGAAAGTTCTAATGAGTTACAGTTTCATCTAAGTAACAACCTTTTAATTACTGAAAACATATTTAGACATGGTAGTCCGAAATACTTTAATCTAATTAACGAATCTCGTGAACTTTATAATAAAGGAGTTGGTGAATGGTCTGAAGAAGAAATTGAATTATTAGAATCTGACTGTGGTAAGTTTTTCATATATGAGGGTGAGAGATTACCTTTTGATTTCCCTATGATAACTGAATCAGAATATCAAGGTAAAGACGTTGATTTAAACAAACCTAAATCGGGAGGTTCTAAGAAGTGGTATGTTTATGTTAAAAACCCTAAAACAGGTAAGGTTAAAAAAGTAAGTTACGGTTCCCCTGATATGACAGCTAAATGGAATGACCCTGAAAGGAGAAAATCATTTGCAGCTAGACATCAGTGTGCTAAGAAAAAAGATAAGACTAAAGCTGGTTATTGGGCGTGTAGAGCACATAAAGATTTTGGTAATAATGTATCGGGTAGATTTTGGTAATGGTATACGAACAAGAAAATATAGGAAATTTTAAATTTAAAAGAGTTTTTAGTGAAAATGTGGACTCTAATGAATTAATATGGCATAGAGACCATAATGACCGTAAGGTTTTTGTTGAAGAGAGTAACGGTTGGATGTTACAAATGGACGAAGAACTACCTCAGGTCTTGCAGGAGGGACAAACATATGTTATCCCTAAGATGGTGTACCATAGAATATTTAAAGGTACTGGTGACCTTAAAATTACGATAGATGAGGGGTATAATCAATATAGAGTCCCTAAAGCAGTGAGAGAGTCAGTTAAAAAGAACTTATATAAAATTAAGAAATCAGGTGTTAATATGACCATACCGAATATGTTATTGGAATCCAAATACGTAGGTATTGAAATAATAGAACAAATCAAAGATTTCTGTGATAGTAAAAAACAGATAACCGAAAGTAGTACCCCGACAAATAAGCAAGAAAATATTACATATATTTCTTATGGTGGTTTAAAGGGTTATGAATGGGTAATTAAATCATTGGTCTAAGGTAGGTACCTTAATTGGTTTTGGGGCTATTGAGTAATCAATATGGTAAGACTCGGGCATTGTCTCATAAAAAAAATCTTGAGCCCTTTCTACTGAACTTGCGGTAACCTCCATAATTGGTTTACCATTTTTACTTAGGACATACGTCGGTATTGTGATATCACTCATAATGTTTTTGTTTTAAAGTGTAAATATAGTTAAATTATTTCCCTGAACAATATTTTCCCGAACATTTTTTTTCACCGTTTAGTCCTGGCATCTTTCCTTTACATACTTGTACTGCGTAACCATTAGCGTATGCGGATGGATAAACATCATACTTCGCCTTTGCCGCGTTTTTACCACGAGCACATAAAGTAGTGTTTCTCTTCTTAGACTTCTTCTTCTTAGACTTCCTCTTCTTAGACTTCTTCTTCTTAGATTTCTTTTTTTCGAGTATTACTCTCCTAATGATTTGTTCTAATTGTTCTTCGGTTAAACTAATTTTTCTCATTTTTTATTAACTATTTGAAATTGTAATTCCCTCTTATATGTGTTTATCGACCTGTCAGTACTTACTTTAATGTCTACAAAATATTCGTTGGGTATCTTATCAGTAGTGTCAAATATGAAGTAATACCCGTCTGCCGTTCTGTTAATTGATGTCCAATCCTGAACTTGCACTTCAGTACTACCTTCTTTAACATACACTCTATAAGAACATTCAACTTGTTTTAATGTTTCATTGGCGGTATATGCTTTTTTAAGTGTGACGTTGACCTTACGAATATCAGTATTCAGTATTTTTTCATTCTGTAATATTCCATTAAAGTCAAACCCATATAATACAGGTTCCTCAGTCCTTGTCCCAATAGTGAAGTAATCTTGGTTTTTAAGTAACACAAACTCATTCTCCACTGAAGGGATATCTTTACCCTCGTATGAAAGTTCACTCCAATTATCGTAATACATACAAGGTGCATTTGTCGATGTTATTGCAGATACCGTAACTTCATAAACTCCGTTAGATTTACTACATGCGGTTAACGTTTGAAGTATATTACTACTTTCATCCACAATTGTAACTACAGGATTATTGTCTAACACAATTGGGTTACCGTTTACATATGTGTAAAGATAAAGTTTATTATCCTTACCTTCATAAAAAGTGTACCTATCATCTTGGATTAAATCATTATAATTTGTTTCCAAAAATGGCTCATAAAAGGTTTGTGTGTGTCGAGAAAAGAAACCTACAGAATAATTTTCAGTCATTCCCGTAATATTTTCAACCTCAGGAACAAAAGCAATACCCCATCCTGATGTACCGGTGATTGAACCTGATAATATCCCATTAATTTCATCGGTCATGTCAAATTCAATATCTTCATTACCAAATTCAAAGTGTTGAGTATCGACTATAGTCAACCCACTATAATTTAATCCTGAAGTGGACCCTGTTTGTGAGTTAGTATTATCATACAACCCATTAACTGACCAATTTTTAATTGTTGTTCTTTGGTACCAATTTACGGGTCTATCTGAAAATGATTTATTACCCTCAAATACGTCATTAACGTTATAGTAATCGTCACCAACACCCTCGTCCCATGTCTGTGAGTCACCTGTTGAACCTGAAACTTTAGGTATTCTAAATAATATTAAATCAAATGATGTTGCTCTTCTTCTACCGTTTGACCATGTTGAGTTTAATAACTCCTTATCAAATGAAGACGTATTAGTCATCCTTAATGTATGAGTCATATCACTTGTACATCCTGTTGAAATAGTGTTATTGGAAATTTTACTTTCCAAGTTTTCTAAATCCACATCAAAAATAAAACGTGAATAACCCTTAGGTCCCGATAAGTTATCTACCCTACCAAAGAAAAGTTCAACAATGGGGTTTCTACCTGTGTTTGTATATGAGTTAAAGATTAACGTATCATTACGTTTAAAGTATGACTTGTAAATTGACATTATTCGTTTTTACTATAAATACTTAGTTTATACGAATATTCTTATTTAATATTTTAGTACTTGCGTCTACTAGTTCTTTTAGTAGGTCACTTACTTGTGTTCCGTCAGAACTTGTAGGTACGGGTGGCATACCAGGTAATGGGTGTACGTGAGTTGCCAAAAATCTAACTATTAATTCAATTAAGACCATGAGTTCTTCACCCCTTACAACTGAAGATGTTTTAGGTTGAATTTCATCAACCAGCTTAGTTTGGTCAATCCCATAGATAGTGTTTTCTAAATTTATTTTTGATTTAGAAGGGTTATTGGCATTATGTGATAATAAATATAATTGATTTGCACCCATAATACCCACAGTATTTTCTTGATTTAACACCCGTTTAGGTCTAAACAGGTTCTTTTTAATCTTAGTTGGTACGTTGTCCTTACCTTTTTTATCATAAACTAAACCAAATCCCCTCATATTAGTTGTGAATTTTGTTGGTTTAATTAACATGTATAGCGAGGTCAAATTTAGGAAAGGTATGGGGTTGGTATTATCCCTATTATCTTTATTTGCTCGGTAATATAAAGGAAACTGATTATTAATTAGTAATCCGTTTTCCATTCTACCGTTCATAACATTTTTAATGAATTTATTCACTAACTCAGCTAACTGTATAGTGTTTAAACTATTAAATTGTTCTATGTGTTGTATTCTCTTAAAGGATTCTAAATCTGTATTATTCTTTATAGAACTAGCCATAGTTGTTCCCGAGACATCATCAGGTTCTAAGTTATAGAGGATAATTTGACCAGTAAACGCACTAAATTGATTCTCAGGGTTGAAAATCTCGTACTCTATTAGTTTCTTGGTCTGTAAGTCCTCATTAACTATGGTATACTTAGTATCCACATCACCATACTGTTCAATTGTTTGGTAATTACTTAACTGAACAAATGCTCTATTATTTTTTGCTACGGGTATTTGTGTTCTATTAAAGTTGGTATGTTTACCAGCTCTTAATAAAAGTTCGTTATCCTTTAAAACCACATCGACATTATTCCTACCCATTAATGCGATATCTTGAGGCTCAGGATATACTCCATAAGTTTGTGGGTTAGAAACCTCACCCGATATATCTTTAATTGGTTGTAGTCTTTTATTTCTTGCACCTGAACTTAAAAAAGTTTTAGCACTATCGGCATCTTCTTGTTCAATTGTAGTTGGAGATGAGAATGGGCCTTGTACGTAGTATTGACCCTTTAATGTCTTATCATTTGGGTTGGTATATAATACGTGAACATACTCGTTCTCTTTTGGTACTTGGTATAAAAAATAAGGTATTAACGGTAAAAATACGAAAGGGTCTTTCTGTGTCCACTTATCCTTATCTTCGTTCCAATTAGGAATGGAGTTTAACCTATTGGTTATGTTTTGGTCCTCAGGATAAACCCTAACTCTACCGAGCATAAAGGGGTCATTAGTATCCTTTACTAACCCTTGATAGACAACTTGTCTATAATTTGCCGGCAATTCATTTTTAGAATTATCTATGTTACCTTGTATTGCCATTTTTAATTACCTCTTTTTTTATACTCTTTTAAGATATTATTATACAAGTTTTCTGTAGAATCTAAATGGTGTGTCAATTTAACCAACATGGTTTTAGTTTCTTCAAAGTCCTCCGATAGAATCGTTAACACTTCTTTTAAATCGTTATTACTTTTACTTTTAAAGTTACTAATAATGTCTTTTACTTTTTCTTCTTCCATATTAATAAGATTTACCACTGGCCTTTACTGGTACTGTGGTACCACCTACAACCGCTAATGGTGGTATAGTTATTTCAGTTTTACCATTTTCTTGCATTTCTTTATGTTGTCCATTAACTTGTGAACTCATAGACTGAATAAATAAGTTAGGTGAGCCGTCTGGCATGTCACCAGTAGGTATTCCTGATTTTTGTAATTCTTCAATAATGTTAGCTAACGTTCTCGTCTCCGACATACCGGGTAAAAACTTAGCAAGTGATAAAGTAAACGCAGGTAAACCTAAATTAAGTTGACTAGCTGCTAAACTCAATAGTTGTAATAATTCATCGACAACACTTTTACATTGTCTCCAATCAGTCACTAAATCTGCGATAATAATAACTGCATTGATTATTGAGAAAATCATTCTTACCTGTGCGTTTTTCGCTTCACGAGCAATACTTTCAATTAGTGTCATTACTAAATTACTTAAATTCTTTTTGATTTCTTTAAATAATTCTTCAACAAAAATGGCACCAATTTTACTCATTAATTCCACTATAAAATTCTTGAAGTATACTAAGAAATCGGCAAGTGTATCTATCTTATCGGCAATTTGATTTTGTACCGATTTAAAGGCAATCATAACACCTAGCAGGTTTTTAGGTGATAATAACGCTTGTAGTATTGCTTTCGGAATTATACCTAATAAATCAAATTTTATCGAACCTTCGAGATTAAGACTTGGTAATAATAATTTCCACTCCTCATTATTTGAAAGGTCATCAACCAATGACTTAAACGCTTCCATTTTTTTAGTTTCGTTATCCTCACTTCTCACGTCTTTAATACCACTAATAATTGCTCCCGTATCGATAGGTAGTTTCACATTATCACAATCAGTGAATTCAGTAACACCCTTTTGTATATTTTCTATTTCATTTTCAATTGTACGAAGCTCATTATCAGTTAGTTCAAAAAAACTATCGTCTAAATTATCTGACACCGACAATTTGGCTATACCTGAAACATCTATCTCTTTAGTATTATCAAAACAAAGACCTAATATTCTTTGTAATATTTTTTCAAATTTAGATTGTTCTCTTTCCGTATCTATATCGATTTTTAAATCTACTGAAACCGCACCTGTAAGATTATTCATTATGATGGTAATTAACTCATCTAAATCAAAAAGACTAATAGATGTGTAATAGTCTTGTAAGAACTGAGTTATACTCTTAAACCCGTTTCCTGGTGATTTAGGAGTTACCTTATAGTAATCACCAAAGTTACCATTATTATCTTGGTCAACGTATTCAATATCAAATATCTGGTTATTAGATGCCCCAATATAACTTGAACCGTATTGGTTAGAAAATGGTACACCTAATGATTGAAGTCGATTATATAACTCACGATTCATTGAGTATGGTACACTACCATTTGGTGTTGTATTTTTTTCAAACAGTAATTGTGTAGTTTCCCCATCTGGGTCTTCATATAGTTTCTTATATAAATCGATAGACGGAACTCTAATATATAGTGGTTCAGTTGTGAATTCTTGTTCTTCCGAACACCCTGCAGCGGTAATTATCTCCTGTATGAATAATTCTTGAATTCTGTTTTTAGTGTTAAGTATTGTTTGATTATATATGTTAAATAACTCATCAACACCTTTATTTCCACCACCTTTAGATGATGAAATCATAAAAATCTCAGTCAATTGGTCTAACTGATTCTTGGCCTTATCTTGTAATTGTTTTTTTTTCTCGGCAGTGAAACCGTCGACGGTGTTACCCCACTCATTTAAATTACTAAATGATTTATCTTTAGACTTTTCAAAATTATCCGCAGATGAGTTTTTCTTAGCAATCGCCTCGTTTTTTCTCGTCTCAATAGTTGTTTGATACGACTTTATCTTAGACTTAGCATTTTTGTAATCATTTTCAGTATCTAAACCCATGGTATATAATTTAGTCTAATTTATAACCTTCGGTATTTCCTTTACTGGTGTCAGAATCTTTTTCAATCAGTGCTGAGAGAACATCATCATCCATATCTGAAATGTTAAATGACTCCTCCGAAGTATTTTGTGATTTTTCCCAAATAGAAGACTGTAATTTTGATAACGAAAGTTTTTTCTCGATAGTGTCATTAATAATCTTCTGTTGTTCTTTAATAACGGGACCTATCACTGGCATGTCTTTAGGTTCTTTTAACATTGCCAGCATCTTGTTTTGTATCCTTACTGCAGTACTTCTTTGTTCTACAAGTTCATTGTAGATTTCTTGCATAAGACTCAAAACTGAATCTTTATTTAAGACTATTTCTTTTTTTTTCGGTCTTCCCATTACTTATAAATATCTTTGTAACAAATTTTATATGTTGTTGATTTTATTAACCAAATCGTAATATAATGTTTTGTATTTTTTCATAGAGGTTCTAATCTCTTTAGTTGTCAAATTAGTCATCTCCCTCAATGAAAGTAATATGATATTTTTATTAAACTTATTGTTGTCGGTTCCAATAAAAATAGTTTCATAGTTTTCAAAAAGTTCAATTAGTGCATAACCCAACTTTACCTCATTTTTATTTAAATTTGTCTTTTCTATATATTCCTCCATTTCATTTAAAAAGTGTTTTATAACTTTACTTGGTTCAACAATATCATGTTCTATATGGTATATTAAATCAGGTCTACTTTCTAATGATGACGATATATCTTCGTAAGATATCTTTCTATTTTGGTCTTTTTGGTCCTTAATAATTTGACCCATTAAGTAATTCTTACAAATTGTCCCAAAATAAGAATATGCTTTCTTACCTTTTGCTGGTTTAAACTTATCTACTTTAGTTATCAAGAAAGAATGTGTATCTACGTGAATTTCTCTAAAATCCATACCTTTACGATAGAGTTTATATCTTCTAATAATCGACTCAATCATTTTATCTAAAGGTGCTTTTAGAAATTCGTTATAAATTTGGTTCTTTTCCGTTGATGTAGATGCAGAAAGAAACATCCTAACGGCTTTCTCTTCCCTTACATCAAAGTAGTTACTCCCCGGCTTCGGTTTCCTACCCCTTTTTTTAGGTGGGGTAGGAGACTGAGCGGTAGTATTTCCAGATACAGACATTAAACAGAAACTGGTTCATACTTTATGTTTCTATCTTCAATAAAGAAATGTTCTTTTTTGGCGGTATCTAACCAAAATCTAACTTCATCTTCAGTAACTCTATTTGTACCATTTTTATAATTCCAAAATATTGAACCTTCTCTCATATTAAGGTGTTTATAACCAATTCTAGGTATGGTCATAAGTTTAACAGAATTATATGTCAATCTTAATAAGAATTCATATACAAAAGTAAGTTTCAGTGATGGTTTAAAACCACCTGATTCTTGATAAGTTTCTTTTTTAATTACCATACCTGCCGATTGGAAGTTTTGGTAGTCTAATAAAACCTCATTAGTTAAGAAACCAATTTCTGTATTCATCGATGCCGCAAAGGAAGCTTCGTTGGTAAATCCTGCGAACGTACCTTTATCATCAACATCGACCACTAATGATAAAAACCCATTTACGTTTGGATGTGCTTCGATGTATGTCTGTACATTTTTAAACCATATCGACGCGTATTCATCATCGAACTCTAAGAATGATACCCATTCAGATGTTGATTTTTCAACCCCTAAGTTCATTTGAGATGCAAAGTCTGTTTGACCTTTATTTTCCACCATATTAACTGTGAGTCCACTAAAGTCAAATTCATTTAGTATCGAAACTAAAGACTCTTCATTGGAGTGTACTAAAACTAACTCCTTTGGTTGTGATGATTGGTTTTTAATTGATACGATTGCGTTCGTAAACAATTCCATAAAATTTTTGTGTTTTGAGCTCGCTATTGGGAGTACTACTGATATATCTTTCATATTTATTCTGTTTCTTCAAGTTTAAGTTTATCAATTTGCAATTGGAATGATTCCATTCTTATATTTAAGTAAGATGTAAACATTGAAACCACTTGTGTGTCAAATTCTTCAGATTGTTGATACTTTGATGCCGTTTCATATCCTGATTCATAAAGACCTTCAGAAATGTTATCTTCTAACCAATTCTGAGTATATTCAGCAATTATGTCTACCATGTTATTTAACTCGTAAGTCCACACCCCATTTGTGTCTGACATCCACTCAGGTTTCATATTAGGTACCTTACCGATTACAGGTGTACCACAAGCCATACTTTCAAGAGGGTAAGTCCCTAAACCACTAATGTCATCAACCCATACGGAAACAAATGATTCTTGTAGGTTAGTTACAAATTCTTCTTGGTTTAATCCTCTCATATCACGGAAAGTAATCCATCTAAACTGTGGGTACTTTAAGTAAAATGCTTTGATTATTTTCATAGTATCTCTTTGGTCACGAGTGTGAATAGAGATAATAGGTTTTGCGGGGATACTCTTTTCAGTAAAAATTTCAGGAATTAAGGGTGTAATCACATCAAGGGTAGTGTTCTTCATGATATCACCAATAAACTTTTTTTGTGTTTCTGAAGTGGTAATACATTTAAGGAATCCGTAACTTGACCAATTCATACCTGGTTGTATTGTCTCTAACATATAGTCATATGCTTGACACAGAACAATTTTACCACAAGGTAATTGTTTGATTTGGTCCATTACGTGTCCGTAAAGTTCTGGTATTACTACAAAGTCTTCAGGTGTTATTTGAAGATTTTGTCCTTCTATTGATTGATGAGTTATCTCCATATATTCTTCACCCATCCATGACCCCACACCTGTGTAATCATTAGATTCATGTAAAATAATAGGATTAAATCCATTATTTTTTAATGTCATTGCCATTTGATATGTGTATCTAATACTGGCTTTTGCGTTACCTTTGGTGTCTTGTACCATTAGGTAGATTCTAGATGTCTTATCTCTTAATTTTTCTATAGAGAGTTCGACTTTTTTAATTGTTTCTTGGTCCATTAGTCTATATATTTTATAATGTTATGTCTTAATAATGTATTAAAAGCAATACGAAAGGGAATACTTGTATTTTTTGAGTTATGTACCCCTAAATTGTCATCCATTTCTTCTCTTTCTGTTAAAACAACTTCAATCATTGTTTTTATTACTTCATATTTAATTATTGAAAACTGTTGTAATGTATTTTCATCTTCATTTTCAGATTCGTTTTCTTTTTCACTCGGAGTTGCTTCTCTTAATTCCACAAAATCTTCTAATCCTGCTAAATCAATGTAGTAAGTATGTCCTAAAAATTCTATCATAATAAATTTAGTTTTGTATATAAATCTTTAAATTCCTTTAATGTTTCTATTTCGAAATCACAGGACACATTTTCATTATATGTTGTTTTATATTTTATTGTTTTGTACCCATAATCAGAATCTAATATTTGAGGTTGAGTTGATATTATCACGTCAACATCTTTTAGTATATCCTTTTCTGTGAATTGGTTATAAAATGAGACTTTCTCAAACATACAACCAAATTTAGATAAGAAAAATAATGTTGCCGGTTTAGATTTCTCAATTTCGTTAGATACTATTATTAATTCGTGTTTTTCTCTTAAATCCTTATATATTTCATTTAATACATGAAAAGTAGCGGTTTCAGTTGATTGTGAATGTCCAAATATATTCATCGGAAAGTCCACGTAGAAAAACTCCATAAGACGCTCTTCATCAGGAAATACAAAGTGTTGACTTAATGTTGTAGATGTAATTGGGAGGTTTAGCTTATATTCAAAATCCTCTTCATCTTCACCCTTTATGTAGTCATCAATGAAAAATTTTTGATAAACCTCCTCAGCCTTACCAAAAGTATTTCTCAACACACCATTAACTTCAATTGCTATTTTCATCGTATCTTTTTAATATTTTACTAATTAATGGGTTTCTAATTATGTCTTCATTTTCAAATGTGAACGTACCTACTTGAGGTAAGTCTGAAAAACGATTGTATGCATCATAAAGACCTGATTGAGTTTTATCTTTGTATCTGTCAGTCTGGTCAATATCACCCGATATAAAGAACTTACTATTAAAACCTATTCTTGTCAATAATAACTTCATCTGTGATGGGGTGGAGTTTTGTGACTCTTCAAAAATTAGGATTGAATTATCAATATTCATCCCCCTCATATATGCCAGCGCAAATACTTCAATCACGTCATGTTCTTTTAGTTTCTCTCTGGCACTCTTACCTACAATTTTATTTAGTAAGTAATACGACGGAAAGATATAAGGGTCTAATTTTTCTTCTAAGTTACCAGGTAACGCCCCTAATTTTTCTTCAGCTTCTACTGCCGGTCTAACGATGATGATTTTTTCATATGAGTTATTTTCATCCAATAATAATTGAACCGCAGCACTCATAGCGACATACGATTTACCAACACCTGCAGGACCTGTACAAATAGTGATTTCACTATCACACAGAGTTTGATAATATTCCTTTTGATTTTCAGATAAGAATTTCTTTCTTGGTGTCTTACCAATAATATCACGAATAATTTCTTTACGTGACATTTTAGAGGTGTTATCTACTTTTTTTCCTTTTGTTGCCATTAATTTTTTTAAAATAATTTTAAGTAGTGTTTAATACACTAAACTAAGATATAAATTAGTAATAAAATAATGAAAGTAACCCTTTGTGTTGTTACGATATTGCACGACCTTTTAGTTTAGACCAGTCTTGTTCAGGTCTAACCTCTAAGTTTGTTTTCCAAGCAGCTTCCAATACATTCATATTAACACCCACTTCATTTGCCATACTCATAAGTGCATTGATATCTTTTGGGAAACAAGTTCCACCAAACCCAACTTTACCGTCAGGGCCAGGTACGTGAAGGTGTGAGTCACCGACTCTACCATCAGAGGTAAAACCATAAAGAGCATCTTCCCAATTTACACCGACTAACTGAGCTAAACGGTAATATTCGTTCATAATTGACACTTTAGTGGCGAAGTATGTGTTATTCATATATTTGATAAACTCAGCGGTTTTAGAGTCGGTATGAATGAAATGTCTATTCATGAACCTACCACTGAAAAGTTCCTCAACTTTATTAGTTAATTCTCTGTCACCACCAAATATAACTCTTGCCTGTGTTAACATATCTAACTTAGCTGTTCTCTCAGTTAAAAACTCAGGTGAGAACACTATATTTAAGTGTGGATACTTTTGAATTAATTGTTCTGTAGTACCAGGTAATACCGTTGACTTGATAATATATATGGGTCCCTCAATAGATTCCTCAAATACCTTTTCAACATATGATAGGTCTTGTTTTCCGTCTATATTCATCGGCGTTGGTACACAAACGAATATGAAGTCTGATTGGTGAGACTCTTCTTTTGTATGTGTAGACTTTAGAGGGTCTACATCATAAATTCTTATTTCATTAGTTGGTGAGAAGGCGAACGCCTGTGACTCACCAACGAACCCATTACCTATAATCCCTACTACTTTTTTCATGATAAATGATTTGTTTGTAACATAAATTCCGCTAAATCAAATTCAAACTGAGTATCAATATCAACAGACCTTTTTCTTGGCATAAAATATCCCTTAGTTTGACCTATATAATAATTTTTATTTTCTTTTAATTTTTTTGTCCAAGAACCATATATTGCACCGTTAGGTCTATATATGGTTGGATGGTCTTGACTACGACTATTACCATTTTGCCATGGATTGGTTTGGTCATAATCTTCTAATATGTTATTGTTTTTCACTACCAAACCTAATGTTGGGGGGAACTCCATTTCTGTGTATGAAAGCACTGAATCGTCATCTTCTTTTAGTAGTTTTGAAGACTTAACAAAAT
>ENA-OUOG01003694-OUOG01003694.1-marine-metagenome-genome-assembly--contig:-NODE-3694-length-13970-cov-8.986036_pt1 | contig 13970 bp, 11 predicted proteins | sample MGYA00248635_ERZ508505 | MGnify/ENA primary metagenome ERZ508505 (study PRJEB26176, sample SAMN06267871) | marine metagenome | isolation source: Saanich Inlet, British Columbia, Canada | place: Pacific...
ACTTCGCTATCAAGCGCGCTTGTCGCCTCATCCAGAACCAAAACAGGCGCATCCTTGAGAAAGGCCCGCGCCAAGGCAATGCGTTGCCGCTGCCCACCTGACAGTTTCACGCCACGCTCGCCCAGATGGGCCTCATAGCCTTCGCGCCCCATATGATCGCGCAAGCCAAGGATGAACTCATGCGCCTCGGCTCGTTTGGCGGCGGCAAAGACATCCTCGTCGGCGGCATCGGGGCGGCCATAGCGGATGTTGTCGCGCGCCGAGCGATTGAACATCGCGGTTTCCTGCGTGACCATGGAAATCTGGCGGCGAAGACTGTCTTGGGTGACATCGCGCAGATCGATATCATCCAGCGTCACTTGGCCCTTTTCGGTGTCATACAAGCGCAAAAGCAAGGCGACCAAGGTCGACTTCCCCGCCCCCGAGGCCCCGACAATGCCAAGTTTCTCACCAGGCTCGACGCGTAGGCTCAGCTCAGTGACCCCGCCCGCTTTCTGCCCATAGGCAAAGGTCACATCCGAGAAAGAAATCCGCCCCGTGACGCGCCCGATTTCTTGCGCGTCATCGCGGTCGGTCAAGAGATGCGGCGGGGTCAATGTGCGCATGCCATCTTCGATCTCACCGATGTTTGCGTAGATGCCCATCAAAGTGAAACTGACCCAGCCCGTCATCTGCGAAATCCGCATCGCGATCGCGCCTGTCGCGGCAATCTCGCCCGCGCTGACCGAACCCGTCTGCCAAAGCAAAACAGCCCCCAAGACCAAGAACACGGGCAGGATGCCTGCAACAGTCATCAAGGCAAATCGAAACCCCGTCGAGAGATAGCCGAAATCCAGCGCCTTCTCGCGGTAGCCACCCATAGCATCAAGGGCGGCTTCGTCCTCGTGATCTGTATGGCCAAACAGCTTGACGGTTTTGATATTGGTGATCGTATCCACGATCTGGCCTGTCACATTGGCGCGCGCCGCGGCGCGCGCTTTGGAGCGCTGCCTGATCCGTGGCAGAAACCAGCGGATCATCGCGAAATACAGCCCCAGCCAGACAAGCAGGAACAGCGCAATCCGCCAGTCAATAACGGCCAGCATGGCCACCGATCCGATCAAGGTGGCCACTGCAAAAGCGGCGGCATTGATCACCTCGGTTACAACGGTGACCAAAGCGGCTGCGGTCTGCATCTGCTTTTGTGCGATCCGACCTGCAAAATCATCGTCAAAGAAACTGACCGAATGCCCCAAAGACCAGCGGTGCAGGCGGCTCTGGATCAGGGGGGCAAGATTGGGCGGCAGGACAATCCCGTTGAAGGCAGCCGATACGCCGAAAAACACGGGCCGCAGCATCAGGTAGAAGGTCACATAGACCGCAACAATAAAGGCATTTTGCGCAAAATATCGGGCGGGCTCGGCGCTCTCGACGGTGGTGTCGATCAAAACACCAAGCAAGAAGGCCGAAAACACATCCAACAGACCCGCAAGGCCCGAGATCACCCCTGCCAGAATAATCACAGGCCATGCCCCAGAAAGACACCATCTGATAAACGGCCAAAGCGTATTGGGAGGGGGGCGATCAGCCAGTTGAAAGGGCTCGATCATTTTGCTGAGCCATATCAAAACAGGCTTTAAAATCGTCATTCGGCTGCCTCTGTCTCTGTCCCGATAAAGCCGCCCGATTGGCGCGCCCAGAAACTGGCATATAGGCCATTCTTGGCCAAAAGCGCGTCGTGATCGCCATCTTCGACGATACGACCCTCATCCAGAACAATAATGCGATCCATATGGGCAATCGTGGACAGACGATGCGCGATGGCGATGACGGTTTTCCCCTCCATCACCCCGTAAAGCGTGTCCTGAATTGCGGCCTCTACCTCGCTGTCCAAGGCGCTTGTTGCCTCGTCCAGAACAAGGATCGGGGCGTCTTTCAAGATGACACGCGCCAGCGACACCCGCTGCCTTTGTCCACCAGAGAGCTTGACCCCCCTCTCGCCAACCTCGGCCTCATAGCCTTGGCGGCCTTCAGGGTCTTGCAGATCAAGAATGAAGTCATGCGCCTCGGCACGTTTGGCGGCCAGAAACAGCTCCTGCTCACTGGCATCGGGACGTCCATAAAGGATGTTGTCGCGCACCGAGCGATGCAAAAGCGAGCTGTCTTGCTGCACCATGCCAATCGCGTGGCGAAGGCTGTTTTGTGTCACCTTCGAGATATCCTGACCATCGATCAGGATGCGCCCCTGCTCGATGTCATAAAACCTGAGCAGAAGTTTCACGAGCGTTGATTTCCCCGCGCCCGAACGTCCGATGAGCCCGACCTTCTCGCCGGGTTTTATGGTCAGAGAAATCCGATCAAGCCCGAATGCACCGCGCCCGTAGTGATGGCTGATATTGTCCAGAACCACCTCACCTTTGGACAATTGCAGCTCCGCCGCCTCGGGGTGGTCGGTCAAGGTAATGGGCTGCGCAATCGTCTCCATGCCCTCGGCCACAACGCCAAGTGAACGGAAAAACGTGGAGAGCGCCCACATGATCCAACCCGTCATCCCGTTCAACCGCAAGGTCAGCGCCGTTGCCGCTGCCACAACACCGACCGAGGCCGACCCTTGCGCCCAAAGCCACATCGCCCATCCCACAACCACGACAATCAGGAACCCGTTGAGCGCCACAAGCGCCACATCCATGACCGTAAAAATCCGCATCTCGCGGGCAAAGGTCTTGCGGGTCTTCTCAATCGCCTCCTTGGCATAGGCGATTTCCGTCTCGGTATGGGCAAACAGTTTGACCGAGTGAATATTGGTATAGCTGTCGACCACCCGCCCCGTGGTCATGGAACGCGCGTCCGAGCTGGCTTTGGACGCAGGCGCAACGCGTGTCATCGTCCAACGCACCAACAGGCCATAGAGAACCAGCCAAATGATCAGCGGCAAGGCAAGGCGCGGGTCGGCATCCGCCAGAATGATCGCCGCTCCGATGAAATAGGCCAGCGCAAACGTAATGGCATCGAAGACCTGAAAAATCGCATCGCCTGCACTGGTCGGTGTCTGCATGATGCGGTTTGCGATACGCCCCGCGAAGTCGTTCTCGAACCATCCCACGGACTGTCGCAAAACCTGCCTATGTGCCCGCCAACGGATCAGCGCACCGAAATTCGGCAGAATGGAGTTGTTGAGCAGGGCGACATCCAAGCCTTGCAACACTGGCCGCAGGGTCAGCACAAACACCGCCATAGCCAGAAACTCCCAACCATAATCGGCCAGAACATCCGAAGGCGTGCCGCTCGATAAAATATCGACAACCCGCCCGAGATAGAAAATCAGCCAAATCTCTACAGCGGCAACTACCACGGACATAAAAGCCGTCAGGGCAAAGAGCTTTTTGAACGGCTGCGCGTAATCCCACAGAAAAGGCCATAGCTTTTGATGCGGCGTGTCGCTGTCACGATACGGCGTGTAGGGATCGACCAGATTTTCGAAGAATCGAAACATGTGTAGCCTTTTCGGGGAGGGTTTGGCTCCCGACACTGGAAGTGCGGTTCAGACAAAGACCATCAAAGCTGAGAGGGCCAATGCAATCGACATGATTTTGGTAAACATCGCCCAAGCGATGGAGGATGTAAGGAGGTAGGCCAGAAGCGATCCAGCGAAGCTCCAAAACAAACATACGAGCAGATTGACCCCTGAAAAGATCGTTGTCAAACGCTGCGCCTCGCCCAAAGGGGTCAGACCCGCCGAATAGCCAGCCGCCGCCGCAAGCACCACGGCCCAAAGCTTGGGGTTGATCCATTGGAACAAAACCGCCTGCACAAAGGTGAACGGCCGATCCGTTTCGGACTGCTGGCTTTGCAAGGGGGGCGCTTTCCAAAGCTTCCAAGCCATCCATAATATCCAACCCGCGGCACCCACCCTCAAGGTCATCTCCAACAGGGGTTGCGCTTGGAGCAAACTGGCAACTCCAAGCCCTGCGGCTGCCGCAATGATCCCGACACCAACCGCGACCCCGAAAACATGGGGCAAGCTGCGACGAAACCCGAATCGCGCGCCCGAGGCGGTCAGCAAAATTACATTCGGTCCTGGAGAAAACAGCCCCGCAAAAACGAAAGCATAAATGGGGTCCATGTCACGCCTCCGAGCGGGTTTGCGACAGGTGATATTGCGGGCATGGCCATGTCAAGCACGCCAGAAGGGATGCGCGGCTTGATCTGCTATCGCGACAAAAGATCGGCTTTGGTCAGCGTAAACCCTGACGCAATCCAAAGCTGCTCGAGACGTTTGAGCTCTGCGCCCAATGCGGGGCCTGTGAACTTCGGGTCAACATCCACAGCTTTGATCGGAAAACGCGCCTCCGAGCCCGCTTGCGCGAGAGTGACAGACCGAGGGTCAAGCTCTGTCTCGAATTGTGCGGCACGCAGCAAAAGGATGTCGCGGGCCAATTCAAACCCATTCAAGTAGCCAAGCTCACCGGCCGCGGTCGTGCTTTCCATCCCGCCACGCAGGGTTGTCAGGCGTTTGAACTCGGCCTTGCTCAACCGCAAGGCGGTCGCAGCTTCGCTGCCCGATATGGCGGCAAGTCGGCGGATTGGATCCGCAGTCAGCCCCTGTTCGAGATGCACCAGAATGGGCAAAAGACGCGCGGTTGCACCGGGCAGGGTTTGGGCCAAAACCCCCGATTGCTCCATTGCCGCAATCGCGGGGGCGGGGTCGGGGGCTGTCAAAAGTTTCTTGATCTCACCGCCGACGCGCTCACGCGAAAGTGTCTCTATTCCGCTTGATAGTGCCGCACAGGCAGCCAAACCCTCGGGGTCAAACCCGCCCTGAGGGTCCGCATACCATGCGTGAAATCGAAAGAAACGCAGGATGCGGAGGTAGTCTTCGCGAATGCGATCCTTGGCAGAGCCGATGAACCGCAAATACCGCGCGTCAAGATCGGCCAGCCCTTGGCCTGTCGGGTCAAGAACCCTTCCATCAGCTTGGGCGTAAAGCGCGTTCATTGTAAAATCGCGGCGGTTGGCGTCTTCCTCGATGCTATCGGCAAATGCCACCACAGCGTGACGCCCATTGGTTTCAATGTCGCGGCGGAAGGTGGTCACCTCAAGCGGCTTTCCATCGGCAATCACGGTGATCGTGCCATGCTCGATCCCCGTTGGCACAGCACGCAAACCCGCTGCCTGCGATATCTCGATCACCGCTTCGGGGCGGGCGTCTGTTGCGATATCGATGTCATGCACCTCGGCCCCGATCAGCCCGTTGCGCACGCAGCCGCCCACAAACAGCGCTTGGTGGCCTGCATGCTCCAAGGCCTGACAGAATTTCACTGTGCCGCCGTGATGCAACCAATCAGCCGCCAGTTTCATGACGGCCACCTATCGGCCAGTGCTTTGAGCATGCGGGCTGTCGCCCCCCAAATGTAATAGGGGCCATAGGGGATCACAAAGTATTCACGGCGGGTACCACGCCAGCGGCGACCCTCAATATTGAAGTTCTCGGGCCTCATCAAAAAGGACAAAGGCACGCGGAAAACTTCGGAGACTTCACCCGCTTCGGGTTGGGGCTCGAATGGCTCTTTGATCCAGGCAAGGATCGGGTAGACGTCATAGCCCGTGACTGTTTCATGGCAGGGCAACTCGGCCAGCACATCTACATTCTCGGGGGCAAGGCCCACCTCTTCCCATGCCTCACGCAGGGCAGCAGCGCGCGGGCCTGCATCGCCATCGTCAATCTTTCCGCCCGGAAAGGCGATCTGACCGGGATGGTGTTTGAGATGAGAGGCCCGCTTGGTCAATAAAACGGTGGGGCCGTTGGGGCCGTCTTCTAGGGCGATCAGGACAGCGGCGGGCCGCAAGGGGCGACCGTCTGGCAGAACAACCTCTGGGTTCAGGTCATAGTCGGACGAGGGTCGCGCTGGTCGCGCCAGCGCGGCCTTGATATTTTCCAGATCACTTCGCCGATCCATCGGCACCATCCACGGGCTTGCTGGCCTCGAACCCCAAGGTTTCGGGATCAAAGGAATAATGCGTCCCGCAGAACTGGCAATCAGCGGTCACGATGCCCTCGTCGGTGGTCATATAGGCGATGTCTTTTGCCGAATAGATGCTCAAGCTTTGACGCACGCGATCATCGGAACAGGTGCAGCCGAACCGAACGGGCTGGGTCTCGTAGATGCGTGGCCCCTCTTCGTGGAACAGCCGCAACAAAAGATCCGTCGGGGTGATGCTTGGCCCGATCAGTTCCAAAGTCTCGACCGTATCCAGCAAGATCGACGCGCGGTTCCAGTTTTCACCATCCTCGCCATCATAGAGGTCAGAGGCCGTCAGCAAACCATCCTCGCCCGAGCCGCCTTCGCCAGTAACACGGGGTTGGGCCTTGGGCATATGCTGGATCATCACGCCACCCGCGCGCCAGCTTTCATCACTTCCGGGCTCCATTGAACGGCCAAAGCTTAGAGAAAACTTGGTCGGCAGCTGCTCGGATTGCGCGAAATAGGATTCGGCGCAGCTGCGCAGCGAGCCGCCTGAAATCGGCGTGATCCCTTGATAGGGTGCTGTCCCTTCGCCCTGATCAATCAGCACGGCGAAATAGCCTTTGCCGATTTGCGCAAAAGGATCGACCTCGGGGTCATAACGGTCTTTGTCAAAACTGGCATAGGCGCGGATGGTTGCGGGCGCCCCGTCTTCGGTGGCGGCATAGTAATCCGTGGCAATCAACCGAATGGGGCCATCCCCGCGCACCTGCAAAGACAACTTCCACCGCAGCTTGATCGTATGGCCGATCAAGGCAGTCAACAAAGCCATTTCAGCCACCAGCGCCTCGACGCCAGCGGGGTAGCTGTGTTGCGACAGAACCTTATCAAGGGTCGTGTCGAGGCGCACAATCCGCCCTCGAACATCGGAATGGTCAAGCTGGAAGGGCAGGACGGTATCGTCCCAAGCGATTTTGGTGCCGAGTGTCATTGTTCATCCTTGCGCAAATGCGGCGCGTGTTTGTCGCGGGTCTGGTCCCATATAGGTGAACTTACCGCAATACCCAAACCTTGCCATCGCATTGCCCCATCCATGCCTTGTATCAGTGATCTGTTTCAGCAAAACTTGAATAAATTTCGCAAGGCGGCCATTTGCCATGAAACTTCTATTCGTTCATCAGAATTTTGCGGGCCAATATCGCGAGATACTTGATTGGCTTTTGGCACAAGGCGGCCATGAAATTGTATTTTTGACCCAACGCAAAGGTATTTCAGATCGCGATGGGTTGCGGGTGGTTCAATATGACAGCGACCGCAAACCCGCCAAAGATGCCTATGCTCTGTCAAGATATTGGGAAGAATGCACGGGCAATGGATTTGGAGCGGCAAAAGCCTTCCAAAAACTCGACGAAGAAGGCTTCAAACCTGATTTGATCGTAGGCCATGTGGGATGGGGCGAATTGACCTTTTCCAAACAGGTTTGGCCAGATGTGCCTGTGCTTGGCTATTTCGAGTATTTTTACCTCGCACAGGGCGGCCCGGTTGGCTTTGACCCAGAATACCCTGCCTCGCCCCATGCACCCTTCATCATGCATGCCAATAATGCGATGAATTTTTCCAATATCGAAACCGTTGATCTGGGCGTGGTGCCCACGAAATGGCAGCAAGACAGTTTCCCCGGCAGCCTGCAGAAAAAGCTTTATCGCTGCCATGACGGTATCAGAACAGACCGCCTGAAGCCGAACCCCGACGCCTCGATCCCGCTTGGGCGCTTGGGGCGCGATGTCACAAAAGACGATGAAGTTTTCACCTATATGGCCCGCAATCTGGAGCCGACACGCGGGTTTCATCAATTCATGCGGGCTTTGCCGAACATTCTGGATGCACGACCCAATGCGAGGGCCATTGTCATCGGTGGCAATGAAGCCTCCTATGGCAAGAAAAGCTCTCTGAAAGGCGGATATCGCGCACAGATGGAGCGTGAAGTGGGCGATAAGGTCGATTGGGACCGCGTTCATTTTGTAGGCCGCGTTCCCTATTCCGAATACCAAAAGATCATTCAGCTTACCCGCTGCCATATCTATCTGACGGCTCCCTTCGTTTTGTCATGGTCCCTGTTGGAAAGCATGGCGATGGAGGCGACAATCGTGGCATCCGATACTGCCCCTGTGCGAGAGGTCATCTCGCATGGGAAAACGGGGCTTTTGGTCGATTATTTCGACCCCGAAGCGATCGCGGCCCAAGTCGTCAAAGTTCTGGAAAACCCGAAATCCTTTGCCAAACTCGGGCCTGCCGCACGCAAAATGATTGTGAAGAAATATGACTTCGAGACGGTTTGTCTGCCTGAGCATATCAAACGCATGAACAGCCTTGTCCCCAAGTCAAAGGCAATCCCGCTGCCAAAGTCAAAAAAGTGATCCGTCTTTAAGCGTTCTGAAACCTGACCGCGCAAAACTGCATGTCTTGTCTTTGGTCAGGGAAATGCCGTGACGCTGCGCAAACGTATCTTTGATGTCATCTTTGCCTCTGTGCTGATGCTGTTCTTGGGGCCAGTTATGATGATCATCACCGCTTGGCTCATGCTGCGTCAGGGGCGACCTGTTTTCTTTCGGGCCGAGCGGATGAAAACACCTGATCATGCCTTCACGCTGTTCAAATTCCGCAGCATGGTTACCTCAGCACAGGATTGTGGCGTGACGGGTGGCGAAAAACATACCTTGTTCACGCGCGATGGCGGCTGGCTTCGTCATAGCCGTCTGGACGAATTGCCCCAACTTTGGAATATTTTGAAGGGCGATATCAGCTTTGTTGGCCCCCGCCCGCCAATGCGCGCCTATGTCGAGCGTTTTCCGCAGGTCTATCAAGCCGTGCTCAAAAACCGCCCCGGTGTAACGGGTCTGGCGACCTTGGTTTTCCATCGACATGAAGAAAGGCTTTTGTCCCAAACACGCTCGGAAGTGGCCTCCGATGCTGTCTATGTATCGCGATGTCTACATCGCAAGGCTCGGATCGATCTGATCTATCAGTCACGCGCCTGTTTGATGCTCGACATGTTTTTGATTGCGGGAACAGCCCTGAAAGTGATTGGAATCTACCCCTCCAGCAGGGTTTGGCGTTTGACCCACGGCTGGAAACATGACAGCACAAAGCCGATGCGACTGGGCAGGGAAAACGCGAAATGGCAGGCCGAATTCTTTTGACAGGTGGTGCGGGCTATATCGGCTCTCATACCTTTTTAGCCCTGCGCGCGGCGGGCTATGACCCCGTTATTTTGGATGATTTCAGCAATGCCAATTCAGATGTGCCTGATCGGCTCGCGCATATCTCGGGCGCACCCGTGGCGGTCCTGCGCGCCGATATTCGCGATGAATCCCGCCTGAGACAGATTTTTGCGGACCACGATTTTGACGCCGTGATCCATTTTGCCGCCAAGAAGGCCGTCGCCGAAAGTGTGGCCAAACCCCTTCTCTATTTTGACACCAATATCGGGGGGCTGCTGACCCTCACGACGGTCATGGCCGAGCATGGGTGTAAAACCATCGTGTTCTCCTCATCGGCCACTGTCTATGGCGAACCGGATGAGACACCGACGCCTGAAACAGCGCCTCGCCGCGCGATCAACCCATATGGGCAAACCAAAATCATGAGCGAGGAAATTCTCGAGTCCATGGTTAAGGCCGACCCAGATTGGACCGTCGGCATCTTGCGCTATTTCAATCCTGCTGGCGCGCATCCTTCGGGCCTGATCGGTGAGAACCCGCGCGATATCCCCAATAACCTCATGCCCTATATTGCAAAGGTCGCCATAGGGGAGTTGCCCGAAATCCAAGTTTTCGGAAGCGATTATGACACGCCTGACGGCACTGGCGTGCGGGATTATATCCATGTGGAAGATCTCGCGCAGGCCCATCTGCTGTCCCTGCAATCACTGTTGCAAAAACGGAAAAGCCATCTGGTCAATATCGGATCAGGGCAAGGTTATTCCGTGTTGGAGATGGTCAAGGCCTATTCCCGAGCCTGTGGGCGGGACCTTCCCTATCGCATTGTTGATCGCAGGCCGGGTGACGTGCCGATCTATTGCGCGAAAACAGGAAAAGCCGAAGAAATCCTCGGCTTTCGGAGCCAATATGATCTGGATGCGATTTGCGCTTCAAGCTGGCGTTGGATTTCAGGCCAGAACTAAAACGGTTGATCTCAGTTTCCGCAAAGCCTGGCAATCAGACTTCCCTTTCAAAGGCCATTCCTGATAGGTCTTCCAAAAATTGAACCTCGCTTACTCAAGGCAATTCATATGACATCTTCGAGCCGCACCGCATTTGTAACGGGTTCATCCGGTTTTATCGGGTTCCATCTGTGTCAAAGGCTTTTGCAAGAGGGTTGGAAAGTCGTCGGGCTGGATGCGATGACCGACTACTATGACGTGACGCTCAAAGAACGCCGCGAAGGGATGCTCAAGCAGAACCCTGATTTCCGTGTCATCCATCAGCGCGTAGAAGACGAAGGCGCGGTTGAGGCGATCGTGGCCGAGGCAAAACCCGATGCGATCATCCATCTCGCCGCGCAGGCTGGTGTGCGCTATTCGATCGACAACCCTGAATCCTATGTCTCCTCCAATCTGATCGGCACCTTTCGGGTGATGGAAGCAGCGCGCAATCATAAGACGGCGCATTTGTTGATGGCCTCCACATCTTCGGCCTATGGCGCCAATACCGAGCAGCCATTTGTCGAAACCCAAAAATGCGACACGCCGATGTCTTTCTATGCGGCGACGAAAAAGGCCAATGAATCCATGGCGCATTCCTATGCGCATTTGTTCGATATCCCCACGACAATGTTCCGCTTCTTCACGGTTTACGGACCATGGGGGCGGCCTGATATGGCGCTGTTCAAATTCACCAAGGCAATCCTCGAAGGCAATCCAATCGATGTCTATAACCACGGTGACATGGCGCGCGACTTTACCTATGTGACCGACCTTGTCGACGGCATCGCGCGTCTGATCGATGCCGCGCCAGAGCGCCCCGCCTCTCCCGAGGACATCGTCGAGGGCGATAGCCTCTCCCCCGTTGCGCCCTTCCGCGTTGTGAATATCGGCAATTCCCAATCTGTGCAGTTGATGGATTTCATCAAAGCCATCGAGGATAAAACAGGCCTAACCGCCGAAAAGAACTTTATGGATATGCAGCCTGGCGATGTGCCTTCGACTTGGGCCGATGCCTCGCTCTTGATGCGGCTGACGGGCTATACACCGCAAACGCAAGTGAAGGATGGGGTCGCGCAGTTTGTAGATTGGTATCGCGACTACTTTCAGGTTTGAAACACTCGCCATAATGCCAGCACGCTGGTATGAGGGTTCAAAAGCGGCGTTAAAGCCGTATCGGGATTGATTTAAGGGCAGTTGGGCCATGCGCATTGCAATGATCGGCACGGGCTATGTGGGCCTTGTTTCGGGGGTATGTTTCTCGGATTTCGGGCATGACGTTATTTGCGTCGACAAGGACCCTGCGAAAATCGACCTTCTGAATGAGGGCGAGGTTCCGATCTATGAGCCTGGACTTGATCTGTTGATGGCCAAGAATGTCGAGGCGGGTCGGCTTTCCTTTACCACAGATTTGGCGTCCGCCGTCGATGGTGCAGAGGCGGTGTTTATTGCCGTCGGAACCCCGACGCGCCGCGGTGATGGTCATGCCGATCTCACCTATGTGATGCAAGCCGCCGAAGAGGTCGCGCAGGCCTTGACGGGTTATGCCGTGATTGTCACCAAATCCACTGTTCCCGTCGGCACCAACCGCAAAGTTCGCCAAACCGTGTCCAAGGCAAACCCGAATGCCGAGTTCGACGTGGCTTCAAACCCCGAGTTTTTGCGTGAAGGGGCAGCGATTGATGATTTCATGAAGCCTGACCGCGTTGTTGTCGGTGTCCAAACCGAGCGGGCCGCCGAAGTTATGGCCGATATCTACCGCCCCCTCTATCTGCGCGACTTCCCGATTGTGACCACCGATCTGGAATCCGCCGAGATGATCAAATACGCGGCCAATGCCTTTCTCGCGACCAAGATCACCTTCATCAACGAGATTGCCTCGCTCTGCGAACGCGTTGGCGCGGACATCAAGCAAGTTTCAAAAGGCATGGGTCTCGACAATCGGATCGGAAACAAATTCCTTCATGCTGGTCCGGGTTATGGCGGGTCTTGTTTCCCCAAGGATACACAGGCCTTGGCGCGCATCGGTCAAGATCATGCGGTGCCGCAAAGCATTGTCGAAACGGTCATCCGCGTGAATGATCAGGTCAAACTTCGAATGATCGAAAAACTGCGCGATCTTTGCGACGGATCGTTCAATGGCAAAGTGATCGCGGTTCTGGGCGTGACCTTCAAACCCAATACAGACGATATGCGCGATGCGCCTTCCTTGACGATTATCCCCGCTTTGGTTGGAGGTGGCGCCAAGGTTCGCGTCGTGGATCCGCAAGGCAAGCGCGAGGGAGAAGCGCTGTTGCCGGGCGTGATTTGGCAAGATGACCCCTATAAGGCCGCCAATAAGGCAGACTTGATTGTGATTTTGACCGAATGGAACGAGTTCCGCGCGCTTGATCTCCAACGCCTTTCCAAAAAAATGGCGCAGCCACGGATGGCGGATTTGCGCAACATCTATTCCCCGCGCGATGCCAAGCGTGCTGGCTTCGAGGCCTATTCGGCCGTCGGCAGGCCATAACCTTAAAGAACTGTGAATGTTTAAAGCGCGCCCTTCGGGGCGCGTTTTCTTGTTTATGGCCCATTGAAATCACGGTTCCTCGATCAATTCTCACGACAATGGGAGGTTGGTGCAAATCGGGAATTTACTATGTTCACATGTGCACATAAATATCGAGTTTTTCACAAATTAGTGCGTTGAAATGTATGTGGAGAGGGGCCATTTAACTATCAGCAACGGGCAATAGCCCAGCTGAAAATTCTTAACCTCCCGAAAGGAAACACTATGAAACGCTTTGTACTTATCACCGCCGCAGCCGCCGCTCTTGCCGCTCCTGCATTCGCCGCATCTGATGCAACTGTCTTCGCGATCCAGCACTTCAACCAAGACATTGATCAGAACAACGAACGCGTTGCACTGCCTGTCGTTGGTGAAGAAAACACTGTGACTGTCTCCACACGTGGCAACGCTGTGCTTGGTCAAGTTTTTGATCACTTCAACCAAGACATCGACAACAGCTACGACCTGCAAGGTTTGGTTCCTGTCACGCTCGTATCTTCCGAGCCTGCATATGGCGCCGACATCTTCCGCATCATCGACGACGAATAATAGCGTCAATGCGATATCCCAATCTGTGGCCAAGGCCCTCCCTCCTTGGCCACAGCAAATACAAGCCTCACCGTCGCAGCGGTGGGGCTTGTCTCATTTTGGGGGTCGGGAAATTAAACCAGTCCAGCCCGCAGGCAGTCATGCAAATGTAGCAAGCCAATCGCTTGGCCACTCTCGTTCACAACAAAAAGCGCTGTGATCTTGTTTTCGGACATGACGGCCAGAGCCTCGACCGCCAATGCATCGGCGTGAGTGGTGCGGGGGCTCATCGTTGCCACCTCACCTGCGCTGCGCTCCATCAAGTTGGCCATATTGCGCCGCAAATCCCCATCGGAGATAACCCCGACAAGGGTGTCGCCATCGACCACGCCAGCAATACCAAAACCCTTTTCACCCATGATCAAAAGCGCATCGGACATGTCTTGATCAGAGGAAACCAATGGCAGGGCGTCACCATCATGCATCAGTTGCGATACCTTGGACAGCTGTGCGCCCAATTTGCCACCAGGGTGGAAGGTTCGAAACTGCTCGGGCAGGAAACCGCGTCGTTCCATCACGGCGACGGCCAGCGCATCACCCAAAGCCAAGGTCAGCGTGGTAGAGGTGGTCGGCGCCATACCGATGATACAGGCTTCGGGCGCGTCAGGCAGGGTCAGACGGTAATCAGCCGCGCGCATCAAGGTGCTGTCGGCCCGCCCAGAAATACCAATCATCGGAATCGAGAATC
>ENA-OUOG01003696-OUOG01003696.1-marine-metagenome-genome-assembly--contig:-NODE-3696-length-13968-cov-6.989994_pt1 | contig 13968 bp, 12 predicted proteins | sample MGYA00248635_ERZ508505 | MGnify/ENA primary metagenome ERZ508505 (study PRJEB26176, sample SAMN06267871) | marine metagenome | isolation source: Saanich Inlet, British Columbia, Canada | place: Pacific...
GCGGTCAGCTAGGTTTGCGTGTCACCACCGTGCCACCAAAAACCCCATGCTTTGTTTTCGCCCAATGAAACGGGCGCCCGCACCCCTGATGGCCGACTTGAAATCTTCGCGTTTCAAGCCCCGTTAGGGAAGCGCTGCGATGGTTAACAAAATCCTAATCGCGGATAATTTTTTTACGAAAATTCAAAGATTTCCGCGTTATACAGCCTTGGGTTTAGGGGGCTTTTACCCCCTTCAACTTTAGCGTGTTGCCATGGCGGCTGCGAAGCGCTCGAACAGGTAATAGCTGTCTTGTGGGCCGGGGCTGGCTTCGGGGTGGTGCTGAACGGAAAAGATCGGGCGATCCTTGACGCGGATGCCGCAATTTGACCCATCAAACAAGCTGACATGAGTTTCCAAAACATCATAAGGCAGGGTTTGGCTGTCGACAGTGAACCCGTGGTTCATCGAGGTGATTTCGACTTTGCCCGTTTCCAAATCTTTGACAGGGTGGTTTGCGCCATGATGCCCGTGGTTCATTTTCACGGTTTTCGCCCCAAGCGCCAAAGCCAGCATTTGGTGGCCAAGGCAAATCCCGAAAACGGGCAGGTCTTTTTCCAAAATCGCACGGATCATCGGCACGGCATATTCCCCCGTTGCGGCAGGGTCGCCTGGCCCGTTCGACAGAAATACACCATCGGGGTTTTGCGCAAGGATTTCTTCGGCGGTGGTGCTGGCGGGCATCACGGTGACATCACATCCGGCACTTGCGAGACAGCGCAGGATATTGCGCTTGGCACCGTAATCAATCGCCACCACTTTGGGGCCAGTGACCGTGCGCTTGCTATAGCCCTCAGGCCATGACCAACGCATCTCGTCCCAACGATAGGATTGCGCGCAAGTCACCTCACGGGCGAGGTCGAGCCCCTCCAGACCCTGCCATGCGCGCGCCTCCTTCAGCATCGCCTCAATGTCGAAATTACCCTCAGGATCATGCGACAAGCAGACATGTGGCGCGCCTTGTTGGCGGATCGCGCGGGTGAGGCGGCGGGTGTCAACACCGCCCATTCCGATGCGGCCCCGTGCGGACAGCCATGTGGTCAGGTTCTGCTCCATCCGCCAATTGGAGGGCTCTGTTGGATCCCATTTCACAATCATCCCTGCCGCGACTGGATCGGCGGTCTCGTCATCCTCGGCGGTGATGCCTGTGTTGCCAATATGTGGGAAGGTGAAGGTTACGACCTGCCCAGCATAGGAGGGGTCGGTCATAATCTCTTGATAGCCAGTCATCGCGGTGTTGAAGCACAGCTCGGCAACGGTCTGGCCTGTGGCGCCAAAACCCTTGCCGTAGAACACGGTTCCATCAGCCAAAACAAGACATGCAGTGGGGCGTTCAGTCATGGCGCTGCTCCGATTACGGCGATGTTGAAATTCGCGGCAACCTAAGTGTCCAAGCGTGCAGGGTCAAGCACCTTGCGACACCAAGTTGCAACCACCAATCTGCCCCCTATTTCAAAGGTTGTTGCGCGGCAAAAAATGCCTTAAACGGGCGGTCTGGTGCGGGTCAGATGGCCCGTTGCAATCTGGGGATAAGACCATGAGTTTGCGAGAGCGTATCACCAACGGCCTAAAAGACGCGATGCGCGAAAAGGATGCTGCGCGTTTATCAACCCTGCGTTTGATCAATGCGGCGATCAAGGATCAGGACATTGCCGCGCGCGGCGCAGGCAAGACCGAGGGTGTCGATGAAGGTGAGATTCTCGCCATCCTTGCCAAAATGGTGAAACAACGGATCGACAGCGCCAATGTCTATGAAGAGGGCGGGCGGCTTGAATTGGCCGAAAAAGAGCGCGCAGAGATCAAAGTGATCGAAGGGTTCTTGCCGCGCCAACTGTCCGAGGCGGAAATCGCCGCAGCGATTGATGCCGCGATTGACCAGACAGGGGCGAGCAGCATTCGCGATATGGGCCGTGTGATGGGGGCGCTGAAAGCGGCCTATGCAGGGCAGATGGATTTCGGTGCCGCAGGGGCGCTGATCAAGGAGCGGTTGGCCTAAACCGCCCTTGACCCTTAGGCCCTTGCCTGCGCCAAGGCCTCTTCTAATGCGAATTTCAGCTTGACCCTTTCGGTGGGCGTCAGAAACGCGCCAAGCTCGATTTCGCGCGTTGCCTTGTCGCCGCGTAAGGTCAGGTAATTGGGCACAGGCCCGCCCGTTTTATGCAAGGTCAGCCGCACCCAATAGGGGTTTGCTTCCCAGATTTTCGTTTCTTTGCGGGGCTCTTTGCGCTCAACCCTTATGTGATCAGGCCACAATGTCAGGGTTTCTGCGATTTCCTTATCGCGCCATGAGCGTTTCAGCGCGGCCCAAATGGCCCAAATCGCCGCCAATAGAAAGGGTAGCAGCGCCCAGAACACGGCCGTGCCTAGAATGCCGAAAAGCGGCAGGGCAATTAACGCGGCGGTCGCACCGACAAACCAAACGAACCCTTCAGGTGTCAGCGATTTATGCGGCGTAATCCGCATCAACATGTGAGGTGCGCCGCGATCAGGATGAGCAAAGGCCCCGAATTTCTCCGGGGCCTTCTCTATTTGCGGCGTCTCGATATGAAACGGCATATTTTCTCTCAACTGTTCAAAAAGCGGCCAGATTAGTGGCTTGGCTGTTTGTCCCACATTTCGCGTGTGGGCAGTTCCTCGAACGTGTGCTCGGGCGGTGGGTTTGGCAATGTCCATTCCAAGGTATCGGCATGCTCGCCCCAATAGGCAGGTTCGCTCAGTTTGCGGCCTGCAAGCAGGGTGTAGGCGACAACGCCAAGGAAGAAGAGGAAGGACGCGAATGCGATAAACGCACCGATCGAGCTGACGTAGTTCCACGTTGCAAATGCATCAGGATAATCGATGTAGCGGCGTGGCATGCCCTGACGACCCAAGAAGTGCTGTGGGAAGAAGGTCAGGTTTGCGCCGATGAAGAACAACCAGAAATGCAGCTTGCCCGCCCATTCAGGGTATTGGCGACCTGACATTTTGCCGATCCAGTAATAGATGCCTGCGAAGATACCGAATACGGCACCCAAGCTCATCACATAGTGGAAATGCGCCACAACGTAATAGGTGTCGTGATAGGCGCGGTCAACGCCCGCTTGGCTGAGCACAATCCCCGTTACACCGCCAACGGTGAACAGGAAGATAAAGCCAATCGCAAACAGCATTGGGGTTTCAAACGTCATCGACCCTTGCCACATCGTTGCAATCCACGAGAAGATTTTGACGCCTGTTGGCACCGCGATCACCATGGTTGCGACCATGAAATAGGCCTGCTGGTTCAGCGTCATGCCCGTCGTATACATGTGGTGCGCCCACACAACGAAGCCCAAACCACCGATTGCGATCAACGCCCAGACCATCGGCAGATAGCCAAAGACGGGCTTGCGCGAGAAGGTCGAGATCACATGGCTGACAACGCCAAAGGCGGGCAGGACCACAATGTAAACTTCGGGGTGGCCGAAGAACCAGAAGATGTGCTGGAACAAAAGCGGGTCACCGCCGCCTGCCACATCAAAGAAGGTTGTGCCAAAGTTACGGTCGGTCAGCAGCATGGTAATTGCGCCTGCCAAAACGGGCAAGGACAGCAAGAGCAACCAAGCGGTCACAAAAATCGACCATGCAAAAAGCGGCACTTTGAACAGGCTCATGCCAGGGGCGCGCATATTGAGGAAGGTCGTGATAATGTTAATTGACCCTAAGATCGAGCTTGCACCCGAGACGTGAACCGCGAAGATCGCGAAATCCACCGCGCGGCTTGTGGGGGCATCTTGCCACGACAAGGGCGGGTAGAATGTCCAACCTGGGCCTGCACCACCATCCACGAACACTGCGCAGAAGGCCAAAGCCGTGCCTGCAACATAAAGCCAGTATGACAGGTTGTTCAGACGGGGGAAGGCCATATCAGGCGCGCCGATCATCAGCGGCATGAAGAAGTTACCAAAACCACCGAACAGGGCAGGAATGACGACAAAGAACATCATCAATACGCCATGGCCCGTGATCAACACGTTCCACAAATGCCCATCAGGGGTACATTCGCCCGCAGCAGCTTGGCTCAAGACGCGCGCGCCTTCGGCACACATGTATTGAACGCCAGGCTCCATCAACTCGAGGCGCATGTAAACGGTGAAAGCAACCGATACGAGACCCACCAAACCTGCAGTGATGAGGTAGAGAATCCCGATATCTTTATGGTTTGTGGACATGAACCAGCGGGTAAAGAAGCCCGGCCGTTCGTGATCATGTCCAGAAATGGCTGCATCGGCCATGTCTGTCTCCTGTTCATAATTATGAGGGGCAGGGGTCTGGCCACCTGTCCCTTTGACGTTCCACTGACCCCCGTTCTAGTGCGCCTCGCGCGCGCGATCAATTGCGATCACGCCTTTCAGGTGGGAAAAATTGCCTCATGCCAGATCAGCAAGTTTCGCGCCGAAATCTTACGAAAATGGAAAAGGGGGCGGTTGCAATGATCTTTAGGGGTTAGCTGGGTCAGCCAGATCCGCGTCCTGCGTTGGCCCAAAGCGCCGTTCAAATTCTTGGCGCAAAGCGACATCAAGGTCATCTAGGCTCACGGGCAGGCCTAAATCCACAAGGCTTGTCACGCCGTGATCACGGATCCCGCAAGGCACGATTCCCTCAAAATGGCTCAGTTCAGGATCGTGATTGATCGAGATGCCATGAAAGGACACCCATTTGCGCAAGCGAATCCCGATGGCTGCAATCTTGTCCTCACGCGGGCTGCCATCGGGCAGGGCGGCTTTGTCGGGCCGCGCAATCCAGACTCCAACGCGCCCCTCTCGAATTTCCCCGCGCAAGTTAAAGCTTGCAAGCGTGTCAATCACCCAATTTTCCAGATCTTCGACAAAACGGCGAACATCACGACCGCGTTTGTTGAGATCTAGCATGACGTATATAACCCGCTGACCTGGGCCGTGGTAGGTATATTGCCCCCCGCGGCGCGCCTCGTAGACAGGAAAGCGATCAGGGTCAGTTAAATCGTCGGGCTTGGCCGAAGTGCCTGCGGTGTAAATCGGTGGATGCTCCAGCAGCCAAATCGCTTCGGCTGCATCCCCTGAAGAAATTTTTGCGATGCGAGCCTCCATAACGCGAAGTGCATCCTCATAATCGGTCAGCTTATCTGATATTATCCAATCAACCAATTTAAGGCTCTTTAACTTAATAATTTCTTTGCAATGGTGTATGCGGGAGACGAGAGGCACGGTCATCCCCTTTCAGTCATACCCTTGTGTTAATAGCAAGTAGGCGTTTCATACTAAACAGAAAAATCAGCTTGGCCAAAATCCACAATTTTAACCCTTGAGCACGGCGCCTGCTTGGTCTAGACAGCGCCATATTAAGCGTCAGACAGTGCGGTCGTGGCGGAATTGGTAGACGCGCAGCGTTGAGGTCGCTGTGGGGTAACTCCCGTGGAAGTTCGAGTCTTCTCGACCGCACCATTCCCTTCAGAAGTTACCTAAAGATCGCGCCGCAATCATTTGATAAAATTTATAATTTTAAAAATGCATGCTTAAATTTTGTCGGGATTTTAATTGATACAAAGATTAAACGGCTTCTCCGTATGTATAAGTGTGGGGCCTTTTTTGCTACTTCCGTCGAGTTCAGCAACGCCTGCTTAAACAAAAATCGTGCGGCTGCATTGTTTAGCCTCATTCTATAAAAACTAGTCGTTCGTGCCCAGCGAATTTGCGTGTACGTAATAGCAGTAAGAAACGCCTCTGTGGCGGGGCTGGTACAAAGTCAACAAGCCAAGGCCGCCAAAAGACGGGCCCGAGCAAACAGCGTAAAATCAGCCTAAGGTGAAATCAGGCTGCGCGATCTAGATCGAAGGCGTCATGCAGGGCCTGCACAGCCAATTCTAGATATTTGCGATCCACAAGAACCGAAACTTTGATTTCGGATGTGGTGATGACTTTGATATTGATGCCTTCATCGCGCAAAGTTGCAAACATCTTCGCGGCCACGCCTGCATGGCTGCGCATCCCGATCCCTACGATTGACACTTTGCAAACATCGCTGTCGATCAGCAATTCGGAAAAGCCGATTTCATTGCGGGCTTTCGCCTCTTCAAGGGCCTTTTCAGCGCGTTTGACCTGATCAATCGGCAGCGAGAAGGTCATATCAGTTTTGCCTTCTTCCGAGATATTTTGCACGATCATGTCGACATTGACCGCGGCCTCGGCGAGGGGGCCGAAAATAGCGGCTGCAATGCCCGGGCGATCTTCGACCTCGGTCAGGGTCATTTTTGCTTCATCGCGCGAATAGGCCACGCCCGCCACAGCTTTGCTTTCCACGATTTCCTCCTCGTCACAGACCAATGTGCCCGCGCTGTCATCCATTTCTTCAAAACTCGACAAAACCCGCAAGCGCACCTTATAGCGCATCGCCAGTTCAACCGAGCGCGTTTGCAGAACCTTCGCACCGAGGCTTGCAAGCTCAAGCATCTCTTCAAACGAGATTTTCTCAAGTTTGCGAGCCTTGTTGGTGATGCGCGGGTCGGTCGTGTAGACCCCGTCAACATCTGTGTAGATATCGCAGCGCTCGGCATCGAAAGCGGCGGCAAAGGCCACGGCAGTCGTGTCTGACCCGCCACGGCCCAATGTGGTGATACGCCCTTCAGTGCTGATGCCTTGGAACCCCGCAACCACGGCAACCTTCATCCCTTCGCCAAATTTGGCCATGATGTTATCGGTTGGGATTTCTTCAATCCGCGCGCTTGCATGGGCAGAGGTGGTTTTGACGGGCACCTGCCATCCTTGCCATGACCGCGCGGGGATATCCATTTCTTGCAAGGTCAGCGCCATCAGGCCGGCAGTAACATTCTCGCCCGAAGAGACGACCGCATCATATTCGCGCGCGTCATAGAGCGGCGAGGTTTCGCCCACATATCCTACGAGCTTGTTGGTTTCACCCGACATGGCCGAGACAATCACGATCACATCATACCCATTGGCCACCTCGCGCCCCACACGTTTTGCGGCGCGGCGGATGCGATCAAGGGTGGCCACTGATGTGCCCCCGAATTTCATGACCAAAAGCGGCATAGCACTTCCCACTTATAAAGTTGCGCCGAGGCTTTACGCGCCAACGCAGGCGGGCGCAAGTGGAAGCGCTACTCCACCGTGACCGATTTTGCCAAATTGCGGGGTTGGTCCACATCGGTGCCTTTGGCAATCGCGCTGTGATAGGCCAAAAGCTGCGCGGGTAAGGCATAGAGGATGGGCGCGCTCAGCGACGTGGTTGCGGGCAGGGCCAATGTGACAGCGGTGCCTTCAGCGGCGGCTTTGCGCCCCATCTCATCGGTGATCAAGGTCACTTGGCCGTGGCGCGCCATAACCTCCTGCATGTTTGAGATGGTTTTATCAAACAGCGCATCATGCGGCGCGAATACCACCACAGGAAGGTTACGATCAATCAGGGCGATCGGGCCATGTTTTAGCTCACCTGACGCATAAGCTTCGGCGTGTATATAACTGATTTCTTTCAATTTTAATGCTGCCTCCAGGGCTGTGGCATACATCACGCCACGGCCCAGAAACAGCGCGGATTTTGCATCACTCAAGCCTTCGGCCAGATCGGCAATCTCGCCTTCCATCGCCAGAACTTGGCGCATTTGATCGGGCAGTTTTTCCAAGCTTTGGATGTGATCCCGCACCTCATGGGCGGACAGGGCGCCGCGCTGCGTCGCGGCCTGCACCGCCATCAGCGCAAGGATGGTCAATTGGTTCACATAGGCCTTGGTCGAGGCCACCGAGACCTCAACCCCTGCTAGAATGGCCAAGGCCAGATCGCTTTCGCGGGCGATGGACGATGTGCCAACATTGACAAGGCTTGCCACCATGGCAGCGCGCCCGCGCATATATCGTAGGGCCGCCAATGTGTCGGCCGTCTCGCCAGATTGACTGACGAAAAGCGCAAGGGTGCGGGGCGCCACGGGCGGTTCACGATAACGGAATTCCGATGCGATATCGACATCGCAAGGCATCCCTGCCACCTGTTCGAACCAATATTTGGCGGTCAGGCAGGAATAATAGCCTGTCCCGCAAGCCACCATTACAACGCGGTCGAATTGGGTGAAATCCAAGGCTTCGGGGAAGGCAGGCACACCTTTGGGGGCATAGCGCCCCAAGGCCTCGCTCATGGTTTGGGGCTGTTCATGGATTTCTTTTGCCATGAAATGCTTGTAACCCGCCTTGTCGATCACGGCGGCCCCTTGTTCAATGCGGGTTTTGGCGCGGCTAACAGCGTGGCCCGCCTCATCAAAAATCTCGATGCTGCTGCGGGTCAGGATGGCGCAATCGCCCTCCTCAAGATAGGTGATTTCATGGGTGAGGGGGCCAAGCGCGATTGCATCCGAACCGACATAGGTTTCACCATCGCCATGACCAATGGCCAAGGGCGACCCTTTGCGCGCGGCGATCATCAGATCATCTTCGCCCTCAAAGAGGAAACAAAGCGCAAACGCGCCTTCAAGCCGTGACAAGGTTTTTCGTGCGGCCTCAGCAGGGCTTAGACCTTGGGCAAGGTAATGCGCGCAGAGCTGAGAGACGGTTTCCGTATCGGTTTCGCTTTCAAAATTGCGGTCTTTTAATTCAGCGCGTAATTCGCGAAAATTCTCGATAATGCCATTATGCACCACCGCAACCTGCCCCGATTTATGCGGATGCGCATTGGTTACAGTGGGCGCGCCATGCGTGGCCCAACGGGTGTGCCCGATACCAGACTTGCCTGCCAAAGGGTGATGCACCAATTCATCCGACAGGTTCACAAGCTTACCCACCGCGCGGCGGCGATCAAGCGCACCATTTTGCACAGTCGCAATGCCTGCGCTGTCATAGCCGCGATATTCCAGACGTTTAAGCGCCTCAACCAATGTGGGCGCAACCTCGTGGCTGCCCAAAATGCCAACGATCCCGCACATAGCCCTTACCCCTTTTTGGTCTTTTCTTTCAGCGCCAGCAGCCGCGCACGCAGGCGTGTGGCAAGCCCCGCTTTGTTTTCTTGCCGTCCACGCGCCACCGCCAAAGCCCCCTCTGGCACGTTTTCGGTGATCACCGAACCTGATGCGGTCAGTGCATCCGCACCAATGGTAACAGGGGCCACAAGCATCGTGTTTGACCCAATAAAGGCCCGCGCGCCCACTTCGGTGTGATGTTTGAACACGCCATCATAATTGCAGGTGATGGTTCCTGCGCCGATATTGGCCCCTTCGCCGATGGTCGCATCCCCGATATAGGACAGGTGGTTGACCTTAGCCCCTTCTTGGATTTGCGCTGATTTTACCTCAACGAAATTGCCGATCCGCGCGCCATTGTCGATTTCAGCACCAGGGCGCAGGCGGGCATAAGGCCCCACAACCGCCCCTTGCGAGACATGCGCGCCCTCAAGATGGCTGAAGGCGCGGATATGCGCGCCCGATTCAACAGTCACATTGGGGCCGAAGACCACATATGGCTCGATCACCGCATCGCGGCCAATATAGGTGTCATGGGCAAAACAGACTGTCTCAGGCGCATGCATGGTGACGCCCAAGTCTAGCATTTCGGCGCGGCGGGTGGCTTGAAAAATCCCTTCGGCGCGCGCCAGTTCCGCACGGCTATTGATCCCCAAGGTTTCCGCTTCGGTGCACGTCACATAGCCTGCTTTCAGGCCCGCCTTGTGCGCCAAAGCAGGCACATCTGTCAGGTAATACTCGCCCGCTGCATTCGCGTTATCGACCTGTTCCAAAAGGTCGAATAATTGCGCGGCATCTGCGGCCATGAGGCCAGAATTACACAAGGTTATAGCAAGCTCGTCTGGGGTCGCATCCTTGGCCTCGACAATTTTATGCAAGGCCGTGCCCTTGGTCACCAAGCGGCCATAGCGCGCAGGGGTGTCTGCCTCAAATCCCAAAACGACCACATCATGATCAGCGCGGGCCGCGATCAATTTGGTCAGGCTGTCCTCGCTGACAAAAGGCGTATCGCCGAACAACACCACCGCATCGCCCGCGAAATCCGCCAAAGCGGCGCGGGCCTGCGCCACGGCATGACCTGTGCCCAATTGTTCATTTTGGCGAATGCAGATCACAGGGTGGTCGGCCAAGGCCGCCTCAACTTGATCCGCGCCATTACCTGTGATCACCACAACCCGCGCAGGCTCAAGGCTGAGGCCGCTGGCAAGGCTGTGTTCAATCATCGGAACGCCGCCCAAAGGATGCAGCACCTTGGGCAGGTCGGAATTCATCCGCGTCCCTTGGCCTGCGGCCAGAATGATCAGGGCAACGGGGCGTGTGCTCATGAGGGTGCCTTTTGGGATTTATGCCTGTTTGGTGTTCTCTTAACCTTCTTCAGTTGATCTGCAAAGCCCGCAGGTGGTCACTTCCTCTTTCGATTTGTTACGATGTGCCATCGGCCCTTGGCGAAAATCCGCCTTTAGGTCATAAGCGGGGCACATCTCAGGCAAGAGGACGGAATGGGCGCGCATATTATCGTTTTCGATTTGGATGGCACTTTGGCCGATACCAGCGCCGATCTTCTTGCTGCGGCCAATCAAGCGGTGGCAGAGGCGGGATGGCCCCCGATGTTGTCTCATCCAAAAGACGCGCTTTGTGCCTTTCGGGGCGGGCGGGCGATGTTGAAGCTTTCCTATGCGCGGCTTGCGGCGCAGGGTGGGTCTGACCTGCCACAGGAGGAGGCCTTCATCGAGGCGGGCTATCCCCGTCTGCTTGCGGCCTATGGGGCCGCGATTGACACGCATACAAGGCTCTATGAGGGCGCAGTTCAGGCGGTGCAGGCGTTGCGTGTCGCAGGCTATGCAACGGCGATTTGCACCAATAAGCCCGAGGCGCTGGCCGTGGATTTGGTCGCGAAATTGGGTGTTTCTGATCTTTTTGATGCTTTGGTCGGGGCCGATACATTGCCCACACGAAAGCCAGATGTGGCCCCCTATCATGAAACGCTGCGCCGTGCGGCCAAGCGGCGCTTTGGCGTGGATTTGGGGGCGGATGTGCGCGATTTTCCGCAATCCTGTTTGATCGGGGATACAGTCACTGACCGCGAAACGGCGCGCGCGGCAGGGGTGCCTTCTATTCTCGTGGGCTTCGGGCCAGAGGGGGGCGATATTGCACGGCTCAGCCCTGAGGCGATTTTGGATCATTACAGCGATCTGCCTGCGCTGATTGAGCGGGTCTTATCGGCGTGAATTCAATTGACCTGCCGCGCGAGAACCCTAACCTGTGCGCTATGAGCGACAAACCCATTTTCACCCGGTCTTTCACCCAACAAGAGCCAATCCCAGAGGCGGCGATTGAGGCGGCCAATCGGGTTTTGCGAACGGGCAGGTTGCACCGCTATAACACCGCCCCTGATGAGATTGCCGAAACCGCCCTTTTGGAGGAGGAATTCGCGGCGATGACAGGGGCGAAATATGCGCTTGCCGTGGCATCGGGTGGCTATGCAATGGGGGCGGCCTTGCGTGCAATTGGCGTGGGGCAGGGGGATTTGGTTCTCTCAAACGGATTTACGCTTGCGCCTGTGCCCGGTGCCATCGCCTCGGTGGGCGCTGTGCCTGTCTTTGTCGAGGTGACCGAAAACTTAACCATTGATCTTGAGGATTTGAACACCAAAGCCCAAGCCAGCGGTGCGCGCGTGTTGCTGTTGTCGCATATGCGCGGGCATATCTGCGATATGGGCCGCCTCATGGCAATATGCGATGCGGCGGGCATCACCGTGATTGAGGATTGCGCCCATACAATGGGGGCCGCATGGAATGGTCTGGCCTCAGGGCGGCATGGCAAAATCGCCTGCTATTCCACCCAGACCTATAAACATATCAACTCAGGCGAAGGTGGTTTCCTCACCAGTGATGATGCCGATGTGATGGCGCGGGCCATTCTGCTGTCGGGCAGTTATATGCTTTATTCGCGCCACCGCGCCGCCCCTCCGCCCGAGGCTTTTGCCCAAGCGCGTTTTGAGACGCCCAATGTTTCGGGGCGGATGGATAATTTACGCGCCGCCATCCTGCGCCCGCAATTGGCCGATCTGCCGCGTAAGGTGGCACGTTGGCGCAAGCTTTACGAGCGGATGGAGGCGGGGCTTGCCAATCTGCCCCATCTGCGCTTGAGCAAGCGCGATCCGCGCGAGGATTATGTCGGATCATCCTTTCAATTCCTTTTGCCTGATTGGTCGCCCGACAAAATCACTGCATTTGTCCAAACGGCTGCGCGGCGGGGTGTTGAGCTCAAATGGTTTGGCGCTGCAGAGCCAGTCGCTTTTACCTCGCGCTATGACAGTTGGCGCTATGCGCCTGCGCAAACCTTGGCAAAAACAGATCACATTTTGGCAGGGTTGATTGATTTGAGGCTACCTTTGACCTTTACGCCTGAAGATGTGGATCTCCTCGCAGAGATTTTGCGCGATGAAGTAATAGCACATTTCGACTGATGCCTCAGGGGGGGGGTGGTATGACTTGTGCCATTTCGACCATCGTGTAAGATCAAAGTATCATCGCGCTTTTAACCTCTATCTTTGTGGAGTTGCTGACAGTCTTCGTGCTCATCCCCTAAAATGTGGCATACGGTATTGCCTTAAGCTCTGCATGGCCGAATTGACATCTGAAGTCATACAAGAGGAATGGCTAATAATGTCTCTAGATACGCCCGGAATGCTTGGAATGAAGAAAGAAATCGCACAGGACAAGGCGATTGCAGCCTTTGTGTGGCTTTTGTCTGATGACGCGCTCACGGGGCAGTTCTTGGGCGCATCTGGCCTGTCGCTCGAAGATATGCGCAGCGTTGTCGCGAAAGGCGATCATGCATTTTTATCAGCCGTGGTGGAATTTATCTCGCAAAACGATGCTTGGGTGGTTGATGCGGCGGGGGCGATTGGCCTCCGTCCAGATGAATTTGTCACCCTAAGGCAGGTCATGCTCGGGCGCTCCGCCACCCACTGGACATAAATTCATCGTCGTCCTTGAGGGTTATAAAAATATGCAACAAAATTACTTTAAATTGCTAATTTTTGACAAAGACGGAACACTCTTTGACTTTTCTAGATCTTGGAACAATTGGGCGAAATCGGCTCTATTGGCGTTAGCGGACGGCGATGAAACATTATTTCGCACCCTCGCTGATCGCTTGTCCTTTGATCCCGATCGGGGCGTTTTTTTGCCCGATAGCATCGCTATTGCGGGCACGCTTGATGAGACTGCTCACCACCTGGCCCCGCTTTTCGGAGCCGATTTTACCCCGCAGCAGATCGCAGCACTGCTGCATCAGCTTGCACAATCTGCTGTCATGGTCGAGGCGGCCCCGTTGGCGCCGCTGCTTACGGGTTTGAAGAAGGCGGGCTATCTTTTGGCCGTGGCGACCAACGGGCAAAAGGACGAGGCCGAGGCACATCTGGCAACCCATGAAATCCGCCCCTATTTCGACGAAGTCATCGGGTGCGACAGTGGGCATGGTACGAAACCTAACCCTGCCATGTGCGCCCATATCGCACAGATCTGTGGTGTTGCGCCTGCGCGCGCTGTGATGGTGGGCGATAGCCTGCATGATTTGCGGGCGGGCCGCGCCGCTGGCATGGCGACAGTGGGCGTTCTCACGGGCCTTGCCGATCATGGCACGCTCGTGCCGCATGCTGACGCCGTGTTGCCAGACATTGGCCATCTTCCTGCTTGGCTGGGGCATTGAAGCTGCGTTTGTCTATTAGCGTCAAAATGGCGGGGTGTTTGGTCGGAATTCGTCGGGTTTTTCCCGCCCTCGCGCGGGCAGTCTAAAGGGGCTTTGATCTCCCTTTTTGTAGGACCTGATCCTATGACCGAAACCACAGTTGATCCAAAACGCCGCCGTTCCGGGGGCGCGCGCGCCAAGCATCAAGGTGTCAGCCAACATGCGATTGCGCAAATGCCGTGGCGTATTCCGCAAAACATAGATCAACCAACCGAACC
>ENA-OUOG01003701-OUOG01003701.1-marine-metagenome-genome-assembly--contig:-NODE-3701-length-13954-cov-5.044750_pt1 | contig 13954 bp, 17 predicted proteins | sample MGYA00248635_ERZ508505 | MGnify/ENA primary metagenome ERZ508505 (study PRJEB26176, sample SAMN06267871) | marine metagenome | isolation source: Saanich Inlet, British Columbia, Canada | place: Pacific...
TTACACGAAAATGATGAGGATACCGGTTCGGGTGGGAGCGCTGCCTTTGAACTACCTTGATAAGCGGACTCGGAAGATAGTTTGGTGCCCAGGAGAGGAACAAATATTTAATTAAATTATCATAGCAAAATTAATATTTTAGACAAATCTAAGTATCGAAAATGTGACACTAGTTTAGTGTCACATCGAAATAATCTTGCTCTAATTAAAGTAGATGTTAGTCCAAACACCTAGCACCACTTTACAGATTCGGTCGTTTGGATGGTTGAGTCCTATGCTATGCGCAATATCTTCGACGGCTTTGTTGTGATTTATACTCCACTGCCGTCCACACTCAAAAAATAAGTTCAGCGCATCCTGAATATCATGATCGTCAAGATCCAACTGATTAGTGGATGCAAAATCAGTAATAGACTTTCTAATGAAGACTTCCTGTGTTTTATCCATAGATTTATGATTTTCCTAAATCTAAGCATCCAGTTAGACATGTTAGTTTAAATCATTAGTCTCGGATCTAACTGTGGGTACAAAACGGTTAAAACAGGAACCAATGTATGTCGGAGCAAGATACTCGACTTTCACTCAGGCCAATTTCATCCATTGTCTCGAAAAATCTGAAAAATTACGTTTATGCGCTTTGCGAACTTGATGATCATGGCAACAAATCAATTTTTTATGTTGGCAGAGGCAAGGGAAACAGATGTTTACAGCACGTAAAACGTAATGACGAAAGAGCCGACAAGATTCGAGAGCTAATCCAATCGAATCGATTTGTTATTGATATATTAAGACATGGTTTAGATGCCGAAACAGCTGAAATTGTAGAGGCGACCTGCATTGATTTAGTTTCACAAGGTGAATTAACAAATAAGATCAGAGGCTTTGGTACAGCATTCGGTAGGACATCATTGGAAGAAATCCGCCAGCTATACCAAGGCAGGCCTGTTCCAATTTTGAAGAAACATGCGGGACTGGCATTTAATCTGACAAAGACTTATCGATCATCCATGAGTGACGTTGAGTTACTCGAAGCTACGAGAGGTACTTGGGCCAGAGTGCCTCGATCTGAGAACCTGCAGTACGCTTATGCAACTTACAATGGCATCGTCAAAGAAGTTTATGAAATAAGACAGTGGCTACCTGCGGGTACGCAGCAATATTTCTATAGAAGTCGGCAACTTGGCGACGAACGGTTAAAAAATCGTTTTGAATTCCTGGGTGTGTTGGCTCAACAAGATGTTAGAGACAGATACAAAGGAAAGCTAATAAATCTCGAACGCTCCTATGGTAATCCGTTTCAGCGAGTGGGCATATAAATGGATACCAAGGGCTAACAGCTATCCCTATATTAAGTCACATGGAACCATCTTATGGACGCTAAGTATTATGTTTACGTTTACATCGACCCGAGGAATTTCGAAGAATTCTACTTTGGAAAAGGAGTTGGCGACCGGAAATATTCCCATCTGCAAGATCAATCCGATAGTGAAAAAACTCGTCGAATTAGGGCTATTCAAAAAGTCGGTTTAGAGCCAATTATAAGAGTCATTGCAAAAGACCTGAGCGAGCATGATGCTCTGCTAGTCGAGAAAACGTTGCTATGGAAGTTGGGCCGAACGCTAACAAATAGATCATCAGGTCGCTACGCTAAAAAGTTTCGCCCTAAAAATACAATGTACAAAAAGCTTTTCGGGTTTGATTATTTAAACTCAATTTATTACGTAAACGTGGGAGAGGGACCCACGCGCGACTGGGATGATTGCAGGCAATATGGGTTTTTGTCCGCTGGTCAAGGCGTGCGCTGGAGAAACCAAATTGAATCTCTCGAAGTAGGGGATATTGTGGTCGCTTATCTCGCTTCACGGGGCTATGTAGGAGTGGGTAGGGTTTTGGAGAGGGCAACAGCTGTCGCAGACGCGAGGTTGGCAGACGGGCAATTATTGGTGTCCTTAAATTTGAAACAACCGGGCTTATTCACGAATAGTCAAAGTCCAGAAAAAAGTGAATATGCCGTTATTGTTGATTGGCTAAGACAGGTTCCGCGCGAGGGAGCTAGGTGGCAAGCGAAGTCGGGGTTATTCACATCTCAATTAGTAAGGGCTTCTCTCGAGAACCAAGCCACAACAGTTAAATTCGTTGAGCGAGAATTTGAGCTCGACCTTGAAAGGGAATTAAGCCAAAGCGACAGACTATCGCTTACCAATTGAACCTTAAATATCTAGTTTGAATTCAAAACGAAGATTCTTCGATCACCTGACGCTCGTCAATAGGACTGTCTTCAAATTGAAGTCTCGCATATGCTATGAAAGCAGCGCCTCCATCAGAGAGCAGGCGTATAAAAAGATACAAAGGGCTTAGAGCCCTCGTATCTATGATTTGCTAGTACAGCGATACATTTAAATTTTATGTACTCTGCCTTTTTTACATACCTTACAGCGCGTCTGGCTCAAACAGGATTGGCAACCCAATGTCCCGCATGAATCGCATTTGATCATCGGATAACCCGACTTTTTATTACAATTCGTGCAGGGTTTCGTTGTACTCCAATTCGGCATATCCTTCTCCGATTGTTATTTTTGGTTATTCAGAATCAACTCACAGGTTGATCCGTTAATTGGTTCTGTTCCTTGAGCTCTGCTTCTATTACGGATACATCATATTCTTCGTTTAAAAGTTGGCTTAACTTCGGCTCCAAGCTCTTTAGAGATATCGAAATCCAATCGTGTATTTGTTGGGCGATCGCTTTGTATTGTGGATCGTCCAAGCGCAGTCTCTTCTTTGCCATGTCTGATGGTGGTTCAAATACTACTGATTGCTTTGAGGCAGTTGGACTGATCCGGAAAGTGGCTCTTCCTCCTGTAATTTCCTCAAGCGAGGCTTTGCTTTTTTTCAGGAAAGTGAATATTTTAAAATTATCACTAGGATCGCCTGCAAACGACTCAAATCGTAGTGGTGAGCTTGACGATGTTGATGCTACGAACGCTAGGCTATCGGGCAAGATATCCTCGTGTTTCCGAAATAACCCGCCTGAAGAATGCGTTGTTTTTATTGGCGTGATGTTGGAATCAAAAACTGTTTGTGATCCTTTCAATGTCTTAGCGAATCTCGTCCAGTAATCAATTCTATTGGCAGCCTCTTGACCTTCCTCGCTGTTATTCATCCCAGCAAAGACACCTTCATCTGTTGATGATACAGCTGTAACAGCTGTCATTCTCAAGGCGCTTTCCATTGATTTCTTGAATTGTTCGGCATCATTCTCTGAGAGAATCTTATCTTTGATTTCTGAAAGAAGACGAGATATCTCAGGAAGCCGGTTTCTTTGCCACTCTTTTAACCAGACTATCTTGAAAAGGCTTTGCTCCCATTCTTCGTCAAAATCCTCTTCATGCACTTGCATCGCGCGACTTAAAGCCTTTTGTATCTCCAGATTTTCTTCGTGCGGCCCGCCCGTTACCTTGTTGACGAATTCTGTATCCCAAGAAGAAAAATCTGGCTCTCGCAATAGAAGTTCATAGATACGGGGGAAGCTTATCTGGCAGCATACGAGCGCAAAGACTAACTGTCGTAACCTAAAATCTTTTAACCCGTCACCATGCTGTAATTTAAGAAGTGAGAGCGAGTTCAGAAGCCTTTTCATCGCTCTAGGATTATGACCAAGTGTGAGTTTAACAGCCGTAGCAAGCCGACCATCTTCAATAGACTTTCTTTCAGCTTTTTCAAAGAAATTGATCTCATCAATTAACAATGTATTGATGTAATTTTTGAGATCGTACTGTGCCATTGGCATCATAAATGGTAGTTGAATGATCTTGTCAAAGAATGCTCGGAATTCCCACTCATTATCCGCTGTTGGCTCGCCAAATTTACCTTTTAAACCTTTGACTACAACTTGATAGTCGATAGCTAGCACAAAGACACAGTAATTTATCGTAAAAATGTTTTTGAGAAGCTCTAGAACCATGACAGCAACCGGAGGTTCTAGTCGATCTAGATCATCAATAAAAATAACGAACTTAGCTGCTCTATTTTGATCCCTGTTAACAACGGTAGAGACGATTTCTTCGAGTGATTTGCGTAGTTGTTTAACTGTGTTTGATCCAGCTCCACCACCCATTAATTCATTGGCAACGTTGCGACCTTCAGATCCAAGAGCCATTGTCGCCCCCATCCTAACTGCACCTTTCGCCAGAATAGATAGGGCTGATTTTGCTTTCTCTGCAGTGTTGTAGGTATTGTCGACGGCTGCAATTTCGTCGATGATTTCTTCAATGATCGAAAGCAAGCATTGTTCTGGACTTTTGAGCAGGGAATGTTCCCAGGTATTAATCCAAATACATCTGAACTCTTCTGAACCCTTGATTGTAGATTTGTAATGGGTTCGCTCTTCTTCTTGGATATCCTCTCTGATCATGTTCAAAAGGGATGTCTTGCCCGAGCCCCATTCACCTTGAACGCCAATTGTGATTGGTGTGTCGCATTCACGGATGAAACTGGCAAGTGTTTCAGCGTATTGCCCAGTGCCTAAGCGATCAGGGTTCTCATTCTGAAGCTCTTTTCGTCTAATAACTTGGCTATTTTCATTTTTTACAGACTGAACCGGCTGGTCTATCACTGATATGCGTGCCATGGGTTTTAACCTCTATTTCCTTTATTCAACTGATTCTATTGCTATCGAATGAATGTTTCCGCTCGTAGAAACCGGAAACATGTTTACGTGTGTCTATTTCCGAGATAAGGGCCTGAACTCGCTCGTCAGTTCCAAGCACCAAATTTTTATCACCGACATCTCTGGAATATCTGCGCAGTGATTCAGACACTTGTTCGCATACTATTTCGGGAAGTTCGTTGAGTTCGCGTAGAAACCTTTCAACTCCCAGATATGTATAGTTCGAGGGAGTGTTTTTTGTTGAGTGAAATCCGCAAGCTAAGATGGAGTCTTCAGAAGAAACCCCGTAGGTTTCTTGAATAGCATCTGAATACAGTTGGTCGTCAATTGGTCCAAAATAATGCTCTGCAACAGATTTGGTTAGTTGCAAATAGTAAGGCCATCTAAAAAACGTATACCCAGCAGAAATAAAATACTGCTTTCTTGCGTCGTCTCGCAGGGATTTCCAAACATCTATGTAATGATTCGGACCCTCGTACTCAATAACTATTTTGCCGTCGTACGAGATGCAATCTACTTTGTAGTAACGACGCTTATTCGATTTATCGTAGTAGAAACGCTGTTGTGACCCCCATTTGTTGGTCGGGCGAAGAATTGAGGCTACTTTTACTAAGTTTTTCTCGCTCATCTCTCCAGTGGGTTTTGTCTCTGCCATATCTAATCCCAATGGAATTCCCATCCCCCGCTCATAGACCGATAATTGCGACCGATCGTCATCATTTTCCATGAGCCACCACCTTTTGGACGGTACTTGATCTTCCATTCAGACATGCCGGAAGGCTTTACGCTAATGACCTCATATTCATCTGGCACTGTTATCGCCGGAGGATTCATTCGGTTGTGAATTAACTTCGCACCTGCTAGCGCACCAACTACGTTCCAAAATCCCATTTTCTTATCGTTTTAATTGTGAACACTCGCTTATAGAAGCAGAAGACGATTTCTATTGCAACACAGGCGATCACTGCGCTAGGGCCTCTAGCCATATCACTTAAGCGAAAAATTTAGGGATATAAATTAGCGGCAAAATTAATAAAAAGTTAATTGAAGATAGTCAGGACCGACTACTCTCAGTTCCTGTTAAGAATCACCTGGATCGGCATCAGTATCGTCATAGTCTGTTTTTGTGTCTCCATTTATGCTGCCACCGAAAAGAACTCCAATTGCCAGCGTTGGCAGGACATAGACCATATTCTGAGTGAGGTGAGCCATTGCAAAAACAGGTACGAAAATAACGGCGATTTTGATTAATAGCGTTCTTGGTTGATTGATCCTAAAGCCAAACATCACACACCTCCCTCTACATCGTCTCGCCCAAAACCTTCTTCGGTCGACTGTGAATCGTCATCAATACGGTTTCGATTTGTGACATTTCCTCGTTCAACAGAGTTGGCGATTATCATCATCATTGCGATGGTGGGCACTACGTAGAAAACTTTTTCAGTCATAAACGCGATGGAATACGATGGTATGGCAATTATTGCCATCCGAACAAAAGTCAGTTTTTGATCACTAAAATTCAGCAATTTCTTTTCCATCTAGTCACTGAAATCTGGATCTCTATAGATCTCGATATCGCTCTCATCATGAATTAGAACGTATTCGATATTAATTTCATCTGGTCCTTTATCGATATCTGGATTGATTGCGCACGTGTCGTCTATTGTCTCCAACTCATCCGTATTGTCTAAGATATCGAACAAAGAGTCTAAATCTGCTGCCTCATAGATTTTTTTAGCTGTACTAGAAATATTCATGGATTCATCTGCATAGAAAGATGAAATTTGAAAAGTGACGTTGAACAGTGGCATGGCTCTTTCCCCCAACTCATCTTCCTTTAATCGACTTTGGTCGCGAAGAGTCAGATTGTTGCTTTGTGAATACCTCTGACTCATCCTATGAGTTCATATTGAAAACGCAATATAAATTTTAGTGCGCTATCTTTAGACACTAATATGCTAGTGCTTCGCTCTTGGAACCGGTTATCAAATGGAAAACATAGTATGGATTCTTGTTGCTCTGTTTTTTCTCTATTGGTTGATTCTTGGTATTTTTCGACTATTCCGTCGGTACCATGTGCTTTTGGTTATGGGCTACCTTGTATTTCTAACTCCGATAGCTTTACTCCACGCTTTTTTTCTAGGCATTTTTGGGTTGTCGAATGATGAACTCTTGCGAAGAGAGGCTGAACGAGAGGCAAGGAAACAGCTACTGGTTGAGGAAGAGCGAAAAAAGCTTGATCAGTAGAATTGCGCGAAAAGAATGTCTAACGAAATAACAGGCTCGTCACTCTATTTTGCTCTGGTGGCTAAGTCACTCTGTATGAAGGAGTTCTGATCTATTATCAGACACCAAATGTAATTTAGATTCTTGCATCTGGCTCTCGTTTTTTGATCAGACTTCTCAACAAAACTTTTTGATTCTCGTTTAATGAATCAAACCATGTTTTTTCATTGCAAATAGATTCCTTCAATCTCAACCAGTCATTTCGATCATGCTGTTTTTTCAAGAGACTCACTGCTAGCGCGTAAGCTCTATCGCTTGCTTCAAAGGAGTCAGCATTACTGATGTATTGTTCAAGAATTTCAATCTGGTGAATTGATTTTTCATTTGAACGATTTTTATGGATATCTTCTGAATTTTTTAGTTGTCTGAGAGTCAATTCAGGACGTAATTTGAGACCATCTCTCACCCAGTGTACATCGAGATTAGGAAAGTTTTCTTTGATCAGGGTGTTAAGCTCGGCTAGCGAAGTATCAGGGTTGAGGTTACGCTCATCGTCAAACAGAGCCGATTTTGGGTCCAGAGTGCTATCCTTGCCTAGGCTCGCCTCTCCTCGGGTAACCAAGGAGACAGGCGAGTAATATCTCACAAGCTTTTCGAGATCCTTTATTCGCAAAGAAACAGCCGTCAGTCTTCTTTAGTGGCTGAATCGAGCAATAATGCCATCTTTTCAATTGGCTGAAAGAGAGATACGGTAAGTTTCACCGTTGCTCCCTTTAATCTTCCAGCTTTCGTGTAGGAAGAGGGCTCGAGAAACACCGAACTACGCGGAGGAATGATTTCGTCGTACTCACTGTAATCGATTTGAGATCCTTCGCGATCCATTAGAATCATTTTTACGACAGCTTTTTGAACCGCATCCTCTCCTGTGTTTCGCAGACCAACTTGAGCTTCGACCCGCGTATCCCCATCGTCATCTTTCGGATATCTTTTTAGCGTTGCGCCTAGTATCTTGAGAGTGCCACCCGATACTTCCTTATGATCATTTATTGTTGCGACCTCTTTCTCAGATGTGGGAACTTCAAGTTCACCGAGTGTGAAAAATTCTCTTCCTAGAGCGGTGACGTCAATCTGGGCCTTGACTGTTGAAGGATCGCCGCCGATAGCAACTCCTAGCACGTTGTATCCGGCACGCACATTAAAACTGGCCGCCTCGCCGGGCTCCATATAAACGTCCTCTTCATCACGGAAGCTGCCGCCGACAGAACTTCCTGCATCACTCATCAACACGCATGATGTCTTTATTAGTTCTACGGTTTGATCGCTGTCATTGGTTGTAGATACTTGGATGTCGAAGTTATATTCGCCATCGTCCCAAGACGACCAAGTAAATTGTTCTTTTACGAGTTTCATATTTTTGCCTCATGCCGTTTATTACTATCGTTTGTAGCATGAACTAGTATTCGTCTACAAATTGACCTGTCCATTGATTGTGTTCAGATCAATTTTTTGAATCGACTAGGTCATATGTGCGGACCAGTTTTCCATCAATTAATTTTTTATCATTAAAGGTAAAAGGGCCGATAAACCGATAAAGACGATTACCAAGACGATCTTTGGTTTTAGCAAATGTGTATTTGACAATAGAGCTTTGATCCTCGTTTTCGTGCTTCATTATTTGTGTGGATTGAAGAAGTGTCTCGGTGATTTGACGCTCGTCATCTGACAATTCATTGCGCCACACTCCATGCTTTTCAAATCGGGGAAACCACACTTGAGTCATGGTCTACGAGAAGATTAGCATCCAAAATAAGAAAATCCTAAGACCTGACTACGTTTCCAACGTAGTTCGGGTGGAAGTTTTCTGTAGTAATATTTTTGTCCTTCTCGGTCTTTTTCATCGATGCCAATGAATCCTAGTTTGGTAGGCTGGTCGATTTCGATTTCGGTAAAGTGGTTTTTTATAACTGGGAGCCAATTAGTTGGGCGGTAAACACCGACACAGACATCATCTTGAATTGCAAATACAAGCTCAGCTTTTTGAACTCTAGTTTTGCTACAAGTCCAAGCTGTTCGCGCTGCTAAATAAGGGTCTTCCTCCCCCGCTCGAACTCTTTTGTCTATCTTAAACATGATAATTTTGTGGGTTATGTCCGGCATGGGTTTGGCATCATAGCGTCTAATCAAATCTTTTAGTGTGGCTGCACCAAACTCACTAATGTTGTGACCAGATTGTTTGTTGGTAAGTCCAGGGCATTCTTGAATCAGTATGGCCTCGATTCTGTATGCTTCTTCGTGGGTCTCCAGTCCGTGATAAATAATCTGGTGTTCCGGAGTCAGCCCACGATTTAGAATATCTCGGATTTTGTCTAGTTTCGGATCCATGCCGTCTTCACGCTTAATCGTTTTTGGGTCTAATGTCACATCTAAGTGTTGGAGCACTCGAGATCCAGTGCCTTTTCCTATGTAAAAAATTTCTTTAGTTTCGGGATCGACGAGCTTGTATACGTAGTGTTTCAGGTGGCTCCAGAAGAAGCTGGAAAGGTTTTTATACTCATTGTGTGATTTCAAAGGTTGATCCTGATTCATGCGTACAAGGCCAGGATAATGAAAGCTACAACGGCAACAAATGCGATAATTAAAATAAAGCGCACTAGATTCGGGAATACGATCGCGAGAACAATGAGAAGTAGCAGAAACTCGATCATGTTGCTTGATCCATCGCTAACACCAATTAATCCAAGCTTTCATGATCATGACCATTGCCAGAGTGTCTAGCTCACAATATCTCAGCAAAGATTCTTCGATCATCTGGCGTTCGTTATCAGGCAAGTCTTCAAATTGGAGTCTCGCATATGCCATGGAAGCAGCGCCTCCATCAGCGATGAGAAGGTTTTCTTCTGTTATTTCTTTATCAAGCTCTCTGAATTTGTTCTCAGCGAATCTCTTCAGAAGGAGATATGGGTCAGTCACTCCATCCGAGGTCTTTTCGAACCAAGTAAACTCTGCGGGGAAATTCAGGGATGCAGGCGATGGTCCAATAGCCTTGGAGTACTGATCTTTCAATAGTTCAGATGTTGATAGGACAGCAGGTAGTACTTTTTTGATAGACGTTCTAGCTTGTGTCATGGGATGGAAATAGCAGCGCAAAGCTAGTTCGTTGAGGTCCACCATTGATCGCTCAGAATCATTGGTAATTGAGTCGATAAACTGAATAAGTGAATCTCTATCAGATGGAGGGTTAGTGCTTTTTAGGAGCTGCTCTTTGATCTTGTTCAGGATGGTATTTTCATGAGCTGCCCATCTAAAAATTGTTCCGGTGTCGCTATCTAATACATCTTTCAAATCCCTAACAAAATCAAAATTCGGGAAATGTCCTGGGCGAGTGATCAATGACTGATTGCGATGTTCAACGATTCCATTTTCATGCATCACATGATGCGAAAACTGAAATGCAATCGGTTCGTATGGATGCATTTCTTGGAAAAAAGGCAAGGCAACTGTTGAGGTCTCAAAGTCGATCATATGATATGGGTATGACCACTTACTTCGCTCTTTACTGAAGTACCCCGAATCAAAATAGAACCCCCCTTTATCTTGAGTTGTTGGGATTCCATCAATTTGAAGGCGTTGCCTCTCAGTATAACTGAGCCCTTCTTTGCTCTCAGTTACTTCAATGTATTCACCCGCATCTTCAAGCTTAAAAACGCCTTGAGCGATCAATTCATCTTTCTTTCTAAAACGCCAAATATCGAGAACAGTTCCTTGATCGATTTCTTCTGAAGTCAAGCCCGTGAATTTTTGAACACATTCGTGGTATCCACTCTTGAGCGTATCGTTCTTGTCTGCTCTGAATTCGCAACCTTTACATCCTTTGTGGATCTGAGACTCGATCTTGACGTCATCACGATATGCCTTGGCCCAAATCGATGCTCGTTCAGGTAGATGGTTTTGGGTATTTATTTCGGAGCCTGGGTATTCGAGAGGTCTTCCCATGACGATATCGATGTACTTATCGATGGGAACTTTCGCGAGAAGAGAGAGATTTGCTTCAACCTGTTCGGCAGCTTCACTAGTCTCGTAAGCTTCTTTAAATCCATTGTTTTTGTTAATTCTAAAACACTGATTGAGTCCATCTGTTGTAGCTGATACAGACTTATTTGGCATCATCAAAAATGTTTTGATCGAGCAATGCGGTAGTGCGTTCGATACTACGTACTTCTGAAACGCAGCATCCTCAATGTAAGGAAGAATTCCAGATTTTATTGGTGTTCGGGAACCTTCAATATCAGGGTCCTCTGAGTCGTAAGATTTGGCTTTGACTTCGATAAGCTCGATTGAGTTTCCATTTTTTACGAAGATATCGACACGTACTAGCAGCCCGTCAAATTCGAATGCTGGTTCAAAGAGTACGATTGAATCGTGAGACTGAATTAAGTCACAGGTTTCAGAGAGCGACGCTTGGTTCTTCTTGGCTTTGATTTCTTTCCCATTGGGATAAAGAAGCATCGCCATTTTTCCAACCTGAAACCCACCTTCAGCGAGTGAAGCTAGAAACTCGTTATCGCCTTTAGTGTTTCGATATTCTTTTTCTTTAAGTGTGTAGAACAGCTTGGTTGGACATTCCATTGCTAGTTTAAATCTAGACTTAGTCAAGTAACGGATTGTCGACACACTTTCTCCGGCTTTCAGTTCTTCCTTTGAACACAATGTATCATAAAGATTATTTGCATTAAGATGAGCTTCTCAAGGTAGTGGGCCCGTGCGTTTAAAACTGCTTGCGCCTGCGCCTTTTAATTATTTTGAGAGATATTAGAGTGAAGTATTCAGTAGAGTTTAATGAGGATTTTGGGACCACGATCGAGTGGATCGATACTGAGTTCGATATTGGAGACCTAGTGCCATTTATTTCTTCAATTCACTGTGATGGTGGAGAAGAGTTTGAAGAGCTTTTTGGTGATGATTTTACGCAACTTTCATTTGCTGACTTCAGATACATAGAGGGACCTGTTTCAGGAACATATGTTTTATGTTTCCGTGCTGAGTTTGAATATGATGAGTCCAAATTTCCCGCCTTTGCAGATGCTATGAAACACTCTTTGAATCATATTGAGATCAAGCTCGGCTTCAAAGATAGCGCTGGTGATGAGATTGATGATCTCTATGAGGGATATTCCGATGTTCCGACAGAGGCAAAACAAATAAATTGATCGATCGAGACTATGCGAGAGCGTCAACAGGCAGCTGGCCCCGATAATTAGCTTGAGAATTTTTTACTCAAATGAAGAAGCATCTCTAGTGAACTTCTTGTGGGTAACGAAGAATACTAAGATAGACCGTCGGTACGGTCCACGTTGGTAAAAACCTTTATCAACCCAGACAATAAAAAGCTTGGAAAATTGAATGGAACTCAATGCAGAAAGTCTAAAAAAATTTCTAGTTGATGCTTGGTTTGAAGTGCCAGTGCGGCAAATCTATTCAGTGCCAAAGCAATCCAAGGACCATCGTATTCTAGGTGATATTTTTGAAGCGGAATCCCTCAAAGATTGTTTTTCCAAATACTCGTGGGGAGGAAAAGATTATCTGCAGAATTTGAAAGACCTAGAATCATGTAGAGAGGCTCTCTTGCACTCTCTAGATTCAGCAAATTCAGAAAGTGCGAAAAGTGCGGCTTATGCTATTTATGAATGGGGCAACGTCAAATACCAAGCAAATGCTTCTGGGGCGTGGTTCGAGAAAAATCACGATTGTGGACAGCTTCTAGGAAAACTATCCGATAGTTTCCAAATACTAACTTCGGGAGATAATTTGCATCGGTTTGATGGTGTCGACCTAATCATGAATTCGGGGTTCACCAAAGTAGCGAGTTTATTATCGAGTGAGTCGAACGCTTTAATCATTATGGATGGAAGGGTCGGTGCAGCTTTGGGTGATTTGGTGGTTATCGCCGCGGAAACGGGAGGTTTTACAAGAGTTGGAGAGTCTCTTTTGTTTCCTTGGGGAGCGGCTCGTCCTACGAAGCATAACCAAAATAACGTGCGGTCGAGAGATCCATCCACGAAGGGTATCAAATTTCCACGGTTATTTGGTGCTAATAAAGACTATAAACACGCCGATGCAATGTTCCGTTCGTCGATGTTAATAAGAGAGGTTGTGCAAGCTCTGCAACTTAAAGGTGCTAACGTTAGCTCTCGCGAGTATGAAGCGGCCTTATTTATGTGGGGATATGATGTGCAAAGTCGCAGGCCGGGAAAGAGTCGATACTCTTCGTAATGTCACGAACCACATTAAACGTCACTACAATAAAAAATCGATTCTGGGAAGGTCTCCACCTACCTTTAAATTGATCCTATCGGTTAGTTATTGGTAAAACTGCAATATTTGTCAATATAACCAAAATTGGTTTTTTTCTTGAACAATATTGAGATAGTTGTTTTACTCAAATTTTCAGTCCAAGGAACTTGCGCTATGAACCTTATTTGGCACATAAATAGAGCAAAATTTGAATTTTCTGATCCATCGGACATCGATGTTTGGGAAAACAACCCAGTTATCAATTTTGAATTTAGTCCTGCAGAGTCTGACGATGGAGGGGATGCAGTATTTTCAGATCCTGAATCTTCTGCAAACTACTTTTCACTAGATTCTAACAACAGCAAATACTCTTTTTCGCGAGAAGATGAGCATCTCATAGTCTCTGCATGGGTACGAGTTGCTGTTGATGTTGTTGACGACTTCGACGGCGATTTATTAGACGAGTGGTCGAGTGAAAATGGCGGATGGGCAAGTTCTACGATAGATCTTGGCGAAGATGTGGATGCTTCTATTATCGAAGATGACGGAGGAGATTGGAGGATCGAATAAGCAGGTGGGCGAACAAGAATTACTAGACAGGGCATGTTGCGAACTTTGTTCCGGTAATGAAGAACACTAGGAGAGACCATAGCGAGATACTGAATAATTACTATTAATAGTATTTACTATAGATACCTTAACTATCTACTTATTAGAGTAATCCTTCTTCCATGACTCTAAGTACCTATTCATTAAAGAGTACTCACCTAA
>ENA-OUOG01003704-OUOG01003704.1-marine-metagenome-genome-assembly--contig:-NODE-3704-length-13941-cov-4.699365_pt1 | contig 13941 bp, 14 predicted proteins | sample MGYA00248635_ERZ508505 | MGnify/ENA primary metagenome ERZ508505 (study PRJEB26176, sample SAMN06267871) | marine metagenome | isolation source: Saanich Inlet, British Columbia, Canada | place: Pacific...
GTTGCGGCGCATTATTTGCTTGAGGCGAAAAGGTCCGATGGGATGCCGTTCGACCCTGTTGCGCGGTTCCACTTGGGTAATGGTGCGCTGGTCTACGCTGTTCACGCTGAGGCAGATACGTCACCAAACGGGCGCAAGCAATCCAATGGGGCAATGGTGAATTACCTCTACGATCTTTCCCAAATTTCACAAAACCACGAGAAATTCGTGGGCGAACAGACCGTCGTCGCATCCGCTGCTGTCAAAGCGCTAAGCGGATCGGTCGCGCCCAAAAGTTAAGGAGACTGATCATGGCAAACCCTCTATTTGATACACTTTTCGGACGCCACCAAGGCAAGGCAACACCTTTCTTGGAGACGCCTGACGGCACAGTCATCACCCACGGTGAGTTCCTTGATCTGGCAGCGCAATATGCACATGTGCTGGTAGAATTGGGCGTAAAGCCAGGTGAACGTGTTGCAGTTCAAATCGGCAAATCCCCCCAAGCTTTGGCCGTCTACGCGGCATGTGTTCAGGCTGGGATCGTGTTCCTACCGTTGAACACGGCTTACACGCCTGATGAAGTCTCGTACTTTGTTGAAAATAGCGCCGCGCGCGTACTTCTGTGTGATGGCAAGCGGTCTGAGGCTTTGGCCCCAATCGCCGAGGCAAGTGGCGCCATTCTTGAGACCATGAATAGCGACGGTAGCGGTAGTTTCGCCACCAAAGCCGCCTCCATGGCTTCTGTATTCTCAACGGTTGAACGCTCGGAAAATGACTTGGCCGCGTTCCTTTATACCTCCGGGACCACAGGTCGCTCAAAAGGTGCCATGCTGACCCAAGCCAACTTGCTTTCAAACTGCACAACTCTGACAAAAGAGTGGGCGTTCACATCCGGTGATGTGCTGCTTCACGCGCTTCCGATTTTTCATACGCATGGGCTTTTCGTGGCGACAAACATTGCGTTGCTTTCCGGTAGTAAAGTTTTCTTCATACCCAAATTTGATCTGGATGTGATCATTGCCCAGATGCCCAGGGCAACCACGATGATGGGGGTCCCGACGTTCTACACGCGCTTATTGGAGGATCCCCGTTTTACAAAAGATCTTGCGCAGCACATGCGTCTTTTCATTTCTGGAAGCGCGCCTCTGTTGGCGGAAACTCACGTACAATTCGAACAGCGTACGGGCCACCGAATTCTTGAGCGTTACGGCATGACCGAGACCAACATGAATACGTCTAATCCTTACAAGGGCGAGCGTCGCGCCGGTACGGTTGGCTTCCCGCTTCCGGGTGTTGAGGTCAAAATTACCGATAGCACCACCGGAGCAACTTTGTCCCAAGGCGAGATCGGCGAAATCGAAGTGCGTGGACCCAACGTCTTTAAGGGATACTGGCAGATGCCCGAAAAAACAGCAGAGGAGCTGCGTGACAACGGTTTTTTCATCACAGGGGATTTGGGCCAGATCGACGAAGACGGGTATCTGCACATTGTTGGCCGCAACAAGGATCTGATTATTTCGGGTGGCTACAATATCTATCCAAAGGAAATTGAACTTCTGCTCGATGCGGAAGACGGCGTTCTTGAAAGTGCAGTTGTAGGGGTCCCACATCCAGATTTTGGCGAAACGGTCCTTGGTATTCTTGTTGCTAAATCTGGGGCAGAACTTGATCTTAATGCGATCAAACAGAGCATTTCAACCTCGCTTGCTCGCTTCAAGCACCCGCAAAAATTGATTATTGTTCCTGAACTTCCACGCAACACGATGGGCAAAGTGCAGAAGAAGGCGCTACGCGACGAGTACAAAGACTTGTTCGTTCCTGCATGATGTCATCTTGTGACGTGGGGGGGAATTTGCGCATCTCATAGTCGGTTGTCAGCAGACAGAATGATGGATGAGGCTGAGGCGTTGCCTATCACGTTGCAGCTATCTCGCTAGCGGAGGGCAGGGTGTGTCACTGGGACCACTTTCTGTGTTCCGAGGTTACTATAGCCTTGGCTCAACCAGATTTGCGCCAACCCTCTGGATTTCAAGGTAAGCCATACCAAGCGTTGGCAGGCATCTTATCGTTTCTGGTGACCTAAAGGTTGGTGTTAAGCATTCTCTGTGGGAATTTTAAACACTATCTCTGGCAATGGCTGTTCGCTTGTTTGTTTTACCGTCAACGTTGACTGCCAAGTAACGCTCACCGTCACGTTCGTACCACTCAATATTGCGCCAGCGTAATCCCAGAGCTTCTGTTTCATGTCTGACGCCAGTGTTCGCTAAGAACAGCACCTAGTTTCGCAGCGTTTCTCTTGTCGCGGCTGACTTCTCGTTGATTGTCTTTCTGTGATAGCTTCTCAGTGCAGTGTAAATTAAACGATATTCCTCAATGCTAAAACTGCCTCTGCTCTGTGTCTTGATACCTTTGTTGAGCAGGGTGGGGCGCAGTGACTTTACTATCCAGCCATTGAGCTCTGCTTTGTCCAGTACACGGTTAAGTGCTGAGTTGTAATTGTTGATGGTACTCTGTGAAGGCACCGTGTCGTTGTTACCAGCTATCGTTCGGGGCACATAATACCAAAGTACAGCTATAACTGGTGCGGAAAATAATCAATAACAGAGTATGCGCTATTATCGGTCTCGCAATAGGCGGACAGCGAGGCGTTGTTCAGGAAAGAACCGTCCATAGCTGTCACCCGTCATAAAGTTGACACTCCAACGATTGCGGGGAGCGATCCAATTCTTTGTTGAACTCCAATAAGGTTCAGCCGCTGTGTTCGGGAAAACGCTCTGATCTATCATTGCGGGAACGAGTTTTTCCTCTTCATTTTGAGCGTTATCCCTCACTGCTTTCGAGATGCACTCTTCGCAAAGAAGTTGTTGCAGTTCCGCTTTGGTTGGAAGACGCCACTCTCCACCAAGTTGTTCATTTGCCTGAACAATAACTTGTTCGATCTCTTCAAAATTGAGCCGTTTTGCTTCCCCAATGCATTGCGCTGTATCTGTCTGCCAGCGTTGTCCTAAGCTACACCGGAGCCATGTCACGCCTTGCGTCAAATCATCTACAGTGTTGCCCCGCTCATAAAATTGGGCGAACGCAGGCTGGCTTGCCAGTAGGCTAATGAGCAAGATTGCTGGTTTCAGCATATTTGTCTCCATGCGGCAGTGTAAAATTCTACATGCAAAAAACGCGCCAACTTCTTGGGCGCTATGCGTTCGCTCCTCGTTTGATGGAGCAGCGCCGACGGTCGGTCCATAAAGTTAAGAAAAAGGAAATTTTGCGTAAAGTTGGCATGAAAATTGATTGCTTGTCATGAAATTGACGAAAGAGGCAGCTATCATGGATCTCGCATCCCTCATCGGACTTATTGGCGCAATCGGCATGATTGTGGGCGCTATGCTCGCAGGTGGCGGGCTTGGTGCGTTTATCGACGTGCCATCCATTCTTATCGTATTTGGTGGCACGTTCTTTGCGGCGATGTATACGGCGCCGCTTCCGGTTTTCTTGGGCAGTTTTGGGGCGATGGCCAAGACGTTTTTGCCGCCTGTCAAGAAAATGGATGCTATGATCGAGCGCATGATCGAGCTTGCGACTGTTGCTCGAAAAGACGGGATGATGGCGCTGGAAGGGCAAGAGGTACCTGACAAGTTTTTTGAAAAGGGTTTGCAGATGCTTGTGGACGGCGCCGACGAAGGCAAGCTCGTCAAGCAGTTGAACGCAGAACTAAAGGCCATGAAAGTGCGTCACGAGGAAAATCAGGGGTGTGTTAAAGCGTGGATTGATTTGGCTCCTGCGATGGGGATGATCGGTACGCTTGTTGGCTTGGTTCTCATGCTTGGTAATATGGCTGATCCTAAGGCGATTGGTCCTGCGATGGCGGTGGCTCTGCTGACAACTCTTTATGGGGCGTTCATTGCGAACGTGCTATTTATGCCGATGCAAACCAAACTGGAAGGCTACACAGCCTATGAAGTTACCTATCGCCAAATGGTGATCGAGGGTTTGCGCGGGATCGCCCGCAGTGAAAGCCCGCGTAATATCCAAGACCAGATGGCCGCAAACTTGCCGCCGAAGCTGCAAGCAAAGCTTGAAGCTGCGTAACCAACGCATTTTGCGCGCACGGAGGGAGCCCAGATATGGCAGAAGCAATCGAGCCAGAAGAAGAGCAGGAAGAAGAGGAATGTCCCAAGTGTCCGCCTGTGGGTGCGCCTGCATGGATGGCTACCTTTGCGGACATGGCTACTCTCTTGATGGCGTTCTTTGTTCTGATTTTGTCGTTCGCTGAGTTCAACACGCCTAAGTTTAAAATGATTTCCGGCTCTCTCAAGAATGCTTTTGGTGTGCAAAAAGTTGTTCCCGTTGTTGAGCAGCCAAAAGGAACAACGGTCATTTCCATGGAGTTTAGTCCATCGCCAAGTCCCTCGGTTACTCAGGAAATGACGCAAGAGACCACGGAAGTGCAAAAACCCGAGGTACAGGTTGATAGCAAGCAAGAAGACGCTGTCGATGGCGATAATTCTGACCAAGCCGGTACAGAGCAGGGCTCTGGCCAGGCGGGTGAAAATGAGGGTGAGAAAACGGCTGCTGAAATGAATGCAGCTGAACTTGGCGAGGCCTTGCAGCAGGCGGTTGCAAGCGGTGATGTCTCTGTTGAAATGATGGGCGACAACGTTGTGATCAATTTCCCTTCCGAGGACACGGAGCCAAAAGACTTGCCAAGCTTACTAGAAGAGACGCTCGCAGCTCTTGCAGAGGCGCGTAACGCAAGTGGGCAAGCAGACAGCGAAGTTTTGTTTGGTGGGCTTGAAGAGCAGCTCAAAGAGTTGGCACAGGCTGCCTCGGCAGATCGTGAGAATGCAGGTCCTACCGATGAAGAGGTGCAGCAACAGCAAGAACTTGCCGCAGCAATTGAAAGCGCCAGTTTGACCGAAGATCGTTTGGCAGTTTTGCTGAGTGAGGAAATCGCACAGGGCCTCGTTGAGGTTGAGCAACGTGAAGATTCAATATTCTTGACGATTGGCGCTGGCGGGGCTTTCCCGTCGGGGTCTGCTGATTTGACGGTTGATGCCAATGAAATTTTGAGCCGCGTTGCGTTTGCGTCGATGACTGGTGATAGCGAGGTTACTGTAACAGGACATACGGACGACGTCCCAATTTCAGGTGGTCTGTTTCGCGACAACTGGGATCTCGCGGCGGCCCGTGCTGCCAGTGTTGTTCAATCCATGCAAGCAACTGGTCTTGTTGAACCTGGCAAAATGAAGGCGGTCAGCTTGGGTGAGACTGCGCCTCTTGAAAGCAACGCAACTGCTGCTGGCCGAGAAAAAAATCGCCGGATTGAAATTGAGATCAGCTACTAACGCACTGTGGCCGTAAACTTCGTCGCTAACCGGTCGTTGTAATTAGAGACGATCAGAAGGGTTTGACCAATGACAGTAGACTATTTGAGCACCCTAAATTCCAAAGGTTCTGGGCTGAACGTAACCCAGCTTGTTACCAGTATTGTCGACGCCGAGATTGAGCCGGCCAAGGCGTTGGTCAATGAGAAATCCAGCGCAAACGATCTATCAGTTTCTGAAATTGCGCTGATGCGCTCTCGGATGGAAGCGGTGCAGGGAATTTTTGAGAACGCTGGTAACGGCGGTTTGTATCGAGCGGAAACCTCCAGTGCAGATATTGCACTGCGTGTCACTGACGAGCATGCGCTAGAGGAAAAAACTACCCAAGTTGCTGTAACCCAGCGTGCTGCACCTCAGGTCTTGGAATTTCCCAGCTTTGATGGTGCAGATGATACTTTAGCTGCGGGCTCTATCACAATTGATATCGGAAAATGGAGCGATGGCACATTCACCGCCAATCAAGATTCCACTCCACAATCAGTGACTGTTACAGCAGCAACAACTCTATCCGATCTGGCTGCTCAGCTTACTGCACTGGATGGCGTGACTGCTGAAATTGTTGATAAGGGGGATGGTAGCTTTTCACTGAGCATGGTGTCGGAGACAGGCGCCAGCAATTCGCTTCGGCTTACGTCATCCTCAAGTGAGTTGGCGGCGTTTGACACAACCGACGGCTCCAATGAAGTAAGTGCAGCTTTAAATGCCCAGCTTCGGGTCAACGGAATTTCAGTCGAACGGCCGAGCAATGTTTTGGATGATATTGTTGCCGGTGCTGAGATAACTCTGCGCGGTGTCACAAGCTTTGATCAATCAATCAGTGTGGCTAAAGATACTGCAAGCGCCGAGGCATCCGTTGAAGCTCTAATTTCTCAAATTAACACGCTGCGTAATTATATCGACACAGCGACTGCTCGTGGGATGAACGGGGCCGAACCCGGTCCGCTAGCCGGTGAGCCCGTTATTGAAGCAATTAAGCGCGACTTAGTGAATTTTACGACGGAACCTCTCAATGGATTTGGGGCTGATCCCGTCTACCTAAGCGAACTAGGAATACAGACTGAACTCGATGGTACACTAAGCTTGGACTCCGAAAAGTTGATGGATGTGCTCGATACGGAGCCTGAAAAGTTTCAGGCTTTGTTCAGTTCGACCGGCAGTATCGATTTGCCAAATATGACTGTTAGCTTAGCTAACGGAGCCTACCCTTCTGCAGGTACGTTCGATTTTGTGTATGACGACAACACGCAAACTGCGACCCTGAACGGTGAGGCGCTGTTTGGTCGCACTAATGCAGATGGCCATCGTGAGTTTTATCGCAGTACTGGCGTATTCGAAGGCGTTAGCCTGACTGTTTTGGATGGTGTCGCATCTGACGCTAGCGTCAACCTTGGCTTATCATTAGTCGATAAAATTGAAGCCTACTTAAAAGAATTGCTCAGTGCGCGGGGCGATGTAGCGACCAAAGAGGAAGCTTACACGCAGCGGGCATCAGGTTATCGTAGTGAACTCGCTGAACTTGATGAGCGTGCCCTGCTTCTAGAAGCGCGCGAGATGGAAAAATTTGCCAAGATGGAGCAGGCAGTAACGCGCCTCAAGTCCACGGGCGAATACATCACCAGCATGATGGACGCCTGGAGAAAAGACGACTAGGTCGACAGGCCATCGCCATTTTTATCGATAACCAGTTTCTTCATTTTTTCGATCAAGGTGGTTCTACCGATGCTTAACTTATCCGCTGCGTGGCTCACCATGCCGTCGCTTACGCCTAAGGCAGCTTCGATTAAAACCACTTCAATATCTCTAAGGTGCCCACGTAGATCAATTTGATCGTGATGTGAGAACCAAGGTCTGTAGTCTTCGGGTTTTGGAGGCTCTGAACTGTAACTTGGCAGTTCCGCGCCAGGATTGCCAAACAGATCCGCTGTTGCGTCCCAGAGCGCATCTCGTTCGATCGGATTTATCTCGTTGGGTAAGCGTAGGGACAGCAAGTTTTCTCGTACATGTTGTCCAGTCACTTCGCATCCGCCAAACAAGACGAAAGCACGATCAATTACGTTCCTGAGTTCTCTGACGTTTCCTGGCCAGTCATATGCGTGCAGCGCTTTGTACGCGGAGTCTGCAAAAAGAGGTGGCTTTATGGACGGATTGCGTTTGTGATGTTTGGCTACAAGAGATTTTAAGATCGCTTCGATATCATCCGCACGCTCGGCGAGTGGCGGTACGTCGATTGGAAACACATTCAGGCGGTAGTAAAGGTCTGCTCGAAAACTGCCATTTTCTACCATCTCGCGAAGATCTTTGTGGGTGGCGCAAACCAGCCTCAAATCAAGTGATATTTCTGCTGAACCGCCAACGCGACGCACGGTGTGTGCTTCTAGAACACGCAACAGTTTCGTTTGAAGGCTTGGCGGCATATCTCCAATTTCATCGAGGAAAAGCGTTCCCTTATTAGACTGCTCAAATCTGCCAGCTCGACGTTTATCTGCCCCGGTAAATGCCCCTTTTTCATATCCAAACAGCTCAGACTCCATCAATTCGGAAGGGATGGCGGCGCAGTTGACGGCAACCAACTCACCGGATCGACCGCTGTCTTCGTGAAGTGCTTGTGCGACGAGCTCTTTGCCCGCACCGGTAGGCCCCGTTACCAAAACGGGTCCAGACGATGGTGCCACAGTTTCGATGAGCCGTTTCATCTCAAGGGTACTGGCAGCATGTCCGATAATTATCTTTGACGTTGCCGTTCGAGATGCGTGGTTCATGAAATTTCCTGAGGCAAGCATTACACTTATATATTTTTGTCTCGTGTGGACGCTACAATTAATAATAGTTAACAATAAGTGTCTTTACGAAAGCAAAGGGGTATCTTTCGACAGTTGCGTCTTAGCTGCAAAAGTGAAGTTGCCTATTGTGTTAGCAACAGCTTGATTGGTTTTTTTGCTATGGGCAATGCTCTATTAAGCTATTGCCATTAATAGGATTCGTCATATTGTTGGATAAAGAAGGCCGAAAATGACAGTGAGTAGATCAACCGCGCTTGTTCCAGTATCAACACCTTCAACCAGGATGGTTGCGGGTGGAGGTAGCGTGTCCGGTGGAATGCTGCTAGCGGGTGAGGATGTTACTCTCCGTGACCGCGAAGAGGTCCGCAACCGCCTGCCTGACATTTTAGGGCGCGCATTGGCTCGATCATGGCTCGACCCTGACTTCGAGCAATATTTCAGTATTGACCCGCTCGGGGCGCTGGAGGACGGTGGTGTTCATTTACCGCAGACAATGTTCATTGAGGTAACGAAGTCTGTTGCTGATCGCCCAAAGATCGTTGTTTACGAAAGACAAGAGGGCTCAAAGTTCAAATCTCGGGTGCTCTACCTACAGCTGGTAATGGTGGCGGGTAAGTGAAGGTACTCCAGTTAATTGTAATTGCTGGATTGGCTCTAATTGTGTCGAGCCCCGCAACAAAGGCGATGGGGCACTCACAAGCTACCGATGCCGTATTTTCACAGGCAGTAGAAGCCGTGCGTGCCAAAGAGTATGGTTCCGCAGTTGATATATTTCGTGACCTCTCAGAGCAGGGGGAGGCTGATGCACAATTTAATCTGGCGCTCCTTTTGAAAGCAGGTCTTGGTCGACCCAAGAACTACGAGGACGCGTACTTCTGGTTTGTGTTGTCTTTGCTTGGTAACGAGCGACGGGCAGAACCAATGGTGGACGAGTTATCTGATTTACTGCCGCCGCCAGTTCAGACCGAAATTTACGAGCGTATCAGCGAGCGTTTGGATCAGCAGCTTGCTGCTGGAAACAAACGTGCGATAATGAAGTACGCTGGCTTGCATGCTGACTTTTTGATCGAGCCAGACATAGAAACAGCGTATGTCTGGTATTCAATCGGTCAGGCGCTTGGCCTGAGAGGGGCCAATGACGGGACAGCTTCTATGTCAGCACTTTTGGAGCCAGAAGCGCTTATCGCTGCACAACGACGCGCACTTGATGATTTTGAAAGTTCAGAATTTGCAACGCAACCTTCTCGGGATACTATTGAATAGCAACCCCTTTGTCATGGGTTGCGCGATTAGGGCTTTGATCTGAACGTGAGGTGGTGTGAAATCTGATAATTGCAGAGACATCTATTTCAGGCAGTCCAGTCTCTTGCTGAATGTTTGACGCGCTTACGCCAAGTTCGGCAAGTGCAATCGCCGATCAACTTTTATAGCAGGTTGCTTCGTTTTCTGCTGTTTTCCAGACCGCGCATGCTGATCATCGATCTGTTTCGCGAGTGCGCTAACTGCATGCTGCAATTCAGCAAGATTTTGGGAAATCTGATAGATGGCATCAGCCACGCCTGTTTTCGCGCGTCGTGAGCGTTTTATGCGAACCATGGCAACGCCAACGCAGATCGCAGCCGTACCTGATAAGATAGCCGCGATCGCATAAATGGTCTGTGGGTCGACTTGGGTTAAGATCATCGCCGATATACTCCTGCATTTGTGAGCAGTTTTACACCGGATCGTCGCTATTTTTACGTGGCGCGAATGTGTCAAGTGCTCGCGCTTTTATTTGCAACTTCTGTTCTAAAGCCGCTATTTCAGAGATCAAATTTCCGATCTCTGCTTTTGTCGCTTCCTCCAAAGGCAAAGACCCACCACTTTTAATGGCAGGGGCAATGATACTCTTTAATAGGCCGTCAATTTCTGTCCACGCCACAGATAATTCTGCTGGCGCGGTTGTGGTCGCAGACAGCTGCCCCACAAGTATTTCCAAGCGTTTAAGAGCTGTTTCGAGCTGCATTTTACAACTTTCCTCAGTCTACAACCAAAGGCCTTTTAACCCTTCATTTCGAAGTAGCTTTCCATAAGGTGCTCGGATACGAGGCCCAAATTAATTGGGTACTCCCCGTTTGCGATCGCTTGTTTGATACGGCTTACTGCTTCCATATCGATTGGTGGTGTCTCTGACATTTTTGACACCGATGCCTTTAGCGACAATTGTCCGTCATCTACAGATTTTGCTACATCTGTAACAGCGGCAACAGGTGCTGCCCCCGTCCGGTTGGAGGCATGACTTGCACTTTGAGGCGCCGGGACGCTCATTTGTCTTAGATTATGTTTGATGAAATCTACCATCACATTCTCCTTCGTATCCCAATTAACGACGCAAGTTCAGTTGATGTTAGCTATTGGAGACACTTTTTTTGTACTTTCGACTAAGGCGCTGATTTCTTTGCCAGATCGACTGTTCACAACTGTCACGATATCGCCAATTTGCGCGTCTTCAAGTATTTTTCCAACGCTCGATACTTCAAACCCGTTCAGGCTCTGAATGATTTGCACAGGCTGGCCAGACTGTACAGCCCATTGATGTTCGAGGTGACGTGCTTTCAGGGGCTGCATCGCACTTATGCTTTGCTTGGCTCGGCGGCCAATTACATCTTCAATGCGGTAAAAGCTTCCTAGTCGGCTGCCTGCGGGTGCTGGCGTTAATGCAACGATGTCGTCGGTAATGATTGCGCCACGCTTTACGCTTGCAAGGAGCACCACAACTTCTGGGCCTGCTACTTCGCTATCATTAGTGTCTGGTGTATCGGGCGTCGTAATTGCACCTGTACGCACTAGAATATGCCACTCTTGGTCAACTTGAGGGCATGCGACCCGTGCGGTATCCCAATTGTCGTCAAATTCCGGGGTCACTTTCAGTTCCGCATCGCAGCTATAGTAACGTCGGCGTTCGGAAATATGAGGCTCCGCAATGACGCCATCGTCAGCCAATCGATCTATGACCGCTTGTTTGACATCAAGGCCGGTTATGACGTCAGATGCAAAACCCTGTGTGCCCATGATAGAAAAAGCAAAAAAAGATGCTAGCGCGAATTTCATGAATAGTCTGAATTTCATCTCTTTAGCTCCATGAATTGTACGGCTTTGCCAGCTAAATCTTTTGCATTCGTCGCACTATCGAGCGGTCGCAGGGTAGCCTCATGATCTGCAATAGAAGTAATTTCCAGTATTTCGTAGGCCGTATCACGTCCGTCGGTATAAGCGAGGTGATAAGTACTTAGGCCATCAAGACGGCCAAATGGGATCGTCAGCTTGCCACCGCGTACTGTCATCTGCCCAGCGAGGGTCTGGCAAGCCCGTTTGTCGACTAAATCCGCGACCAGTTGTGTTGTGATTTTTGCGATGGTTTTCGGCGCAGTCTGCCGTATGTCGCCGAGAGGTTTTAGCAGACTGCTCAACGGCCCGCGTTTTTTCAAAATGAGCTGATGTTCGTGAGTGGCGTGCAAAGTGTTCGTGTCAAAGGGGTTGTTCTCCAACGCTACTGTTACTTTGACTGCTAACCACTCCTCGCTGTTAGATAAGTTTGGGCTGCCGATCTCAACACTCGTGCGCAAGTGTAAGGCGTGTCGCTCAGCTATGGGCGTGATGTCTGGCGCTTCGGCCACCCCTTGGGTCAGCGCAGTGTAACTAAATTCAGCGGCAAGACTTGTCTGTCTCGGCGTGACGTTAGGTGAGATAGTTGAAACGCCATTCGTATTGTCTAGCGCTTCGGTGACCGCATTTTCGATATAAGGTCGCATGTTTGGCACCCATGCGGGCACCGCCTGGGCAAGGGCCATAGAAGGTTTGTGAACAACTACACTGAGTTGGGCCCGTCTTTGACAGGTTTTTGCGTCATCAAGTTTGCCTACGACAGCGCGAACCTTGACGACGGAGCGCTTAGATGAGGTTTCGCTAGACAGCACTGTATAGTCCAAAATTCTGGACTCTGGTCTAACCACAAGAACGTCACTGCGAAGAACCGATTGAGAAATAGCGCTGTACCCACTTACCTGCGCCCCACCTTTGAGCGCCGCTTGATAGAGTGCTTCTTGTAGAGCCCGTCGTTCAAGATGCGCGTCGGACGCTGCACCTGTTGCAACTGCTTGGCCTGATGTTTCTACAGTTATGATGTCATTTGCGGATACATGAAGTGGTGCGATAACAAAGCAAATGCACGCAATGAACGTGCGTGCTAATGCTGGAACACAATCTAGAAAAGCTGAAGACATAGGATTTTACCGACGACGATGGGCTTTGAAAATTTGATCAATTGTCATGCGATCAATTTCGAGCTGAACCGCATACGTGTCAGTGCCGCGGGGTTCAATTTTAACAGTACGCGCACCGCGGATTGCACCACTTACGCTTGCACGCAAAGTGTCAGACTGAAGTACGGCTTCAGAAAGTTGTGTTTCACCTTCAATCGTAAGCCCGTGGATTTGCTCGGCTAAGTTGCGCATTGCGTCCATTCGCGCAGCTCGGATCGCCATTAGGCGTCGCTGGTTCAGGGTCTTGCCCGGTTGCGACGAAACTACAGAATATCCAATTGCGCCAATCGTTGGTGTCGGTGCTGTCTTGACTGTGCTTACATCTAGCACTTGTTTCGTGTGAGTAAGCTGTTGTGCTTGTGCCTCTGACGTAAGCTGTTGGTGTGACTTTGCGGGTGTCGGCGCAAACATGTCTGCGACTGTCATTTCACAGCCAGACAAAACCAACCCTGCTGTACCGGCCAAAATAGTTTTGCGCAGTGATAGCGTACGCAGGTTGTAAAATTTGCAGCTCATGAGAGGGCTCCTGTTAAATGGCTGTTGCCCCAACTTTGCATGAAATGTGCCAACCACTCAGTTGAGTTGCAAAGCAGTTACATACGTTGGTGTTCGTTAACTTGGCACAGGGCTTGCATCTTAGGTTTGCCCACCACGTTCGGTGGGAGGAAAACTAAGGCAACGATCTTTGACGCAACAGCAACATATCAAGGCACAACACGAGCGTGAGCCCGCCGTTGGTACTTCGGATCGTCAGTTTTCGGACATGCGGAGGCTGTCATGGAATTGACACGTAACGCGGCACTACTGAATGATGCGAAATCGGCGTTGGGCGGTGCGGTACTGCCTGTCGGTATCCTTGTGCTCGTTGCAATGATGGTTCTACCGCTACCAGTTTTCCTTCTAGATACATTTTTTGTTGTGAACATTTTGTTGTCGCTGCTGATCCTTATGGTAGCATTGCACACGCACAGGCCATTGGACTTTTCGTCATTTCCAAACTTGATCTTGATCGCGACGGTTTTGCGTTTGGCATTGAACGTTGCCTCAACACGTATCGTCTTAAGTGAAGGCCATTCAGGAGGAGACGCTGCAGGTAAGGTCATTCAGGCTTTTGGCGAGTTTGTTGTGGCTGGGAATTATGCGGTTGGTATTTTTGTATTCATCATTTTGGTTATAATTAACCTTGTCGTCATTACCAAAGGCGCGGGGCGTGTGTCTGAAGTTACCGCACGCTTCACGCTTGATGCGATGCCGGGCAAGCAAATGGCCATTGATGCGGATCTAAACGCAGGCATCATGTCTCCCGAAGAGGCCACAGCACGCCGCCAAGAAGTAGCTGATGAGGCCGACTTTTACGGATCGATGGATGGTGCGTCCAAGTTTGTTAAAGGCGATGCGATTGCTGGTTTGCTTATTTTGGCGATCAATATCGTTGGCGGTTTGATCATTGGTGTTGCGCAGCACCAGATGGCTGTTGGTGATGCTGCACAGACCTAC
>ENA-OUOG01003708-OUOG01003708.1-marine-metagenome-genome-assembly--contig:-NODE-3708-length-13924-cov-5.886474_pt1 | contig 13924 bp, 5 predicted proteins | sample MGYA00248635_ERZ508505 | MGnify/ENA primary metagenome ERZ508505 (study PRJEB26176, sample SAMN06267871) | marine metagenome | isolation source: Saanich Inlet, British Columbia, Canada | place: Pacific...
GCGTTGTTAAGTCGCGGCGCGCTTCCCAACGTCCTCTCGCGCGACGGCTCTTCATCGTCGCGGCGGTTTCCCACAAAAAACCTCTTCGACAAAAACGGCGGAGACGCGTGTTCTTTGTTCACGGAATCCCTGCGCGGCTACCCGGAGAAGACCCCGCTCGGGGACCGGGAGAAGCTGCGTTTAATCATGCAGCGGGGCACAGAGCGCACGCACGACGTCGCGCACGCGTGCGCGTTGCGGTGCGTCAAGCTCAAGAGCTCTTCGAAGAGCATCGCGCGCGATTCCGGGAGTCACTCGACGATTGCGGGGCGTAAAAAAATACCCGACGGCGCCGAGATTGCGCTCGCGTGGCTGGCGGCGACGACGACGGCGCTGGAAGAGGATGCTTCTTCGTTGACCAACACGAAAACGAAAACGAAAACACACGGCGCCGATGCGTTTCTCGACCCGACGAGCGCTTCAGACGCGTTCCGTCTCGGCGTGATCGCGCTCGCGCTTCGGTTCGTCCGGCCCGTCGTCGCGCGCGCCGAGACGCACCTCCGATCGAAGCTGTGTTTGTTCGACTCCGGTCTTTTCTCGCTTCGCGTCAACTGGAGGCACGATTGGCGCGCGGACCAATCGTTGGCGCTGCCGCCGCGCAGCCGGGTCACGGCGGATCACGCACACGAGTCACGAGTGCACGACGAGACGTTCGCGAACGGCTCTGATTCCGGATCCGACGTCTCGTTCGTGCACGAGTGCTTCTACGCGTCGGCGCGTCTGTTCCAGACTGTTTTGCCCGTCCTCGTGACCCGGTTCGAGGAGGCGTCGCGGTTCCTGCGAGACCGCGCCGTGGCGAAATGCCGCGCGCGTTCGAACGACGACGAAGCGGCGGCGTCGCAAACGCTGTTGTCCGACGAAAGCAAAGACCGAACGCGAAGAGAACACGACGCCGTCGCGCGCGACGCGGAATACAACGCGTACGTGGACTGCGCCTCAGCGGCTTTGCTTGAACCTTCCTTCGCGCGGGACGCCTGTTCGTTCGCGTTGCTCCAGGCGGAGTGGCTCGCGCGTTTGGCGGCGACGGAGGATGCGCACCCCGAAAAAACGCGCGCGGCGTTCGCGTTCGTGCCGGAGGGATTCGTTAAAGCGATCTCGCTTTGGGTGTGTTTCGTGCTGCGGAGCGGCAAAGCCGAGTTCTTGTTGCAGAACGCAACTGCAGAAGGGACGGACGAAGGGAACTTCCGCGCGTCCGTCGCGTCCGGAACTGAGTCTCACGCGTCGCCTCCTTTAAGCGTCGCGAGCCTCGTGCGCGTCGCGTGCCAACTCTTATCGCGTCCGGCGCTGTGCCGGCACCCGACCGTCTCGGCGGCTTTGGTGGAGATGCTGACGTGCGTTTTGATCGGCGAGTCCGGTTTCAAAGGGGGCTCCGGTTCCGGTTTGGGTACGCGGGGAAGCGCGACGCACGAGCTGTTGGTGTCCTCGGTGCTCTCGAGTCGCGAGGCCAAAACTCTTTTGGCTCCGGCGCTGATGCGCGCGTACGCGTCGCTTGACGCGGTGGAAAATCTGGACGTCGACCGCGACCGCTTCGATAAGTTCCACACGCGACAACTCATCTCCCGCCTGTTGCGGGAGCTCTGGCGGATGGACGAGTGCGTCGCGTCCGTCGCGCGGCTCTCCGACGACGCCGAGAGCGCCTGGCAGAGCTCGAAAGAAATCGAAAACGAAAACGAAAACGACGTCGGCGTCCGTCCGCGAAAATTGTTCGCGTCTTTCGCGTCGTGCGCGCTCGGCGACTTGATGTACGTCCTGAGCGACTCGCTCGATCGGCTGGCGAGCGTCGCGGAGATTCGGGTGGCGCACGCGAAAGAAACGACGAACGATGCCGATAAAAGGGAGGCGACGCTTCGGTTCGTCGCGAACCAGGAGCGAACCGCGCGCGGGTACTTAAAAAACGCCACGGAGACGCTTCTTTTGCTCAACCTCTTCGCGGGGTCTGAGACGGTAGCGCCCGCGTTTCTTAATAAGGGCGTCGTCGGCAAAGCCGCGTACGCGGTCGTGCGTTTCCTGGAGACGCTCCTGAACGAAAAGGGCGAGGCTGTCAGCACGACGCTCGGCAAAGAAGACGCCAAGAAGAAGTACGGTTTCGACCGCGACGCGCTGGTGCTCGCGATATGCGAGTTCGCCGTGCGAGTCGACGCCGCGGCGCGAAAACGTTCGGATGACGACGACGCGAAAAAAATATTCGCGCGCGCGCTCGCAAAAGAGTCGGATTACGACGCGGCGACGATGGAACGCGCGCGCGGTTTGCTGATTGAGAAAACCTTCGGCAGCGCGATGTTGCCTCCGCTTCTCCGGGACCTGATCGACCGCGCGGAGATGGAAAAACAAGCGATGAAGACGGAGGAAAGCGCGCACGTCGGCGGGAAAATCGATTCGATTCGCGACGACGACGCCTTCGACCCGGACGCGCTGCTCGCCGCGCTCGGCCCGGATTTGTTCGCCGGCGACGAGTCGCGCGAAGCCGACGCGTACAAGGCGGCTTTTTCCGACGGGTTACGAACCTTCGGCGAGACGGACGACGGTTTAGGGTTACTGGCTGTAGCCGGTGACGGGTCGTCCTGCGATTTCTTCCCCCCGTTCGCGGCGCTCGCGAGGGAAAACGCGTCGAGCGGCCAAAAAGCAAAAGCCAAAAAGTTGGCGAAGGAAGCTTCCGCGATGGCCTCCGGCGCGCTTCCGCTCGAGCTCGGGAGCTCGATTTTCTTTCGGCACGACCCCGACCGCCTCGACGTCGCGCGCGTCGTGATCACCGGCCCGGCGAACACGCCGTACGAGGGGGGAGCGTTCGCGTTCGACGCGTTCTGCCCCTCGGGGTACCCGGAGCACCCCCCGATGGTGAACCTGGACACCACCGGCGGCGGTCGCGCGCGCTTCAACCCCAACCTGTACGCGGACGGGAAGGTGTGCCTGTCGCTGCTGGGCACGTGGCACGGCGGCGCCGCCGAGGAGAAGTGGGACGCGAAAAGGTCGACTCTCGCGCAGGTGTTCGTGTCCATCCAGGGGCTCATCTTCGTGGACGACCCGATGTTCAACGAGCCCGGGTTCGACGGTTTGCGCGGGTTAAAAGAGGGCGACGAGAAGAGCGCACGGTACAACGCGGAGATTCGTCTGTTCACGATTCGGCACGCCATGATCGACGCGCTTAAAAAGCCTCGGCGGGGGGTCGGCGCGACTGTTCGGACGCACTTTTCCATAAAAAAGTGGTCGGTGATGCGTCGCGTGTTGCGGTGGTGCGAGGAAGCGGAAAAAGCGGACCCGGTGATTTTACGGCGAACGCGCGAAGCCGCCGTCGAGCTCTCGCGGCTTTTGGCGCGATTAGAATGAGACCTAAACCTCTCCTTGGTTTTATTAACCAGCAGCGCCGCGCAGCGCGCTTTCGCCCCCGCCCCCTCGACCACAGCGCGCTTTCGCCGCCGCCCCCTCGACCGTAGACTACCCGTTTTTTTGGTTTTCGGGGTTCGGCTCATCTCGACGGCCCGTCGCGTCCGCTCGCCCCGGAGACAGCCTCTTCGGCTCGCCTTTGTTTCTCCTCGTAGAAGCCCTCGATGGGCGGCGTTACCATGGGCGTTTGCCGTTTCAGCGGGAACAAAGCCAGGTCCTCCTTCGTGGCTTCGTCCCGCAGGAATCCCTCAGGCAACGCCGCGAGCGCCGCGCGCTTCAGCCGGATCTTCTGGTTGATGTCCCTCTGCCACTCGCGGTGCTGCGCCATCGTCCGACGCGAGTACTCCTTCGCCTTCTCCGCGAACGACTCTAGGTCCTCCTCGGACAGGTTCTCCGGCTCCAGCGGCGTCGGCGTCGCGGCGTCCATCAGGAGCTGCCAGTGCGCGTCGACCGATCGCTTCATCGCCGCGTTCGTCGGCGCCGCGCTCACGCCGACGGGACCGCGTCTCTTGCCCTGCGTCTTCTTCGCCTTGGCGTAGTGACGCGCGCCGCCCAGAATCATCGCGGGCGCGACGCGAGGCTCGCCGAGAGCCGCGCGCGCGGCCGGGCCGAACGCCGAGCCCGCACCCCACGCGCCGTGCGCAAGCGCCGAGTGCGCCGCGCGTCGCCACATCCCGAACGGCATGGCTCACGCGCCCACGCGCGACCGCCAATGATCACGCGCGCGTCAATCAGCCGGCGAAACTCGCGAAGCCCCATCGTTTTTTTGACAACCGCCTGCCTGTGGACGAAATGGTGAACACACTTTTATTAGACTGTTTACTCATAGACCTCATCTCTCACCGAGCGTATCGGAAACGTCGACACGACGAAACGAGCGCCGCTTCGTCCCGCCTCCTCACTCGCGGCCGCCGCGCACAAAGCCGTAATAAGACCAACGCCGCTCCGCGCGACGCATGCCCTCCCCCTTCCCCTCGCCGTGGCGTCGAGAGAGCCGCGGCTCGACCGAGCCGCGGCCGGAAGCGCGGCCCTCCTCGCGAGACCCTCGGTTCTCTTATCCTCCTCACGTTCCCCGGGGCGAGACGTCCCGCCGCGTCGCCGCGCTTCGCGAGCGGACGCTCGCCTCCACGGCGGCGTCGTTGCGCGTGGCGGAGCACACCGAGGTTGTCGCGGGGGCGACGCTGCGTGAGCTCGACGCGCAGTCGGAGAGTCTCGAGCTGACGCGGAAGAACCTCGACGACGCCGAGAAGAGCGCCGAGGAAGGCGAGAGGACACTGGACGAGATGCGAGCGTGCGGGGTGTCGTGCTTTTCGCTCAGAGGCTTGTTTCGGTCTTCGAGAAGAACACCTCCCGACGCCGCGACGCCGAACCTCGCGGGCGCCGAGTCGCGCGGGGACGTCGCCGACGCGACAGACGAGCTCTCGCGTCGCGCCGCCGCGAAAAGAAAAACAAATCAGACGACGACGACGACGACGACGACGACGACGCTTCGCTCGAACGAAACGGTCTCTTCGAAGGACGACGCGATCGGCGCGAACGCCGTGGCTCTCTCTTTCTCTCTGGACGCGCTGCGCCGCGCGAGCGAGGCGATGGGAGAGAAGCTGGACGAGCAGACGCGAACCGTCGACGACGTCGCGTCGCGTTCTTTGTCTCTTCGTTCAAAGCTGGCGCGCGCCGAGTCGAGAGGCGCCGCGTGAGCAAACAGACAGAAGAGAGGCAAAAGCGTACGAGATGAGATACCTTCCAAGGTATTATACGAAAGTGAAAGTCACCGGCTCGATCCGTCGTGTAAATACCGTCGTTTACATAGACACTGACACTCGGATCATAGACGACGGCGCTCGTTTGGCGGGGCGCGGAAGAAAAGCGGCGTTTTGTTTGAGGAGTTCGTTCGCGCGACCCGGCGTCTTTCCCTTTCCGAAATATGTACTTTCGGGGAAACGACTGATGTCGGATGTCGAATCACTGGTGCTCCCTGAGCACCTTGACGACAGACTTGAACGCGAACCACTCCGGGATGTCCTCGCCGCCTCTGAGCATCTTGCGGAACTTGGTACCGGAGAGTTTCTTGACCGAAAGACCCTTTTTCTCCGCGACGTCGGCGGTGACGTAGCCCTCCTCGTCCGTGTACACGACGTTGAGCGACGGCACCGTCTGCATGCCGAGCTCGTTCGCGTTCGCCTTGGCGAGGTCCTGCGCGTCGTACGCGCCGTAGAAGTCCTCGCCGTCGATGGACGACTTCGAGCCCGCCATGTCTCGGCCGATGATGAAGTGCGTGCATCCGTAGTTCTTGCGGATGATCATGTGCTGGATCGCCTCTCTTGGGCCGGCCATGTGCATGGAGTACGGGAGGTACGCCCAGCGAATTTGGGGGTTGTTCACCTCCGCCGCGAGCGTCTCGTAGGTGTGGTAGCGCACCAACCCGGAGATGTCGTCGTCCTGCGTGGGGCCCATCGTGGGGTGCACGAGCGCAACGGCGCCCTCGCCCACGTTCTCAGCGTGGAGCGCTCGGGTGAACAGCTCGTAGTGCGCGCGGTGAATCGGGTTGCGGCACTGGAACGCCACCACGTCCTTGCCCTCGGGGAGCATGGAACGCACCTCCGCGGGGGTGGGGCACGGGAACGGACGTTCCGGGACGCTCAGGCCCTCCACCTTGCCTCCGATGTAGTACTTGCGGCGCTCCATGGAGATCATGGAGACGCCCGGGTGCTCGATGGAGGAGGTGCCGTAGCACATCTTCGCCTCGAGGGGCTTGTCCGGCTTCCACTTGCTCTCCACGGTGACCACCGCGACGTCCTTCCCTTGGTACTTCAGAAGCACTTTGTCGCCCACCGCGGTTTCCTCGCAATCGGTATCGAGCACGATGGGCATGCCGAACAGCAGGTTCGAGCCGGGCAGACGCATCTCCTTCACGCAGTGCGTGTACGTGGCCTCGTCCATGAAACCTCTAAGGGGCGAGAAACCGCCCGTCGCGAGAAGCTCGACGTCGCACGCGTTGCGGTCGGAGAGCTCCAACGTGCGATTGGCGGAAGCCGCGACCTTCGCCTTTTCGGCGTCGGGGACCATCAGGTTCACGAGCTCGCCGCCGTGGGGGGGCTGAACCGCCGCCGCCGCGAACGCGCTGGAGTGGAAGCCCATGCCGGGCTTAGCGAGCTGCGCGAGGGGGGACAGGGTCTGAGGGGAGGAAGGAACGTACGCGGGCGTCGGGGTGGCGGGATGTCAGTCGGGCCGTGCTTTTTCCGCGAGACGATCGACCGAGAGCGCTCGCGGACGCGGCCGCCGCCGCCCCGCGGCCCCATCGACCGCGGGGCGGCGGCGAGGCCCGGGAGGGCTCGCGGGCGCGGGTCGCGCGACCGCGGCGTTTCCCGACGGAAACGACCTGCGGGACCCGTCCCTCGATCGAAAACCCCGCGGGCGTCCGCGCGTGTCGCCGATCGACCCGCGCGCGCCGGCCGATCGATCGGAACGTCGTCGAGGCCCGTTTCGGAGAAGAATCAGAACGTACCTGGGTCCTGAGGCTGCCGGCGAGGATGGCGCGCGCGGGGCCGGCGGCACCGACGGCGTTCACCGCGGTGACGCGCTTGGCCGCGGCGAAGCCGGCGCGGAGGGAACGACGGAGGGCGCTCATCGTGGATAGCGCGATGCGAAAAGTGTACCGCCATCGGCGAGAGTCCTTACTCGCTAGCTCCCTGAGTCGATATTCCCATTTCCCGGTCCTTCTCCCACGTGCGGTTGAACAGTCTCATATTTTCGGCATTTTCGGCCAGTATTTTGAGACAATCGAAGACTGGAAAACCTGTAGATAAAATCGTTCATTTTGCCGTGCTCGCCGAAACGTCGAGTCTCTTCGATTCGGTTGTCGGCGGCTGACACAGATCGAGTCGCACGAGACGCACAGACACGATGTTCGTGGTTAAGCGCGCGTTGAAACCCGCGGCGGCGTTCGGCGTCGCCACCGCGTTCCGCCAGGTGCGTTTCCCCTCCCCCAGGCGACGCGCCTCGCCGCGCCGCGTCCCCCGGATCGTCGACGCGACGATTGGAGAATTTCATCATCCATCCTTCCGAAGATCTCGTCGTCGTTCGTCGTCGCCCGGTTCCGGGGCTCTCGAGCCGGCGTTTCCCCGAGATCCGGGCGCGGCTCGTCGGTCCTCGCGGGCGACGCGACGAGAATCGCCGCGGCATCGAACGCGATCGCGCCGACGCTCGACCGAGCCGCTGACCACACACCTGTCATGTCATCACGCGCCCTCTTCTCTCGACGCGTTTCTTCACGATCGATCGACGACGCGCACGGACGAACAACACAAAAACAAATCAAATCAGACGCCGCGTGTCCAACAACACTACTCCCCCCTCGTCTCCTTCGCGCGCGGCTACGCGAAGGACGTCAAGTTCGGTGTCGAATCAAGAGCTTTGATGCTCGCCGGCTGCGATAAGCTCGCGGACGCGGTGCAGGTGACGATGGGCCCGAAGGGACGAAACGTCGTCATCGAGCAGAGTTACGGCGCGCCGAAAATCACGAAGGACGGCGTGACTGTCGCGAAGAACATCGAGTTTTCCGATCGGTTCATGAACCTCGGCGCTTCTCTCGTCAAGCAGGTGGCTTCCGCCACCAACGACGTCGCCGGCGACGGCACGACCACCGCGACGGTGTTGACGCGCGCCATCTTCAGTGAGGGGTGCAAGTCGGTCGCCGCGGGGATGAACCCGATGGATTTACGGCGGGGCATCCAATCCGCGGTCGACGTCGTCGTGAGCGAGCTCAAAAACAGCGCGAAACTCATCTCCACCACCGAGGAGATCGCGCAGGTGGGCACGATCAGCGCCAACGGCGAGCGCGAGATCGGCGACCTAATCGCGCGCGCCATGGAGAAGGTGGGCAAGGAGGGCGTGATCACCGTCGCGGACGGCAAGACTTTGGAGAACGAGCTCGAAGTGGTGGAGGGCATGAAGTTTGAGCGCGGGTACATCTCGCCCTACTTCGTGACCAACGCGAAGAACCAGAAGTGCGAGCTCGAGAACCCGTACGTGCTCGTGTTCGAGAAGAAAATCTCCGGGCTCACCAGCCTTTTGCCTGTTTTGGAAGCGGTGTTGAAGACGCAACGACCGCTTTTAATCGTCGCCGAGGACGTCGAGAGCGAAGCGCTCGCGACGCTCATCGTGAACAAACTGCGCGGCGGAGTAAAGATTTGCGCGGTGAAAGCGCCCGGCTTCGGCGATAACCGCAAGGCGAACCTGCAGGACATCGCGATCCTCACCGGCGGCGTCGTCGTGTCCGAGGACCTCGGGTACAAGCTCGAGGCTGTGGACGTGAGCATGCTGGGCACGGCGAAGAAAATCACCGTCTCCAAGGACGACACCATCATCCTGGACGGCGCGGGCGGGAAGGATGCCATCGAGGAGCGGTGCGAGCAGCTGCGCGAAGCCATCGCGGAGACGTCGAGCGATTACGACCGCGAGAAGATGTCCGAGCGCCTGGCGAAGCTCTCGGGAGGCGTCGCGGTTCTGAAGATCGGAGGCGCCTCGGAGGTGGAGGTTGGTGAGAAGAAGGACCGCGTCGTGGACGCGCTCAACGCCACCAAAGCCGCCGTCGACGAGGGCATCGTCGCGGGCGGAGGCACCGCGTTGCTCAGCGCCACCAAGAAGCTGGACGCGCTCGAGGCGTCCATGGCCAACTTTGACCAAAAAGTCGGCGTGCAGATCATCCGCGCCGCGCTCAAGATCCCCGTGCGCACCATCGCGGCCAACGCCGGCGTCGAGGGCTCCGTCGTCGTCGAGAAGGTGCTCGCGTCGACGGAGGAGAACTGGGGCTACGACGCCGCCACGGGGCAGTACGGGTGCATGATCAAAGCCGGAGTCATCGACCCGCTCAAGGTTGTGAGAACCGCGCTCGTCGACGCGGCGTCGGTGTCGAGCCTCATGATGACCAGCGAGTGCATGATCACCGAGGGCCCGCCCGACCCCGCCACGGCCGCCGCCGCCAACATGGGCGGAGGCATGGGAGGCATGGGAGGCATGGGAGGCATGGGCTTCTGATCAGGCCTTCTCGAGAAGAAGAAGCCGAGCGAGAAAAAAAATCAAAAGCGGCGCGCGCGAGTAGAAGACGACGCGACGATCGCGCGCGCCTTTTGAGTGACGACGCTTTCAAAGTAAACCACATACCTTCGAAGGTATAATACCGAATAAATAGTAGTAACTACGCCACACGTTCCGATCGGGAAGACCGCGCTACGGCTCGCTCTCGCCAGCCTCGCCGCGCCTCTCCGATTCTTCCGCGCCGTCGCCCGCGAGCGCGTCTGAATCCGCAGACTGCAACGACTGCGACGACTCGACCAGCTTCGCGATCGCCTCCAGCCCGCGGCTGATCCGCTGCTGCTGCGGAGACGCGCCGCCGCCGCCGCCGCTCGCCGCCGCGGACACCACCGTCGGCGTCGGGACGTTCACCTCGATGGTCAGGCTCGACCGGCGCGTCCGCGGGGGCGAGCTCGGCTCTCTGCCGAATCGGGACTTGGTGCGCTTCAAAGGCGGCGTCCCGACGCGGGGGAAGTGCTTTTCGCGGGGCTTCACCGTGATGGGGCCTGGGCCCGCCGGAGCGTTTTCGTCGCCGCCGTCGCCGTCGCCGTTCTCGGGAATCGAACCGGGCTCCATCGGCGCGTCCGAGTCGAAATCCTCCGTGTCCGAGTGCACGAGCGAGAACCGTCGCGCGGCGCGCGCGGAGGAATCCTCGTCGGAGGAAACCGAGCGGTCGGATCCGTCGTCCGAGCGACCGGAGCGGTCCGATCGCCCCGAGCCCCCTTCGCCGCGGTCGTCCTCGGAAACCGCGAGTTGCGCGTCGGCGGGCGCGGCGTCTAGGCTCCGGCGGCGGTCCGACTCGGAGAGACCGGCGAGCTCCTCCGCCCCGGCGGAGCGTTTCCTGGCGAGCGCGGAGGGCACGGAGGGCGACGCGAAGGCGACGCTCGCGCCGTCCGCGCCGTCGGCGGCGTCGAGCGAGACGCGCCGCTTGGTGGGTATCCTCTCGGCTCTGCCGAACGCGACGGGGTCCTCTGGCGCCGCCGCTTTCTCTTTCGTCGAAGGACCCGCCGCGTCCTCCTCGTCGTCCGTGAGCTCGCCGTCGTGGAACGGCAGAGGCACCTCGAGCGTGGCGCGGAACATACCGCAGTTGGTGGCGTGCTCGTTTTCCACGCGGAAGTAGCTCCACGCGCACCTGCGAAGCACCTCCACCAGCGCCACCACCGTGACCCAGGCCTCGGCGCCGAGAGCCACGCCCTCGCGCGCGTCGGGAACCGCGGCGACGATCCAGAAGTGCCGCAGGAGAAGGTTCAACGCCACCGCGAGACCGTATTTCCAGCGCGACTTCATCATCGTTCGGCGCTCGAGCCACCGCAGGCGGTACCCGTAAGGCAGCGCGAGGGTCGACACCTTCTTCGACGCCGACGGCAGCGCTCGGCTCGGTCCAGTGCGTCCCTCGGCGCCGGTGATCACCTCCTCGCTCTCGTCGCTCGTCTGCTTCACCAGGGAAACCACGGACCAGTCCATGAAGAAGTCCCAGGCGGCGCCGTACACGGTGGCGATCGCTTGGAACGCGACGAACGACGCGCGCATCTCAAACGTCGGCCCGTTCGGTTCCGGGTTCGCCGCGACAAACGCCAAAAACGCGGTTTCGTCCGCGAACGTTTTCAAACGAAGTTCGTTTTTATGATCCATCACCTCGCGCGTCGCGTACCAAATACGCAGACCGAAACACACGGCGATCAGCGCGCTTGCGTATTTACCCGCGTTCACGAGGTGTACCTTGTGCCCGTCGTCGCGGAAGCGCCGGACGGTTTGCAAGAAACGCAGCCAAAACGGCGTCACCGCGATGAGCGGCGCGTGTTTTCTCGCGCTCGCTTCGGCGGCGCCCAGCATGAGCAGCATCACGAGAACCCAGTCTCGCAACGCCGTCGTTTGACTCACGATCTGGTCCATCAGGAAGAAATCCATCATCTTGACGCGCTTGAACGGCGCCGCGACGCCGTCGAAGAGCGCTCTTAGGAAAAAACGACGCGTGCTGTCCGGCGGGTACCGAAGCTCGTACTTGTGCAGGAGCTTCCCGGTTCGCTTCCAGGCTTTCGGGAGCGGCGCGACGAACAAGAGCGTCGTCGCGAGAAACGCGACGCCGGCGGCGTAGTGCGTGCGCTTCAGCGTTAATGGCTCTGTAATCGAAGAAAACGTTAGCGTTGTGTCTTCTTCGAGCGCCTTCTCCGTGATTTCAGTTTCCTCGACGCGCGCGATTTGGGTCAGAGCGATTGCGAACGCCGTCCAGACGCACATGCCCAACGCGCCGGACAACGCGGCGCCCGTCGCGGGGAGCTCGGTGCCCCTCTTCGCCTGGAAGATAAACCCCGCGTTCACCTTGGTCTCGCCCCACGCGCGCACGAGCGCGCCGTAGCCGACGACGTGCACACCGACGAGCAGCGGGAACCGAAGCGCGGGCGCGATGGACGTCACGGCGGCGCACGACGCGCGATCGAAGTACCCGCTCGTCGCGCTCGTCACTTCGCACGACTCGTACACGCGCGCGACGAGGAGCGCGATTAAACCCACCGCGCACCCGACGGCGATGCCGGCGACGAACGAAGGGCCTTGTGGCCGTTTACCCCCCGCCGCGACGACACCGGCTCGGCCGTCTTTCCTCAACTCCGCCAAAACGCGGTTGCGTCTGCGTCGAATCTCGTAAAACCCAAGGTTGTTCTTGCCGCTCTTCTTGTTCTTCGCGTGTTTCTGCGCGATTCCGTACGACCCGTCTCTCGCGTCCAAGTGGCGGCTGTCCTCGGCGCCGAGTGAGCCGTTCTCGCCGAACCGCCGTTCCCACCGCTCGGGTTCGAGCTCGCACAGCGTTTCCTCGATCTTCAGGTAATACTGCTCCATGTTCGAACGCAAGTTGCCGATCTCGTCGTCGTGGAACACGCGAAGCTCGCGCAGACCTTTCATGTACGTCTCCTGCGTCGACCAGCCCGTCAGCTTGTCGTGCTTCTTGACGATCTTGCGGAACGCCTCGACGTTGAGCGAGACGTACGACTCGAGCATGTTCGCGCCGCGGTAGGATTCCGCCACCGCGCGGCGAAGCAAACGCGCGTCCGCCGCGGTTTTCAAAACCAAAGCTTTCGCGTCGTGCACCGAAAGCGCGGGACGCGTTTGTTTGTGATTCTGAAAAGAATCAATCGTCGCCTTCGTTTCGTCTTCCACAGACCCTTCACCTTTGCCTTCATCTTTGTGATGAAAGCCTCGTTTCAGTTCCCGCGCGAGCGCCGTAGCGCTCGCGACGCGCGGGAACGAGCCGCGCCACGCTGTCTCGATGCCCCTCGCGCGATCCGCGGCGCGGCGCTCGGCTTCGATGAAATCTCTCGTCGCGCGACGCGCCGCGCGTTTCAAATGTTTCAACTGCGACGCGTGGCTCGCCGCCTCGCGCTTGCACTTAGACGCGCGGTCGCCGTAGAACGCCACGACGCGGCGCAGACTGTCGTCCAGCGCGAGGAAGAACCTTTTCTCTTCCTCCGCGGCGGCTCGGCTGAGTAACGCGGCGTTTTCCGGATCGATCACCGTCGCCACCAGCGTCGGCTCATCCATCCGGGACGACGCGTCGAAATCGTCGCCGGGACCCTTCGGCGCGCGGCTCGTCTCGTTCGAGCGCACGGCGATGAGCTCGCCGCGCGTGCGCGCGGCGAGCGTGCCCGTCAGCGACACCCCGCGGCGATGGGTCGGCTCGGTCTCGTCGTGACGCGCGGCTCCGCCCTCGATGGCCTCGAGCTCGACGTCGGTCGTGCCGACCGCGTTGGCGTTTTCGATCTCCGCGGCGGCTTCCGCGAGGCTCACCCGCTTGACCAGCTCCTTAAGCATCGTCTTCATCTTGCCGTACGGCAAGTACTCCGTGGACCACTCGGCGATCTGCTGGTCCGCCATGCGGCGCTCGAAGGCGACCATGTCGCGAGGGGAGGTCGGAAGCCTCCGACGCGGTTCCCCGGACGCGCTTTTTGGTGAATATACCTAGCGGCGGCGGCGACCGCGTATCGGCCGCCTGGACGCCCGGCGGCGGCGATCTACCCCTCTCCGACCCGAAACGCACGCTCTCCCCGGACGCGACCGACGCGAGCGCCACCGACGCGTGCGTCGGCGCGGGTCGTTCTGACGAGGAGCGCGGCGGGTCCTGCCACCCTCTTCGGCGACGCGCGCGGGCGGACTTTCCGAGGAATATTCTTTCGCCGTCGTGAACGACGAAGGTCAACAATAATGTCTTCAACGAAAACACACAACGACGCGCGGTGCGCGCTGCGCTCGCCGTGATGGGCGCTCAGGCGTCGCGCGGGCGCAAGAGAAATCGGGACTTAGACGCTCAGGCGGGCGTCGCGATCCCGGGCTTGCCCTTCGATGTCGCCGTCTCGCTCGTGGAGAAACACCTGCCCGACCCCGCGGACCTCGCGGTGCTTCGCGCGGTGAGCAAAGGCATGCGCGCCGCGGTGGACGCGAC
>ENA-OUOG01003713-OUOG01003713.1-marine-metagenome-genome-assembly--contig:-NODE-3713-length-13908-cov-7.604656_pt1 | contig 13908 bp, 17 predicted proteins | sample MGYA00248635_ERZ508505 | MGnify/ENA primary metagenome ERZ508505 (study PRJEB26176, sample SAMN06267871) | marine metagenome | isolation source: Saanich Inlet, British Columbia, Canada | place: Pacific...
GCGCGCGCTTATTCAGGAGACAGGGCCGGAATACGTGCTCTTCTACACCCGCACCGCCGAGTATCTCGACGAGACGCATATCGACGCGCAGATCATGTCAGCGCAGCTTCTGGACGAGTTGGAACGCTATGACCTCGCGACCGAAGCCTATCGGCGCGTGCCGCGCGACCACCCGGCCTTCCATTCCGCGGAACTTGGCCGCGCCGAGGCGCTGCGCCGCTCCGGCAAGCTGGACACCGCCGCCGAAGTGCTTGAAAACCTGCGCGTGAGCCACCCCGATCTGGCGCTGGTTCATGCCACAGCGGGCGATCTTTACCGCCAGCTTGAGGACTGGGACAAGGCGATCACCGCCTATGACCGCGCGCTCGAGCTTTATCAGGCGCAAGAAAATGACCAGTGGTTCGTGCATTACGCCCGCGCCATCGCGCATGAGCGCAAGGGCGATTGGCCCCCCGCCAAGGCCGATTTCCGCGCGGCACTGGAACTTAACCCAGAGCAACCTCAGGTTCTGAATTACCTTGGATACTCGTTGGTGGAAAAACAGATCAAGCTCGACGAAGCACTTGCGATGATCGAAGAGGCCGTCACTGTCAGCCCTGACAGCGGTTATATTGTCGATTCGCTTGGCTGGGTTCTCTATCGTCTTGGCCGCTACGAGGAGGCCGTTTCCCCGATGGAACGCGCCGTGGAATTGCTGCCCAATGATGCGATCATCAATGACCATCTGGGCGATGTCTATTGGAAGGTCGGTCGTATCCGCGAGGCGGAATTCCAATGGGAGCGCTCGCTGTCATTCGACTCGACCGAGGAAGAAGCCGAGCGCGTCAGACTGAAGCTCGAGATCGGCCTCGACCGTGTTCTTGAACAGGAAAACAACACGCAGTGACGATCACGCGATTTGCACCAGCCAAGTTGAACCTCGCGCTTCACGTCACCGACCGCCGCGAGAACGGGTATCATGATCTCGACTCGCTGGTGGTTTTTGCCGATTTCGGGGATCAGCTTCGTTTTGAACCTGCCGATGACCTGCGCCTGACTGTTGATGGGCCATTGGCCTTTGGTGTGCCCACTGATGACAGCAATCTGGTGATCAAGGCCGCGCGCCTTTTTGGTGGCGACAACGGCGCCTTGATCGAATTAACCAAATGCCTTCCCCACGCGGCGGGGATCGGTGGCGGGTCATCTGATGCGGCCGCGACCCTGACGGGACTGGCCGCGCTTTGGGGGGCTGATCTGCCCTCGGCCAAGGCTGTTTTAGAGCTTGGGGCCGATGTCCCCGTCTGCATGGAGGCCAAGCCTGCCCGCATGCGCGGCATAGGTGAAAAGCTTGATCCATTGCCCCCTTTGCCCGCCCTTTCCGTGGTCATGGTAAACCCGAGGGTGGAGGTGCCCACGGGCAAGGTGTTCAAAGGACTTTCCCAATTGAACAACCCGCCCATGAGCGACCCTGACTGGCATGATTTCGAAAGCTTCATCCATTGGCTTGGCCAGCAACGCAATGACCTCGAAGCGCCTGCCCGCGCCATTGCCGCTGAGATTGCAGATGTGATCGAGGTGCTTGCCGCACAACCCGATTGCGCCTTGGCACGGATGAGCGGCTCTGGCGCGACCTGTTTCGGGATTTTCGAGGAGGCCGCATCGGCCGATCACGTAGCCGCACAGATTGCTTTGTCGCATGGCAATTGGTGGGTGCAAAAAGCCGATATCTTGCGCTGATCTTTTGCCCTAATTGATCCGCGCGACCACGTAGTCGGCCAGATCACGCAACATCTCGCGCAAGGGGTGTTCGGGCAATTCGGACATCGCGTCCTTTGCGATATCGGCAAAGCGCAAGGCCTCGGCGCGGGTTTCTTCCAATGCGCCATGTTTGATCAAAAGCGCATGCGCTTGGTCAAGATCGCCGCTTTGTTGATCCCCCTTGCCGATGGTGCGCGCCCAGAACGCGCGCTCCTCAGCATCGGATTTGGCGATGGCGCGGATCAAAGGCAATGTCAGTTTGCGTTCACGGAAATCATCGCCCGTATTCTTACCAAGATCACCACTGGCCCCGCCCCAATCCAGAAGGTCATCCACCATCTGGAAGGACACGCCAAGGGCATCGCCATAGCGGGCAAGCGCGCGAACCTCGGCCTCGGGACGGCCCGCGATCACACCACCCACTTCGGTGGCGGCCTCAAACAGGGCGGCGGTCTTGCCGCGCACCACCTGCAGATATGTCTCTTCGGTGGTTTCGATATTCATGGCGACCGACATTTGCAGAACTTCGCCCTCGGCAATGACGGCGGCGGCATTGGACAAAATATCCAAGACGGTCAAAGACCCCGTTTCGACCATCAATTGGAACGAGCGGGCAAAGAGGTAATCGCCCACCAAAACGCTTGATTTATTGTCCCACAAAAGATTGGCCGTGGGGCGGCCACGGCGCTGTTCGCTTTCGTCGACGACATCGTCATGCAGCAGGGTCGCGGTGTGGATGAACTCCACGGTTGCGGCAAGTTTGAGATGGGCGTCGCCCTCATAGCCGCACAACCGCGCCGCCGCCAAGGTCATCATCGGGCGGATACGTTTGCCGCCCGCCTCGACCAGATGCGCGGTGACTTCGGGAATGCGCGGCGCATGTTTGGAGGCCATCCGATCACGGATCAACCTGTTCACGGCATCCAAATCTTCGGCCAGATAATCGCGTAGGCGTTCATGCGGCTTTGCAACGATCTGATCCAGGCTCATGCCCATTCCTTCTTGGCTATCTCGACAAGGGCGAGAACTGCACCTACATCCTGTATATGCAAGAAATCCTACGCAGCAATGACCCAACGATCATAGCCTTTGCACAGGCGCTCCTGTCGGGTGAGGGTATAGAGATTTTCGAATTGGACGTCCATATGAGCGTGCTTGAAGGCTCGGTCGGCATATTGCCGCGCCGTATCATGGTGCGCCGTGAGGATGCCTTCCAAGCGCGCGCGGTTCTGCGTGACAACGAGCTTCCGGTTACACCGTGACCCTCTTTGCCGAAGACGCATTGACCCGCGATGAATTCCTTGGCGGAAGATTGCAAATCTGGCAGCCCAAGCAAGGATACCGCGCGGCCACCGATCCGGTTTTTCTGGCCGCTGCCTGCCCCGCCAAAACGGGTGAGCGGGTGCTGGAACTGGGCTGTGGCGCGGGCGTTGCAAGCCTGTGTCTGCATGCGCGGGTGGCGGGTCTGCATTTGACAGGTGTGGAGCGTCAGGCAGCCTATGGCGATCTTGCGCGGCGCAATGCCCAAGCCGCGGATGCCGCATTCGAGGTGATCGAGGCCGATTTAGCGGATTTACCCGCTGATCTGCGGCAACAAAGTTTTGACCATGTCATCGCCAACCCACCCTATTTTCGCGCGGGCGGGGGCACGCAGGCCATGGATGCGGGGCGCGAACAAGCCCTGCGCGAAGAGACGCCATTGGCGCAATGGATCTCCACTGGCAAGGCGCGGCTCAAATCTGGTGGCTGGCTCACTCTTATCCATCAAGCCGAAAGGCTGCCCGAGATTCTAACCCTGCTTCAAGATGGGTTCGGCGCGATCCGTGTTCTTCCGATTGCGCCGCGCCAAGGGCGCGATGCCACGCGGATCATCGTTTCTGCGCGAAAAGCAGCCAAGGCGCCTTTCACCCTTCTGCCGCCCTTTGTCGTCCATAAGGGCACGCATCATCTTGGTGATGGGGATGATTATTCTGATGTTGCAAAGGGAATTTTGCGGGACGCGAAGAGTTTGAGCTAAGCCCCTCTCAAATGCTGCGTTAATCATTCTTAAGGAAAAAATGACAATGCTATCGAATGAACAGATGACAAAAATATGAACCTGTGGTCCGATACCTTTGCAACGATCATATTTTGAGAGGAGGATTTATATGTCCCTAGGTGCACATCTTCAGGAACTCAAGAAGAAGCATGAAACCCTTTCCAAACGTGTTGAAGACGCACAGCGAAGTCCCGGAATTGATGATCTTCGGGTGCGAGAACTGAAAAAAGAAAAGCTCCGTCTGAAGGAAGAGATTGGCCGCCTCGCCAGTTGACCAGTTGAAAATCCCTGACCATTTGCCGCGATAATTGTGATCGCGCTCTCAGGTTCAGGGTTTCGCAAAATCAAAGCGATCCAAAACAAAACCCCCGATCCAATGACCGGGGGTTTTTCTGTCTCTCAAGGCGTGGGTTAAACGAAGAATTGCCCACCATTGGCCGAGATCGTTGAGCCATTGATAAAGCCCGAATCCTCGGACGCCAAAAAGGCCACGCAACGCGCGATCTCTTCTGGTTCGCCAAGACGGCCCGCAGGGATCATGCCGATGATCGATTCCCGCACTTTTTCAGGCACGGCCATCACCATCTCGGTCGCGATATAACCGGGGCAGATGGCATTGGCGGTGATGTTGAACCGCGCGCCTTCTTGCGCCAGCGATTTCACAATGCCCAGATCACCCGCTTTCGTGGCCGCGTAATTGGCCTGAGCGAATTGGCCCTTCTGCCCGTTGATCGAAGAGATCACGATCACGCGCCCGAATTTGCGCTCGCGCATGCCCGGCCAGATCGGGTGGACGGTATTGAACACGCCCGTGAGGTTGGTATCGACAACCTCTTTCCATTGGTCGGGTGTCATCTTGTGGAAAGGCGCGTCGCGGGTGATGCCCGCATTGGCGACAACCACATCAATCGGGCCGAGGTCGGCCTCAACCTGTGCGATACCAGCCGCGCTGGCGTCATAATCGGCGACATTCCATTTGTAGGTTTTGATGCCTGTATTCTTGGAAAATTCAGCCGCTTTTTCATCATTGCCCGCATATGTTGCGGCAACGCTGTAGCCTTCTGCCTTTAGGGCTTTGGAAATGGCCTCTCCGATGCCACGGCTTCCCCCTGTGACAAGTGCAACTTTTGCCATGCTTTCCTCCCTTTTGGTTTAATATGTAATCTAATTACGGATTAACGCCGTTGTACGCAATAATATTTCAGAGAAATTTCGCATAATTCTGTCAAAAAAGAGCGCCCGAAAGCGCTCTAATTCGGCCAAAGATGTGCGTTTATGGGCGCTCCAGACACATGGCCACGCCCATGCCGCCGCCGATGCAAAGCGTTGCGAGGCCCTTCTTGGCGTCGCGTCGTTTCATCTCGAACAACAAAGTATTCAAAACGCGGCAGCCAGATGCGCCGATGGGGTGTCCGATTGCGATTGCGCCGCCGTTCACATTCACGATTTCAGGGTCCCAGCCCATGTCCTTATTCACGGCACAGGCCTGTGCGGCGAAGGCTTCATTTGCCTCGACAAGGTCAAGATCACCCGCGCTCCAGCCCGCTTTGTCCAACGCCTTGCGCGATGCATAGATCGGCCCGACGCCCATGATTGCGGGATCAAGGCCCGCCGTGGCGTAGGAGGCGATCCGCGCCAAAGGCTCAAGCCCGCGCTTTTCGGCCTCATCCGCGCTCATCAACAAAACGGCAGCAGCCCCGTCATTGAGGCCCGATGCATTGGCCGCCGTCACTGTGCCGTCCTTGGTGAAGGCAGGGCGTAGTTTTGCCATGGCGTCCATTGTCGCGCCGTGGCGGATGTATTCATCCGCATCAACGGTGATATCGCCCTTGCGGTTTGCGATGACCACGGGGGTGATCTCATCGGCGAATTTGCCCGCTTTCTGCGCGGCCTCGGCCTTGTTTTGCGATGCGACGGCAAACTCATCCTGCATATCGCGGCTGATGTCCCATTTCGCGGCAACATTTTCGGCGGTCTGGCCCATGTGATAGCCGTTGAATGCGTCCCACAATCCATCGCGGATCATGGTGTCGATATATTTCATATCACCCATTTTCTGGCCCTGACGAAGGGCTGCTGCATGGGGGCTCATGGACATGTTTTCCTGACCACCTGCGGCCACGATTGCGGCATCCCCCAGCATGATGTGCTGTGCGCCAAGTGCCACGGCGCGAAGGCCCGAGCCGCAAACTTGGTTAATGCTCCAAGCGGCGGCCTCTTGCGGCAGGCCTGCATTGATATGGGCTTGGCGGGCGGGGTTCTGGCCTTGTGCGGCGGTCAATACCTGACCCAAAATCGTTTCCGACACATCCGCCTTGTCGATGCCGGCGCGGTCGACAATTGCTTCTAGAACCACGCGGCCAAGCTCATGCGCAGGCGTGTTTGCATAGGAGCCAAGGAAGCTGCCAACAGCAGTCCGTGCGGCAGAGACGATTACAATATTGGTCATGTAGGAAGCCCTCTCCAGAGAAGCGGCGGCCGATCTTCGGCTGCCCGCATTTCCTCATGATTGATAAAGGGGCCGATCTTGCAAAACAACAGGCGATCTGCGGCAGATCACCCCACCGCGCTTTGGGACGGGTTCAGAAATTGCGGAGTAGACTTGGCCTTTTTCGAATTTTCCTTCCACGGCGGCTTGAGGGAGGGGACGCCGAAGAAATATCCCTGCAGACAATCCACGCCTGCATTGACCAGCCATTGCGCCTCGGCTTGGGTTTCGACCGCTTCGGAGACCGCGAGCATGTCAAAATGTCGGGCGATGGACAGCAAGGCCTCGGTCAGGACTTGGTTGTCTGGGTCGAGATGAACATTACGGGTGAATTGCCCGTCGATCTTCAGGATGTCGAAGCAGAAATCCTTGAAATATCGAAAGGCGGTATAGCCCGCGCCGAAATCATCCAAGGCAAAGGTAATGCCCTTGCTTTGCAGTTCTGTCATGAAAGCGGCGACAATTTCAGGCATCAACATCGCGCTCGACTCGGTGATTTCCAAGATCAAACGTTCGACCACATCGGGGTGGCTTCGGATAAATTTACCCAGAATGTTTTTCCATTTCGGATAGCCGATTGAACGCGCCGACATATTGATCGCCAGCCGCAACTCAGGGTTCGCGCGCAGGGTGCGAAGGCCGAGGGTGAGTGCCGCGCAATCAAGTTGCCGTCCAAGGTCGCTTTCTTCCACCGATGCCATGAAATCGCGCGCGGGAATGACGCGCCCGCCATCGTCGAAGACGCGGATCAGCCCTTCATAATAGGCGATGGTTTGACCACCCGTGGCCGATTGCACAATCGGTTGAAAGGCAAGACCCACATCCTTGCGTTCCAATGCGGCGCGAACCATGTCGGGCGCGGATGTCCGCCGTGCCTCCATCGCGGCATCAAAGGGACTGGCAAGGTCAGGGTCGCTGGCGGCATGGGTCTGGTTCGGCATGACAACATCCAAGAAAAGGAACTTGTCCATTTGCCCGCTTCGGAGTTAAAACGGGATGAATATTCTCATTTTGTTCTAGTTTTAGAAATGGCGGAATGATGGTGGAAAACGATGGCCGCTGCACGTGGTGTGGAACCGACCCGATCTATGTCGCCTATCACGATACCAAATGGGGTGTGCCCGAATATGACAGCCGCGCCTTATGGGAGAAGCTCATCCTTGATGGATTTCAGGCGGGGCTAAGCTGGATCACGATCCTCAAGAAACGTGACAATTTCCGCAAAGCCTTTGAAGGGTTTGATCCCGAAGTTATCGCCACTTGGGGTGAGGTCGAGGTGGCCCGCCTTGTGCAAGATACAGGCATCATCCGCCATCGCGGCAAGATCGAAGCCACGATCAAGAACGCGCGCGCTTGGTGCGAGATCGAGGGGAAAGACGGGTTCGACCAGTTTCTATGGCGTTATGTCGACGGCGTGCCGCTGCAAAACAGCTTCAAGACGATGGCCGAGGTGCCCCCGTCGACGCCTCTGTCGGAACAGGTTTCCAAAGACCTCAAGAAAGCGGGTTTCGGGTTTTGTGGTCCGACAATTGTATATGCCTTCATGGAGGCAACGGGTTTGGTTAATGATCATCTGACCACTTGCCCCGCATATGCCCGTGTTGCGGCAATGGCGCGGGACTAAGCCTTAACCCTCGGCCAGAAGGGCGTCGAACCAAGCCAATGCTTCGGGGCTGGACCAATGCGCATCCCCGCGCAGGCGGGCGATTTCCTTTCCCTCGGGGTTCAGAATGACCGTGATCGGCAGGCCAAATACTCCCATTTCGCGCGCAATCGCTTGGTTAATGTCGCGATACATCGGCAGATCGGTGATGCCTTCATCTTCAAAAAAGCGACGAATGGCTTGGGGTGGGTTGCGCCCCGTGGCCAAGGTCACGACCGAAAAACGCTCGCTGCCCAAGGTCTGCTGCAATTCATTGAGCGAGGGCATTTCCTCGCGGCAGGGGGCGCACCAAGTGGCCCAGAAATTCAGCACCACATATTGTCCCGCGTAATCGGCAAGGCTGTGTTCCGCGTCGTCCATATCAATAAAGGGGATCGCTGATGCCTCGACGGGTTCGGCATGCACCACAAGCCCGCGCATGTCGCCGTCGCGGGGGGCATCCATGATACCTTGGGCGAGGGCAGTATTTGCACCCAAGGTCAGGGCGATGTAGAGCATCAAAACATAAAAGCTACGGCTCATTTGGAACTTCCTCCAACAGGTGCAGGACATGACGGACAAAACTTCGAACGCAATGTGGGGCGGACGCTTCGCTGATGGGCCCGATGCGATCATGGAGGCAATTAACGCGTCCATTGGTTTCGACAAGCGGCTTGCACAGCAGGATATCGAAGGTTCCCGCGCCCATGCGGCAATGTTGGCTGCCCAAGGCATCATCACGGATAAGGATGCGGAGGCGATAAGGGAAGGCCTTCTCACGGTCTTGTCAGAGATCGAGGGCGGAAATTTCAAATTCTCGACCGCTTTGGAAGACATCCATATGAATGTCGAAGCGCGCCTTAAGGAAATCGTGGGCGAGCCTGCGGGCCGTTTGCACACCGCGCGCAGCCGCAATGATCAGGTTGCCACAGATTTCCGCCTTTGGGTGCGGGGTCAGACGGATGCAGCCATTTCGGCGCTTGAGGCCCTGATGAAGGCGCTTCTTGGTCAGGCCGAGGCTGGCGCTGAGTGGGTCATGCCAGGCTTTACCCACCTGCAGACGGCCCAGCCCGTGACTTGGGGTCATCATATGATGGCTTATGTCGAGATGTTTGCCCGCGATAAGTCGCGGTTCGAAGATGCCCGCAAGCGGATGAACGAATCTCCGCTTGGTGCGGCGGCTTTGGCAGGCACCTCCTTCCCGATCGACCGTCATATGACGGCTGCGGCTTTGGGCTTTGATCGGCCAACTGCAAATTCGCTCGATTCCGTGTCGGACCGTGATTTTGCCTTGGAGTATCTGGCGGCCGCCACGATCTGCGCCATACATCTGTCGCGCTTTGCCGAAGAATTGGTGATCTGGTCCTCGGCACAGTTCCGCTTTGTAAATCTGTCGGATCGTTTCTCGACAGGGTCCTCGATTATGCCGCAGAAAAAGAACCCTGATGCGGCCGAATTGATCCGCGCCAAGATCGGGCGGATTTTGGGGGCGAATGTGGCGCTTCTGACGGTGATGAAGGGCCTGCCATTGGCCTATTCCAAGGATATGCAGGAAGACAAGGAACAGGTCTTTGACGCCGCTGATAACCTGATGCTGGCTTTGGCCGCGATGGAGGGCATGGTGGGTGACATGACCGCCAATTGCCCCTCCCTCGAGGCGGCTGCCGCTTCGGGGTTTTCGACCGCGACCGATCTTGCAGATTGGCTGGTGCGCGAGCTTGGTCTTCCATTCCGCGATGCCCATCATGTGACGGGTTCCTTGGTCAAAATGGCCGAGGACAATGGCTGTGATCTGCCAGACCTGAGCCTTGAGCAAATGACATCGGTCCATGAAGGGATCACGCAGGCCGTCTATGAGGTCTTGGGCGTGCATAATTCTGTGGCCTCCCGCATGTCTTACGGCGGCACGGCACCCGCGCAGGTCCATGTTCAAATTGCCCGTTGGAAGGAAATTCTGAAATGATCCGTATTCTTTTGGCGCTTGGTTTTACGGCTGTTTTGGCCTCATGCGGGGCCGATGGTGACCCGGTAACTCCATCCGCAAATGCAGATATCGACCCCACCCTGCCCGCGATGGTGCAGACCGCCTAGGCGATCGGGGGTCAAATAACCCGCCAACAGCGTGATAAGCACCGTTGAAACTGCGCGGTGTTGGCCCTAACGTTTGTTTTTAGACCTACGACCTAGACCATATTTTCGATCATTGAGCCGAGTTTTCCATGGAAAAAATACCGATGACGCCCAAGGGCTATCAAATCCTTGATGCGGAACTGAAAAATCTGAAATCGGTCGAGCGCCCCGCGATTATTCGCGCGATCGCGGAAGCACGTGAACACGGCGACCTATCGGAAAACGCGGAATATCATTCCGCACGCGAAAAGCAGTCCTTTATCGAGGGCCGCGTGAAGGAGCTGGAGGGTGTTTTGAGCCTCGCTCAGGTGATTGATCCCACCTCCTTGTCAGGTTCGATCAAATTCGGCGCGACTGTTGTTTTGGTCGATGAAGATACAGAAGAAGAAAAGACCTATCAGATCGTCGGCGAACCCGAGGCTGATCTGGAGAACGGTCTGCTCAATATGAAGTCACCTCTTGCCCGCGCTTTGATCGGCAAAGAGGAAGGCGATAGTATCGAAGTGAAAACCCCCGGCGGAAGCCGCGACTACGAAGTCGTAAAGGTCTCTTATATCTGATGCCTGATCCAATTCTGCCCACGCGATCAAAACCCGCGAGTGAGCCCAAAACACCGGGCGTGGCAGAACTTGGCCTTCACACAACGCCCCAACTCAAAGACGGCATTTCAACCGCCGAGATCATCGCCTTGATTTTGAGCGGGGGCTGGCTTGCTGCGGTGGGATATTTCTATCTTGCCCCGACGTCTGACAGCTCGAATGCCTTGGATGCTTTGATCCCGATTCTTATCGTGTTGATGCCCTTTGCCATGATCTGGGTCGTGGCCTCGGTGGCGCGCACTGCGCGGGTGGTGCGCGAAGAAGCGAGACAGGTCCAGACCGCGATCGAAGCGCTGCGCAGCACTTATGTCAAAAAGCAGCAGCAGGACGTGGCTGATCTGCGCCCTGCTGTGGTCAAAAAGCTCGAAGAAATTGCCGAAGCGCAACGCAAGACGGAAACCCAATTGGCGGTCTTCACCTCGTTGCGCAACGTCGAACCCGCCGAGACCCGCGCGGCCGTCCCTATGCCCCCTGCCGCGGGCGACAACCCCCAAACCAGCCTTGGCTTGGGCACGCCTGCAGACGAGTTGAAGGACCCGATCTCGGTCGCCGATTTTATCAAGGCCTTGGACTTTCCTGAAAACGAACATGACAAGGAAGGCTTCCGCACCCTCAGACGGGCCTTGGAAGACCCATCAACGCGGCTGTTGGTGCGTGCCAGCCAAGATGTTCTGACCTTGCTCAGCCAAGACGGCATTTATGTCGATGACCTGCGACCCGACCGTGCCCGACCCGAGTTGTGGCGCCAGTTTGCAAAAGGCGAGCGGGGGCGCAGTTTTGGCGCGCTTGGTGGCGTTCGTGACCGTTCCTCCCTCGCGCTATCTGCGGGGCGGATGAAGCAGGACACTGTGTTCAAGGACACGGTGCATCACTTCCTTCGCCAATTCGACAAGACCTTTGCGGAGTTCGAAAAGAACGCATCTGACGAGGAAATCGTGCATCTCACCGATACCAGAACCGCCCGTGCCTTCATGCTTTTGGGACGCGTCACAGGCGCATTCGATTAAGCCGAGCCTCTCGTCAGAAGCTCTTCTGCATGGGCTAGATCTGCGGCGGTGTTGATGTTGAAAAACGGGTCGGGCGCGCGCGCGGCATATTCCACCAATCCCAGACCATTGCCCCTCGCCCAATCGGAAACCTTGCGAACGCCATCGGTAAGGGCCTTTTGCAGATCATCCTCAAGAGAGACGGGCCAAAGCGCTGCGGTGGGGTGTTCCCAAAGCTGCCCCTTTGCATCCCTGCTTGCCGCCATGGCGATCGCCTTGCGTTGCGCGTCACGCGCCGAGGTCAATCGCCCGATAAGATCACGCGGCAAAAACGGGGTGTCCCAAGCAACGGTCACAACCGCCTCGGCCCCGAGGGTCTTGGCCCAAGTCATGGCTGCCAAGACACCTGCCAAAGGCCCTTTGTCAAAATGGTCGCCATCGCCAAAAACAGGCAAGCCATAGGCGTGAAACAAGGCAGGATCGGCATTGGCATTCAGCCCGAGCGGTCCTGCCTGCGGGGCCATGCGTTCAATGACATGGTCCAATATCGGCCTGCCGCCCAAAGGCTCCAACCCTTTCAACAGCCCCCCCATACGCCGCGCAGCGCCACCGCCGAGGATCACACAAGGCATGTCTGTCATCAAAGCCTCTCCTCGCTTTGGAAGCGGTCCCAGACGCGGTTGAATGATCCCGCGCAATCCCGCTTGGGCATGGGTTTTTCAACGGCTATCTCAGGCGCCGATTGCAACGGCAGTCTGGGGCAGATAACTGATCATTGTCCACCGACGTTTTGAGGCAAGATATGCAAGCGCCCCCCAGCAAAAATCCCTACCTCCAAGGCGTCCTAGCAGGATTGCCGTTCTTGTTGGTTGTGGCCCCATTCGGGCTGTTGTTCGGGGTTGTCGCAACCGAGGCAGGGCTGCCCTTGTCTCAGGTCATGGGGTTTTCGCTTTTGGTGATCGCAGGCGCGTCGCAATTCACGGCCCTGCAATTGATGACCGAAAACGCACCGATAATCGTTGTTCTGGCCTCGGCTTTGGCGGTGAATTTGCGCATGGCGATGTATTCGGCCTCAATCGCGCCCCACCTCGGTGCGGCCCCGCTGTGGCAAAGGGCCTTCATCGGGTATTTCAATATTGACCAGACCTATGCCCTGTCGATCCAGAAATTTGACGAAAACCCGAGCGCCCCTGTGCGCTGGAAGGTTGCCTATTTCTTTGGGGCCGTCACGCCGATTTGCCCGATTTGGTATTTGGCGACATGGGCAGGCGCCGTTTTGGGAAGCACCATTCCGCCAGAATTTGCCTTGGATTTTGCGGTGCCCATCACCTTCCTTGCGCTTGTCGCGCCCGCCTTGCGCAGCTTGGCCCATATCGCGACGGCATTGACGGCGGTGGTTCTGTCGATCCTGCTGGCATGGATGCCCTATAACCTGTGGCTTTTGATCGCCGCCCTCGTGGCGATGATGGTCGGCGCCGAGATCGAGCGGCGCATGACCAAAGCGAAGGGAGAGCGGGCATGACTTATTCCGATCCGCAAATCTGGCTGATTATTGTGATCCTTGGGATTGGCACCTTCGTGATCCGCTTTTCTTTTCTCGGGCTTTTGGGTGATCGCGAGTTGCCTGAATGGGCTTTGCGCCATCTGCGCTATACACCCGTGGCGGTGCTGCCTGCGATCATCACGCCCTTGGTGCTATGGCCCACAGCCACCCAAGGCCAGTTGGACCCCGCACGTCTGGGGGCGGCGGCGGTTGCCTTGGCTGTTGGATACCTCAGCAAAAACGCTTTGGCCGCGATCGGGGCAGGCATGGCGACACTCTATGCGCTTCTCTATGTGATGGGCTAGAGCGGCAGAGCGGTCGTTTTACACACGGTCTTGAGGGCAAAGCTGGACTGCATCTTCAAAACACCCGGAAGCCGTGCAAGGCGCTGGCGATGGATGCGGGCAAATTCCTCGCTGTCGCGGGCCACAACCTTGAGCAGGTAATCCGCCGAGCCCGCCATCAAATGGCATTCCAGCACATCAGGCACTTTGGCCACGGCTTTCTCGAAGGCATCCAGCAGCTCATCGGCCTGCCCGCTGAGGCTGATCTCAACAAAAACTGTCGTTCCACGTTGCGCGGCGCGGGTATCCAGAAGGGCCACGTAGTCCCGAATAACCCTATCCTGCTCAAGACGCTGAACCCGCCGATGGCAGGCCGAGGGGGACAGGTTAACCTGCTCGGATAAATCCGAATGCGTGATGCGGCCATTTTTTTGCAAGACCCGCAAAATTCGAAGATCAAT
>ENA-OUOG01003720-OUOG01003720.1-marine-metagenome-genome-assembly--contig:-NODE-3720-length-13892-cov-2.858704_pt1 | contig 13892 bp, 13 predicted proteins | sample MGYA00248635_ERZ508505 | MGnify/ENA primary metagenome ERZ508505 (study PRJEB26176, sample SAMN06267871) | marine metagenome | isolation source: Saanich Inlet, British Columbia, Canada | place: Pacific...
TTCAACAATTGCCGGGGCAGACAAGGTAGACACCAACAGGGAAGCGACAATGGGAGGCGAGGATTTCTCCTATAGGCTGCTGGAACGCCCCGGCGCCTTCATCTTTATGGGCAATGGCGACACAGCGGGTCTGCATCATCCTGAATATGACTTCAATGATGAAGCAATCCCGCATGGAACGTCTTACTGGGCAAAACTTGCAGAACAACTTATGCCTGCATCGTAAGAGTTTTTCGCGTTGCATTAACATTGATCGTTAACCAACTTACTTTTTGTGATCTTGTGTTAGACAGGAAGTAAAGGTTTTTATCCTATCTAAGCCTCTGAAATTATTGGTTTAGAGTGGACAAGGCATGGATAACACGGATATCGCAATCGTCGGCGCAGGGCTTGCAGGATCACTTTCCGCAGGAATGCTTCAGAAACGCGACATTGACCACAAGCTGATTGATCCTCGCCTTGAGTACCCGGATGAATTTCGGTGTGAAAAGTTCAACGCACAGCAAATCGCGATGCTTGAAGAGACCGGACTTGCCGAAAAAGTCCTACAGGATCTAACGCCAGTAAAGGATGTTTGGATGGCACGTTTTGGGCGCCTGCTCCGAAAGCAAACCTATCCACATTTTGGCTTCTCATATAATGAGGCCGTAAATTCAATCCGTCGACACCACCTCAAGCCGGAAAACTTTGTGCAGAACACAGTTACGTCGATTGAGACTTCAACCGGCAGACAAACACTGACCATGAGTGACGGCTCAACACTGAGTGCAAAGTTGGTTGTTTTGGCGACCGGGGCCAACGCGAATATCCAGAAGCAGTTGGGAATGACACAAGACATGGTTAGTGAACGCCATTGCCTTGCAATCGGATTTGATCTGATGCCCAAAAATGATTTTGACTTCGATACAATGACGTTTTGGCCAGAGGCGAATTCTGGGAAAATGTCTTATCTTACTCTGTTCAGAACATCGGGCGGATGGCGTGCGAACCTTTTTGGATACTGGAGCCTGAAGGCAGATGAGATCACTGAACTGAGGTCCAACCCTACTCAATCCCTTCACAACATGATGCCGAGTCTTGCAAAAATTGCAGGAGATTTTGAAGTCACAGGCAAATTACGCGTGCGGCCCATAAACCTCTACCAGTGGCAAGCAGACAATATAGACGGTGTGGTTTCAATCGGTGACGCTTGGTCGAGCTCTTGCCCTGGCGCGGGAACAGGAACCACGAAGGCAATCAATGACGCCTTGCAGCTGTCACAAAAACATATTCCAGAATGGATCAGTGAGCCCACCATCGATGCAAAACTGCTTTCAAAATTTTACAACGATGCAGAAAAACTGGCGATAGACCAATACAGTATTAACCAGGCATACAAGCTCAGGAATGTCACGTTGAGCAATTCGCCGTATTGGATGGCACAGCGTTGGATGCGTTTTCTGTATCACGGAGCGCGTGGAAAACTGGCAACAGGGTGACAATTCCGAGTGATATACGCCTTAATTTATTGAAATAATGTGAGAATTTCGAAACGTGCAGAATCGCACATCTTTAAGTTGAGGCATTGGCTACCTTTCAATTGTCGGAGGGACAGAGGGCCCTTCAAAAACAGGAAGGAACCCAAACCATGAAAAAGATTTTTACAAATTCAACTCTTGCAGCACTCGCTTTCACAATGGCAATTCCATTGACCACTTCAACCATCACACCGGCAAACGCTGGCAGCCGTGACGCTTTCGTAGGTGGCCTTGTAGGTGGTGTAGTGGGTGGTGTAATCGGATCGTCTCGTCGCAGAAGCCCGGATGTTGTCTATGTTGAACCTCGCCGGGTATACCGTGAGCCGGTTGTTGTTCGCCGCAGTTCTGGCAACGCACATGTAAATTGGTGCTATAGCCGCTATCGTTCTTACGACGCACGCACAGACACCTATGTGGCCTACAGCGGTCGCGTAAAATACTGTAACTCACCATACAACTAGAATTTGGAAGAGGACCTAACCGTCCCATACTCCGACAAGAAGCCCGGCCTCAAGGCCGGGTTTTTTGCTTTGAGTCACAGAATTGTTGCCACTATTCTTCCCAAGCTTCGGAAATTCTTCTTTGTAATTCCGAGACATCCTTAATCACCAAGGCGCCGCGTGTTTTCTCAAAGAACCCTTGCTTCTGTAAAGCATTGAGTTCCCTGGAAACCACTTCTCTTCTGGTGCCAATACGTTCGGCCAATTCCTTTTGCGTGGGCGGCGGGCTGATGCTGCGTTGCCCTTCAGCCCCAAGCCGTGGCTTTGAAAGTCGCAGCAGTTCAGCATAAAGCCGATGCTTTGCCTGCAGGAAAGACTGCTCAGCAAGCCGCATATTCAGGGTTCTAATACGTTTTGTCAGAACCTGCATGACGCTTAGGCTAATCTCAGGGCTACGGTTCAAAATATCCAAAAAGAGTTTCTGCGGAACAATACAGATTCGGCTTCGATACAGCGTGGTAACGTTGGCACTGCGGGTTTCCCCGTCAATTGCTGCAAGTTCACCAAAAAAATCGCCAGGATTCATCTCGTTAAGAATGACCTCTTTCCCCACAGAAAAGCGATTAATAACACGAACAAGACCCGAGATAACAAAGCGGACGTCGGTTGTCTCTTCGTCAATATCAATCACAAGCTCATGAGCATCGTAGTCTTTCCATAAACATGATTTGCCGTATCGCTCGCCATCATCTTGTGAAAGTGACGAAAATAGCGGAATATCCTTGAGATTTTCCATGCTGGCATTCCCCTCGTTAACCAACCACCATGCTTCCCAACAGAAACCTGTTTGAATGGTTCGTCAATTTTCGATAAGCCCCTTGCCACATGATTGCCCAAACCCGTCAGGAACTCAAGTGGGATATCTGGTTGAATTCATAACATTTAACGAGCTGGCGTTGTGCCTGTTGATTGTCCTGTGTGCTGCGATTGTTCAAATGTCAGTCGGAATGGGGTTCGGCATGCTCGCTTCACCATTAATCGCATTGGTAAAACCCGAGATCGTGCCGGGATGCATTGTGCTAATCGGCTTGACCGTGGCCTTGTCAGGCGCATGGCGAGAACGAAAAAACATTTCAATCAATGAACTCAAAATGGGTATTGGCGGACGAGTGCTCGGAAGCCTTTGCGCACTTTTGCTTTTGCTTCAAATTGATGATCTGGATATGTTTTTGTTTGTGTTCGGGCTTATTATGTTGATCGCAGTCGCAATGACGGCAAACGGCATGCGGATTCCATTTACTGATAAAAACTTGTTTGGGCTTTCAGTCGTTTCCGGTCTAATGGGCAGCATCACCGCTGTTGGGGCACCGCCAATGGCGATCATATATCACAACCGACCGCCAAGCATCGTTCGCCCTACCCTCAATGCTTTCTTTGCTTCAGGCTGCATTCTTGCGCTCATAAGCCTGTCAATCAGCGGTTGGTTTGGCTTCAAGGACATTATTGCGACTGTGTTATTAATGCCATCAATGTTGATCGGAATATACTTGTCAAAATACTTTGTAAATCTCCCACCATCATTCACATCCAGAGCTCTTTTGGGACTTTCGGCCACTGCATCGGCCTTGCTTATATTTAAAAGCATCTATTGATCCCGAGAATTAACCAAATAGACACCAAATTCACTTTATTTTGACGGTTAGGCGGACACGCTTGACGGGGCAAAATAACGGAGCGTCAATATGAAGACATCGTCTTCGGAAACGCAGGACAGTAAATCCACACGACTACCGGACCACCTCTTTGGATCGGTGGTGCATTCATTGTATGCAGATGCACAAAGCATGTTTTTGGGGATGCTTTGTCTTGTGGCTGCATCAATCGTTCTCTACTGGAAAACACTTGACCCGGCTCAACTGGTTTTTGCTGTAGCCTTTCTTCTTGTCGGCGCAGTGCGCCTTGTTCAGGCTCAATTTTTCACGTCATCAATCGACGAAGATACGACTGTTGAGGAATTCCAGAAATGGAAATTCCGATACGCAGCCGCGGGAACGCTGTATTTTGGCATTCTCGGCAGTTGGTTTCTCTGCAGCATGATCAGAACAGACGACCAGTTTGCCCATATGTTCTCACTGGCTCTGTGTCTGTGCTACATGATCGGGATTATCGGCCGAAACTTTAGTAGCGACAGTGTTTTGACCAGCCAGATTGTGGTGGCCTCCGCCTTGATACTGGCAGCGTTCTTCTATCGTGGCGGAAGCTACAATTTGATTATGGCCGCGTTTCTGCTGCCCTTCTTCCTGACCGTAAAAACTATGGGAACGCGGTTGCGCAAAATGCTCTTCCGCTCTGAACTGGCAGCACAAGCAAGCAAGACACTCGCAGAACGGTTTGATATCGCCCTTGATAACGTCACCCACGGTATCGCGATGTTTGATCGCGACGGCAACGTGGTGGTTGCGAATGAGCGTTTTATGGAGTTTTCCGGATACGCCGACTGGAGCGACGAAAAAACCGAATTCACCGAAGAAATGACGCTTTCCAAAGACGGATACGGATACGATCTACAGGCAAACATCAAATATTTGCTGAAATCTGATGTTTCCGCACGCTTCAGAGTGCAGCAGGATAATGGGACCGTTCTCGAAGCAGACTATAACGCAATGTCCAACGGTGGCGTTGTGGTGATTACCGACATTACCGAGAGCGTGAATACGGAAAAAGTCATCCGGGATCTCGCCAACTATGACCCTCTGACAGACCTGCCAAACCGCCGTCACTTTGTTGACGAGATCAACAAATTATTGCGCTTCAAAGGCAAACTTGGCAATTGCGCCATGTTCTTCCTTGACCTGGACAAGTTCAAGGAAATCAATGATACGCTTGGCCATGCAGTTGGAGACAAACTTCTGCAGGAAATTGCTGCAAAGCTAAAGGCACTCATTTCGGATCTTGGCATGATCTGCCGCTTTGGCGGTGATGAATTTGTTTTGGTCATGCCCGCTTACACAGATCCGGCCCGGTGCGAAACACTGGCACGCCAAATACTCGAAGTGATTCAGGAGCCTTTGGTTGTCGCAGAACATCACCTGTCAATCAGCGCAAGTATCGGCATCGCCTTGTCGCCCATTCACGGCTCATCTGCTGAGGAGTTGTTGAGTAATGCGGATGCAGCTCTTTACGATGCAAAGGGAAAGGGTCGTTCTACTTTTGCTTTCTACAGCGAAGAACTGGGGGAAGCGATCCGGATGCGTACCCAGCTGGAGAAAGACCTAAAGGCAGCAATCGAGCGCAAGGAATTACAGGTATACTTCCAACCCTTGATCAACTTGAAACGCGGACGTGTGACAACATGCGAAGCGCTATCAAGATGGGAACACCCACAGCTTGGGCACATTTCACCCGAAGTCTTCATCAGGATTGCGGAAGAAGCGGGCATGATCAACACCTTAGGCGAATACGTCCTGAAACGCGCAATTGAGAACTGCATGGACTGGCCAAGTCATGTTCGGGTTGCCGTGAACGTGTCTTCGATTCAGTTCCAGACTGCAAACATGGCAGAGGTCGTTGAGAGAATCCTAAAGGAAGTAGGCCTGCCACCAAATCGCCTTGAAATCGAAATTACAGAATCAGTCATGTTGATTGACATGACATCCATCACAGAATGCCTCAACGAGCTTTCAAACATGGGCGTTAGAATTTCACTGGATGATTTCGGCACTGGCTTCTCAAGCCTGAGTTACTTGCACAAACTCCCGTTTGACAAGGTAAAGATCGACAAGTCATTCATCGAAAACGGGGTAGCAAGCGATAGATCGCTTACCCTACTGCGTGGTGTAGTGGACCTGATCAAACGCCTCGGCCTTTCGATTGTACTTGAAGGCATCGAGAACGAAAAACAGATGGAACTCCTGTCCAGAAGCGTTGATGTTAATGAAGTGCAGGGTTATCTGTTCTCTAGGCCTCTCCCAAGTCAGGACATTCAGGCCCTTCTGCAGGAAAGCAATAGCGAGCAGCCAAAACAGCAGGAAACTTCCAAAGTTGTTTCGCTCATACGCTAAACATTAAACCTCACCGCTCCAATGCCTTTTCAATCACGCGCAGAAGCTTGACGGCATCATTCGTAAAAACATGCTCCACACCCCGATTAAGCTCTCGATACAGGGCATTTTTGGAGGTGGGAAACCCGGTTCCAAACATCTGCCCAGCGTTGAAATGCCGGTTCTTCATGACATCGGAAAGAACCAGAAAATGGCCACTGATCCCTGCATATCCTCGGCTTAACGCCTGATCGCTTAGCACTTTGTAGTTGAGCGTCGCAACGGGTAGGAAAGCATCCGTCGAAACAATATCAAACGTATCAAAAAGCGCAGGATCCAAGGCAAGTAAATGATAGTCTGACCGCGGTGCAAGCCCGGACAAAATCCGGCCAAGAATAGACTTTTGTTTCTCCAGATCAGGAAATACCTCATCCTTGATTTCGATCATCAGGTGAGATTTGCCACCAAACCGCAAGACAAATTCTTCGAGGGTTGGAATGTCAGGAATAGCGTTACGCAATTCCTGGAAATTGGTGTCCGCAAGCAAAAGGTCTTTCCCGAAAACACGCTTTGTGTCTGGGTCATGCGCCACCATTGGCACCAGATCTCTGGTCCACCGGATATCTGTTTCCAATCCCCAAGCACCTGCATTGTGTGCGATTTCAAATGCTTTGATGGTGTTTTCAAACACCGTAACATTATCATGCTCACCACGATGGGAAATGATTTTGCAACGCCTCAAAGCATCACTGGATGGAACACGGCGAGGGATTACCGCGTAAAAACGATCTGTCAGCCACAAGGCAGTTCTCAGTATCGGGTTGGCCGACACTTATTTTCCACCAAACCGTTGCTCAACATAATCCTGAACAAGAACGCGGAAATCCTGCGCAATATTGGGCCCGCGTAAAGTGTGAGCCTTCTTTCCATCAATAAACACAGGCGCTGCCGGTTGTTCGCCCGTTCCTGGCAGTGAAATACCAATATCGGCATGCTTTGATTCGCCCGGTCCATTTACAATGCACCCCATAACCGCAACATTAAGCGCCTCAACACCAGGGTATTTCGTTTTCCATTCCGGCATGTCGCGCCGCAGTTGCTCTTGAATGTCCTGCGCCAATTCCTGAAACACCGTTGAGGTGGTGCGACCACACCCGGGACACGCTGCAACAATTGGGATAAACTGGCGGAAGCCCATGGTTTGAAGCAGTTCTTGCGCAACCTGGACTTCTCTGGTGCGGTCGCCACCCGGCTCCGGTGTCAGGGAAATTCTGATCGTGTCACCAATACCTTGTTGCAGCAAAAGCCCCATTGCAGCAGACGAAGCAACAATGCCCTTTGTACCCATACCTGCTTCTGTCAGCCCCAAATGCAACGCGTGGTCAGAGCGACGAGCCAGTTCACAATATACAGACACAAGGTCCTGCACCTGACTGACTTTGGCTGACAAAATGATTTTGTCATTCGCCATACCAATTTCATTTGCAAGGTTGGCAGACAGCAGTGCGGATTGAACCATCGCCTCTCGCGTCACTTCACGCGCTGTCATGGGAGAGCCGTTTTCCTGGTTCTCGTCCATCAGCTTTGTCAACAGCGCTTGGTCCAAAGAACCCCAGTTCACACCAATACGCACCGGCTTGTCATATTCCAAAGCAGTTTCAATAATCTGGGCAAACTGCTTGTCCTTCTTCGCCTTAAAGCCAACGTTACCGGGATTAATTCGGTATTTTGCCAGCGCCTCAGCACAAGCGGGATGGTCAGCCAACAACTTGTGGCCAATATAATGGAAGTCACCAATGAGCGGCACATCCACACCCCGGGCAAGCAGTTTTTCGCGGATATGAGGCACCGCTGCTGCGGCTTCATCTCGGTCAACCGTTATTCTGACAAGTTCAGAACCCGCACGGTGCAAGTCAGCAACCTGTTTCACAGTGGCATCAATATCTGCAGTATCAGTATTGGTCATGGACTGAACAACAACCGGCATGCTGCCGCCAACAGTCACCGCACCAACTGGCACACCAACGGTTTTCTTGCGCGGCAAGGGATCAGAGAGATATGAAGTTGGACTAAGACTATCCATGGAACCTTACACTTCTGTTTGTATATTTAGTTTAACGTCTAAAGCGCCCATTTTGCAATCACCTTGCAGGATTTAGGGAGTTCACACGCAATTCGCACCTTGGCTATCGCGCATCAGGCGTTATCTTTCCGCTTTCTGATTTCTGCAAAAACCGCTGCATCACTTGCACTTTCCATACCCAAATGTTTCCGAATGCCCGCATCTGCCGGACGAAGAAACGGATTTGTTTCCAATTCCTCTCCAATGGTTGTCGGCAGTGTTGGCTTCCCATCAGCCCGTAACGCATCAACCTGCGCGGCGCGTATCACCAATTTTGCATTGTCAGGATCTACACCAAGCGCAAACTTGGCATTGGATTGCGTATATTCGTGTCCGCAATAGACTTTGGTTTCCGCAGGTAAAACCATGAGTTTCTCAAGAGACTGCCACATCATATTGGCATCGCCTTCGAAAATTCGTCCGCAGCCCAGTGCAAACAGGGTATCACCCGTAAAGACAACACCGCTATCAGCAAAATGGAAATTGATCATTCCAAGCGTATGACCAGGGGTTGATAAACAAGATACCGCTTCGCCTCCAAACTCAAACGTATCACCATCTGATACCGTTTGATCCAGATGCTCAATCTTGTCCGCTTCATCTGTCGGTCCAATGACTAAACATCCTGTTTCAGATTTCAGTTCACCAATACCTTGCACATGATCCCAATGATGATGGGTCACCAGAATATGTGTCAACGTCCATCCATTCTGCGAAAGCGCGTTCTTGACATCACCTGCATCAGGCGCATCCACCGAGGCTGTTTGGCCACTAACCGGATCGTGAATCAATACACCATAATTATCAGTGAGGGTTGGGAACTGGTAAAACTCTAATGCAGCCATAGGACTTTCCTTTTACTATGCTAATCAGATAATGTGTCACCCCATCGCTGGCAACCTTTGAAAAGGAAATGTAAGGTCTTCTTCATGCATATGGACGTTGTGGAATTACGAGACTTTTACTCAACCAGCCTTGGCGTCGCTGCCGAGAATTCCATTTCTATGTCACTTTCAGCGCTTTGGGGCAAAAGCGCTGGTGAACATATGCTGGGACTTGGGTATCCGGTTCCATGGATGGATCGGTTTTCAGGGGAGTGCGAGCGCGCGATCTGCTTCATGCCGGCCGGGCAAGGAGCGAGCCATTGGCCGTCACCAAGAGCGACCGCAACCGCCCTTACCTATGATGATGAGTTTCCCTTACGCGATTCTTCAGTTGACCGCATTCTGATGGTGCATTTTCTGGAACATGCAGAGAATGCAAATGACTGTCTGTCCGAAGCTTGGCGGGTCCTTTCTCCAGGAGGCATGTTGATGATCGTTGTTCCCAATCGTCGCGGGGTTTGGACCCGCTTTGAAAACACGCCCTTCGGCACAGGCAAACCTTACAGCAAGGGCCAGCTAAATCGCCTGCTACGCGACAACCAATTTACGCCTGAGCAGTGGAGCGATGCCCTGCATTTTGCCCCATCTCGGCGGGAACTCTCTCTGCGTTTCAGAAGCAAAATGGAAACAGTGGGACGCAGGTTCTGGCCTGTTTTTGGGGGGACCATTATCGTGGCTGCCACAAAACGCCTCTATCAAGGCATCCCGGTCACTGCCCGTGCAAAGCGCAGAGTTGGTGTTCCGGTTCTTGTGCCCCAGAGCACCGGACGCGCAAACCGGACCCTTCGTTGAATCTTTTCTTTGATTTTGATGGCCCCATTGAATAGAACCGCAGGGTTATCAATCAAAAGCCAGTGAAACCATGTTGCCACAACCCAAACCAGGCATCCTCGACATCGACCTTTACGTTCCCGGAAAGTCAAAGGTTCCGGCGGGTGTAAAACTACATAAACTGTCTTCCAACGAGAGCCCGCTTGGTTCAAGCCCGGCAGCAATTGAAGCAGCCGGTGCGGCAACACTGAAAATGGAAGATTATCCTGACGGTTCTGCAACCCAATTGCGAGAAGCAATCGCAGAAACACATGGCCTCAATCCAAGCAATCTGATTTGCGGAAACGGGTCCGATGAAATTCTCTCGCTGCTCGCCAATACCTATCTTGCGGCAGGCGATGAAGCGATCTTTACCGAACATGGTTTTCTTATTTACCGCATAGCTACAATGGCAGCGGGGGGAGTTCCCGTTGCCGTTAAAGAAGAGGATTGTCGTGCCAGTGTCGATAATATTCTTGCCGCGGTTTCGGAGAAAACGAAACTGGTCTTCATTGCGAATCCAAACAACCCTACAGGAACCTATCTTCCAATTGACGAGATGCGCCGCCTGCATGCAGGTTTGCCGGAACATGTGGTGTTGGTAATCGACGGCGCTTATGCGGAATATGTGCGCCGCAATGACTATGAAGCGGGCCTTGAACTGGTTTCAGGCAATCAGAATGTCATCATGACTCGCACTTTCTCAAAAATCCATGGCTTGGCCGCCTTGCGCATTGGATGGGCTTATGGCCCCACACACATGATTGAAACACTTAATCGCGTACGAGGTCCGTTCAACATGAACTCTGCAGCCATTGCTGCAGGAAGCGCTGCCATGCACGATCGCCAATTTGTCGATGCAGCCATAGCACATAATGAAACGTGGCTTCCCAGGGTCACAGAGGCATTGGAAGCGCTGGGCCTAACGGTAACGCCATCCGTTGCCAATTTTGTGCTTATCCACTTTCCGGACGACAAAGAAAGGAATGCAGAAAACGCAGACCGATATTTGACCAAACGCGGATATGTGCTTCGACGCGTTAATGGCTACGGATTTCCAAATTCGTTGCGCATGTCCATTGGTAGCGAAGAAGCAAACCTTGGCACAATCAAAACACTCAAAGAATTCTTGGCATAAGCTGGCAAAACAATGTTTGAAAAAGTAACGCTTATTGGTATCGGCCTGATCGGATCATCATTGTCGCATATTATGCGACGAGAAAAACTTGCAAAGACAATCGCAGTTTCTTCAAGAAGCCAAGAAACGCTGGACCGCGCCAAAGAACTTGGCCTTGGAGACTCGTATCATCTGGATGCTGCAGAGGCCGTTAGAGATGCAGACCTTGTTATCGTCTGTACCCCTGTCGGTGCTTGTGAAGCCGTTGCCAAAACCATTTCATCCTCTTTGAAAGACGGTGCAATTGTTACGGATGTCGGTTCGGTGAAAGCCTCGGTCATAAAGCAGATGAAACCTCACCTCCCAAAGGCTGTGCATTTTGTACCCGGCCACCCCGTCGCTGGAACCGAGTATTCAGGCCCTGACTCAGGTTTTGCAACGCTGTTCGAGAACCGCTGGTGCATTCTCACACCGGAAGAAAGCACTGATGAGAATGCGGTTTCCGCGCTCTCGGATTTTTGGGTAAAATGTGGCTCCATGGTTGAAGTGATGCAAGCCAATCATCATGATTTGGTGCTCGCCATCACCTCGCATTTGCCTCATCTGATCGCCTATAACATAGTTGGAACAGCAGATGACCTTGCAACAGATAGCAAGTCGGAAGTCATCAAGTTCTCAGCCTCAGGCTTTCGGGACTTCACCCGCCTCGCCGCATCTGACCCAACCATGTGGCGTGATGTGGCTCTGCATAACAAGGACGCAATTCTCGAGACGCTGGGCCGGTTTTCTGAAGATTTAAGCGCATTACAAAGGGCAATTAGAAGAGGAGACGGAGAGAAACTGTTCGATCTTTTTACGCGCACACGCAGCATTCGAAAATCTGTCATCGAAATGGGACAAGACGTGGCCGCTCCAAACTTCGGACGTGCCGACGGAAGCGAAGAATAATCCCTTTCAAAAACGCTTATAGCCAGAAAGGGATGCGCCCGATCGGGATAAAGCCCAATTTCAAGACATTGTCCTGTATCGTCAGATTGACAGACCGTGTTCCGTTTTCATCTGCTGGCGCGAACAGTTTCACTGCCTTGCCACCCTCGATGATTGCTTTTTCTTGAGCTGGATTAAAGAAAATCAAAAGCCGTAATAGCGCATCAAGGTTTGTGACTTCGACTTTCAGCTTGGCATTCAACAGTCCATTCTGACCCGCATCAAACGGGCCAGAAAGCCCGATCTGTGCGCCATTCTGTGCTGCGATCTGAAAACGTTGCAAATTACCCTTGACCCCGGTCTGGCGAATGATGTCCATCAGGTTTCTGCCACGCGAAAAACGATCGTGTATATTCTTGAATGTTGCTTCAGTTCGAAGGTCAAAATCAATCAGGTCAAGCGTGGCAGCGCTCGTTTCTTTCAGATCGATAAGAGCAACAGCCACATCCACATCATTTTCACCTGACAGGCGGTCATGATACTCCAGTCCACTGATGGATATGCTAGAAGGGTCTTGCAACGGAGTGATCAAAAAATCCTTGCCTACCAAAGAGGTTCGCTCTCGACCGGACAAGCCCAGTTTCAGGCTGGCGCGCAAAGATGCCCAATCCACCTTGAAACGGCCATTGGCGAGCGTCTCCACCGCTGCCGGTGCATCCAGTTCCACAACCACTTTACCCGGTTGATAGGCTTGCGAAACCGAGCGCATGGCGCCTGTCTCAATCTCAAATCCGGAATTCGCGTTCTTGTAACTCAAGGTCGAGCAATCAAAGGTTACGCGAAACGGATACCCGCCGGTGGCTTGGTCCGCACAATCAAATGTCTGCCCCCGTTCGGCCAGGCGCGTCTTTGCGGTATCCGCCACCTCGATAACCTTGCTTTCAATAAAGAACCACGCCGCACTCCAGCCAGCGATCAAAATCACCATAACTGACAAAAGGAATATTGTTCTCTTCACCGGATTTCCCTATCTGATACATACAGACGCTACGCGCGCATCCTATAAAAATGAATTGTGACGTTTATGAGTGATTTTTGGGTATTTGGCTACGGCTCTTTGATTTGGAATCCCGGCTTCGATCTTATTGAACGCAGAAGGGCAACATTACATGGAATGCACCGCTCTCTTTGTGTCCGTTCCTGGGTTCATAGAGGCACTCAGGAGAACCCCGGTCTGGTATTAGGGCTCGACAAAGGAGGTTCCTGTCACGGAATGGCAATGCGTGTGGCTGGCCAAAACAGGGATAGCGTTATTGAGTACCTGCGAAAGCGTGAGCAGCCAACAGCCGTTTACATCGAGGCCTGGCGGAATGTGCATCTTGATAGTGGAGATAAAGTCACTGCACTGGTGTATCATGCAGACCAGTCCCACGAGCAATACACGCGAGGCTTGAGCCTGGATGAACAGGCAGAAATCGTCAGGGTCTCAAAAGGCGGATCAGGCCCAAATGACGAATACGTTCGTGAAACCGTTGCCGCAATGCGCCAACACAATATTCAAGACCGCGCTTTGGAATATATTGTCGCAAAACTGGAGGGCTAATTGCCGTTCCTGGAAAACGCACCCTTGCCATCAAACTCAGGATCTTGCTGCGCTTCATGCATCAGGGCGTTCGATGCGTTTTCAATGGTCGACGCCATTTTGTCAGAAAATTCCTTTGATTCAAGACCCGGTTCAATCACTGGCAAAAACTCAAGCACACAAGTCCCTTTGTACAACCGCATGCTGTTGCGCGGCCAAAACAATCCGGAATTGAGTGCGGCAGGCAGAATCCTCGCATCGAGGTTCTCATACATATGGGTAATACCATATTTGTAGTTTGGTTCGGCATACGCCATCGTACGCGTGCCTTCCGGATAAATGACGATCTGTCTGCCATCTTTAAGCTGATTGCCCGCTTCCCGGTTCATCATTCTAAGCGCTTCACTTCGCTTGCCCCGGTTAACCCCAATCACGCGCATCTTCATTGCAAAC
>ENA-OUOG01003722-OUOG01003722.1-marine-metagenome-genome-assembly--contig:-NODE-3722-length-13887-cov-11.564953_pt1 | contig 13887 bp, 9 predicted proteins | sample MGYA00248635_ERZ508505 | MGnify/ENA primary metagenome ERZ508505 (study PRJEB26176, sample SAMN06267871) | marine metagenome | isolation source: Saanich Inlet, British Columbia, Canada | place: Pacific...
GGGTCGCGCGCAGCATTCGTTCTTCCGGCTTGAGATGCGAGATGCGGGTCTGAGCCCTGAGATCAGTGGGGTGATCCCTGCCGCGGTCGCGCCGCGCAAGGGCACAGCCAGGGACGCAGAAAACAGACGTAAAGACCGACCCATTTGAGGCCTGCTTAAGAGGGCGCAAGCTGCGTCAAAACCTCGTCGAGCGTGTCAAACAGCATCTCGGCGTGCCCTTGGGCAAATGGCATGGGTGGACGGATCTTCAGGGTGTTCTTTGCGCGCCCCAAGCTGGACATGAGGAAGCCACGTTGGCGCATCGTGTTGAACACTTTGGTCGTGAGGGCCGTGGCGGGCTCTTTTGTACTTCGGTCTGTGACCAGCTCGGCTCCAAAGAGCATGCCTTCGCCGCGAATGTCGCCGATGGCTTCATGTTTTTGACGGAGCGCGCTGAGCCTCTCCTGCGCGTAAGCACCGACGCGTGCAGCGTGGTCGGGAAGGGCTTTTTCCTCGAGCTCGTCGAGCACGGCGAGCGCGGCGGCGCAGGAGACGGGATTGCCGCCGAATGTATTGAAATAGCGAAACGCCTCGCGAAAGCGCGCCATGATTTCGGGGCGCGTGACAACGCCGCCAACGGGGTGACCATTGGCCATGGGTTTGCCGAGTGTGACGATATCGGGGGTGATCCCCTGACGCTCAAAGCCCCAGAAATGCGAGCCGATCCGCCCGAAACCGGGCTGGACCTCATCGGCAACGAGCAGACCACCTGCCGCGCGCACGATCCGCGCAGCTTCATCGAGCCAGCCTTTGGGCAGGTCTGGAAACCCCTCGTTGACGAAATAGGGGCAAATGACGAGCGCGGCAAAGCCATGGCCCGAGGCGTTCAGATCGTCGATGGCCGTTTGGAGGCTGGCGGCGAAAGCGGCGCCATCGGGGTCGGGACTGCGGTAGCTGTCGGGGGCGGGAATATGTCGGATGTAGTCGCCAAGACCGAAGCCTACTTCGGGGATATTGCTGCGGGAGAGCTGGCTCACCAGCGCTGTGTTGCCATGGTAGGTGGCGTCTGTCGCGATGATGCCGCGTTTGCCTGTCATGCCTTCGGCCATGCGCATGGCTACGTCATTGGCCTCCGAGCCTGTGCACGTGAGCAGGATGGTCGAAAGGCTCTCGGGCATTTTGGCGGTGAGGCGCTCGGCGTAGTCGAGGATCCCGTCGTGCAAGTAACGGGTGTGAGTGTTGAGTGTGGCGGCTTGTTTGCAGATCGCATCGACAACACGAGGGTTGCAATGGCCGACGTGTGGTACGTTGTTGTAGCAGTCTAGATAGCGCTTGCCGTCTGCGTCCCAGAGCCAGACGTCTTCGCCGCGGACGATATGCACGGGCTCTTCGTAAAACAGCGGCACATTGGGGCCCAACAGGGCGCGGCGTCGGGCGAGCATATCGGCCATAGGGGTCTCCTTTTGGGCGATGATATTGCAGGCAGTTCACATGTGAAAGACATATGAGGCGCAGTTTCCGCGAGTTTGACATATTTTGGCCGTTTTGGGGCCTGTATCGCAGGGTAGGACACTCTCGATAAAATAAGTGGAAACACGGGCATGACACTTGGGAAACACCAAGATGAGGCGATCAGTGCCCCCGATTCCGCAAAGGATGATGATACGCTCGATATTGTGCGGCTCCTGATCGAGACGGAGACGCGTCATGCGAAAGTGCATCCGGAGCGGCGCGGCGAGGCACATGGCGAAGGGCGTGACGACGCGGGCGCAAGCTCGGCGGCGGCTCGTATTGCGCCGCGTCGTGTGACGTTGCGCGGCCAGCCCAAAGATGCGAGGGGGCGCCCCGTTGCGGCCTCTGATGAGGCTCCGTATCGCGCTGAAGATTTGCGGCCAAGCCGATTTGGCCTGAAGTGGCCCCGCTTGAGCGGGCTCAAGCGGATCGGTGGCATGCGGGCACGGTCGCGGCAGCGCGCGGGCACATCAAAAATCGAAAAAGACCAGATATTGCGCTATTTGAAATTGGCGGCTCTGGCCCTTGTGATATTGTTCAAGCCTTGGCTCATTCCTTTGGTGCTGTTCATGCTGGTCTGGCTGGCATTGATTGTGTTTTTGCTGCTTGGGTCGGCACGGATCAGCGAACTGTCGGAGGGGGCCTGGATTTGGTATCAAAGCAAGTGCCCTGAGCGTGCTCAGAAAATTATCATGCGCTTACAGCGTGCAGCGGACCGAGTGGATGGGCTCTTGGCGCGGCTGCCCGAGCGTTTTAGTGATGGAATTTACACGCCTGATCTGGGCCGTTCCGAGCGGGATATGGCCCTTGAAAACGTGGAGTTGCCACAAGATGATCCGTTTGAGCGCCTTGCTTTGCGGCGCTCTCCCGCCGAATAGGCGCAAATGTGCCTTGAATTTAGGGGGGGTTATGCGTAAGTGACCCCAAAGCAGTTAGAAAGACGATACGCCAATGGCCCGCACCAACCCGCTTCAGTTTATCCAGCAAACGCGCGCAGAAGTTTCAAAAATCGTATGGCCGACGCGCCGTGAAGTCATGCTGACGACTGTTATGGTCTTTATCATGGCGACGCTGACAGCGATCTTTTTTGCACTTGTGGATGTTTTGATCCGCAACGGCTTGCAGACTATTCTCAACGTCTTCGGCTAAAACTGTCGGTACAAGACATGTAGCGGCCTCGCAATTTGCGGGGCTGTTTTGTTTTGGGCTTGAGGGCTTGAAACCGAGGGCTATGCGATGTAACTCCCCATCAAATCCCGACATGGTGAGCGACGATTCGAGTTGCTCGCCGATTTTTGCTGTCGGGTGATCGGAATAAGGCCTGCGCAGGTGGGCACAGTAAGGAACGGGCACAGCAATGGCGAAACGTTGGTATTCGGTAAGTGTTCTCTCGAACTTCGAGAAGAAGATTGCGGAACAAATCAGGCAGCAGGCTGAAGAGCAGGGGCTGGAGGATGCCATTGACGAAGTGCTTGTGCCGACTGAAGAAGTGATTGAAATCCGCCGTGGTAAAAAAGTGACCGCAGAGCGCCGCTTTATGCCCGGCTATGTGCTTGTGCACATGGAGATGAGTGACCGTAGCTATCACCTGATCAATTCGATCAACCGCGTCACTGGCTTTTTGGGCCCGCAAGGCCGCCCGATGCCGATGCGTGATGCAGAAGTGAACCAGATCCTGAACCGCGTTCAGGAAGGCGAAGATGCACCGAAGCTGATGATCAGCTTTGATGTGGGTGAGAAGGTCAAGGTCAACGAAGGGCCGTTTGAAGACTTTGATGGCATGGTGGAAGAAGTCGACGACGACAACCAGCGCTTGAAAGTCACTGTGTCTATCTTCGGGCGTGAGACGCCTGTGGAACTCGAATTTACGCAGGTTACCAAACAAGGGTAACGGCGAAGAGATCGTCGGGGGAACCCGATGTATGAGCGTGGGAGGCGAGGCGGCCGCGGCTGTCAGGCCGAACCACACAACAAGTAGCCCTGAGGAACGCGTTCCGAGGGGGTTGGAAAAGGAGAAGGCCAATGGCCAAGAAGCTCGCAGGCAAGATGAAGCTGCAAGTGCCCGCAGGACAAGCAAACCCGAGCCCACCCGTTGGGCCGGCGCTGGGTCAGCGCGGCATCAATATCATGGAATTCTGTAAAGCGTTTAACGCGAAAACACAGGATATGGAGCCAGGTGCGCCTTGCCCGACCGTGATCACATACTACCAAGACAAGTCCTTCACGATGGACATCAAGACGCCTCCAGCGTCTTACTACCTGCGCAAAGCAGCTGGCCTCAAGTCAGGTGCGAAGCTTCCAGGCCGTGAGACTGTTGGCTCGGTCTCAGCAAAGCAGCTGCGTGAAATCGCAGAAGCCAAGTGGAAAGACCTGAACGCAAACGACGTCGAAGCCGCGATGAAAATCATCATGGGCTCTGCACGTTCTATGGGCATCGAGGTGAAGTAAGATGGCTAAACTTGGAAAACGGACAACTGCTGCACGGGAAGCCTTTGTTGGCAAAGAAAACCTGACAGTGGAAGAAGCGGTAAGCCTGATCAAGGCAAACGCAAACGCCAAATTCGACGAAACGCTCGAGATCGCTCTGAACCTCGGTGTTGATCCACGCCACGCGGACCAAATGGTTCGTGGTGTTGTGGGTCTTCCTAACGGCACAGGCAAAGACGTTCGCGTTGCTGTTTTTGCGCGCGGCCCGAAGGCTGACGAAGCAAAAGCCGCTGGTGCGGATATTGTTGGTGCGGAGGATCTCATGGAGATCGTTCAAGGCGGCAAGATCGAATTTGACCGTTGCATTGCAACACCTGACATGATGCCAGTCGTTGGCCGTTTGGGTAAAGTACTTGGCCCGCGCAACCTGATGCCAAACCCAAAAGTGGGTACGGTTACTATGGATGTTGCTGAAGCTGTAAAAGCGGCCAAAGGCGGCGAAGTGCAGTTCAAAGTCGAAAAAGCCGGTGTTGTACACGCAGGTATCGGCAAGATCTCTTTTGACGATGCCAAGCTTGCTGAAAACATTCGTGCCTTTGTTGGCGCGGTTGCAAAAGCAAAGCCAGCGGGTTCAAAAGGCTCGTACATGAAGAAAGTCTCACTGAGCTCAACAATGGGCCCAGGCGTGAGCGTCGACGTGGACAGCGCAATCAGCAAATAAGCTGACCGTTAAAGACATTTGGAAAGAGCGCCTTTCGGGGCGCTCTTTTTTTGTATTGAGAGGCGGTGTGAAAAAAGCCCGACAGCGCTTGCACTCAGGGTTAATCAGGCTTAGGAACGGCCTCGTAGATCAGCGTGCGATTCGTCGTGCGCTGTTTTGCATTCGTCCAAGACGGTGGGTGAAAGGCGCTTTGGCTTTTCTTAATGTCCTGCCTGAGACGGGAAGAACCGGATTATTTGAGGTGAATTCCTCGGGTGGTTTTGGCATTGCCCCGTAATCGGACATGAGTGCTGGCCCCGCTTTGGGCTGGCGAACTGAGCCGGGGGGTAACCCCCAAAATTGGAGTGAAACTGTGGATAGAGCCCAGAAAGAGAAAGTGGTCGAGGAACTCGGCCAGATCTTTGAAAGCTCTGGCGTTGTTGTGGTTGCACACTACGCTGGCCTTACAGTTGCTGAGATGCAGGATCTACGTGCTCGCGCAAGCGAAGCAGGTGGGGCCGTACGCGTCGCCAAGAACAGGCTCGCCAAAATTGCCCTAGAAGGAAAGTCCATCGAACAGATGGGTGACCTCCTGACAGGCATGACCGTTCTGACCTATTCTGAGGACCCCGTGGCTGCGGCCAAGGTTGCCGAAGATTTCGCCAAGGGTAACGACAAGTTCGAAATCCTCGGCGGTGCGATGAGCGGTGATATTCTGGACCGTGCTGGTGTTACAGCTGTGTCGAAACTGCCTTCACGTGACGAGCTTCTTGCTACGATCGCGGGCATGATCGGCGCGCCTGCAAGCAACATCGCCGGTGCAATTGGCGCACCTGCTTCAAATATCGCTTCCATCCTTTCGACTATCGAAGAGAAGGCGGCGTAAGCAACCTATCGGCTGGCGTGGGGCAAGACCTCATCGTTGGAACACAAATTTAGAAACGGAAAGCAAGTAAAATGGCTGATCTGAAAAAACTCGCGGAAGAAATCGTCGCATTGACGCTTTTGGAAGCACAAGAACTGAAAACGATCCTTAAAGACGAATACGGCATCGAGCCTGCAGCCGGTGGCGCAGTCATGATGGCGGGCCCTGCCGATGCTGGCGGTGCAGCTGCTGAAGAGCAAACAGAATTCAACGTAATTCTCGTTTCTGCAGGCGCTTCAAAGATCAACGTGATCAAAGAAGTTCGCGGCATCACAGGCCTCGGTCTGAAAGAAGCCAAAGACCTCGTCGAAGCTGGTGGCAAAGCCATCAAAGAAGGCGTCGACAAAGCCGAAGCAGAAGACATCAAAGCCAAGCTCGAAGCAGCTGGCGCAGAAGTCGAACTCAAGTAATCGGTTTTATGCAGGGCTTCGGTCTTGCGGAAAATCAGGCTGGGCGGGGAGAAATCCGTGCCCAGCCGAACCTGTCTTAGCAAGGGCCTCATGGAGAGGCGTTTTCTTAGGCGCGGTTCATAGTCGGGAGGCTCCAATGGGAATGGAGCCGGGAATTGACTGAAGCGTGTCGTCTCGTATGGAGGCAAGGCCGGGACCCGACGGTGCTTGCATTCGGTGAGAAATGAAAAGGTGAACTCGAGCATGGCGCAAACTTTCCTTGGCCAGAAACGTCTTCGTAAATATTTTGGTAAAATCCGTGAAGTTCTGGAGATGCCGAACCTTATTGAGGTTCAGAAGTCTTCTTACGATCTTTTCCTGAATTCAGGTGATCAGCCTCAGCCGCTTGACGGCGAAGGCATCAAAGGTGTGTTCCAATCGGTCTTCCCGATCAAGGACTTCCACGAAACCTCTGTTCTTGAATTTGTCGATTATGAGCTCGAAGAGCCAAAATATGACGTCGAAGAATGCCAGCAGCGCGATATGACGTATAGCGCGCCTCTCAAGGTGAAGCTGCGTCTCATCGTGTTTGATATCGACGAAGATACAGGCGCGCGTTCGGTCAAGGACATCAAAGAGCAAGACGTGTTCATGGGCGATATGCCTTTGATGACGCCAAACGGCACATTTGTTGTCAACGGCACGGAGCGTGTGATCGTTTCCCAGATGCACCGCTCACCAGGTGTGTTCTTTGACCACGACAAAGGCAAAACGCATGCTTCGGGCAAGCTGCTGTTTGCTTGCCGCATTATCCCATATCGCGGTTCGTGGCTCGACTTTGAATTTGACGCCAAAGACATCGTCTTTGCGCGGATCGACCGTCGTCGTAAGCTTCCTGTCACCACGCTGCTTTATGCGCTTGGTCTTGATCAAGAAGGCATCATGGATGCTTACTATGAGACAGTCACTTACAAGCTGAAGAAGAAAAAGGGCTGGGTCACCAAGTTCTTCCCTGATCGTGTGCGCGGCACACGTCCGACGTTTGATCTTGTGGACGCGAAAACAGGCGAAGTGATTGCCGAAGCTGGCAAGAAAATCACGCCACGGGCCGTTAAGCAGCTGATCGACGAAGGCAACGTAAGCGAGCTTCTGGTTCCGTTCGAGCAAATCGAAGGCAAGTTTGTTGCCAAAGATATCATCAACGAAGAAACTGGCGCGATCTATGTTGAGGCTGGTGACGAGCTGACATTTGAGCGTGGCAAAGATGGCGAGATCATCGGCGGCGCGTTGAAAGAGCTTATGGATGCAGGCTTCACTGACATCCCAGTGCTCGACATCGACAACATCAATGTTGGCCCTTACATGCGCAACACGATGGCGGCAGATAAGAACATGAACCGCGAAACCGCGCTCATGGATATCTACCGTGTGATGCGCCCAGGCGAGCCACCCACCGTTGAAGCAGCGTCAAACCTGTTTGACACGCTGTTCTTTGATAGCGAGCGCTATGACCTCTCGGCCGTTGGCCGTGTTAAAATGAACATGCGTCTTGATCTTGATGCGCCTGACACGCTGCGCACCCTGCGCCGCGAAGATATCGTATCCTGCATCAAAGCGCTGGTTATGCTGCGCGACGGCAAAGGCGATATCGACGACATTGACCACCTCGGCAACCGTCGTGTGCGTTCTGTTGGCGAGCTGATGGAAAACCAGTACCGTGTTGGCCTGCTTCGCATGGAGCGCGCGATCAAGGAGCGTATGTCTTCTGTCGAGATCGACACAGTGATGCCGCAAGACCTGATCAACGCCAAGCCAGCCGCGGCTGCTGTGCGTGAATTCTTCGGCTCAAGCCAGCTTTCGCAGTTTATGGACCAAACCAACCCGCTCTCAGAAGTGACGCACAAGCGCCGCCTCTCAGCGCTTGGGCCAGGTGGTCTGACGCGTGAACGTGCGGGCTTTGAAGTGCGCGACGTTCACCCAACGCACTATGGCCGTATGTGTCCGATTGAAACGCCAGAAGGCCCGAACATCGGCCTGATCAACTCACTCGCGACATTTGCGCGTGTGAACAAATACGGCTTTATCGAAACACCTTACCGCAAGGTTGTGGACGGCAAAGTGACAGACGAAGTACAGTATATGTCTGCCACAGAAGAGATGCGCCACGTTGTGGCTCAGGCCAACGCGAACCTCGACGAGAACGGCAAGTTTGTGAACGATCTGGTGAGCACGCGTCAGTCGGGCGAGTATACACTCGCGCCGAACGAGCACGTAGACCTCATCGACGTTTCGCCAAAGCAGCTCGTGTCTGTTGCGGCCTCACTCATCCCGTTCCTTGAAAACGATGACGCCAACCGCGCCTTGATGGGCTCGAACATGCAACGCCAAGCTGTGCCTCTTTTGCAAGCTGAAGCGCCGCTGATCGGCACAGGCATTGAAGGCAAGGTCGCGATTGACTCGGGCGCTGCCATTCAGGCCAAGCGTGCGGGCATCATCGACCAAGTGGATGCACAACGTATCGTTATCCGTGCGACCCATGACCTCGGTCTTGGGGATGCGGGTGTTGATATTTACCGTATGCGCAAATTCCAACGCTCCAACCAGAACACATGTATCAACCAGCGCCCCTTGGTGAAGGTTGGTGATACAGTTCAGAAGGGCGAGATTATTGCCGATGGTCCGTCAACGGATATTGGTGAACTCGCGCTTGGTAAAAACGTGATCGTCGCGTTTATGCCTTGGAACGGTTACAACTACGAAGATAGTATCCTGATCTCCGAGCGTATTTCGCAAGATGACGTTTTCACGTCGATCCACATCGAAGAATTCGAAGTGGCGGCACGTGATACGAAGCTCGGCCCAGAAGAAATCACACGCGATATTCCAAACGTTGGTGAAGAAGCGCTGCGCAACCTCGACGAGGCAGGCATCGTTTACATCGGCGCGGATGTTGAGCCAGGTGATATCCTTGTTGGCAAGATCACGCCAAAAGGCGAAAGCCCGATGACGCCGGAAGAAAAGCTTCTGCGCGCTATCTTTGGTGAAAAAGCGTCTGATGTGCGTGATACGTCTTTGCGCGTAAAGCCGGGCGACTTTGGCACGGTTGTGGAAGTGCGCGTCTTTAACCGCCACGGTGTGGAAAAAGACGAGCGTGCGCTTCAGATCGAGCGTGAAGAAGTTGAGCGTCTTGCACGTGACCGCGACGATGAGCTGGCGATCCTTGATCGCAACATCTACGCGCGTCTTGGTGATATGCTGCTTGGCAAAGAAGTGGCCAAAGGTCCGAAAGGCGTTAAAGCCGGCTCAAAAGTCGATGCTGAGATGCTTGAAACCTACCCACGTTCAGCTTGGTGGATGATCGCTCTCAAGGACGAGAAAAACGCCCAGATCGTTGAAGCTTTGAACGAGCAGTATGAGGCGCAGAAGCGTACTCTTGATGCGCGTTTTGAAGACAAAGTTGAAAAAGTACGTCGTGGTGACGACCTCCCACCAGGTGTGATGAAGATGGTTAAAGTCTTTGTTGCTGTGAAGCGTAAGCTTCAGCCAGGTGACAAAATGGCCGGCCGTCACGGGAACAAAGGTGTTATTTCCAAGGTTGTGCCTATGGAAGACATGCCGTTCCTTGCCGATGGTACGCCGGTTGACTTCTGTTTGAACCCTCTTGGTGTTCCTTCACGTATGAACGTTGGTCAGATCCTTGAAACGCACATGGGCTGGGCTGCACGCGGCCTTGGCCTCAAGATTGACGACGCTCTCGGCGAATACCGCCGCTCTGGCGATCTGACACCTGTGCGGGACGCGATGAAGCATGCTTATGGTGATGACGTCTATGACGAAGGCATCGTGGGTATGGAAGAAGCGCAGCTCATTGAAGCAGCAGGCAATGTCACACGCGGTGTGCCTATTGCGACGCCTGTTTTTGATGGTGCAAAAGAAGCCGATGTGAACGATGCGCTGACACGCGCGGGCTTTGATACTTCGGGTCAGTCGATCTTGTTTGACGGTCGTACAGGCGAGCAGTTTGCCCGCCCTGTCACAGTCGGCATCAAGTATCTACTGAAACTTCACCACCTTGTGGACGACAAAATCCACGCGCGCTCGACAGGCCCATACAGCCTTGTCACGCAGCAACCTCTGGGTGGTAAAGCTCAGTTCGGTGGCCAGCGCTTTGGTGAGATGGAAGTCTGGGCGCTCGAAGCTTACGGCGCGGCCTATACCTTGCAAGAGATGCTGACTGTGAAGTCAGATGACGTTGCGGGCCGGACCAAAGTCTATGAGAGCATCGTGAAGGGTGAGGACAACTTTGAGGCCGGTGTGCCAGAGAGCTTCAACGTTCTCGTCAAAGAAGTCCGCGGCCTTGGCCTGAACATGGAACTCCTGGATGCGGAGGATGAGGAATAAGGGCTTCGGCCTTTCTTCCCTTCTCCCTTCCGCAACCAATTTGAGGACATCAAAATGAACCAGGAACTGACAAACAACCCGTTTAACCCACTTGCGCCCACGAAGGTTTTTGATGAGATCAAGGTCTCTCTTGCTTCACCAGAGCGTATTCTGTCGTGGTCATTCGGGGAAATCAAAAAGCCCGAAACCATCAACTACCGTACGTTCAAGCCTGAGCGGGACGGCCTTTTCTGCGCGCGTATCTTCGGGCCGGTAAAGGACTACGAATGCCTTTGCGGCAAATATAAGCGCATGAAGTATCGCGGCGTTGTCTGCGAGAAATGCGGTGTTGAAGTTACGCTTCAAAAAGTACGCCGTGAGCGTATGGGCCACATCGAGCTGGCCTCACCTGTGGCACACATCTGGTTCCTGAAGTCGCTTCCATCGCGGATCGGCCTTATGCTGGATATGACACTGCGTGATCTTGAACGCGTTCTCTACTTCGAAAACTATGTGGTTATCGAGCCAGGTCTTACCGACCTGACATACGGCCAGATGCTGACCGAAGAAGAGTTTATGGATGCGCAAGACCACTACGGTATGGATGCGTTTACAGCGAACATCGGTGCGGAAGCGATCCGTGAGATGCTGGCCCAGATCGACCTTGAGTCTGAAGCAGAAACTCTGCGTGCAGACCTTAAGGAAGCGACAGGCGAGCTGAAGCCGAAGAAAATCATCAAGCGCCTCAAGGTTGTTGAAAGCTTCCTTGAAAGTGGCAACCGGCCCGAGTGGATGGTTATGACGGTGATCCCTGTGATCCCGCCAGAGCTTCGCCCTCTGGTTCCGCTGGATGGCGGCCGCTTTGCGACATCAGATCTCAACGATCTTTACCGTCGTGTGATCAACCGGAACAACCGTCTCAAGCGCCTCATCGAACTGCGCGCGCCCGATATCATCGTGCGCAACGAAAAGCGGATGTTGCAGGAATCTGTCGATGCTCTGTTTGACAACGGTCGCCGTGGCCGCGTCATCACAGGCGCAAACAAGCGTCCGTTGAAATCGCTTTCAGACATGCTGAAGGGTAAGCAAGGCCGCTTCCGTCAGAACCTTTTGGGTAAACGCGTCGACTTCTCTGGCCGTTCAGTCATTGTGACGGGTCCGGAGCTGAAGCTGCACCAGTGTGGTCTTCCCAAGAAGATGGCGCTTGAGCTCTTCAAGCCCTTTATTTACAGCCGTTTGGAGGCCAAAGGCCTGTCAGCGACTGTGAAACAAGCCAAGAAGCTTGTTGAAAAAGAGCGTCCTGAAGTCTGGGATATCTTGGATGAAGTTATTCGAGAACACCCCGTCATGCTCAACCGCGCTCCGACGCTTCACCGCCTTGGTATCCAAGCGTTTGAACCTGTGTTGATCGAAGGCAAAGCCATTCAGCTTCACCCGCTGGTTTGCTCGGCCTTTAACGCCGACTTTGACGGTGACCAAATGGCTGTTCACGTGCCGCTCTCGCTGGAAGCCCAGCTTGAAGCGCGTGTTCTGATGATGTCGACCAACAACGTTCTGTCGCCTGCAAACGGCGCGCCGATCATCGTTCCGTCACAGGATATGATTTTGGGTCTGTACTATACGACCATCGAGCGTGAGGGCATGGTCGGCGAAGGCATGGCCTTTGCATCGATCGAAGAAGTTCAGCATGCGCTGGACTCTGGTGCTGTGCATTTGCACTCCAAGGTTACCGCGCGGATCCCGCAGGTGGACGGCGAAGGCAATACTGTGATGCAGCGTTTTGAAACGACACCGGGCCGTGTACGCCTTGGTGCGCTTCTGCCGCAAAACAACAAAGCGCCATTCGACTTGGTCAACCGTTTGTTGCGCAAACGTGAAGTTCAGCAAGTGATTGATACGGTTTACCGTTACTGTGGCCAGAAAGAGTCTGTCATCTTCTGCGACCAGATCATGACCATGGGCTTCCGTGAAGCGTTCAAGGCGGGTATCTCGTTTGGTAAGGATGACATGGTCATTCCAGACACCAAATGGACGATCGTTGATGAGACACGCGACTTTGTGAAGGACTTTGAACAGCAGTATCTCGACGGCCTGATCACACAGGGCGAGAAATACAACAAAGTTGTTGATGCATGGTCAAAGTGTAACGACAAAGTCACCGAAGCCATGATGAACACCATCTCGGCGGACAAGCGCGATGAGAATGGCGCTGTTATGGAGCCAAACTCGGTTTACATGATGGCTCACTCTGGTGCGCGTGGCTCGGTTACTCAGATGAAACAGCTCGGCGGTATGCGCGGCCTGATGGCCAAGCCGAACGGCGACATCATCGAGACACCGATCATCTCGAACTTTAAAGAAGGTCTGAACGTTCTTGAGTACTTCAACTCTACTCACGGCGCGCGGAAAGGTCTTTCGGATACCGCTCTGAAAACAGCGAACTCCGGTTACCTCACACGTCGTCTTGTGGACGTTGCGCAAGACTGCATCGTGCGTGAGCACGACTGTGGAACCGAGCGCGCGATCACGGCAGAAGCAGCTGTGAATGACGGTGAAGTTGTGTCTTCACTGGCAGAGCGTCTCTTGGGCCGTGTTGCAGCAGACGATATCCTCAAGCCAGGCACAGATGAAGTTATCATCGCGCAGGGCACGATGATCGACGAGCGTATGGCAGATGCGATTGAGGAAGCGGGTGTTGTTAGCACGCGTATCCGCAGCCCGCTGACTTGCGAAGCTGAAGACGGCGTTTGCGCCATGTGCTACGGCCGTGACCTCGCGCGCGGTACGATGGTTAACCAAGGTGAGGCCGTCGGCATCATCGCGGCGCAGTCCATCGGCGAACCAGGTACACAGCTGACGATGCGGACATTCCACATCGGCGGCGTTGCACAGGGTGGTCAGCAGTCGTTCCTTGAGGCGAGCCAAGAAGGTAAAATTACCTTTGAAAACGCGTCTCTGCTTGAGAACGAAGCAGGCGAAGCTCTGGTTGTTGGCCGTAACATGAAAATTGCGATCGTCGGTGACGATGGTGAGGAACGTGCGAGCCACAAGCTGAGCTACGGCACCAAGCTCTTTGTCAAAGAAGGCGGCAAAGTTCTGCGTGGCGACAAGCTCTTTGAGTGGGATCCCTACACGCTTCCGATCATTGCTGAGAAAGCTGGTACAGCCAAGTTTGTTGACCTTGTGAGCGGTATTGCCGTGCGCGACGAGACAGATGACGCGACAGGCATGACCCAGAAGATCGTTATCGACTGGCGCGCTGCTCCAAAAGGCAACGAGCTCAAGCCAGAGATCATCTTGCAGGATAAAGACGGTGAGCCAGTGCGCAATGACGCGGGCAACCCAGTGACATATCCGATGTCTGTTGATGCCGTTCTTTCAATTGAAGAAGGCCAAGAGATCAAAGCGGGTGATGTTGTTGCGCGTATTCCACGCGAAGGCGCGAAAACGAAAGACATCACTGGTGGTCTGCCACGTGTTGCCGAGCTTTTCGAAGCCCGTCGTCCGAAAGACCACGCGATCATCGCTGAGATCGACGGTTATGTTCGTTATGGTCGCGACTATAAGAACAAGCG